>UMLM01048856.1_pt1 | contig 75192 bp, 70 predicted proteins | sample 1966571 | NCBI WGS metagenome assembly UMLM01 (sample SAMEA4836203, study PRJEB28245) | human gut metagenome | biome: gut microbiome; material: fecal sample | place: Denmark | collected 2008 | reverse complement strand
ATTTAACTAATTTATATGCGTCCAGTTTTTGGGGTACACATCAGATCGTTCTTCACATCTCTTTTTTTCTTATTTTACAATGGAAAGTCCCGGCCCTTCAGGCGTTTTGATACCGGCTGCTTTCCGGATGCCGTCCCCAACATGTTCCAAATGCTCCATCATCATAGTCAGCATGTTGTAGATCAGGGATCCCTCCATTTTTTCCGGCATGATGAGACAGGCATCCAGGACCATACTGCCCCCTTGGTCAACATAGTGTTTAAAAGATTTATACGTATGGTTGAGGCGATTCATTTCTTCCAAAACAGCTGCCCGCTTTTCTCCTTTGACAACAGCCTGGTCAAGGAGGACTCGAAGCGTTACGAAAACGCTGTCATCCACGGTGACAATGAATGGATATTCCACGTTCCCTGCTTTGAGCCGGGAATGGAAGAGAACCGTATGGAGCTCATCCTTGGGAATTTCTTCCACACCAAAAGCACCGCTGTCCTTACTTTCAATGAATTTTTTAAAAGCCTCTGCTTTTGCATTTGCCATTTTTCCACGACCTCGCTATGTTATGCACAAAGATATACACAAGTTTTCCACAAAAATAGAAGACTTATCCACAAAATCTGTGGATAACCCTAGGGAGTCCCCCCTATATATAGGGGTAGGTATCTGTTCCTACCCCTACGATGAGGAACTTATCCACAATCCATCCACAGAAATTGTGGATTATTTTGCGTTCTCCGTTTCCTTTTCTTCATCGCTGACCGTATCCACAATGGCAAGGGCTGCGACCTTGTCTCCTTTTTCAAGATCCATCATCTTGACTCCTTGAGCATTGCGACTGTAGCTTGAAATGTCGGAGGCTTTCATGCGGATGATGATACCGGCTGCGGAAATGAGGAGAATATCGTGATGGTCGTTCACGAGTTTCGATCCGACGATGTCACCCGTCTTATTGGTCACCTTCAGGTTAATGATGCCCTTTCCGCCGCGTGTCTGAAGCCGGTACTCGGAAATATCGGTTCGCTTGCCCAGCCCCCCTTCCGTGACAGTCAGGACTTCTCCTGAATCACCTTCACAAGAATCCATGGAAACCAATACGTCGTGATGCCGCAAGGTGATGCCGCGGACGCCATGGGCTGTGCGTCCCATAGGACGGACATCAGATTCGTTGAAGCGGATGGCATAGCCGTCGCGCGTAGCAAGCAGGATATCATGATGACCGCTTGTGAGCTTGACATCGATGAGGTCTTCATCATCATCCAGGTTAATGGCAATAAGGCCTGCCCGACGTGCCGTCTTGAATTCACTGACGCTTGTCTTCTTTATGACACCCTTATTGGTTGCCATAAAGAGGAATTTGTTCTCATCTTCACTGATTCCCGTCTTAACGGCAATAATCGCGGTGATTTTCTCATTTTCCACAAGGGGCAGGAGGTTCCGGATAAAGGTGCCCTTGGCCTGACGGCCCGCTTCTGGAATTTCATAGCCTTTCTGACGATAGACACGTCCTTGGTTCGTAAAGAAGAGGATGTTGTCATGGGTCGAGGCCAAGAGGAGATGTTCAGAAAAGTCGCCAGTTACTTTGTTGTCTTCTTTCACAATTTTTCCGCTGCCCGCCTTGACGCCTCGGCCGCCGCGGTTCTGATTGCGGAAATTCGTCAGAGCCTGACGCTTGATATAGCTCTGGTGGCTGATGGTGATGACAATATCTTCCTCGGCAATAAGATCTTCCGCATCAATTTCACCAGCATCGGGCACAATGGAGGTGCGGCGGGGATCACCGAAGCGTTTCTTCACATCAAGAAAATCATCCTTGGCAATCCCCATGATCTTATGCTCATCGGCAAGGACACTTTCGAGATAGGCAATGGTCGCCATGACTTCCGTGTATTCATCTTCGATTTTCTTGCGTTCCAGACCTGTGAGGCGCTGGAGACGCATATCCAGGATAGCCTGGGCCTGTTTCTCGCTGAGGCCAAACTTTGAAATCAAGGAAGCCCGGGCAATCTCGGCCGTTGCACTGCTGCGGATGGTCGCAATAACCTCATCAAGATGATCGAGGGCAATCTTGAGTCCGGCCAGGATATGGGCCCTTTCCTTGGCTTTATTGAGTTCATACCGCGTCTTGCGGGTAATGACTTCTTTTTGGTGCTCCAAGTAGTAGACGAGGATTTCCTTGAGATTCAAGATCCGTGGATGACCTTTGACGAGTGCCAGCTGGATGATTCCGAAGGATTCCTGCATCTGCGTGTGCTTATAGAGCTTATTGAGCATGATTTCCGGAATGATGTCACTGCGCAGTTCAATCACGATACGCATACCCTTCCGGTCCGATTCATCGCGCAGGTCCGTAATGCCTTCCAAGGTCTTATCCTGCACCAAATGAGCAATACTCTCAATGAGGCGGGCTTTATTGACCTGATAAGGAATCTCGGTCACGACGATACGGTTCTTGTTTTTGGGCATAGGCTCTACATGAGCCTTGGCACGGACCTTGACAACCCCGCGGCCCGTCGTATAGGCCTGACGAATACCGCTGACACCAAGGATTTGGGCTCCTGTTGGAAAGTCCGGTCCCTTGATGGCGCCCATAAGATCTTCGATGGTTGCATCTGGATGATCGATAAGCATGACCAAGGCATCCACGACTTCCCCAAGGTTGTGGGGCGGAATGTTCGTTGCCATCCCAACGGCAATACCAGCAGAACCATTGATCAAAAGGGCTGGAACCTTCGAAGGCAGGACTGTCGGCTCCTTCAAAGATTCATCATAGTTCGGGATGAAATCGACCGTATCCTTTTCAATGTCGCGAAGCATCTCCACGGCAATCTTGCCCATACGGACTTCTGTATAACGCATAGCAGCCGGAGGATCCCCATCGATGGAACCAAAGTTCCCATGTCCATCCACCATGAGGTAGCGGGTCGAAAAATCCTGTGCAAGTCGCACGATGGCGTCATAAACAGAAAAATCCCCATGGGGATGATACTTACCAAGGACGTCACCGACAATACGGGCCGATTTCTTGTAAGCCTTGTTGGGAAGCATGCCGGCTTCATTCATGGCATATAGGATCCGCCGATGTACCGGTTTCAGGCCGTCCCGCACATCGGGCAGGGCGCGCTGCACAATGACACTCATGGCATAGTCGATATAGGATTTCTGCATTTCCTCTTCGACGTAGACCGGAATGACTTTGCCAGCTGTGATGGTTTGACCTTCATTTTGCTGATCGTCCACGTTGTCACGCATCCTTTCTTGCGGCCTTCCCCTTGGAAGGCCGTCCTTGCAATCTATCCATACCTGTCAGGACTGACTGACAGGGCATCTTATCTCAAAAATACCTCATAAACCTGTTTGCCAATGAGGAGGACCGTTACGATAAGGTAAAGGGTCCTGATAAAACCAACACCGCGGCTGATGGCAATCTTTGCCCCCAGATGGGCACCAATGATCTCACAAAGGGCCATGGGAATGGCATAGATGAAATAGACCTTGCCTAGAAAGAGAAAAGCCGCAATCCCACCTAAATTGCTCGCAAGATTCATGGCCTTGGCGTTGCCGGCTGCTGTCACAAAATTGTAGCCGAAATAAAGAAAACCAAAAATCAGGAAGGTTCCTGTCCCCGGTCCAAAAAATCCATCATAGGCGCCCAAAAAGAGAATCATGAAAAGAATTCCCGCAAGGTCCTTCGTGGAGAAGGACGCTATCTGGTCAGCGCCACCCCACTCCTTCTTGAAAAAGGTGTAGAGGGCTACAATGACGAGGGCAGCAATAACAATATAGCGCAGGAGCATTTCCGGAAGGGAGCTGGCAATCACAGCCCCAAGGACAGAACCAATGACGGAAAGAGGCATATAGCGCAGCATCCTGCGATCCACGCGTCCGCTTCGCATAAAAGTGGTGAAGCTCGTAATGGCCCCGACAACGGAAGCCATTTTGTTGGAACCTAGGGCATACGCCATAGGAAGGCCAGTCGCCATCCAGGCCGGCAGAGTGATCAGTCCGCCGCCGCCTACAATGGCATCGATGAAGGAGCCGACAAAGCCGGCGAGCATGAGGAATCCTAAATGGACCCAAGAAAATTCAATCATGGTTCCTACTCCTTATACGTCAGATAAAAACCTGCAATGCCAGCATGACACGAAGCTTGTGTTTTCCTGCCAGCCATCTTGTTGCTCACGGCATAAGGATTTTCGCTGGAGATCACGTCATGTTCAAGGGGCCAGCGAACACCGTCAATAGAAACCTCACAGACGGGGCTGAAAGGCAGCAAACTAAGTGCCTTAGGGAGCTTTTGGGCCTCAAAACTCAAACGATCGCCCTTTTCCAAAAAAACAAGCATCTCCCATTCATCAAGGAGTACGACGGGGGTCTTTGTCCTTTTCTGATACTGGAGAAGGGTCAGGAAATTCGCATAAAGGTGATCGGCCCGTCCCCCCCAGACGCCGCTTGCCAGCAGCGTCCCTACAGGGGGCATTTCCTTTAGGAGTAGGGAAAGATCCGTCGCATCCTTATTCACCAAATAAGTCATTACCTTGGTCCCATGCGCCTTGATTTTTTCCCAGCTTCCAGCGTGACCGCTGTCCCTGTCCCCACAGGCAAGGACGGGATAGAGCCCAGCCCGAACACAATACTCGACGCCTTTATCAGCTCCATAAAGGGGCAGGTCTCTCATAGCAGCAAGAAGCCAATTGGGATCAGGACCCCGACCGCCTGCAACAAGGCCGGCAAGGGGCAATTTTCCCCGCGAAAGGATCAGCTTTCCCTGCGGCAGCAGCAGCTCCATGGAAATCCTCCTTAGAAGTCCAGATTCGTTACTTTACCAGCATTTTCCTCAATGAACTGGCGGCGCGGTTCTACTTTATCGCCCATCAAGACGGAAAAGACAGAATCCGCTGAAGCGGCATCCTCCAGATGGACCTGCAGTACCGTCCGCTTGGAAGGATCCATGGTCGTTTCCCAGAGCTGTTCCGGGTTCATTTCGCCAAGCCCTTTGTAACGCTGGACATAAGGATTGTTCTGACGGCCCACCTCGTCAAGTTTCTTTTGCAGTTCATCGTCACTGTAAGCATACGTGTGGTTCTTGCCCGTACGAATGAGATAAAGGGGCGGCTGGGCAATAAAAACATTGCCATTTCGGATGAGGGGCTGCATGTATCGGTAGAAGAACGTCAAGAGCAGCGTCCTGATGTGGGCCCCATCGACATCAGCATCGGTCATGATGATGATCTTGCCGTAACGGATTTTACTGAGATCGAATTCATCGCCAATCCCGCAGCCAAAGGCCGTGATCATGGAGCGGATTTCATTGTTGTTCAGCATCTTGTCCAGGCGGGCCTTCTCCACGTTGAGGATTTTGCCGCGCAGGGGCAGGATGGCCTGGAAGGCACGGTCACGGCCCTGTTTGGCGCTGCCGCCAGCGGAGTCCCCTTCGACGATGTAGATTTCCGTTTCTTCCGCATTCTTACTGGAACAGTCCGCCAGTTTCCCCGGCAGGGAGCTTACTTCCAGCGCGCTCTTGCGCCGTGTCAGATCACGGGCCTTGCGGGCAGCCGCTCGGGCACGGCTTGAGAGAATGACCTTTTCTACAATTTTCTTCGCCGTCGGTGCATTTTCCTCAAAGTACTCATTGAGGGCATCGCTCACCATATTGTCAACGATTCCGCGGACTTCGCTGTTGCCAAGCTTGGTCTTTGTCTGCCCTTCAAACTGCGGTTCCCGGACTTTCAAGCTGAGGACACAGGTCAGGCCTTCGCGGACGTCATCACCGGAAAGGTTTTCCTCGCTGTCCTTTAAGAGACCGTTCTTGCGGGCATAATCGTTGATGCTTCTCGTCAAGGCCTGTTTCAGACCGGCCAGATGAGTCCCACCTTCTTCTGTATTGATATTATTGACGAAGGTATAGATATTTTCTGTGTAGGCATCCGTATACTGCATGGCCACTTCCACGATGGTGTCCTGCCGTTCCCCTTCTACATAGATCGGCGTATTGAAGATGGCTTCCTTGCCCTTGTTGATATATTCAACAAAAGAAATGATTCCGCCTTCGTAGTGGAAGATTTCATCGGCACCGGAACGATCATCCTTCAGTTCAATCTTGACGCCCTTATTGAGAAAGGCCAACTCCCGGATACGATGCTTCAGCGTTTCATAGCTGTAGACCGTTTCCGTAAAGATCGTGTCATCAGGCCAGAAATGGACGCTTGTTCCCGTATCCTTGGCATCACATTCCCCTTTTACATAAAGAGGACGAACGGTCTTACCCTTACTGAACTCAATGCCATAAATCTTGCCGTCTTTTTTGACCTCGACTTCCATGCGTCGGCTCAAAGCGTTGACACAGGAAACACCAACTCCATGAAGACCGCCGGAGACCTTATAACCGCCATCGCCAAATTTACCGCCAGCGTGCAGGATGGTCATAACAACTTCAATGGCCGGTTTGCCGATCTTATGCATTTCAACAGGAATCCCGCGCCCATTATCGACAACGGTGATGCTGTTATCTTCTCCGATTTCAACAAGGATATGGTCACAGTAACCGGCCAGGGCCTCATCGATAGAGTTATCGATGACTTCATAAACCAAATGATGGAGCCCACGGGCACTGATACTGCCGATATACATGCTTGGCCGTTTGCGAACGGCTTCGAGGCCCTCCAGGACTTGGATCTGCTCTGCCCCATATTCACCGTGGACGGCGATTTCCTCTTCTATCGTTTTCTCATTGTCTTTTTCAGTCATGGAAACCTCCCAAATTGTGTTTCTGTTAACGATTCATGAGCGTCTTGCTCGAAATACCGGAAAGGATGATCTTATCGCTCGTAACAATGCAGCTCGCCGGCGGATAGGCATCGGTCAGATCAAGGAACTTGGACGTACCCAGCTGCGGTTTCAAAAACAGCCGATAAAGATTCGTCCGCTTGTTGCGAATATCAAAGATGCCGATGATTTCGCTATTTTTTATAACGTAGTTGTTTCCCAGATGCAGGTACATAGGTCCGACGGCTCCTTTCTTTTTCGATGATGGCGTCGATTCGTTCATCTGACAGCTGTTCCGGAGAAAGGGAGCGGGTCAGCATGACGGCAAAAGCCTTATCAACGGACTTGGCCTGGGGATCCAGGGCCTTTCCCATGGCCCATTCCCCCAAAAGGGATTTGACGTCAGTAAATGTCATTTTATCACACTCAACAGCATGGCGACAATCTTCGTAGGAAATCCAAGGCGTTTTTTTTAGAACCTGATGGATCTTTTGACGGGTCGCTTCGGCTCTTTTGCGCCGACAGGCGCTGCAGATGGTTTCGCCTTCGATCAAAGGTACGCCGCAGCAGGGACAGCGCCGCGCCGCGTCAAGGTGAGGCATGAAAGGCCGCTCATTTTCCTTTGCTTCTGGAGCTTCTTCCAACACTCCATGGAACATCTTCAGGACCTTCACAGAAACAAGACGGCGTCCATTTTTTCGTGGCAGGGCCTTACCAATCGCAGCAAGCAGCTTGCCCTGCATGGTCAGGAAATTATGGGACCAACTAGGGTTATCCGTATGAATAAACAGGGTTGCGTGCTGAAGGCGGTAAGGCTGGGAATGACGGGCTGCCGCCTCCCCAACGATCAACGCCCAGTCTTTTCGAAGCCGGTAAAGAACATATTTTTCCTTGGCAAGATCCGTCTTGAGCGCTGCCATAATCAAACAATCAATGTCCTTCATGAGCATCTTCCTCCACCCAGCCGGAACGAACTTCGTAAAAGACCACATCACCACTGGAACGGGCCAAGGCGCGGTCATTGACCGTGAGAAGGGTCTGAACCTTACCGCCCATGCCATCAAGGAGCATGCGACGGCGCCCTTCGTCAAGCTCACTGAGCACATCGTCAAGAAGCAGGATAGGATACTCTTCCTTGCTGTGAAAAATGAATTCCAGTTCCGAAAGTTTAAGTGCCAGGGCCGCTGTCCGCTGCTGACCTTGGGACCCAAAGGAACGCAGGGGCCGGCCCTCCTGCAGGATTTCGAGATCATCCCGATGCGGTCCCATACTGGTATATCCCCTCACGTAATCAAGACGATGCCGCTTTTTCAGTTCTTCTTGGTAAAATGCCTGCCACTCAGAAAGAGAAAGCCCCTTGGGAGGAACCCCCTCCCCATCCGACCGTTTCTGCAGATAGGATAGGGTCATCTTCTCACGGTCCTGAGTAATGGTTCCATAGACAAGCCCTGCAGCCCGTTCAATTTCTTCCATGGCTTTCAGCCGTTCGAATACGATGACCGCGGCACTTCGAGAGAGCGCTTCATCCCATACAAAAAGCTGACCTTCATCCAATTTTTCCTGGTCGCGGCAATGGCGCAGGAAACGATTTCGCTGCTGCAGGACTCGATTGTAATTTTGCAGGGCTTCATAGTAAAACCGGCTTGTCTGGGCAATTTCCATATCGAGGAAACGTCGCCGCAGGGAAGGGTCCCCCTTGACAAGCTGCAGATCATCCGGCGTGAAAAGAACCAGATTCAAAGAACCATAGTGCTCCTTTGGAGAAATGGGAGTACCATTTCGTTGGGCCTGTTTGCGGGTCCTTTTCCCTTCCTGGATCCGTTTGACAAGGAGCCGATTTTCCCCATAGCGGTCACAGTAAGTCACTTCTGCCGCACAATCAGTCTCACCAAATTTCACCAATTCCTCATCATGACGGCTGCGAAACGAAAACCCCATCGCCGCATAATAGAGCCCCTCCAAAAGATTGGTCTTGCCTTGGGCATTGCGGCCATAGATGACCGTCAAGTCATGGGATAGGTTCATCGTAAGGTCCCCATAATTGCGAAAATGATGGAGACGCAGTGACGAAAGTCTCATGCTGCTTAGAAAATTACGCGCACAGGCGTAATGATATAGGTGTAGGAAGGATCATCAACGGGCATCATACGGGCAGGTGAAAGGGAGGAATTGGTTTCAAGGACCACTTGATCACAGGAAATGTTCTTGCAGAAATCCATCAGATACTTGGAGTTAAAGGCAATATTGAGCGGCAGTTCTTCTCCTGTCGTTACGCCTTCCATGATTTCCATGCCTTGCCCGCGGTCGCTGGCTGCACTGGAAAGGATCACCCGATCGGCTTCGATGTTGAGACGGATGATGTTGTATTCCCCTTGTGCAAAAAGGGAAACTCGCTGAATGGCCCGTTCCAGATCCTGGCGATTGAGAACCGACCGATTCTTGAAAGACGGAGGAATCGGTCTTGAATAATCAGGAAAAGTTCCTTCGATGAGACTAGATACAAGGCTGAGGCTTCCCATACGGACCAAGATCTTGCTGTCTTTTTGGATGATGGCTACATCTTCCGGCAGCTCCCCAGTCAGGTTATTGGCAATTTCCTTAAGGACGCGGGCCGGAATGAGCAGGGAATACTCGCTGTCGTCAGCCGTTTCTGGATCAGCCGACTTGATGGCCAGACGATGTGTATTGGTTCCGACACAAGTGATGTGCTGCCCTTTTTTCTCCATGAAGACGCCCGTAAAAAGAGGCCGTGATTCATCAGTAGAACAAGCATAGACGGTTTGACGGATGAGCTGTCCCAGCAGATCTTCGGGCAAGGTCAGGATCCGTTCTCCTTCAAATTCAGGAAAAGACGGATAATCGTCACTTCCAATCAGGGGAATATGATAAGTACCCGTTTCACTAGTAAGCGTCAGTTCCTGGGTGCCTTCTTTTTGGGTCAACGTGAGAATGTCCGTAGAAAACTTGGCCAAAAGATCCCCTAAGGATTGTGCAGGAACAAGGATGACTCCGTCTTCATTGCCATTGACTTCCAAAACCTTTTTCATGCTGAAGTTGACATCCATAGCAACAAGTTCCAAAGTGTTGCCGTTAAGGCTCATATGGATACCAGAAAAAATAGGTGCGTTGGGGCTTGAGGAAATTGCTTTTTTAACGGTATTGACAGCTTTGGCAAGCTGGGCACTTTCACAGGAAAACTGCATGAGAAAACCTCCTTTAAGTGAGAACTCTAAAATATTAAAAGATAGCCGCCTTAGTAGTAGGGGCTGTGAATTTGTTCAAAAATCCTGAAATCCTTGATGTGGCCGTCTATTTCGCTGTTGATAAAGGTGTGGGAAAGTTGTTGATGGCTATCCACAAGTCCACAGGATTTTGGGGAAAAGAAGTTATAAACAGATTCATCCACAGTTTTTCCACAAAGTTATCCACGACCTGTGCATAATTCTGTGGATGATTATTAATTGAAGGAAATTAAAAAGATCAGCCTTTCAGATGAGTGATATGCTTTTCGATTTCCTTGGCAAATTCGGTCTTTTCCTTGCTCTTGGAAAGAATCTTGTCACAGGCGTGAAGGACTGTTGTGTGGTCACGGCCGCCAAAGGATTCGCCAATACGGGGTAGGGAAAGGTCCGTCAGGGTTCGTGCCAGATACATACCAATCTGACGGGGCAGGGTGATATTAGCTGTTCGTTTCTTGGAAAGCAGGTCATTCAAGGTGATGTTGTAATACGATGCAATGTACTGCTGGATGGCTTCAATGGTAATAGTCCTTGAAACCGGTGTTAGATTGAGATCCTTGAGGGCTTCGATGGCAAGTTCTTCCGTAATGGGTTCATTGGAAAATTGAGAATAGGCTCGAACCTTGGTATAGGCGCCTTCCAGTTCCCGGATGTTGGTGGAAATATTGCTGGCAATTAGGTTTGTTACGCTGTCTGGTACGCTGATATGATCCTTGAGGGCCATGTTCTTCAAGATGGCAATCCTCGTTTCAAGGTCCGGCGGCTGGATATCCGCAATAAGTCCCCACGTAAATCGGCTTTTGAGGCGCTCTTCCAGTGTATCCAGTTCCGATGGTTTGCGGTCACTGGAAATGATGATCTGTTTTTCTGCTTTGTAGAGTGTTTCGAAGGTATGGAAGAATTCTTCCTGCGTCGATTCCTTTTTTCTCAAAAACTGGATATCGTCAATGAGCAGGACATCGATGTTGCGGTATTTATTGCGAAAGGCTTCTGTTGCATTGTTCTGGATGGAATTGATCAGTTCATTGGTGAAAGTCTCACTGGATGTATAAAGGATCTTCATTTCCGGATGGTCCTGGTGAATCTTGTTGCCTATGGCATTCATGAGGTGCGTCTTGCCAAGTCCTGAATCGCTGTAAAGAAAAAGCGGGTTATAGACCTTGGCCGGCGCTTCGGCAACGGCTTTTGAAGCGGCATGGGCAAAGCGATTGGAATTGCCGATGACGAAGTTTTCAAAGACGTATTTAGGAGACAGGTTGGAAGAAAAATCCTGACGCGGTCCCTTTTTGGGAATGAGGGGCTCCTTTGCTTTGGGTGCTGCAGCCCCGTGTCCAGGAAAAAGATCCTCTTCTTTATTTGCCAGGTCAGGACGAATCTCTACATCAAGGGTCATGGGCCGATTGAACTGACTTTTAAGGAATGCCTCAATAGGCTCTTTATAATTATTTATGATCCACTCTTTGGTGAAATCATTCATTACGTCAAGGAGCAGCGTATCTTCTGTAAGGGAACGCGGAACGGCCTGAGAAAGCCATTTTTTGCATCCCGACATCTTAGGAATGGACTGATCCCCATTTAGAAGGGTCTCCCATAAGGAAGAAAGGACGTCATTCTCCATAAGTAAACCACCTTTATCATCATTTTCTCGAATCCATATTATAGCATATTCGGGGTGAACTTTGGGGAGGAACTTTGCCAACCTGTGGAAAACATTGTGGACATGTGGATAACTTTTTAAGTTATGTAAAACAAAAAGATAAAAAAGACCGAAATCAAGGGAATACTGACTTTGTGCACAAGAAAAAAGCTTATGCACAGAAAGTTATCCACAGGTGTGTATAACTTTGGGGAAAAGTATGAAAAAATCAATGGTTTTAGCATGTTCCCGAATATATGTTTTGTATATAATTTACATGAAGGTGAAAAGGGATAGTCAGGGCCTCGTTTTTGTGAAATGGACAGAAACAACATTTTGGTAAGATATTCTATTTTTATATGATGATTTTGTATCGCATAATAGATGAGGAAAACGAAAAGGAAAAGGAGAAAAGAAAAGGTTCTTTTCTGTGTATAAATCGTTAATGTTCGGAAATGGGATAATTTCCCCTTTATGTGAGGAAACATCCCTATTTTCCTATGGAAATGCCTATTACTCTGTCTGTGGATAAAAAAGCAGGTTTTTCTGCTTTTTCCACAGGCAAGAAGAAAAAGACCGGACTTATACACAGTTATCCACAGCTTTTAACGGTTATCCCCAGAAGTTTGTGGAAAACTTTCAAACCCTGTCCCCGTGGGCAAATTGAAATAGATAAAGTAGGAATCACGGTGGAAAAAGGCTGGGCCTTGTGGAAAAAAGAGGACTTATACACAGCTTTTTGAAAACAGCCTGTGTATAAGTCCGGTGGATGAAAGGAAAAAGGAGGGAATTGTTCGGGAAATGCATTCTTTTTCTTAAAATGGTAAAAAAAAAAGCCGCCCTATTGGCGGCAACACATTTTTTGAAGTGGAGCGGGCAATGGGAATCGAACCCACCTCTAAAGCTTGGGAAGCTTTCATTCTACCAATGAACTATGCCCGCATAACAACACTATTTTACCAAAGAAAGCGGTGTTTGTAAAGGGAAAAGCAAGAGGAATCTTAGGATGATTTCAAAAGGTTCACTTGATGCTATAATGAAAAAAAATTCAAAGGAGGCTTTTCCAATGAAAGATAAAATGATTCTGGCCCTTTTGCTGGGAATTATTTCCTTTAGTGGCAATGCGTTTGCTGCAGTAAAACCAACTGAGGCCATACCCAGCAAGATCCTTGATGTCACGCTTACGAGAAATAAGATCACTTCCATTCCTGACGTGGTCTATGAGCAGGTCCCTCAGCGGGGATATCCTAGCAGAGCGATGAAAATGGACTTATTCATTCCTGAGACGAAGGATAAAAAGCCACTCATTCTTTATATTCCAGGCGGCGGCTTCATCTCGGCCAATAAGAACAACATGCCACAGCTCGTGAACCATTTGGCAGAACAAGGCTATGTCGTGGCCGCGGTTGAGTACCGTGTGGCACCTACGGTCAAATTCCCTGCTCCTTTGGAAGATATCAAGGCGGCCCTGCGCTTTCTAAGGGCCCATCAAGACCAGTATGGCATTGATCCCCAGCGGGTCGGCGTCGTTGGCGGCAGTGCCGGTGGTTATTTAACCGCTCTCATGGCAACGACCAGCGGCAGCAGGGAATTTGATAAGGGAGATTATCTTCATGAAAAAAGTGATATCACCTGTGCTGTTGACCTGTATGGTCTTTCCGATTTGACCCGGATTGGGGCTGATTATTCCAAACAGGTACAGGCCCTTCATGCTTCCAGTGGCGCTACAGAAGCCCTGTGGGTCAATGGAAGCGGTGTTTTTGGCGGCAAGGATGGCGGTATTTCTGCCGATCAAAAGGCCGCACAGCAGGCTAATCCCATTACATACATTTCTTCGACCTCGGCTCCTTTGATGCTCATGCATGGCACGGCCGATACGGTAGTTTCGCCCAGTCAGACAGATATCCTTTTTCAAGCCCTCCAGAAAAAGAAGATTCCCAGTGAGCGCTATCTAGTTCCCCATGCGCCTCATGGCGGCGTCTACTGGATCCAGCCCAAGGTACTTGAAACGATTACCGCTTATTTTGACCGCTATCTCAAAGGCTAAGCGACGGCAGAAAAAAAGGCTGTGAAAAATGACGGTATCTGGATTCCCTTCATTTCCTCACAGCCTCTTTTGTTGTTCCAGTCGTTGACGAAAGTCTATCGTGCGGTGCGGGGAATCTTCTCCCTAAAAAATAAAGGAAAAAGCAGCGTCAAACCGCAATGAATGGATGTCTGCCCCGCCTTTTGCGTCGGAGTTCCTTTGCCTTATTTTCGCTTTAAGCCTGTCATCATCGTAAGGGAAAAGAAAAGAACGGTCAGCCAAGCAAATGTTTTATGTGCTTTCATCATGGGCCTCCTTTATCAAACAATCCTTTTCCCTAGTTTACTATGACAAACTCACACTTGTCAAAAGCAAAAAAGAACCTGTATTTTGGGAAGGGAGTGTCCCACGGGGCGGGACTTTATGATATAATGCTACTTTACATAAGCGTGTTTTTATGATTGGAAAGGGGTAAGTCATGGCTGAATTGAATTTACTGCAAAAAAAGATTCTCGCTGACGGTATCATCAAGAGTGGGGATGTCCTCAAGGTGGACAGCTTCCTGAATCATCAGATCGATGTTCCTTTTATCAGCGAACTGGGGAAAATCTTCAAGAAACTCTTTGCCAGCCGTCCAGTTACAAAAATCCTCACCATTGAGGCATCGGGCATTGGGATTGCTTGTCTGACAGCAATCCATATGGGTGTACCAGTGGTCTTTGCTAAAAAATCAGCGGGCAGCAACATGGATGCCGATGTATACAGCACGGAAATCAAGTCCTTCACCCATAATAAAACAAATCATGTCATTGTTTCCAAAAAATATCTCAACGGCGGAGATCATATCCTTATCATCGATGATTTTCTTGCCAATGGCTGTGCCGTTGAAGGATTGATGGACCTTGTCGACCAAGCTGGCGGGACTGTCGAAGGGGTTGGTATCTGTATTGAAAAAGGATTCCAAGGAGGCGGTGATGCCCTGCGGAAAAAAGGCGTCAATCTCAAGAGCCTTGCTATCATTGAAAAAATGGATGCCAAGACGGGAACCATTGTGTTCCGCTGATGAAGGAGGCTGCTGATGGATAGAGAAAAAGATCCAATCTACGAACTGGATGGAAAGATTTCCTTTGAAAAAGCGATTCCTTTTGGGCTCCAGCATGTCCTTGCCATGTTTGTTGCCAATATTGCTCCGATCCTGATTGTAGCGGGTGCTGTCAAATTATCTACAGAGGAAACGGGTGCTCTTGTCCAGGCAGCCATGATCATTGCCGGGATTGGTTCCCTTTTTCAGCTCTATCCGCTAGGGCCCCTGGGTTCAGGACTTCCCATCATCATGGGAATCAGTTTCACTTTTGTCTCTACCTTCTGCGTCATTGGTGCTAAATATGGTTATGGTGCTGTTTTGGGCGCGGCCCTTGTAGGCGGCCTTCTTGAAGGTCTTATTGGAATGGGGGCTAAGTACTGGCGCCGATTCATTCCTCCTATTGTTTCGGCCAGTGTCGTCACGGCCATCGGGTTTTCCCTCTTAGGTATTGGAGCCAACTCTTTTGGCGGCGGCTTTGGCAATCCTCATTTCGGGGAACCCAAATTCCTCATCGTAGGGACCATTACCCTTCTCAGCTGTCTTATCTTCAATATCAAGGCCAAACATTTTTATAAGCAGCTTTCTGTTCTGTTTGGTCTTGTTGTAGGGTATATTGCAGCTGCTTTTCTTGGCATGGTGGATTTATCAAGGATGACTCAGGTGGGACTTTTTTCCCTGCCGATGCCGCTTCCCTATGCTTTGGAATTTCGACCTGATGCCATTTTTTCTGTATTCCTTATTTTCCTTGTCTCTGCTACGGAAACTTTAGGGGATACTTCGGCCCTAGCTGCCATGGGCATGGGAAGGGATGCGTCAGATGGTGAAATCCGAGGATCCATTGCCGTTGACGGGTTTATTAGTTCCTTGTCCAGTCTTTTTGGCTGCCTTCCCATTACGTCCTTCAGCCAGAATGTCGGTCTTGTCGCCATGACCCATGTTGTTAATCGTAAGGCCATTGCCAGCGGCGCCCTGATCATGATCCTTGCTGGCCTTTTCCCTGCTTTTGGAGTTATCTTGGCCTCCCTTCCTGACGCTGTTCTTGGTGGATGTACTCTTATGATGTTTGGCTCCATTGTCGTCAGCGGCGTTCGGATGCTTGCCGGCTGTGGTTTTACTCAGCGCAATATGAGCATTGCGGCGCTTTCTCTTTCCATTGGAATTGGTTTTACGCAAACGCCAGCTATTTTCAAGATGTTTCCGACAATCATCAAGTCCGTCTTTGCTGAAAACTGTGTGGCCGTTGTCTTTGTTGTTGCTTTTGCGCTGAATCTCATCTTCCCCAGTGAACTTGAAATGGAAAAAATGAATCAGTAACTCCCAGAAAGGAATGGAACCATGGACTTAGGTGATCTGCTAACCTTGCAGGGGACCCTTTTCCTCTTGATGCTTCTTGGCGCTTATTTGACCAAAAAAGGAGTCATTACCAAAGAAGGAAAGCGCTGTCTGACGGATCTTGTTGTCTATGTGATCCTTCTCTGTACAATCTTTAAGTCCTGTTTTGTCGATACGGGGACCAATTTTGCAGCTGTTGGTGCCCTTTTGCTTTTGCTTTCCCTTGTCATTGAAGTGGGGTCCTTATTCTTTAACCAAGTGCTTTATCGGCGTTACAGCGGGGAGAAACGCAAGGTTCTTCAATATGGGACGCTCGTTCCCAACAGCGGTTTTTTGGGTACGCCAATTGCAGAGGGAGTCTATCATGATCTAGGGGTCCTTTATGCCGCGATTTTTCTGATTCCTGTCCGTATTTTCATGTGGTCTTTTGGAACAAGTTATTTCATGGCCCAGGAAGGCATGAGCAAAAAGGAGTTATGCCGAAAGGTTATTACCCATCCCTGCCTCATTGCTGTTTTTCTGAGCCTTGCTGTCATGATTTTGAGAATCAACCTGCCAAGCGTCCTTAAGGTGACCGTTCTTGCTATCAGTAAATGTAATTCTGCCATTGCTATGTTTGTTGTGGGAACGGTCCTTGCAGAAGCTCCCACGTGGAAAATCTTTGATTTTGATACGGTTTATTACTGCGTAATCCGGCTTATTTTCCTGCCTTTATTAACCTTATTCCTGGGACGCGTTATGGGATTATCCGGTGCCAGTCTGGGTGTCGCTGTCCTTATGATGGGCATGCCAGCCGGAGCGACGACATCGATTTTTCCTTCCCTTTATGGCGGTGACGCACGCCTGGGGACTAGCTGTGTCATTCTTTCTGTTCTTCTTTCCATGGTAACTCTTCCTCTTTGGATTTATCTCGTCCATTTATCTTAATCCGCCAGAAGATTCCCTTCTTTAAGGTAGGAAATGAATGGCAGGTGACTGCGTGGAATCGATGCCCACGGAAGCCATAAATCCACCGTGGATAGTCTTGGTGATGCTCATTTTTATTATATAATCAGCATATAATAAAAATGGGTTCTTCACGGAAATTTGTGGGGTCATAGACAGATGGATATTGAAAAAGGACATCAAATTCTCCAAAATATAAGGTGGCTAAACCCAAGTAAAGGAGAATTGAGATGTCCTCTATTTAGTACATTATTTAAGCAGACCTGTTTTGTCAAGACCCCGATTACCTTGTTGGGCTCCCCGAAGATCCTTTAGACGATTCCACGGTATGGGTGGTTACCAGGTAGAAACGCCATACCGATTTTCTCTGCTCTCACTGCGGAGAGCCGATGCATATCTATGGCACGTACCGAACCCGCCTAAGGACGGTGCCTATGCAGCCAAATGCCAGGCGCACTGTCCTCTTCGAGGGGCACCGCTTCCGGTGCCCTTGCCGTCAGGAAACGGTTACGGAACTCAATCCGTACAGATGTCCTGAAACGAGAATCACCAAACAGGCCGCTGTGTGGATTCCATCGCTGCTCGCCCAGGGATTTACGACTATCGGAGTGCAGAAGATAACAGGCATCCATTGAAACACGATTCGCCAAGCTGAAGGAAAAGCGAATCGACGGTCTGGCAAACCATGCCAAATGCCCTATTGACACAGGCTGATTGGGAGGATACCACAAGATTAAAACTGCCGAACACGCATATGGGTACAAGAACGACCGGTACTTTTTTACCTTGATTCGGTACCGGTCTTTACCTACGTATGATTTGGCATCCCACAAAAATACGTGAAGTACCTATTTTTTAATTGTTTTTTTTACAGGAATTGATGAAGGCTTGGAACAATTTCAGTTGTTCAGGCGCATCAAACATCATTTCTGGATGCCATTGGACCCCAACGATGAACGAGGCGCCGCCTGTAATTTCAATGCCTTCTACGGCCTGATCTTCTGCAAGGGCCGTGATGGTGACGTTCTTGCCTGGTTCGCAGACCCCTTGGTGATGAAAACTATTGGTACGGATCTTATCCCCGAAAGTTGTATGGAGAAGGGAACCTGAAGAAAAAAGTGTTTCATGGGAGGGATAATTTTTGGGAGCCATATCTCCCATATAGCGGTGTGTCAAATGAGCTTCTTGACCTAGATCTTGATAGACAGTTCCTCCCATTGCGACGTTCATGATCTGTATGCCGCGGCAGATTCCAAGCATGGGAAGCTTGTGTTCATAGCCATAATGGAATATTGTAAGGTCATATTCATCCCGTTCGGGTACAATCCGCCCACAATACGGCATGGGACGCGCACCATACCGGAGCGGATCGATGTCATGCCCCCCGCTGATAAGGATTCCGTCGACTTTTTCGAGAAGGGCAATAATATTCTTTTTTTCCCTGCAATAGGGGATGATGGTGGGAATCCCACCCGCTTTTTCAATGGTGTAGATATAGTCCGCTGCTAGGAATTCCCAATCTTGGCCAGGAAGTCCTAGGCCAGGAACGCCGATGACGGTATCCCTGGGATCATAGTTACAAGTAATTCCAATAATTGGTTTCATTTTGATACCTTCCTTTCATGGTCTGTCATTGTTTATTCTCAGAAGATTGGTTTTGATGAAAACTGCGTTCCATAGCTTCCCATTTAGGCCATTTCATGTGTTCCCATTTTTCGGGATCGGCGAAGTACTCTTTGGATGCCTTTACGACATGCTGATGGCATAAAAGAATACAGACCATATTGATGGTTGTCATCAGGGCCGTTCCAAAATCTACATAATTGATCATCGTTTCAATGCCCATCATGCCGCCAATAAAGGTCATAAATAAGAGAACCCAGCGGCCATACGTCTTTCCTTTTTGACCAATCAGTTTGACGAGGGCTACACAGGAAAATTCAATTTGCGCGCAAGCCGTGGTAAAAGTAAACAGAAGCAATGCAATTGATACAATCCACGAACCAGCCGTTCCAATGGCAGAGGAAAAAGCGGCCGCCGTCATCGTGGAGGCGGTTACACCGGGACTTGTCCAGATGCCAGTGCATAAAATCGCAAAACAGGTGAGATTACAGACAACCAAGGTATCAAAAAAGGCTTCAAAGACTCCCCACATGCCTTGCTGAACGGGATGGTTCACAGCTGCAACGGTATGGACCATTGTCGTGTAACCGGTTCCTGCGTCATTGGAATAGACTCCACGGCAGATGCCCCATCTGATACAGGCAGCCAGCGTAGCGCCTGCAAACCCTCCTACTGCGGCTTTTCCTGTAAAGGCATAACGAAAAATGGAGTAAAAAGCATGAGGAAAGTTTTCGATATTCAGTAAGATAACAAGGAGCGCACCCCCAACATACAGGATACTCATGAAAGGCACGATTTTTTCACTGACTGCCAGAAGATTGCGCATTCCACCAACAACCACGGCAATGCAGAAAAGGGTGAGAATGAGGGCTGAAAGGGTACGATTGGCTCCTAAGGCGACTAAGTGATCGACTCCTGATCCAATTTGGGCAGAAGCTGCGAAAAATAGGGCAAACAGGCAGAGAATCGTATATAGTTCTCCTGTCCACTTCCATCCGGTGGCGTTTCCTAAATAATACTGGGGCCCTCCCACCCAATTGCCTTTTTGGTCAATTTCGCGGTAGAGCATGGCCGTTGTTACTTCCGTGTATTTTACGGCGCATGCAGCAAGGCCGGCAATCCAGAGCCAAAAAACACTGCCCGGTCCTCCAAAAGCAATTGCCATGGCGGTCCCCACAATGTTCCCCGCTCCCAGGGTTGAAGCGAGTGCACCACTGGCCGCTTGCCATCCGCTGAATTGACCGTCGGAACCTTCAATTTTCGTGAATGATTTTCCAATGGTGTGTGTCAGAATAAATGGCAATTTCCGATAAGGGAGCATGTTCAGTCTTACGGCAAGAAAGCACCCGCCGCCGACAAGAAGAATCAGCATGGGAATCCCCCATATCCAATTGGTAAAGGTCAAAATAGCCTCCAACAATGCGTTCATGAATGAGCCTCCTTTTTTTATCAGGCTGTCGACATCCTATCTATTACTATCGTAGGGGATGGATGAGGCTTGATGTCAATTACAGAATTATCTAAAATCAAGAAAAAGATGGAGTTGACTCCACCTTTTTTCGAAGAAACTATGCAAAAAAAGCAGGGGCCTGATACAATAATTACTGAAACGGAAGATATGGAAAACCTTACGGGAGGAATCAGTATGAAAATAGGTGATTTTTCACGTTCTGTCGGCGTGAGTGTCGATACCATCCGCTATTATATTTCCTTGGGCTTATTGATTCCTAACAGCCAAGGTGCGCAGCTGTCTTTTGGTATACGAGAACAAAATGATATGGAAATAATCTTAAAAATGAAGCACCTCTATTTCTCCCTTCATGAAATCCATGAATATTTGGATATCCATAGAATGAATAATATGGTGGAGGAAGAGAGCTTAACAGATGTCAAGCGACTCCTTGCAGGTAAATTGGAAGAACTCAAGAAAAAGAGAGCAGAGCTGCAGTTTGCTGAAAATGAAATTGCAGATTTGTTGGGGAAAATTGGAAAGCCCGACTGCGAAAAACTCAGGACAGGGGCTCCTCTTTTCTCTTTGTCCTTGCTTTCATGTCCTCATTGCGGCCGATCCTTTACCTTGACAGATGCTGTTCTCGATCATCGTTATATCTATCAGGGAAGACTGCAATGTGCCTGTGGCTGTGAAATGCAGATCCAGGAGGGAATCATCCAAACGGGGAATGTGTACAAAGGTGATTATGATCGACCTGATCTCCAGCGGAGAATCTATTATGATATCAATGAGAATCTCGCCACTCATCTGCAAAAATGCTCCGATTATATTGTTTCAAGGATGAAAGGCCGGGCCATTAAAGGAAAGGTTGTATTAGAGGGCCATATCAACGGGTACTTTTTTCTATACACGAATCTCAAGGCTCTTGATCCAGATTGTCTGTACATCTTGATTGACAAATATCCGGAAGTATTGAAAATGTACAAATCCAATTTGGAGCAGCTTCATTTGGAACGAAATATCCTTTATATTGCCGATGCAAGTACCACGCCGCCACTAAAAAAAGGAAGTGTCGACCTATTGATCAGTTTTACAGGAGACAATGAACACAGTTTGTATTTCCGTTCTTCCTATATTGCTGATTGTGAACCTTATTTGAGCCCTTCTGCCCATGTATTGGGAGCAAAGCTGGAATATGATTCACGAGCCCTTAGTTTGAAGCGGCTTCGTCAAAGCTATCCGGAAGGAAATGGAAACGGCTATTGTCGGGGCATGACCTGCAATGCTTATGAAAAACTGGGGTTTCGATGGCAGGAACAAGCCATTGGAGAGATGGAAGTCATCCGGAAAAAATTCGCCTATCGTAATCATGTGGATGGGGAAAAATTACAGATTAGTTGTTTTCATGCATCCAGGGATCCATCTTTTAAAAAGTGAATCATTAGGATTGCTCATTTTCCCTAAATAAAAAGGATCGTTGGAAAAATGTCCAACGATCCTTTTTATTTAGGGATCCAATTTCTTTTTGCCGTGAAGTGTCCGAGCCTTTTCAAGGGGAAGATTATAATTAGGTGATGCGATATCAAGGGAAGAGTCACTTTCTGGCGCGTTTTCGATACCAAGAAGTGTCACCATAAAATTATAGAGAAGGTCATTGGTCCACCAGCAGTCCTTATGGGATTGAAGAACCTGCCATAAAAGAGGCCTCTCTTTTCGGCTTTCCGATGAAAGATGGACAACAAAAGGAATATGGGTCATGATGGGTTCATATTGAGTGGCGTTGTGACCGATGCCTTTACGGCTGTCCTCACCATGGTCGGAGAAGTAGACTAGGCCACGAAAATCTTGCATTTTCTTTAATTTAACATAGAGTTGTTTCAGGAACTGGTCCGTATAAAGGATGGTGTTGTCATAGGTATCGATATGATTGTTGCCCCCAGAAAAATAGGTTTCATTTTTTGGATATCGATCTTCATAAGAAGCATGGCTCCCCATCACGTGAAAAACAATAAGAGTAGGATGAGCGCTATCGACAATCGGTACATGATCCAACAGGGCCTTGTCATAATAAGTGGAACCCACTCCTTTTCCCGCACGGCCATTGATAAACACTTGGTGATCTGCTGTTCCGGCCATTTCTGATGTGGGTGTGTCCCATGCTCCATATTTTCGCTGGTTGCTGATCCAATAGGTCTCATATCCTGCTTTTTTAGCTATTTCAATCAAGAAATATGCTTTTTGTAAAGGAATATTGTTGTATTGATTCTTTTGACTTAACGCATAGGTGAGAACGGGGACGGTATGCGTATGATTGGAAAATGCTTTAGAAAAAAGCAGGGTTCCTGGGTCTTTTTTGAAGCTTTCCAGAAATGGTGTTGTATGGCGTTTGTATCCATAGCTTTCCATATGATCCCTTGTGGCTGACTCACCAATGACAAGGACATAGAGGCCTTTTGCTTTAGGTGAAACAGAAAGGCCTTTCAATTGTTCTAGGCGGTCAAGCCGTTTATTACGTGATTTCTCGTAATGACTGTAGTCAGCAAGAATTTCTTTTGTCTCTTTCATGGCTACAAAAAAGGAGTAACTTTTTGCTTTTACGGGAAAGATGATAAGGCATAAAGTAAGAAATACGATTAGTTTAACAGGAAAGTCGGGCCTCTTTTTTGAAAGAACCTGTTGCCGGAGTTTTAAGAGATCATGGCCTAAGGCACCGAGCAGAGAAAAAAGGAGAAGGCTTCCGACCAGAGCTGCGGAAGGAAGACTCTTGATATAAGCTAAGGCTTCTTCCTCATTTGTTTGAAAGAGTGTCAGCATAATATCTGAAGAAAGTGCCTTCCCACCGCTGATCAAAAGATAAACCAATGTGGGCAAGGGAAAAACAATTGCGGATATGAATAAGAATCTGGAAATGCAAGTGATTATTTTCTTGTAGGATGTATGCTCTGCAAGACATTCCAAAAGAAGACTTCCTCCATAGCCAAAAAGAACCAGACCGGAGGCAAGGACGGCGTCACGAGGAAAAAGAGTGCTTTGGGGGTTCTGCGAAAGCACAAGGATTGGACTTTCATAGAGAAGGAAAAGGACGGTCCAACTTTTTAGAAAGGCTGTAGAAAAGTTCATCATATACCCTAGCAAGGCAAAGAAAAGCGATTCAAAAAGGACTAACTTATAGGATTGAGAAAGAGGCTGCCCGAGAAAATATTCAAAAAGAAAGAATAAAATAGCATAAGAAGAAAAAGCAAGCAGGAAATGATTCTGGGATTGGGAGAAATGAATTTGAAAAGAACGCACGGCTAGACCTCCATCTTGGTTATAAATTCATGCAATAATAAGATAAAACTAGAAAAAATTGTAATAAATATAACGCCTTATATCATACAACTTTTTTTGCTTTTAGTGGGGAGATAAAATGGACAGAAATAGATATTAGGCAAAAAAGGGCGACTTTTCCAGATAAAAGGGCGGAAAAAGGGATGGAAAATGAGATGCCGCTTATGTTTTCCTTAAAATATGGTATAATGCGGCGTATGAGCATGAAACTGAAGGAGTGATTTTCATGAGCAAAAAAATTCGAATTGGTCTTGTGAGCAGGACTTTGACCTTACGGGACGAGGTACCTACTTACCAAAAGGCACCCTACGTGCCACGGGATATTGTGACCATTCTGGGTGAACTGAGCGCGCTTCCCATTGTTTTTCCCGATGTGGAAGGCGCTAGTGGAAAGGATTATGTGGACCTTGCCGACGCACTTTTTCTTCCCGGCGGACAGGATGTGGACCCGACCCTTTTTGGAGAAGAACCGACGTGGAAAGTGGGCGGTGCGGATTACAAGATGGACCGCTTTGAAATCGATCTCATTCGGGCCTTTTATGAGGCAGGAAAACCCATTTTTGGCATTTGCCGCGGCATCCAGGTCCTCAATATTGCCCTTGGCGGTACGGTTTATCAAGATCTTCAGGCTGACTGCCCCAGTGCTTACATCGGCCACAGCCAAAAAGCCTACGGGGCCTATCCCGTCCACCATGTAAATGTCAAGAAAGGCAGCTTGCTCCATGCGGCCTTGGGGGATACGGCCTATGTAAACTCTCGGCATCATCAGGCCTTGAAGGATGTAGCCAAGGGTCTTGTTGTTACGGCTATGGCACCGGATGGTGTCATTGAGGGCATAGAATCAGCAGGCAGTGACCAAGTTGCTGCCGTACAGTGGCATCCGGAGAATATGTGGCGCGAGCATCCGGAAATGCGGGCTCTTTTCGAACAGTTCATTGCACGCGTTGAGAAAAGCGTGCAAAAATAAGAGAAACACAAAGATTGAGCGGGAAAATCGGTTGACACACCCCGTCCCATAGCATATAATTGTATGAGCTGTCAAATGATTTTTTGATCGATCTTGGCAAATCACCTTTGAAGTAAGGAGGGTTAATAGATGAAGAGAACGTTCCAACCTAACAACACGAGAAGAAAAAGAACTCATGGCTTCAGAGAAAGAATGAAGACTTTGGGTGGAAAACAAGTCTTGAAAAGAAGACGTGCGAAGGGCAGAAAGAGATTATCTGCATAAACTATGAGATGGGCCGCCTTTCGCGGCCTATTTTACTCTATGAGGCAGGTGCCAATCGCTTTGGAACAAGAACAAATGCCCAGAAAAAACACCTATACGCAGGCTCATCGGGTCAAGGCCCATGAGGATTTCCAAAAGATCCATGACAAGGGTCAATCCGTTGTGGATGGCTATGGCGTTTTTTATTTTCTGCCTTCTCCTCATGACCATTCCCAGCTGGGAACAGCCGTAGGGAAGAAACTGGGAAATGCGGTCTTGCGCAACAAGATCAAACGGCGGATGAGGGAAACCTTTCGTCAGCACCAGTACCGCCTTAAAAAGCCCGTTTCCATCGTCTGGGTAGCCAGACGTCGGTTGGCCCATGCACCCTTTGCTATGTATGAGACTGTGTTTTTGCGTCTGGCAAAGAAAGCCGGACTGTTATAGATCCGGAGAGGCCTATGAAAACGATCGCAATCTTCCTGATTCGTTTTTATCAGATTTGCATTTCCCCTCTTCTCGCGCCTCGCTGCAGGTTCTATCCTACGTGCTCCCAATATGCGCTGGAAGCGGTGAAAAAGTATGGTTTTCTGAAAGGAACCTATCTGGCTACGAAAAGATTACTGAAATGTCATCCCTTCCATAAGGGCGGGTATGACCCGGTACCCTGACCGCAGCAGGAGAAAAGGAGAAAAAACTTGGAATTCTTAAGTTCGTTTGTGCAGCAGGTGGTTTCTGCCATCTATGAAGCAACCCGCATGATTGGAGAGCCGAGTTACGGGCTTGCCATCATCATCATGACCATCCTCATCAAATTGCTCCTCTACCCTTTGACGAAGCGTCAAATCGCCTCAACAAAGGCTATGAGTCGCATCCAGCCTCGTATGAAGGAACTTCAGATGCGTTATCGCGATGATAAGATGAAGCTCAATGAAGAGCTGTCCAAGCTGTACAAGAAAGAAGGGGTCAATCCCCTGGCTGGATGCCTTCCCCTTGTCATCCAGATGCCAATCATGATTGGCATTTTCTACGGAATCCGTGATTTTAACTATGAAGGGCCGAGCAGCTTCCTTTGGATGCAGAGTATCGGTCAGCCCGATCCGTATTATATCCTTCCTATCCTGTCTGCTTTGACGACCTATATCCAATCTCGGCAGAGCATGCCGCCGTCCGATAATCCGACGGGGAAGGTCATGCTTTATTTCATGCCCTTGTTCATTGGCTATATCAGCTTGAAATTCCCGGCTGGTCTGGTTCTCTACTGGGTCGTGATGAACCTCATGCAGATTGGTCAGCAGTTCTTTATGGACCGGGCCGATAAGAAAGCCTAAAAGAGTAGACAATGCCAAGCGGCAAGGAGGCATGGATATGAATCGCATTGAAAAGACGGGGCGTACCGTGGACGATGCTGTCCAGGCTGCCCTCAAGGAACTCGGCGTAAGCCGTGAAGATGTCCTCATTGAGGTCCTGGAAGAAGGCAAGGATGCCCTTTTTGGACTCATCAAGCGGGACGCCAAGGTACGGGTTACTGTAAAGGAAGCGGAAAAGGCTGCGGCACCGGACTCTTTTGAAGAACAACTAGAAACGGTCCCGGAAACGCCGGAAGGACCTGCTCCGAAAGAGGAACCTGAAGTCACCGAAGCGCCTGTTTCTTCTGATGCTGAGGAAGAACGGAAAGCCGCTGCCCAAGATGCCAAGACCTTTCTGGAAACCCTTTTCAAGGCCATGGGGATGGATCTCATCATCGAAAAGTTCATCAATCGCAAGGATGGTGAAATTGAACTGAAACTCCATGGGGATGGGCTGGGTGTCCTTATTGGCAAGCATGGCCAAACGCTGGACAGTTTGCAATATTTGACAAACCTTGCAACCAATAAAGGAAAGAAAGAATGGCACCGCATTGTCCTTGATGCCGAAAACTACCGGAAACGCCGCCGGGATACATTGGAAAAACTGGCTCACAACCTTGCCCATCGCGTCAAGCGGACGGGCCGCAAGGCGCTTCTTGAACCGATGAATCCTTATGAACGGAAGATCGTTCATGAGGCCCTGCAAAACGAGCCCGGGATCGTGACCTACAGTGAAGGCAAAGAACCTTACCGTAAAGTCGTCATCGACCTTAAATAAATCACACTTGAACGTTACGTGCTCCGGACCCTTGTTCGGAGCTTTTTTTTGGAGGAATCATGGAAGATACAATCAGTGCCATTGCGACCGCCCTGGGCGTTGGCGCCGTGGGCATCATCCGCGTCAGCGGACCGGAAAGTCTCCGTCTCGTCAATCGGATTTTTCGGGCAAAAGAACCCCTTTCCTCTTCCCGTCCCCGTTATCTGCAGTATGGTCATATCCATGACGGGAAGGGTGTCGATGTGGATGAGGTCCTGGCAGTCTATATGCCGGGCCCCCATTCCTACACGGGAGAAGACGTGGTGGAAATCCAGTGCCATGGCGGACGGGAAGCGCTGAAAGAAATCCTGCGGCTGACCTTTAGCGAAGGGGCAAGACCAGCAGAACCTGGAGAATTTACAAAACGGGCTTTTCTTAATGGCCGTCTTGACCTTACGGAAGCAGAAGCGGTCATGGATATCATCAATGCCAAGAGCCGCCGTGCCCTTGTTGCAGCCGGAAGAGGCCATAAAGGGGCCCTGTCCCGTTCCATCAGGGAAATCCGCGGCCGCCTGCGGGATTTGGTGGTCCATCTGGAAGCCATCATCGACTATCCGGAAGATGATATTGAAGACGTGACCTATGACGAAACCGAAGGTGTGCTGCAGCAGTGCTATGATGCAGTCATGCAGCTGCGCAAGAAAGGAGAGACGGGGCAGATCCTTCGCGAGGGCCTGCGGATAGCCATTGTGGGCCGCCCCAATGTTGGCAAATCAAGTCTCCTGAATCGCCTGCTCCAGACGGACCGGGCCATCGTTTCCAATATCCCCGGCACGACGCGGGACATCATTGAAGAGCAGATGACCCTTGACGGGATCCCCTTAGTACTGACCGATACGGCAGGTCTGCGGGATACAGAAGACTATGTGGAGCAGATTGGTGTAAAACGCAGCCGCGCCATTTTGGAAGACGCGGAACTGGTCCTTGTCGTCTTGGACAGCGCAAGTCCCCTCACGGACGAAGACCGGAAACTCCTTGCAGCGGTCAAGAACCGTCCCCATCTGGTGCTCCTCAATAAAAGTGACCTTGCACCGGCCCTTTCGCGGGAGGAAGTGGAAGCTCTTTCGGGCGGCGACGTCCTTTCTCTTTCCGTTAAAGATGGTGCTGGAATGGATCAGGTCGGAATCCATCTCCGTCATTTTGTCATGGGCGAAGGATCCGATGCCGAAATGGGACTGATGACCCAAAATGCCCGTCAGGGAATGCTGCTTGAACAGGCAGCCCATCATCTTGCAGAGACGCTTCGCGATGCGCGGGCCCATCTCCCCTACGACTGCCTCACGATTGACCTGACCCAGGTTCTTCATGAGCTGGGCGAAATTACGGGTGATGATGTGCCTGAGGAAATCATCAATGAGATCTTTGCACAGTTCTGCGTCGGAAAATAGGACGCGGTAGAGGAGGATAAAAAGTAGCATGATCGTTGTGGATCATTATGATGTTGTTGTCGTAGGTGCGGGCCATGCTGGCTGCGAAGCAGCCCTAGCGGCAGCTCGGATGGGAAAAAAGACCCTCCTTGCGACCCTTTCCATGGATAATATTGCCCTCATGCCCTGCAATCCGTCTGTAGGGGGACCGGCCAAAGGCCATTTGGTGAGGGAAATCGATGCCTTGGGTGGGCAAATGGGGATTGCGGCTGATGAAGCCTGCATCCAGATGCGCATGCTCAATACAGGCAAGGGTTATGCTGTCCAGGCGCTCCGGGCCCAGGCAGATAAGCCGCTCTACCATACCATTATGAAGGAAGTCGTGGAAAACACAGAAAACCTCGACGTCAAGCAGCTCATGATCGATGAGCTCCTTGTTCGCGGCGGTGCTGTAGAAGGTATCGTTGCTGAAACAGGGGAAGTCTTTGAAGCTCCCTGCGTCATCCTTGCCACAGGGACCTATTTAAGGGGGCGTATCCTATATGGGGAAGTTGCCTATATGGCAGGCCCTAATGGGCAGCGTTCAGCCATGAAACTGACCGATTCCCTCGTGAAAGCCGGGCTTACGCTCATGCGCTTCAAGACCGGTACACCGGCTCGTGTGGACCGTCGGACCATTGATTTTTCGCGGACCGAGCCGCAGTACGGTGATGAAGCGGTGCGGAATTTCTCCTTTATCAGCCCTATTACGGAACGTCAGCAGGTTCCTTGTTACTTGACCTATACCAACCCCCGGACCCATCAGATCATTCGGGACAACCTTGACCGGAGCTGCATGTTCAACGGAACCATCGAAGGTGTAGGCCCTCGCTACTGCCCGAGCATTGAAGCAAAAATCGTCCGTTTTGCCGATAAGAGCCGTCATCAGCTTTTTTTGGAACCGGAAGGGCTCAGGACCAATGAAATCTATGTCCAGGGCATGAGCTCCTCTCTCCCCGCCGAAATCCAGGTTGCTTTCATGCAGACCATTCCGGGTCTGGAGCACTGCAAGATGATGCGGGCTGGATATGCGATTGAGTATGACTGCCTCGATCCCCTGCAGCTTACGGCAAGCCTCGAACATAAAGCCATCAAGGGGCTCTTTAGCTGCGGGCAGGCAAACGGCACGAGTGGCTACGAAGAAGCAGCGGCCCAGGGCCTTATGGCAGGCATCAACGCCGCCTTGAAGCTTGATCACCGGCCGCCTTTCATTTTGGGACGGAGCGATGCCTATATTGGTGTCCTCATTGATGACCTCGTGACGAAAGGAACGACGGAACCGTACCGCATGATGACAAGCCGTGCCGAGTACCGCCTGCTTCTGCGGCAGGATAATGCCGATCTGCGCCTGACGCAGAAAGGCCGCAATGTGGGCCTTGTCAAGGACGACCGCTATACTGCCTTTACGAAGAAACGGGACGAAATCGAACGGGCACTTTTTGCCCTTTCGAAAAAGAACTTGGCCCCGTCGGAAGAAAATCAGCAAAAGATTATGGCTATGGGCTCCGTGCCCTTAAAGAGCTCTATCAACATGATGGAACTTTTGCGCCGTCCGGAAATTACCTACGAAAAGCTCCAGCAAGCCTTTGACCTCGAACCCCTCTCCCCCGTTGCTGCAGAGGAAGTGGACGTAGAAGTCAAGTACAAGGGCTATATCGATAAGCAGAAACAGGAAGTCATGCGGGCCATGAAGCTCGAAAACCGCCTGCTCCCGGACGATATCGACTATAGTGCCCTCCATGAACTATCTTCGGAGGCAGCGGAAAAACTGGAAAAGCAGCGGCCCCTTTCCATTGGTCAGGCCAGCCGTATTTCCGGTGTTTCCCCTGCTGATATCAGCGTCCTTATGGTCTATTTGGAATCGCGGAGACGCAAAGGAGAAGAAGCATGACCTATTTGGAGACCTTGAAGCAAAGTGCCGAAGCAATTGGCCTGACCCTTTCTGACGAAGCGCTCCGGCGTTTTGAAATCTATAAGGATGAACTCCTGGAGACAAATCGCTTCCTTAACCTGACAGCCATTACAGACCCGGAAGAAGTGGCGGTAAAGCATATGGTTGATTCCCTGACTATCTATAACGAAAAGCGCTTCCATAATCGGACGATTGCCGATGTGGGAACGGGAGCGGGATTTCCAGGACTGCCTCTGAAGATCTACGATCCGACTATGCGTCTCACCCTCATCGATTCCTTGGCAAAGCGCCTTGCCTTCCTTGAGAAGGTGGCAAAGGACATGGGCCTTGGCCAGATTCGCTGTCACCATGCGCGAGCCGAAGAAGCGGGGCGGGACCCGAAGCTGCGCGAGAAATTTGATGTTGTCGTTGCCCGGGCTGTAGCGCCTATGCCCGTCCTTGCGGAATACTGCCTGCCCCTTGTGCGGGTTGGCGGCGTCTTCTACGCCATGAAGGGCAGCAAGGGCATGGAAGAAGCAGAAGAAGGCCGTCAGGCCATTTCCATCTTGGGCGGAAAGATTGTTGATATTCGCCATCTGACCCTGCCCGGCCTTGACGATAAGCGTTATATCATTACCATTGAAAAAATCCGTCCTACGGGCGAGCAGTATCCCAGACGGCCGGGTATTGCGACTAAGCGTCCACTTGCTGTGAAACCTAAATAATAAAATAGAAGATACCTTAACTGTGGACTGGACCGGAATGACTTCGGACCCAGTCCTTTTTTACTCTATCATACTGATTTATTTCTAAATTTCCCTTGAAATCGGGCTTTTAAGGAATGAGTACTAAAAAAATCCCCCATAATCATATCCTGCCATGATACAATGCGATAAATAGGGAAGGAGGATATGCAAGTTTGAAAGACAGGATGAGAGAAAGGTTGGTGAGCGTGTAAGAGACGCCGCATAATGGACAAAAAACATAAGCTTTGTCGATTCATTGGGGCCAAGATCCGCTATTACCGGATGCTGCGGGCTGTCGTGCATAACGGATTCGGTCAGGCAGACCTGGGGAGTTTGGCCCATCTTCATCCGGATACGATTTCCCGGATTGAGCGGGGAACCTATCATGACAGCATCCCTCTGTCAACGCTCATGGATATTTCCGATGCTTTGGGCATTGATGTATCGGAACTGATGACACTGACGGAAACGGGAAAAAAACTTCTTCATTGGGAAAAGGAGAACGAAGCATAAAGAATTTTAGTGGGATCCCTTGCCAGCGCGTCGATGGGAACGGCCATTGCCGGCCTCAACGATGCGGCGGCAACCAATGCCATCCTTGCTGCTGGCGGAACGGCTGACCTCGGCAGGATTGTTGCGGCCTCTGCTCTTCTTGTAGCGGATGTTTTCATGGAAAATAAGGCTGATGAAGCGATAGATGATGCCCGAAGCTTCCTCGCCGAGTCGCGGAAATTGCTAGAAGTGTGCGAGAGCCGTATTGCATTTCTTGAAACCATTGAGACGCGGGCCTAGCAGATCTGAGATATCATGGGAAAACTCGAAGTTCATTTTGAAATGGGCGGCATCAGAAATGAAACTTATCATCCGACGAGAAGGGGCGGATTGGCGGATGGATGGAGGCGAGGAAAAAAAGACTGTCGGAAAGGCAACTCTACTTGATAAGACGTTGAAAATCCTCATTGATATGCCCCTCCTTCGCGAAAACGGGACGTTGACGGAAGAATCAGGGAAAGCCATCATCAAGATTGAAGGAAATCATGCCCTTTTCCTGCAGTAAATTTAGCCTTTTCTTTGAACGTGTGGACACCATCTCTGAAGGAGCCACCCTGGATTGCAGCAATGGCGTGTTCCGCCATTATGATGAAAAGACTCATTTGTGTCTCATTCATAAAAAGCGGCCTCTCCTTTGCCGGGTCGCTGCCTATTATGATGCCCTGCAAAGTACCAAACTTTCTCGAGAGGAATGGTACTGGCTCAATGAGGAAGCCATCCGCAGGCTGCAAGAAGAAGGTACAACAAAAATGGGCCAAAGGCCCCTCCCCTACGACAAAAAGAACCGACCAGAAGGAATAATCTTCTTTCTGATCGGTTCTTTTTTTACATTATTTTGCAGGAATGATGGTTCCTTTGAACTTTTCTCCAATGAATTTCTTTACTGCGTCGGAATGGAAAAGGTCCGCAATCTTTTTATAGGTCGGGTTGTCCTTATCTTTTTCGCGAGCAGCAAGGACCATGACTGCAAGGGGCTCATCATCCTTTTCCCAGAAAAGGCCCTGTTTCTTGACATCCATTCCGCTGCTCATGACATAGTTCATGGTAATGACGGCAAGGTCTACATCATCCAGACTGCGGGGCAGCTGAGCTGCTTCCAGTTCTTTGAATTTGAGGTGCTTTGGATTTTCTGCCACATCGGCTGCTGTTGCTTTGAAACCGACGCCTTCCTTTAGCTTGATGAGACCTGCTTTTTCAAGAAGGACGAGGCCACGCCCGCCGTTTGTTGGGTCATTGGGGATGGCCACGACGCTGCCGTCAGGAACGGCATTGATATCATGAATCTTGTTGGAATAGATGCCCATACGCATGAGAATGGTATTGCCAATAGGAACGAGCTTGGCATTGTTCTGCTTGGCAAAATTTGCCAGAAATGGTGCGTGCTGATAGCTGTTGAGGTCTAAATCACCTTCCGCCAAGGCTTTGTCCGGCGTAATATAATCAGAGAATTCGATGACTTCCACATTGATTCCCTGCTTTTTTGCTTCGTCAGCGACGGCGTGCACAACGTCGGCATGAGGACCGGCCGTCGCACCAATCTTGATGACCTTGTTCTGCGGCGTACTGGCTTCTTTCTTTTCACTGCTGCCGCAGCCGCTTACGAGAGCGAGCCCGAGAAGACTGACAGCAAGAAGGGTAAGAACGCGTTTTTGCATAGAAAAGACTTCCTTTCTGATTCGACTAGATGTTTCACGTGAAACATTGCTTTTAGGATAAGCGGAACTCAATCGGCATCGGGCCAGACTTCACGGGCAATGCTGCGGATAAGGGTGAGCTTCTTCCACTCGTCTTCTTCCGTGAGGAGATTGCCTTCTTCCGTGGAAGCAAAGCCGCATTGCGGGCTAAGGGCCAGCTGATCCAGGGGAACCAGGGCGCTTGCTTCCTTGATCCGTCTTTTGATGGCTTCCGAATTTTCAAGGTCTGCCGATTTTGAGGTAACAAGGCCCAGAACAACCTTTTGGTCCTTGATATGGTGGAGCGGATTGAAGTCCCCTGCCCTATCCGTATCGTATTCGAGAAAGAATCCATCGACAAGACAGTGCGCAAAGAGGGTCTTGGCAATGGGCCCATATCCGCCGGAAGAAAACCAGGTGGAACGGAAATTGCCGCGGCAGATATGCATGGTAATGACCATATCCTTGGGTTTAACGGCAAGGACCTTGTTGAGGACCTTGACATATTCTTTGGCAATACGGTCCAGGTCAAAACCGCGTTTGGCATAGGCTTCGCGTTTATCTTCATCACAGAATTCGCCCCAGGACGTATCGTCCAGCTGGAGATAACGGCAGCCTGCGTCATAGAAGGCCAGGACCGCTTTTTGGTAGGCAGCGGCAATGTCTTCAAAAAGCACGGCTTCATCGCGATAGCGTTCAATCGGTGTGTAGGATTCCGTCCGCACGCAGGCGATGAGGTGAAGCATGGATGGAGAAGGAATGGTCATCTTGGCTAGGGTCTCCCCTGCTGCCTTTTTAAGAAAACGGAAATGATTCAGGAAGGGATGGTCCGTAAAATCAATTTTCCCTGTAATGGCGATGGTGGATGCTTTAGGCTGCGCACCCTTAAATGCAACAGACCAATGATCGGCATGGACTTCCGTGACACCATCAAGGGCAGCCAAAAAGTCCAGATGCCAGTAGCGGCGACGGAATTCGCCGTCTGTGACGGCTTTGAGGCCGCAGGCTTTTTCCTTTTCTACAAGGTCAAGGATGGCCTCATCTTCGGCTTTCGAGAGTGCTTCTAGGGAAAGGGTCCCTTCTTCAAAGGCTTTTCTTGCCGCTTTGAGAGAGGCCGGTCTCAGGAAGCTTCCAACAATATCGTAACGAAATGGTGCGGTGGCAGTCATTGTATCGTCCCCTTTTGCTCTAATATTCTGATTCATAGTATTGATGTAGGGTATTGTATCTCATCAAGGATTATTTGTATAATCCCAAAAAAGAATGAATGGATATAACTTTAACGCATAGCAAAATCAGCATACTTCAATTTATCATAAGAAAAAATGAATAATAGATGGGAAGAAACGGATGCGTCAATTATAGGAAATGTTGATGACAGTCGCACATCTGTCCATTTAGTTGTGGAAGCTGTTAAAAATAAAAGTGAAAGATTGTAATCTGGCAAAAGCATATAAGTGACCTTTTGGGTAACGGCATCAAATCGGAAGAATAGAAACGGGCTCATATGATTAGGCCTGTTTCTGAGGATATAAATAAGTATCGGAGCAGAAGAAAAACTTCTTTGGTACGGCATTACTGTCTTAGTATCCATAGGAAGGAGGCTTTATGCGATCATACGCTGGGAAAAGCTCGATCCATGACCAAATGCTGATCTTCTGGGATGGCTCCAGAAGGGGGAATCCTATGGATACGAGGGAGGAATCTGTTTTGCTTCTTTAGTCCTCTTGCTTTCCTCTTGGGGAGGAATAGAAACGGGGAACGGTGGTGTCCCAATGGGAAGGCTTTTAAAACATGGGAATTAGGCGAATGTTTCACGTGAAACATTCGCCTAATTCTCCGAGACAGCTAAAAAATGGGAGACAGGCACCAAAAAGAATGGATTTAAGATTTTTTTTGAATGTTTCACGTGAAACATTCAAAAAAATGGACAAGGTGAACAGGGATTTTTTCCCTTGATGATGTAATTTGTGATAGAATAGGACGTGAACCTATGAATAAGGAGAGAAAAAATGTCATGACGCAGATCATTGCCATCGCCAACCAAAAGGGGGGTGTCGGTAAGACAACAACAAGTATCAACCTTGCAGCCTGTCTTGCAAACACGAGAACGAGAGTCCTCCTTGTGGACCTTGATTCCCAAGGAAATGCAACAAGCGGCCTTGGAATCGATAAAAATACCCTTGAAAAAGATATGTATGATGTCCTCATCCATGGAATCCATATGGATAAGGTCGTTGTAGAAACAAAATGGAAAAATCTCAGCGTGGCTCCGGCTACAATGAACCTGGCCGGCGCGGAGATTGAATTGATTGAGAAGAAAAACCGGGCCTTAAGTCTAAAAAAACAGTTGGATAAGGTCAAGGAAAGTTATGACTATGTCCTAATTGACTGCCCGCCTTCCTTAAGCTTATTGACTATCAATGCCCTTACAGCGGCAGACTCAGTACTGATTCCCATCCAGTGTGAATTCTACGCCTTGGAAGGGGTCACCCAGCTCATCCAGACCGTTGATCGTATTCGGGAAACGAGCAACCCTAATCTTTCCGTAGAAGGAATTGTCATGACCATGGCGGATACGAGAACGAACCTTTCCAATGATGTTGTGACAGCCGTCCATGAGCATTTCCCAGATCTTCTTTATAAGACGATGATTCCTCGCAGTGTACGCCTTGGAGAAGCACCTAGCTACGGGGAACCCATCATTGCCTATGATCCGAAATGCAAGGCTTCTGATGCATATCGGGCTCTATCAAGGGAGGTGAAGCGCCGTGCCAAGTAAAAGAGGATTGGGGAAAAATGGTCTTGATGTGATGTTTGAACCGGTTAAGAAAGTGGTCAAAGAACGGCAGGCGGGTGAAAATGTAGGGGAATTGGCTGTTAAAAACTTAATTCCCAATCCCTACCAGCCGCGTCACACTTTTGATGAAAAGGCTTTGGAAGAACTTACCCAATCGGTTCAGGAAAGCGGCATTATCCAACCCCTTATTGTCCGCAAAAAGGGGAGAACCTATGAAATTGTTGCCGGAGAGCGCCGTTGGCGAGCTGCCAAGGCAGCGGGGCTCGTCAAGGTTCCTGTTGTCATCCGTGATTATGATGACGCCACTATGATGGAAGTCGCTCTTGTTGAAAACATGCAGCGCAGCGATCTTGACCCCATAGAAGAGGCTCGGGGCATCAAGAATATGATGGACGCTCTTAAGGTCACTCAAGAAGAAGCGGCCAAACGCCTTGGTATGAGCCGGGCTGCTTTGGCAAACAGTCTGCGGCTTTTAAAGCTTCCTGAAGGAGCGGCCCAACTGGTGACGGATAAAAAATTGACTGCGGGTCAAGTTCGTCCGCTCCTTAGTTTGACGGATCCCCAGCAAATTGATAAGCTCGCGCTTCGTGCAGCAGAAGAAGGTTGGTCTGCTCGTATGGTAGAAGAATACGTTACCAGTGAAAAGGAAGGCCTTTCTGAAAAGGAACAAGCTGAGAAACTGGAAGCCCAACAGACCGCTAAAAATGGGAAAAAAGCGAAGGATAAAGCAAGACGGTCTGTCAAGGAAAGTCAAAGCATCTATGTGAAGGCTATCCAAGAAGATCTAACCCAATATTTTGGGACAAAAGTCAAGGTCCAGCCTGATAAGAAGGAACATGGAGGCCGTATCGTCATTGAATACTATAATGAAGGCGATCTGGAACGGGTCATGGAACTTCTAAAAAAAGAAGGACCTGCTTTGCAAGAAGAAGGAAAACCGTTTACGGTGTAGGTGAAGCATCATGATGGGAACAGGTACGGTGGTCAATGCTGTGGCCATTGCTGCAGGTGGAGCTCTGGGTCTTTTGGCGGGACGCGGCATCAAAGTTCGGTACCAGGAGACCGTTATCCATGGACTGAGTCTCTGTGTAATGGTCCTGGGACTCAAGATGGCTCTTGCTGGGCAGCATACCCTTTTTGTCATTTCTGGTCTCGTCCTGGGAATCCTCGTAGGGGAGGCGCTGAATATTGAGGGAAAACTGGAACAAGTAGGCCTTTATCTGGGAAAACGGTTTTCCCAAAAAGGGGAGACCGGAGCCTTTGCAAAAGGATTCTTAACGACAAGCCTTATTTATTGTGTTGGTGCCATGGCTATTGTTGGATCCATTCAAGATGGATTAAATGGGGATGCATCAACGCTGTATACAAAAGCGATGATTGATGGTCTGAGCGCCATCATGTATGGTGCCAATATGGGAGCGGGGGTTATGGCATCTGCTTTATCTGTCTTTTTTTATCAAGGGACACTGACACTTCTTTCCAGTTTCATTGGACCTTTTGTTACAGATGCAGTGGCCCAAGAGATTTCGGCAGCAGGGGGAATCCTTATTTTTGGTATCGGACTTACAATGTCAAAGATAATAGCGATGCGAGTAGGAAATATGATTCCTGGCCTATTTATTGTTGCCGTTATGACGTATTTTTTTGGATAGGAATGAAGACTTGTCAATTTCTTCTCTAAGGAGTATAATGGACGGGTACATCGGGGTTATAGCTCAGTTGGTTAGAGCGCATCGCTCACATCGATGAGGTCTACGGTTCGAACCCGCATAACCCCACCAATTGAATCCCTATAGGGCACGCGGAAGCGGTCCTTTTTTTATAAAGAAATGGGGCCCAGTGGATCAACCACTGGGCCCCATTTCTTTTCGCATGCTGGCAAAGGGGAAAATTAGTTGACAGGAATTTTTTAAAGAACTCTCATCTCAATACTTGCGTAAAAATCATTTCTCAATGGATTTTTCTTAAAATACGACTCAATCTATAAGGAAAACAATAAAAACGCTCAGAAAGGATTTTTGAAGGGATATGAGGAATCCCTCAAAAATAAGAAGATTCTTCTCTCCCTATTACCCCATCCATCATTTTGTTCATTTTGCAGATAGTTCAGGATAGGGAGTAAAGGGATGAGGCGATTTGTCATGGCGGCCAATCATCTTTTCCATCCAAATCATATCATAATAGCGACCGAATTTAAATCCACATTGATGAAAGCGCCCGACAACTGTATAGCCTAGGTGCTCATGGAAGTGAGGACTATCTAGGCTTAAAAAGGGATCTGCTTTCTTTTCGTTTGATGGATAGGCGATGCAGGCATTTAGATTTAGGATTCCCATGGATTGAGCAGACTTTTCGAGAGCTTGGTAAAGGGCTTTTCCTACTCCATGATGTCGCATATTCTTTTTTACGTAGATGCTGGTTTCTGCACAGTGGCGGTAAGCAGATCTGGGATTAAATGCGCTTAAGTAGGCATATCCTACGACTTCTTGGTTTTCTTCACAGACAAGGTAAGGATATTGCTGAAGGGTATGGACGATCCGCTCTCGAAATTCCTTTAAAGAGGGAACCGTTTTTTCAAATGTTATGGCTGTTTCTTGGATATAAGGAGCATAAATCAAACGCAAAAGCGCAGCATCATCCGGACTTGCAGGACGGATGACAAGAGGAGGGAATGAAACAAAGGGCTTCATCGATTTCATCTTCTTTCAGTATTAGATTAGAATCATTATAGCACGCGGAAAAGCAATGGAACCCATATATTTTTTCTATCTAGGACGGAGCCGGATAGAAGGCCGTAAGGATAATAAAAAAGGGCTTGTCAAAAGCGGCAATGTCCGGTATACTAATCATGTTAGATTAAACTAACTAAAACAAAAGATAGTAAGTGAAGGAAACTTGGAAACTTTGCTTACTCCTTTCTTTTGGTGTAAAAGGAGGAAACAATGAAAAAACAATTTGTCACAGCCCTGGTTCTTGCCCTGGGAATCAGCGGCACAGCACTTGCAGCCAATCCTTTTTCTGACGTTCCCGCTGGTCATTGGGCTTATGCCGCTGTTGCCAAGCTGGCCGCGGCAGGGATTGTCGATGGTTATCCTGACGGCACCTATAAAGGCGACCGTACCATGACCCGTTATGAAATGGCCCAGATTGTTGCAAAGGCACTGGCTAAGGGAGCTATCGGTGCTGATGATAAGCTTGTTGGTGAATTTGCCGATGAGCTCGATAATCTTGGAGTTAGAGTTGCAAAACTCGAAAAGAATGCGGATCATGTTCGTGTGACTGGCGAGGTCCAGATGAGCTATGCAAGCAATAAAGGCGGTATATTCAAGGACGATGGGGAAAGCAATTCTGAATCGGACCTGAGAACCCGTCTTTGGTTCACTGGTGAAGTGAACGATAACTGGCACTATACGGCCATGCTTGAAAATCATCAGTATTTTCAAGGCAAGAATGAATCTGGCGACAGTGATACCGATTTCCAGCGAGCCTTCTTGGAAGGAAACATTGGAGTTGTCGGTATCAAAGCTGGCCGCTATGATGAATTCCTCGGCAATGGCAATATCTATGATAGCCAGGTCGACGCGGTTCGGGCGACCGTACCTTTCGGTAATGCCTATCTCTCGGCAGCCTATGGAAAAATGGCCAGTGAAAGTGATTTTGGCTGGAACGATGATACGGATGCTTCCGTTGCTGATACGTTCTACCAAGCGGAGTTGGGCGGGACTTGGGGCAACCTCAATCTGGCGGCTTCCTACCTTAAGGCCAAGGACGTTAAATTTGAAGATTTTGGCCTGAATGGTGACAATAAAATTTGGACGGTTGGCGCTGATTATACCGCTGGCAAGCTGAATCTTTCCGGTATGTACCTGAAAGGTGATAAAGATGTCCTTCTTTCCGAATATCGAGACGGCGATGATGACGGTTACGTCGTTGGTCTGACCTATGGCGGTGCTGAGGAAGATAAGCCGGGCAGCTGGGGCCTGATTGCAACTTATTATGATCAGTCTGCTCCGACGGTTATTGCCCACACTATGGATGGTGCATGGGATGCCTTTGCAGGTTATGGCTTCAAAGGCTATAAGGTGGGAGCCAACTTGACCCTTGCCAAGAATATGGTGGCTGAAGTTGACTACTATGATTTGAAGGGCAAACGGGGAGAAACCTCCGATAAACATGCCCGTACGCTCTGGAGCCAGCTCGTTGTTACTTTCTAATGATAAGCTCCCCTTTGGGAATTTTATCTAATATAGGGTCGTTCCTGGAGCGCAACGGGAACGATTTCTGAAAAGGGCAACCGTCTTCATTGCAAGAATCGTGTGCCTGTGTCACCCCAACTTAACATCAATGTTACCTTAAAAAGTCTCCTTGGATGATCCGGGGAGACTTTTTTATTGTTTCACGTGAAACAATATGTTTTGTATATGGCTGCTCTTCCTGATCGTATTTCGTCAAGACAATCAAGGCGGCTTCCTTACAAGGATTTTGCAGGGGCTTACGGAAAGCTTATTCCTTTGTTTAGGCTTTGTTTAGATTCAGCTTTTATACTGATGAAAATCAAGGAATCAAAGGAGTGGTCCCATGAACGTGCTGGTCACTGGAGGAGCCGGATTCATCGGCAATCACACTGTAAGGTATCTAATCGAAAAAGGATATGATGTAACCGTTGTCGACGATCTTTCGCGAGGCAATGCAGGACTGCTTCCTTTGGAAGCTCATTTTTATCCAATCGATATCCTGACGCCTCAGTTTCAGGAATTTATGGCAGCCAGACATTTTGACGCGGTGATCCATTTGGCCGCCCAAATTGAAGTTGCTTCTTCGGAACGAGATCCGCTGCGGGATGCCTCCCTTAATATTGGTGGGACCCTTGCCGTCTTGGAAGGTGCCAGAAAGGCCCATGTCAGCCGGTTCGTCTTTGCTTCTTCCGCAGCCGTTTATGGTCATCCGTCAGAAGCACTCCTGCCGCTGGCGGAAGAAGCGCCTTTATGTCCGCTGTCTCCTTATGGATTGAGCAAGGTGACGGCAGAAAACTATATCCGTATGCTGGCACCTTCTTTTTCTATGGAATGGGTGATTCTTCGCTTTGCCAATGTATATGGAGAGCGGGAAGTCCGTAAGGATCCCGGTGGTGTCATTCAGATTTTTGCCAATCAGATTGCGCGTCATCGCCCCATCACCCTTTTTGGAGCAACTGATCCTACCAGGGATTGGATCTATGTCCGTGACGTAGCCGAAGCTCTTGCAAAGAGCCTTGTAACAATACGTGGTGATGCGGTCTACAATATTAGTACGGGAAAAGAAGTTTCCTTGAAAACGGTACTGGCGATGCTCGAAAGGACAGCCGGGTACAGTGTTCCTCATGAACAAGGTCCTAAGCGGTACGGAGACATCCATCGTTCCGTGCTGAGCTGCGCAAAGGCAAGGACTTTATTGGCATGGATCCCAAAGATGACCTTGGAAGAAGGACTTTTTCGAACCTTTCGGTTTGCTCAGGATCAAGCCCGTCAGGAGGAAGTTCAGTCATGAAAAAAGAACGTGCTTATCCTTGGCTCCTTTTGGTCTTAGGGGCCATCCTTTTATTTGCCGGGAACCAGGACCTTCTTGTGACCGACCCGGTTGAATCAAATTATGCTGAAACCGCGCTTGAAATGCTTCGAAGTGGGGATTGGTTTTCCCCAATGATCTATGGTCATTATTGGTATGACAAGCCCATTTTTTATTATTGGGAACTGCTCCTTTCCTTTAAGCTATTTGGCGTAACTTCCTTTGCTGCACGCCTTGGTTCTGCTTTATTTGGCCTTCTAGGGATTGAGCTGTCCTACTTTTTTGTGAAGCGGTTGTATTCAGCTAAACGGGCCATGGCGGCTTCTTTGCTCCTTTTGACCAGTGCTGAATATTTTTACATTGGAAAGGCCATCATTACGGATATGACGCTCTTTGTCTTTTTAGAAATGACACTGATGGCATTTTATCTAGGCTATACGCAGAAAAAATCCAGCTGGTACTATGCGGCCTATACGGCCGCTGCCATCGGGACCTTGGTCAAAGGCCCGATAGGACTGGGGCTTCCTGGCCTTATCATCCTTTTTTTCCTCTGGTGGCGGCGGGACATAAAAGCCTTGGCGCACATGAAACTGGTTTCCGGAGGGCTTCTCTATTTGATCTTGACCGGCCTTTGGTATGGACCCATGACGGTCCTGCATGGTCATGACTTTCTTCTGAATTTCTTTGGCGTCCATAATTTTTTGAGGGCTACCGTTTCGGAACACCCACGCCAAAATGTTTGGTACTACTATTTCTTTGTTTTTCTTTTGGGCTGGGCCCCTTGGTCTTTTACCCTGCCCCTTTCAGGATCAAGGCGGGAGTGGACCCTTAAAATCCGGAATTTCTGCAGGCATGCAGCCTATCAGAAAAAGCTCCCCGAAGTGGATGTTCGGACGGCTTTTTTTGCCTCCTGGGCTTTTGTGACGGTTTTTATCTTTGAACTTGTCCAGACAAAATATATGACCTATACGTTTCCTTATATGCTGCCGTTTGCCGTCTTCTTTTCCTCCTTTTTGGTCCAACATGAACGGCTTGTAAAAGGACTGGCGGGAGGCGCTTTGACCGTGTATCTGATTCTTACTTATATGGTAGCCATCCCGCAATGCCGGAAAGCTTCTGCTTATGATGCGGCCCAGATAGTTAGAACCATGATCAGAAATGACACAACAGTCGTTACCTATGGCGGACGCTATCCGGTTTCCCTTACCTATTATTCGGGTTATGTGGCCAAACGGCTCAAATGGAAGGATGAAATTCCAGAGCTGCTTCCGGGCGCATTGGACTGGAACGCAAAGAACATGATGCCTTTTGCTTCTATAGAATCCCTTTCAGAAGATAAGGACATCCTTGCCGTTGTGCGGAGCGGGGACCTGCAAGATTTTGAGACAGATATTGACGGAATCTGGGAATGCGTCCATGATGATGGAATGTGGATGGTTCTTAGAAAAGTTGTACGATGACCCCGATAAAGGGGATTCCTCTTAGCAGGAATCCCTTCTTTTTGTAGTATAATAAAAAAGTGGATTCCAGCGTGTTTGTGTAGGAGGACGCATGATACATATACGAGATTTTTCCATAAAAAAGCGGCTGCTGTTTTCTAATTTTTTCATGATCATCATCCCCGTGATCTTTATGGCCCTGTTAAGTGCCCTTGTCTTCTTGAGCCTTCAGTTTGGTAATTTGAATCGGTCAACAATCCTCTCCTTTCTTTGGCCGGAAAGTGGGCCGACACTTTCAACCCAATTTGAATTGACCCGGTTCCGTGTCCGAGCCGATCAGTTTAAGAAAAAGAGCAAGGACCTCGTGGACTCTGCCCATCATCTGGAGGCGTTGGGATGTCGGGTGGTCATCGTTGGAAAGCAGGGTGCCATCATCTATCAAACAGAAGATACACAGGGCATGGAAACCCTTTCCCAAGCACTTTCGGAAGCTCCCAGCGGAAGAGGTTCCATCTCCTGGGGGGAAAAGGGCCTTGCGTTCCATTATTTTTCTGATGAGAGTGGGGTCCGTCTTGCCGTAATTGGAGAAGGGCCTTTGGTCGTGGACGGGGAACTGATCGATATCAGTTCCAAGGCTCTACTAAAAAAGAGCTTTTATGTGGTCTGCGGCTTGGTTACCTTGCTGATCCTCATCATTGGCTGGAAGCTGTCCCGGTATCTTGGCAGACAGATCATTGAACCGCTGCAGGTCCTGCAGGTGACGGCCAGTCATATTGCCCAAGGGGATCTTGATACGCCGGTTCCTGTAGATAGCGAAGACGAAATTGGGATGACGATGATGGCCTTTGAACTGACGCGCCGCCAGCTTAAGATGGCACGGGAAACCCGGGATCGATATGAACGGAACCGCAAGGAAATGATTGCAGGAATTTCCCATGACCTTTCAACCCCTCTGACCAAGATCGAAGGGTATGCCTGCGGCCTGCGAGACGGGATTGCAGATACACCGGAGAAAAAAGACCATTATTTTCGGATGATCATTGATACGGCAAGGCATATGGGAAACTTGGTCCAAAGCTTGTTCCTTTTTTCCAAGCTGGACCTGGGGCAGATGGAATACCATATGGAGAAGGTTCCTCTTAAGGCATATTTGGAAGACTATGTTGAGGAACAGTCGGAACACTTCAAGAGCCAAGGACTCTTACTCAAGGTGGAGGCTCCCCGGGAGGAATGCGTAGTCCTTCTTGACCGGATTCAGTTTTCCCGGATTGTAACGAACCTTCTTTCCAACAGCATCAAATATAAGACGGCTGATTTGGGGCATGTGGTCATGAGTTTGTCGGTTCCAAGGAAACAGTGGGTTCAGCTGGCTTTTAGCGATGATGGGCCAGGGGTTGCGCCCAGTGATTTAAGCCATCTGTTTGAAAGTTTCTACCGTACTGATAAAGCAAGGACCAATCCGGCCAAGGGTAGTGGACTTGGGCTTGCCGTCGTACGGGAGCTAGTGAAGGGAATGAAGGGTATCATTTGGGCTGAAAATGAAACGCCCCATGGCTTGAAGATTGTCATGGAGTTTCCATTAGCAAAGGAGGAAGCATGAAAAAGGTACTGATTATCGAGGATGATAAAGGGATTGCTGAACTGGAGAGGGATTATTTGGAAGCCAATGGATTTGAAGTCCAGATGGCATTTACGGGTCTTTCGGGAAAAAAAGCAGCCCTGAGTTCTCCTGTTGATTTGATTCTTTTGGATATTATGCTTCCCGGAGAAGATGGTTTCCAGGTTTGCCGCGAAATCCGAGCAGAAAAAGATATCCCTATCCTGATGGTCTCCGCAAGACAGGAAGATATCGATAAAATCAGGGGATTGGGACTGGGTGCCGACGACTATATTGTCAAACCCTTTAGTCCAACTGAACTCGTGGCCCGGGTTAAAAGCCATATTTCCCGTTATGAACAGCTGACCAATCGGGAGTCTAGTAGGCCCCAAGTGCTTCGCTGCGGAAACCTGGTCATAGACTTATCTTCACATCAGGTCTTTTTACAGGATAAAGAAATCCTTCTTCCCAACAAAGAATTTGAACTGCTTGCTTTTCTTGCCAAGAATCCAGGCATCGTATTCAGCAAGGATACGCTCTTTGAGCGGGTATGGGGCGAAGATTCCTTGGGTGATACCTCTACTGTCTCCGTTCATATCAATCGAATCCGGGAAAAGATTGAGGAGGATTCATCCAAACCGTACTATATTGAAACGGTTTGGGGTGCCGGTTACCGTTTTCGCCGGTAATGACAAAGAACCCCTGCGCACGCCGCTGCGCAGGGGTTCTTTGTCATTAGAAAAGGAAAATGTTGAAAGGGGGTTCACTCATGCAGTGCACAAGAGAGAAGATAATCGTGGAGGCCCTTCCACTCTCGTGATCTCCATACATGGCATCAAAGGAAGTCGCGGTTCCTTTGATGGTCATACTCTACCATGAAAGAGGAGATTCTACAATAGATTAAAAGGAAATATATAGAGCATCACAATTATTTATTTGTGATATAATAACCTCATCTTGGAGGTGATGTGATTGGATACGGACTCGGAAATGTTTCTCCTTGCCGCGGAGGAACTGAACTTTACCCGTGCCGCTAAACGGGCCTATGTGACTCAGCAGTGCTTGAGTGCCCATATCAAGAAACTGGAAATACGAATGGGGGCGCCCCTTTTTGAACGAGTCCCTTACATGGCGCTGACCCCTGCCGGTAAGGTTCTTTATCGCTCCCTGCGCCGCATTGAATTGATTGAGCGATCCTGCCGGGAAAATATCGAAGCCATTCGGGAAGGGACGCAGGGGGAAGTGACCCTTGGCATGAATGCCGGGCGTGTCCAGTTCTTTCTGCCGCGTTTGTATGAAGCATACCATCGAAAATTTCCTCATGTGACGCTGAAGGTGGTCATTGATGATGTGAAAAACCAAGCTCGTCGCCTTCTTGATGGGAAAATTGACTTTCTGGTAGGCGTCAACTGTCCCGTGGACAGGGATCTTGTCTTCACCCCGTTAAAGGAAGAGAAGGTTTTTTTCCTTGCAACGGATTCCTACCTTAAAGCCCACGCCAAAAGTCCAGGCGCTTATCCCAAGACACTGCGGACCGGCATCATCGACATGAAGGAGTATGATACGCTCCCTCTCGTACAGAATGCGGAAGCAAGTACCCTTGTCACCGTTGTGGAGCGTTATGAAAAAAAGCGGAACCTCGTTCAGGATACGCTTGTGAGGGTCAGCGATTCCAATGCGCAGATCCGGCTTTGCGGGACGGGGCTTGTAGGGATGTACCTGGCGGAAAGTCTTGTCGAAATGGCCCGTTTCCACGGAGCGGAAACAGCGGGAAATCCCCTGCGTATTCTTGCCATCAAGGAGCTGACAGAAACCTTGCGTCTTGATCTTGTCACGCACCGTGAGGCAGATCAACCGCTTTATATCCGTCAACTGGAAGTCATGATCCGGGATGTGTTTGCCTCTGATAAGGGCTGATCTTGAAAGGATAGATGCTTAGGACAAACCGCTGAGCGGCAGACGAAGGAAGCGATTTATCCCTGCATTGTCTATTCTTTGTGGTACAATGAAAAGAGAACATCGTTACGATAGAAAGAAGGAATTGCTATGAATCAAAGACTGACAGCCCTTGTTCTTTGCGGCTTTCTTGCCGCTCCTTCCCTTAGCTTTGCCGCCGCCGCTTCCCCTAGCGCGTCTAAAGACGCGGCTCCGGCAGCTGTAGTAAAAAGCAGTCCGAAGGAGGAGGTTGGCGTCTTCCAGAAAGACCATGTCCTCATTGTAAACGGCAAGACCCTTGATGCCGCCTCATTGCCAACGCCAGTTCTTGTGCGTCAAAAGGAAACCATGGTTCCACTGCGTCTTGTGGCAGAAGCATTGGGGTATACTGTTTCCTGGAATCCAGAAACGGCATCTTCCAAACTGGATATGAGTATTGCGTCCATGGAATTTCGTCCCGGTGAAACCCTCTATCAGAGAAAAGGCAAGCTTAAAGTTATAAACCTTGATGCCGCGTATAAATTTACGAATGCGCCCCAGGTCGTTGAGGGCGTGACATACGTTCCCGTGTCCCTTTTTGGTGTCTTTTTCAATGAGGTAAAGATTGAAGGCAAAACGATTTCCATTACCGTACAAAAATCCCAGCTTCAGGATGCGGCACGTCTGTTAACAGAAGCCGCTGCTGAAAAAAGCCAAACACAAGCCCCCAATCCCATGGTGGAATACAGCTCCCTGACCGAAATGGAAAAGAAGGTGGGGCATACGATTAAGGTACCGGCTTCTTTGAAAAATAAAAAGGTTGCCGGCATGTATCTCTTTTCGGATGGCCTTGCCCAGATCAACTATGCAGATGGATCCCTGTACAGGACACAAAAGGGATCGGCTGGTGATATCAGTGGGGATTACACCAAGTATGCCGTTGATACCCATTGGATCGATGGTTCCTATAAAATCCGCGGCCGCGGTGATAAAGATGCCTACCGGACCCTTACTTGGGAAGATGGCATCTATACCTATTCCTATCATTCCCAGAGCGCGCTGACCAAAGCGGCTGCCAATCAAATCGTTCGTGGAAAATAACGCCTTGTGCCTTAAGGGGCTGTGAAGCTGTATGAGCTTTTCATCGTTTCACAGCCCTTTTCATTTGTTTTTAAAATTTTTATGACATGTAATAAGATGTTCAAGTTTCTTTCATAGGGACTTCATGCGTTCCCTCTATGATAAGGTTCAACAACACGGATTCAATAAAACGGGCAGATCCCGTTACCTTATCCGGAAAAAGGGAGGAATCTTATCATGGATGAGAAAAAAATTGAAAAATGGGAATGTGTGTCAAAGAAAATGACCGCCCTTTGCAAAAAAGGGTTTTCACCCCGCAACCTTAAGAAAGGGGCAGCCGTGGTTGTTCTTGTTGCTGTAGCTGCGGGAGCAGGAAAGGTGACCTTGAAAAAGATGCGTTTTGACCGTCGGCAGGCGGAAGCTGCTGCCAAAGTGGAACTTGCCCAAAAACTGGCAGTGGAGCGAAATGAACCCCTTCTTTCAAGTGATGAAGTGCTCGGTAAGATTGCGAGCCTGCTCGGTACTGATGAAGGGAGCGTTACGCTGAAAGGACTGCGCCTTGCAGAGGCAAAACCTGATTTGCGGGAGCACAAAGAGCATAAAGATAAAGAAAAAAGGGATCATGATCGCAAGTTCTTCAAAAAAGATCATGACAATCGTGACCGTGTAAGGGGAGGGGAGGACCCAAGGACGCCTCAATTGACCCCTCAGGAAGGCCCCAATAAGGCATCTGATCAGGCCCCCGCTCCTACGGGCGGCAATCCTGCTGATTTTGCTGCACCGACTGCACAAAACAAGGCACTTCCTCCTCAAGGCATGCAGCCTATGGCAGGACCGATGGGTTCCCATCGTCCTGTATTCTACGAAGCCAGAGTGGATCAAGGAAATATGAGTTATGAGTTCCTTCTAAACGCACAGACTGGGGAAATCCTCCACAGCAAGGTTCATCAAAAGGGCATTGTGGAAAAGCTTTTTTCCTGATGCCTCAAGGGTAATGAGCACCATCTCCTTGCCTATGCTTTTGGAGCATGGGCAAGGATGAAAAAGAAGTATTGGAAATGGGTATTCAATCTCTTTATACTCAAAGGCAGCGATATCTGTGCAAAGGACTGCGTAATCAATAAGGAGTTGAATCTATATGGAGAAAAAGATTGTCCAGACTGCTGGACGGACCCAATTAGGGGATTTTGCCCCGCTTTTTGCCGAGGCCAATGATGATTTTCTTTTTGGCAAGGTGTGGAACGACCCCAGTGTGGATGTCAAAACGCGCTGCATTATTACGGTGACGAGCCTTGTGTCCATGGGGATAACGGATGGATCCTTGTCTTACCATCTCCAAAATGCCAAGAATCATGGTGTCAGCAAAGCGGAAATCGCCGGTATCTTGACCCAGGTTGGCTTTTATGCGGGCTGGCCCAAGGCCTGGGCTGCTTTTGGACTTGCTGGGGCTGTATGGAAAGATGCGGCTCCCGCCCTTACTGAAAAGGAGCGGTTTGCTCAAGAGCTCATGTTTCCGATTGGTGGGCCAAATGACGCCTATGCCAAATATTTCAAGGGGCAAAGCTATCTGGCCCCTGTTTCGACGGAACAGGTTCCCATTTACAATGTGACCTTTGAACCTAAATGCCGGAATAACTGGCATATCCACCACGCCGATAAAGGAGGGGGCCAGCTTCTCATCTGTGTCGGCGGAAAAGGTATCTATCAAGCTTGGGGGAAGAAACCCGTCCTCATGCTGCCAGGATCGGTCGTTCACATTCCAGCGGGGGTCAAGCACTGGCATGGTGCCGTGACCGATGCCTGGTTCAGCCATCTGGCCATGGATCCCGAAGGCGTCAATACATCCAATGAGTGGCTTGAGGAAGTGTCGGATGCGCAATATGAAAAAACTTTGGCTGCTTTAACGTAAATCGAAGGCAGGACGGAATCAGACGGTGGGGAACTTGCTGAACGGGGATTACGAAGAAAGAAGGTCCTCATCATGAAAAAACTCATTCTCTTCTTACTGGGATGGGGCAAAGCCGGCGACACGTGGCTGCAGTAATGAAAATATCCTGTATATGCTTTTTTCTTATGAATAGGGCTCCGCTAAAAAAGATCCTTTTTAGCGGAGCCTTGTTTATGGAATTTGCTGCCAAGCTTCTTTGAGAAGGGAAAGAACCTGCTGAAGCTGAGGCTTTGTGTGGGCTGCTGAAAGCGTGAGACGTAGCCTGGCGGTACCCATGGGAACAGACGGCGGTCGGATAGCAGATAGCAGGATGCCTCTTTCCTTGAGAAAGGCATCAATGGCGGCTGCTCTTTCTACAGACCCAACTATAATGGGAATCAGGGGCGTTATTCCTGGAAGAACGGGGAGCTTCAAGGTGTGGAGTCCCTCCCGCATGAACCTTGTGTGTTCGCGCAGTGTTTTCATGAGGATGGGCCCTTCTTCCTGAAGGACTTGGAGTGCGGCATAAGCCGCCGCTGTATCATGGGGGCTGATGAAGGTGCTAAAAACAAAGGGCCTGGCGCGGCAAGTAAGGTAGGCAATGATTTCCTTGGAGGAAGCCACATAGCCTCCTTCTGAGGCGAGGCTTTTACTGAGAGTCCCTGTTTGGATATCGATGGTGCCTTGAAGACCAAAATAGGCTTCCGTTCCTCTTCCACCAGGTCCAATGACGCCTTCTGCGTGGGCGTCGTCCACCATCAGGAGCGTTCCATATCGATTTTTGAGCGCTGCCAGTTCCGGCAGCCTGCAAAGGTCGCCATCCATACTGAAAACGCCGTCTGTAACAATGAGTTTGACAGCTGTTTGATTGCTGGCGTAGGCAGCTAGCTTTTGTTCCAGGTCCGTCATATCATTATGACGATAGACGATGACCTCGGCGCCACTGATCCGGCAGCCATCGATGATGCTGGCATGGTTCAGCTCATCACTGAAAACAAGGTCACCTTTTTTGAGAAGTGTGTAGAGGGCGCCTAAGTTCGCCAGGTAGCCGGTATTGAAAAGAAGCGCTGCTTCACAGCCTTTGAAGCGGGCAAGTTTTTTTTCAAGGTCACTTCCTCGGGCGATTCCTCCTGAAATGAGGCGCGATCCCGTGGAGGACGTTCCCCCTTTTATCAAGGCGTCAGCCGCGGCCTGCAGTACTTTTGGATGGTGGGTCAAGCCGAGATAATTGTTGCTTGAAAAGACGGTATAGATCTGGCCGCTGCGGCTTCTTGCCGTAACGGGACCAATCATGTCAAGGTCTGTGATGGTCCGCGCAAGACCGGCTGCGTGCAGGGTGCGGAGCCTTTTTTCGACGCGGTGCCGAAGGCGTGCTCCAGAGGAGCTGGCAAGGGGAGCATGAGAATATGTGGATTGCAATGGGGAACCCTCCTTAGGTCGATAGGATAGGAGTAGTATAGCCCCAATCAAAAAATATGTATACCATTTTAATAAATAAGGTTAACGTAAATAGGAAAGAAAATACAGGGGAAAGACTGGCTTTCCCCTGTGGTTGCTAGACCTTACCTTCAGTTTTTCTCTAGGGCCGGATTGGCAAGGCTCCACATAAGTTTGGTGACGGCTGCTTCCAAGGTCATGGGACCGCCTGATTCGACCCCTGCTTGGGCGGCGAGGATCCCCATGGGATAAAGGGACAGGTCAACTCCATCAAAAAGGCACTGGGAGACACAGACCATACGTACTCCGGCCTTGATGGCTCGGCGGATGGCGGGCAGGAGGTTATCCCGGCCTGTATTGACGCCGCCCGCGCCATAGCATTCAAGGACGATGCCCTTGTAGCCGCGTTGGACCGCATAGTCGATGATGTCAGGTTTGAGTCCAGGCGTGACCGTAAGTGCCATGACTTTTTCTTCCATCTTGCTTTCAACACGGAACCCTCCCACATTCCGTCGGTCGGGGAGGTTCTTTTTAATGCCGTTTTTATCAAAAAAGAGAACCGGTGCTTCATTGACGCTCTCAAAAGCATTGAAATTGCGGGTAAAGATTTTTTTGCAGCAGTCGCCTTTGATGACTTTATTGCCAAAGGCGACAAATACGCCGGGAAGGCCGCTTGACGCGATGGTAAAGGCCAGTTCCAAGTTGCTGCGGGCATCGGAGTTGGATAGTGACAAAGGTACTTGTGAGCCGGTGAGGACGACTGGTTTTCCCAGATTTACAAGCATGTAGGAGAGCGCAGAGGCTGTGTAGGCCATGGTATCCGTTCCATGGGTAAGGACGAAGCCATCATATTCCGTATAGTTATCCCCAATAAGGGTCGCCCAGCTGCTCCAGTCTTGCGGGACCACATTGCTGGAATCGATCTTGGTCAGGTCTTTTACGGTAATTTCTCCAAGCGTGCGCAGCTCAGGGACGGATGTAAGGATGTCATTGCCGGAAAGGGTAGGCTCCAGGCCATCTTCCGTGGCAACGCAGGAAATGGTGCCGCCTGTCGTCAAAAAGAGGATTTTTTTCATTTCGATGTGGGGCAGGATACCCCGGCTTTTTAGGTCGGGGAGAAATGCCCCATTCACCTCACTTTCCAAAATAAATAGATTTCCAGTAAAATAATGATTACAGCAAACTCGGTGATATCACATGAGAACGAGTAAGGCACCAGATCTGCAAAACCAAATAAAGATGGTAACCCTTCGCAGCATCTGCCCCTCTAACAGAAAATCCTGAATCGGCAGATGACAGAAAAATCCCGTCAAGGCTGTAAATTTGTTCCTCCATATGTTCTTGACCATTGGTCTTGGGACGTGCTCCTGCCCTTCCATAAAGAGCGGCGAAAGCCAGCAGTGAACCAATCGGAGCTCTTTTAAGGATGAGAAACAGTCTTATTATATCATAAGTAGGTCTTTTATGACCGATTTGGGAAAAGGACAATAATGGCAATCATGGTGTTTAGAAGGAAGGCCCAGAGGACCTTCCTTCATCCCAATTTTGTTCTTACCCTCCTTTTTTATTATTTTGATGACATCTGATATAATCCATTCTATGGGAGATCTTCCCTTGTCCTGATATTCGTGCCGTCAACACTATCTTAACAATAGGGGGCTCTCCTTTATTTTGCAAGTATTATGTATACCCTATCAAGAAACATTTTACGCTTAGGGAAAGGCCCCTTTCCTCCGCTCCGTTCTTTTGATAAAATATAACTTATAGGGGAACTCTGGGGAATCAGGGTTCCTTCTTTCTTTTTTTGGGGAATGGCCCCAACAGAAAATGAGGTGAGAAACATGGAAAAACAAAGACTGTGGATCAGGTGGCTTGGAGGGAGCCTTTTGACGATTTCCCTGCTTTTTTTCAGCAACGGGAACGTAAGTGCGGCGAAAATTCTTACAAAATACGGATCCCTGCCGCTTTACAGGGAAGATCTCATGCCCCTTACGGTAGAGCGTCCTTCTTTTTATGATGACCCGCCCCTTTGGACCATCCGGCTGCGCAATCAGCCGCAGGGACTGTTGGCGCCTGAAACTGGATTTTATCGTCCTATTTATGGCATCATGCGCAGGAGGACCCCTGTCTTTCGCACGGTACGGCCCCTCCTCCCGCCCCAAAGCGCCCACCTTCCTACGGCTGTGGGGCCCGAGGAAAAGCAGCCATTTTTGGTGCGCCAGCCCCGTCCCTACAGCGGCACGCCCCAGCGTCAGGCTGCCTCTTTTCCTTCAAGACCGGGGACTGTCCAAATTTTTGTCCCTAAACCTTGAGTCTCAAAGTAGGATGGGAATCGGGGGAAGTTTCCGCAGGAAGTGCCCTGCTTATGCTATAATAAAAGATAATCTATCCCAATTTGGAACATCCCATTGGGCCTGGGGCCCATAGCACGCAAAGGACGGTGGAAAGATGAAGCTTTCCCAGCTTAGAAAAGCATATTTGATGGACCTTGCGAGCCGTTTTACAGGTCCGTTCCATAAGAAAAAGGCTGCCTCTTTTCGCACGGACGCGGTCAAACCAACTGCCCCTGCCTCCAAGATTCCCCATGATGTCTATGGTGAACTTGCTTTTCGTTTTTTGGAAGCCTGGCAGAAAGAAAAGGAACAAAAAGTTCGGATTTGCCTTTTTGGGCAGCCCGGTGCCGGCAAAAGTTCCCTTATCAATGAACTGATAGGGGAGAAAAAAGCCAAGGTTGGAACCGGGACGGATACGACCAAGGAGGCCCAAGTCATCGAATCGGGAAGTGTTGTCTACGTGGACCTGCCTGGCTATGATACGGCGCGTTTTCCCAAAAAAGGCTATTTCAGCCATTTTGATCCCCTCCAATACGACCTTTTTCTCTGCATTTTTTCGGGCAAGCTTACGGAGGCTGATACAGAGTTTTTTTCCCGTCTCCAGCGGCTGGGCAGGGTCTGCCTTTTTGTGCGCAATAAGATCGATGGGCTTTATGCTCCTTTTCGGTCCTTAAAAAGTCTTGAAGAGGAAATCCAAAAAGATGTCCGTCATCAGGTAGGACCTTGTGCTCCGCTTTATTTTACGAGCTGCCGAAAGGATTGGGGCAATGCCCAAAAACGAGGCATCCCGAATCTTCAGGAAGCCATCATGGATCATTTGGAGCCGGCTTTGAAAGACCGGTATGCCCGTCATGCAAAAGCGTATACGGAGCATACCCTTCTTTTGAAGCGTCGGGCGGCAGACCGTCGGGTGCGTAAGTATACAGCCATGGCGGCCGCCAACGGCCTTAATCCTGTTGTCGGTATGGATGCTGTTATTGACGCGCGTATCCTCAAGGAAATGTATCAGGGAATCCGGACGGATTTTGGCTTAGGGAAATGGGATCTTCCTATCGAAGGAAACCGAGTAAATCTTGTAAAAAAAGTGGCCGGTGGGGTTACAGGCGAGCGCGTGACCAAGGGCCTGAGCCTCCTCTTACGCAAACGGGCCGGAGAGAAGGCAGCCAAATTTATTCCCCTTGCCGGGGCCGCTGCCGCTTCATTGATGAATGCGGGCAGTATGTATTATGTTGGAAAAGAATATGTCAGGATCTGTTACGAGTATGCCCGCAGACGGCTCCAGACAGAAATCGAGTGGGGGACCCATGAGCACAGAACGTGAAGATATCAAGAAAATTGAAAAAGAAATTGATGAGGAGAATGTGCGCATTGTCCTTTTTGGCCAACCTGGAAGCGGGAAATCAAGCCTGATCAATGCCGTCTGCGGACGGGAGGCTGTAAAGACGGGTGAACTGATGGAACCGACGACCGACGCTGTGGTTGTGGAAAATGGGGATGTGACGTTTATCGATCTTCCTGGCTATGGAACGGATGGATTCCCGGAAGAAGCTTTTCTCGAACGGTTCCGGCCTTTTCAATACGACCTTTTTCTCTGCGTCTTTTCTGATAAGCTGCGGGCTGCTGACACACGGCTATTCTGCATGTTGGAAGCCCTGAAAAAGCCCTGCATCTTTGTTCGCAGCAAAATTGACTTGATCTATGAGGAAGGCCGGACCTTGGAAGAGTGTGAGGCCGTTATCCGCCGTGATGTGGAAACGCAGCTGGGTACGCGGGATATCGATCTGGTTTTTGTGTCGGCCCGTAAGGATCGGCCGGTGGGCATCGATGTCCTGAATGATGTCATCATGAGCAAGATGAATGAAGCTCGGAGAGAAAAATATATCCTGACAGCTGAAGCGCGGACAAAGGAACAGCTTGAGGCCAAAAAGGCGGCGGCCATGACTTTTGTCAAGCGCAGTGCTACTTATTCTGCGTATAATGGACTCAATCCTATCATCGCTGTTGATGCGGCTGTGGATTTTATGATCTTGTATCAGCTTTATAACAACATTCGGGAGACCTTTGGCATTACGGAAGAAATCATTGCGTCAAGCAAAAAAGTGTCTGATAAGGATAAACGCCTTGTCCTAGGCGGCATGAGCAGGGAAGGCATCAATCTTATCCTAAAGAATGCAGGTCGGCAGCTCGTGGCCCGGACCTTTCTCAAAGTCGTTCCCGTTGTGGGGCAGGCGACGGCGGCCCTTATTGGCTACAAACTTGTGAGCAAGACGGGCCGTGATTATGTCAATGCCTGTTATGAACTTGCCCGGGAGCGGCTGCTGTCGGCCCTTGATGCCCGGAGATCATAACAAGGAAAAGAGGTAGCAGCATGGAACAGACAGCATATCTTCCCCATAACTACGAGGAAAAACTAAAGGCCCTCAATGCCGTGATCTGGGACGCGGCTGAACTGAAATTTGCCGAGACAAAATCGGCTAAGGCCATGACGGATTTTCTGCGTCAGGAAGGCTTTACCGTAAAAGAAGGTCTTGCTGGCATGAAAACCTCCTATGTAGCGGAATTTGGGTCTGGGCATCCCATTATCGGCATCCTCGCCGAATATGACGCCCTGTCCGGTCTTAGCCAAGAACTTGACGTGGCAGAAAAAAAGCCACGGTCTGGGACCTCGTGCGGACACGGCTGCGGCCACTGTCTTTTGTGAACGGCCGCCATTGGAGCTGGTCTTTTGCTCCGGGATTATTTAAAAGCCCATCCTGACAAGGGGACGGTGCGGGTCTATGGCTGTCCTGCCGAAGAAGGCGGAAGCGGGAAGGCCTATATGGCGAGGGAAGGCCTTTTTGACGATGTGGATGCTGCCTTTACGTGGCATCCGGCAACGATGAATGCTGTTGCAACAGGCAGTAACCAAGCCAATATCCAGGCGGCCTTTACCTTTACCGGTCAGGCTTCCCACGCGGCAGCCTCTCCAGAAAAGGGCCGCAGTGCCCTTGACGCGGTGGAACTGATGAATGTGGGCGTGAACTATCTTCGGGAACATATGGCAGATTATGAACGCGTCCATTATGCAGTCCTTGATACGGGCGGGGTTTCCCCGAATGTCGTTCAGGAGCATGCCGAGGTTCTCTATCTTATCCGCAGCAAGAGCAACGCCGAAGCGAAACGGCTTTATGAAAGGGTACAGAAGATTGCCCAAGGGGCGGCTCTTATGACGGAAACATCCGTTTCCCTCCGTTTTGACAAGGCCGTATCAAATTTGGTGCGGAACGATACGCTTGCAGCGGTTATGCATGAAGCCATGGTGGAAGTGGGCGCACCGAAACGCACGGCGGAAGAAAAAGCGTATTTGGAAAAATTCCAAAAGACCGTGCCGGAAGAAAATATCCTTCATGATCCGGGTATGACGCCCCTTCTTGATCGGGAGTTTTTGGAAAATCTTATCAAGAAGGATCGTTTTGGAGAATTCATTGTTCCCTTCCAGCCCAATTCCATTACTCAAATGGGATCGTCTGATACAGGGGACGTAAGTTATGTGACTCCTCTTGCCCAGTGCTACACGGCAACCTTCCCTATTGGTACAACCGCTCATTCCTGGCAGTGGGTGGCTATGGGTCAGAGTCCAGTAGCTCTTTCGGGGATGTACTACGCGGCTCGCGTCATGGCGGAAAGCACGAAGAAAGTCATGGAAGAGCCTGCACTTCTTGACCGGGCCAAACAGGAACTGTCCGGCCGGCTGGGTGGAACATCCTATGAATGCCCCATCCCTAAGGATGTGTGGCCAACCAAATACGCAAAAATAAAATAAGGACACGGAAGGAACCCTGCAGCAGTGAGAAATCTGTTGCAGGGTTCCTTTTTTATCTACTGATCATTGTGTTTTGCAGTTTTTGCAGCTGTAAAGCTACATAGGCATTCTCAAGATGGATGAATTTTTTGAGCAGATCCTTGAATTCATCAACATAATGAAGACTTTGGCTATCCCTATGGGATACAATAACATTTGTTAACTCATAGGTAAGTCCTTTGATGCGAAGGATATGCAGTCTTTCCTTTGTCGGAAGTATCCCTGTCCAATCGAGCTGCTGCAGGTTCAATTGGGCACAAATGGTTGAATAGTGACCGCTTCTGCATAAATCAATCATAATGCTGAAGTTGCTGACCTGAATAGGCAGGGAGGCAGCAATATGCTTTTGCATCAGAAAATTTGAGACGGCTGTCGTCGTAGTGGAAGCAGAATGTCCAAGGACAAGAGGAATTCCTGGAAGGGATGCCAAATCGATGCCCTCTTGATAAGCTTTTACTAAGAGTGCGTTCGTTTTATCTCCGTAATAGGTACGAAGCAATGTTTCCGGAACAACTAGATAGAGAGTTTCCCTTTCCAGTTCAATTTTGTCGAATAAAGGATGTTCCTTTGCATCGACGCCGAGAAACAAGTCGATTTCTCCACTGAGGAGAAGGTCTTCCAACTTATGGGTATCATTGAGACGAACCTGGACATCCACGTTAGGGTATTGTTTCTGAAACTCGGGAACCATGGATGGAACGAGAATGGTCCCTCTTGTTGTTGGAATCCCAAGACGAATGGTGCCGCGCGTTCCCTGACTGATATCTGCCAGTTCATTTTTCATCCTATATTCGAGTGCTTTTATTCGTGATAGATAGCGCAGCATGGCAGCCCCTTCCGCGGTCAATTCCAAGTGAGGACGACGGCGAAACAGCGTGACGTGATGATGGGCTTCAAGCCTCTTGATATGGTCGCTTAAGCATTGTGGAGTAACAAAGGCCCGCTCTGCCGCTCGGGAAAAGTTGAGCTCTTCAGCTGCTAATAGAAACATTTCATAGCCAATCAGCATGGGATATCCCCCTTTCTTCTTCTCATTATAGTGGTTTATCCCTTTATATCAAGTTTTTGCTTTAAATTCATCATGATTTTTACTGTTTTACATTTAAAAGAAAAGCATGCTATATATAGCGTATCAAGAATGAATCGGAATCTATGATGAAGGGAAGGGGTTCTTATGTCCAATTTACTCATTTTTGTTGTCGGTCTTGCTATTATGCTTTTGTGTATGATGAGAACTAAGTGGGGACCTTTTGTATGTATGCTTCTTGCCAGTCTTGCCATCGGGATCGGGTGCGGTCTGGGAACGGACAAAACCATCGCCTCGATTGTGGATGGCTTTGCCAAGACCTGCAAAAATATCGGCCTTATGGTTATTTTTGGCACTATTTTAGGCATTTACCTGGAAAAATCACGTGCCTGCCAAAGGATTGCGGAAACGCTTCTTCAAATAACAGGGAAAGATCGGGCTGCCGGCGCACTAGCGGCTACAGGATATGTCATTGCCATCCCTGTTTTCTGTGATGTTGCCCTTGTACTTCTGTCCCCACTTATTAAGTCAGTTGCACGGAAAAGTGGAAAGAACGCTTGTTCCATGGGCGTAGTGACTGCTTGTTCCCTTTTGGCAACCAATGCTTTTGTAGCACCGACACCGGCGCCGCTTGCCATTATTGCCATTTTAGGGCTGGATATTGGAACGTCCATTTTATGGGGCATGCCAGCTGCGCTGTTCGTGACAGTTTGCGTATGGGCTTTTGGGGAATACTATTTGGAACGGAAACCGGCTTCGTGGTATACGGAACTTCCGCGGGATATTTCTGCTCAAGAAGAGACGAACGATGAGTCAGCTCCCATGCCCAGTTTCGGAGCAGCCCTCACGCCCATACTGCTCCCGATAGTGTTGATCTTGATTCGCTCAGTAGGTAGGATCTTTTTGGAAAAAGGCTCAGTCCTTGTTTCCCTTTTGAACTTTTTTGGTGATAAAAATATTGCGCTTTGCGTAGGGATTGTTTCATCCGTTATTCTTTTAGGGAATTTCCTGCCGAAAGATAAAAAATATGCACCCATGACGGACGCACTCCGTACCTCGGGGCCTATTGTCTTTATTACGGCTGCAGGCGGTGCTTTGGCAAATATTGTTGGGGTTACTGGCGTTGGTAAGATCCTTGCTGAAAGTCTGGCCGCCTCTCCCATTCCTGTATTCCTAATTCCTTTTCTGATCACGGGTCTTTCAAAATTTGCCCAAGGATCTGCTTCCGTTGCTGGAATCATGGCGGCAGGGCTTACACTGCCCCTTTGTGAAACGGGGCTCCTGTCTCCCCTGCAGGCGTTTCTTTCCATCAGTGCTGGCTCTGCTTTGGGGTCCCATGTCAATAATAGCTTTACTTGGGTTTTTAGTGAATTCATGGGCTATGATATCCGAACAACCATGAAATCTCTCTGTGTCTGTCAAAATGTGGTCATGTCTTTATCCGGTTTATTGGCAGCTTACGTAATCGGCTCGCTGGTGGGCTGACTTCTTATCTAGATTTTATTTTTTTTGCTGACTGGGGCTCCTTAGGGAGTCCCCTTTTTTATGCGCTAAATCGTCCAATTATTTTTGCAAGTGGGACTATTTCCCTATCCATTGAATCCCTGGAAAAGGTGGCCTACAATAGAGGAGAACTGTACGTGAAAGAAATACATATTGTGAAAGGAGCTTTGCTATGAATCCTGAAATCAATGCTCGAAAGATTGCCATTGTTGGCTGCGGTATGGTCGGGGCTACAAGTGCCTTTGCCCTGATGGAACAGGGACTTTTTTCGGAACTGGTCCTTGTCGATGTGAACCGGGAACGGGCGGAAGGGGAAGCCATGGATATCGGTCACGGCATGATCTTTGCGTCCCCTATGAACATCTACGCTGGAGACTATGATGATATCATGGATGCCTCCATCATTGTCATTACGGCGGGCGCCAGCCAGAAGGTGGGCGAAACGCGCCTTGATCTGGTAAAAAAGAATGCCGCCATTTTTAGCTCGATCATTCCTGAGATTGCCAAACGCAATTATCAAGGCATTCTCCTTATCGTGGCCAATCCCGTTGATATCCTGACCCATGTCGCGCAAAAGCTGTCCGGCTTTTCTCGGAGCCGCGTCTTTGGGAGCGGGACCGTCCTTGATACGGGCCGCCTTAAATATCTTTTGGGTCAGCACCTAGACGTGGATCCTCGGAACATTGATGCTTATATCATCGGAGAACATGGTGACAGCGAAATCCCGGTTTGGAGCAGTGCCTATGTATCCGGTATGCCGCTCAGCCGCTTCTGCGAATTTCGCGGCCATCATGACCATAAAGCCTCCATGGAGCACTTGGCTCAGTCTGTCAAGGATAGTGCTTATGAAATCATCAAGAAGAAAAAGGCAACCTATTATGGCATTGCCATGGGGGTGCGCCGTATCTGCAGTGCCATCATCCGAGATGAAAAGAGCGTGCTTCCTGTATCCGTTTATCTTGATGGGGAATTTGGCCTTTCGGGAGCAACCCTCAGCGTGCCTGCCATCGTAGGGGCCAAGGGGATTGAAAAAGTGGTTCCCATTTCCCTGAGCAAAGAAGAAGGAGACGCCCTGCAAAAGTCTGCCGAGATCCTTAAGGAAACAGCGGCCACAATTGGATATTGAGGCAATTTGAAAGCAAGGAAAAATCGCCCGATTCCTCCTAAAAAAGCATTCCAAGTGGTGCCTGATATGGTATAATACCGGTTATGACTGATGTAGATGGTTAAATCTTGGAGGGATAGCATGGAGAAGGATAGGCCCATTGGTGTCATTGATTCCGGTGTCGGCGGCCTGACGGTCCTCAAATGGTTGCAGAAGAAAATGCCCCACGAGCAGTTTATCTTTATCGGGGATACGGCCCGTACGCCTTACGGGGATCGGCCGCGGGAAGAAATCCAGCGGTTTGTGAAGGAAATGACCGATTGCTTGGCCCGTCGGAAGATCAAGGAACTGGTTGTTGCCTGCAATACCATTACGGTTCTTGGCCTTGATACGATTCGCAATGGCTATGACTTTGATGTGATTGGCATGGCTAAGGGGGCGTCCAATATCAGGGAAGTCACCCATAACAATAAAGTCGGCTTTTTTGCGACGGACTTTACGGTTTCCACCGGGGCCCATAAGCGGGAAATCGAGCGTCTTGACCCCGGTGTTGAAGTGTTTGGCCTTGGCTGTCCAAAACTTGTGCCGCTCATTGAAAGTGAAAAATTTGGTCGTCCGGAAATGCAGGAAGCCATCAAGGAATATGTGGATGCCATGAAGGTCCATGGGATTGATACCCTCCTGCTGTCCTGTACGCACTATCCTTTCCTCCACGATGAGATTGCGGCCGCTTTTGGACCTCAGGTGACGGTCCTTGATCCAGCGGAAATGACGACGGATGAGGCTATTAAGCATCTCCAAAACAAAGGACTCCTCAAAACAGAAGGGGAAGGATCCCTGGAAGTTTGCTTTACGGCGGATCTTGCCCGTTGCAAGCGGCTTGCTTCCCGTATGCTTGACCTGGCCCATGCCCGATTTCACCTGATTGACCTTGAGTCCTGATTTGCGAAAAAATAAAGAGAAGGCTTGACCAACATCAGGGAATATGATAAAATTCATTCGTTAGTGCTACTGTAGCTCAGTTGGTAGAGCGGCTGATTCGTAATCAGCAGGTCGCAGGTTCAAATCCTGTCGGTAGCTCCATCTTAAAAGATTGGCCCCCGGTTTCCGGGGGCCTTTTTAGTGTCGTTTTTCTTTTAAGGCTACCTATGGATGACACTTATATCCTTCCCAGCAGGGACTGGAAAAGGTGACAATCCTCTGTAAATGGTGTAAAATAAAAAGACGTATCTATAAGGAGGAACACCATGATTCGACGGAAAACTTCAGCCATTGTGGAGTCAGGCATCCTGGCGGCCATTGCGGTGATTTTTACCCTCATCGGCAATTATATTCCCGTTCTCGATGTTATCGTAAGCGTTTGGTGGCCCCTTCCTATCATCTTATGCGGAAGGCGTAATGGACTGATGTGGAGCGTCCTCTGCCTTTTGGTTACCGGTGCTGTTGTTGCTGTTCTCATCAGTCCCCTCCAGGCCGTTACCCAGGTCCTTATTCTGGGCATCTTGGGCCTTGTCATGGGGGAAGGGATGCGGCGTCAGAAGTCCCCTGCCAGTGTCCTCTTATGGGGGAGTCTGGGGGCCCTTTTATCTGTTGTTCTCAGCGGCCTTGCAGCCTATTTCCTCATGGGCATCAATGTGGTGGAATCCTTTACCCATGCCATTGCGGAATCTGTTCAAATGACCAAGGACATCTATGATACGCTGGGGGTTTCCGGAATCATGACCACAGAATCCTTGGAACGGATGCAGCATATGCTGAGTCTCGTCCTTCCGGCTGGACTGCTCCTTAGCTGTCCCATTTCGGCCTTCGTCAATTATTGGGCGGCTCGGAAGGTCCTTTCCCGGTTAGGCGATCCCTACCCTTGGTTCCCTCCTTTTGCCACGTGGACCTTGCCGCGTTGGATCTTGGGAGGGTACGGACTGGGTATGGCAACGCTGCTTTATTTTCGCGGAGATGAGACCAGCTATGGCTTCCTGGGAGGCTACACCCTTTTTACCGTGGCAAGCATGCTGCTCTTGCTGCAGGGACTCAGTGTGGTTCTTTGGTACGTACAGGTTCGGGGAAAACCGCGTTTTTGGTTTCCCTTGGCAGTCCTTACCAGTTTCGTGATTCCCCTTGTTTCCCAGTTCCTCGTGGTCATGGGAGCCATTGAGATGGTAACGGACCAGCGCAAACTGCGCAAAAGATAGGAGAATCGACCATGAAAGACGAAGAACGAGCCAAATTATGGCGTACCCTTCGGGTCGCGGCGGCCATCCTCGGCACCCTTTGTGTCGTCTATGGCTTTTATGTTAACCAGGTGATTTGGACAGCTGCTGGTTTTACTGCTGTCCTTCTCGTCTATTATTTCAGTTCCCGCAGCAGTAAGCTCCGGGAGGCATGGTTCAACCATGCCATGACGACGGTGGTGCGGAATATTGAGCGGGCCAACCATTACGCCGTTCAGCGCCTGCCTGTAGGAATTGCCGTATTTGACCAGGAAGGCCACTTACAGTGGAAAAACCGACTCTTCAATGAGTACATCAATGTGGATGCCCCTTTGGGCTCCCTTTTTGATAAGATCCTGCCACCGCCGGAAAATAATTTTGCGACCCTCCGGGTCCGTGATTCCGATAAGAGCATCAAAATTGGCGACCGCATCTATTCCATGCTGGTCCGTCCCATCCAGACAACAGAAGAAGCTGGCAGTGACACGGGTGTTGTCATCTACCTGTATGATGTGACCAATAAGGAGCGGCAGCAACGCCGCTATGAGGATGAGCGCCCCGTTGTGGCTTATGTCCAGTTCGATAACTACGCCGATGCCCTAAAGGGCCTCAATGAAAGTGACCGGGCAAGCCTGGTGGTTGCCATCACGAAGGCCATCAACTCCTGGGCGGAAGAAGTCAACGGTTATTCTCTTAAGTATTCTGAAGATCTCTATCTTGTAGGCATCAACAGGAAAGGTCTTGTCGATACCATCAATCGGAAGTTTCCCCTCCTTGACAAGGTACGGGAAATCAAGATCAATCCGCGGATTACACCGACCGTCAGTATTGGTGTGGCAAGCGGCATGAAGACCCTTTCGGAAATGGCTCAAAAGGCCCAGTCCTGTTTGGACCTTGCTTTGGGGCGCGGCGGAGATCAGGCCGTTGTCTCCATTGGTGAGGAAGTGAGCTTTTATGGTGCCCGCGGGAGCGTGCAGGCGAAAAATACCCGCGTGCGGGCCCGGATTGTCGCCCAGGCCATTCACGAACTTATGACAAATGCCGATAAGGTCTTTATCATGGGGCACGTCAACGAGGACTATGATGCCATTGGTGCGGCCATTGGCGTGGCCAAGATGGCTCGGACCTTGGGCAAGGAGTGCTATATTGTCTGGAGTGGTCAGGGGACGGCTGTAGATAACATTGAAAACGTAACCCACGGCAATAATCCCTACGAGGATCTCATCATCAGTGAAGAGGTTGCCATGGAGCAGCGTACGCCGGGCAGTCTCCTGGTTTTGGTAGACCATCATCGGGCCATGCTCACGGCGGCACCAAAACTCCTTGCTGCCATCAGGCGGCGCGTGATCATCGATCACCATCGCCGGGCTGAAGATGTCATTGAGGAAGTGATGCTGCAGTACATGGAGCCGTCCACCTCCTCGACAAGTGAAATGGTTACGGAAATCCTGCAGTATTTCCAGGAACGCATGGAAATCAGCCCGCTGGAGGCCTCCGTCCTTTATGCTGGGATCGTTGTTGACACCAAGAACTTTGCTGTCCAGACCGGTGAACGGACCTTTGAGGCCGCGGCCTATCTGAGGCGCTATGGTGCCGATCCTCATGCCGTATCCCAGCTTTTTAAAGAAGATGACGCCTCTGTTATCCTCCGGGCCAAGATCATTACGGAAATGAAGAAACCCATTCCGGGTCTTGCTGTTTCGGTTCATTCCGGCGGTGCCCAGAATGACCGCAATGTTTCCGTTGTTGTCGCCCAAGCAGCCGATGACCTGCTGACCATGAATGATATCCATGTCAGCGCCGTTCTCAATGAGAGCGACGATGGCGTCAGTATTTCGGCCCGCAGTGACGGGTCCGTCAATGTCCAGACCATGATGGAAGAACTCGGCGGCGGCGGTCATCAGACTGTAGCCGGTGTCCAGATTAAGGGCGCCAAGGCCGAGGACCTGATTCCGAAGATCATTGAGATGGCAAAAGAACAAATGAAGGAGAGCGATTCCGATGAAGGTAATTCTGCTGAAGGACGTAAAGAAGTTGGGTAAAAAAGGTGAAATCATTGAGACGGCTGAAGGGTATGGCCGCAACTATCTCATTCCCCGGGGCTTTGCCCAGGAAGCAACGGCCCGTAACCTGAACCAGGCCAAGGCCGATCAAAAGGTAGCAGCCCATCGCAAGGCTCAGGCCCATGATGAAGCGGTCGTACTGGCCTCGCAGCTGGAAAAAGTGGTACTTCATCTGGCCGTCAAGGTCGGTGAAAATGGTAAGCTCTTCGGTTCCATTGCTTCCAAGGATGTGGCAGATGCACTTCTTGCCCAGACGGGAATGGAAGGCATTGATCGCCGTAAGATTGAAATCCCGGAGACCATCAAGAGCCCTGGTGAATATACGGCTACGGCTAAACTCCTGCCGGAAGTGACAGCTAAGTTCAAGGTCGTCGTAGAAGCAAAGGCTTAAGTCATGGAAGACCGGATTCCCCCTCAAAATGTGGAGGCCGAGCAGAGTGTGCTGGGGGCCATGCTCATCAGTCGCGAGGCCATTGAAAAGGCCTGTGAGATCCTGCGGGAAGATGATTTCTATCGTCAGGATGATCGCATCGTTTTTGGCGCCATCAAGGACCTCCATGAACGCAATGAGGCGGTTGACCTCGTTACGGTCATTGAGGAACTCCGCAAAAAGGGCAAGCTTGATGCAGTTGGCGGTTCACAGACCATCACTAACCTTTCCAACGCTGTTCCGACGGCGGCGAACGTGGAATACCATGCCAAGATTGTGGAGGAAAAATCCCTGCGCCGGCAGCTGATCAATGCGGCAACGGATATTGCGGCTACGGGCTATGAAGAAGATACCGACATTGCCCGGACCATCGACGAGGCAGAACAGAAGATCCTTTCTGTTGCCAACCGGACCCAAACCGGTGGGATTGTCAAAATCCGTGATATTGTGCGCGGGGCTATGGAACGCATCGAGGAACTATATGATTCAAAGGAAGCTTTTACGGGGCTTCCTACAGGATTTACGGATTTTGATAAGATGACGAGCGGACTTCAGCCGTCAGACCTCATCATTGTCGCTGCCCGTCCATCCATGGGTAAATCTTCCTTGGTGCTCAATATTGCGGAACATGTGGGAATCAAGGGTCATAAATCCGTTATCTTTTTCTCCTTGGAAATGAGCAAAGAGCAGCTGGTCCAGCGTATGCTCTGCAGTCAGGCTGGCATTGATGCTTCCCGTCTGCGGATTGGGCAGCTCCAGGATCAGGAATGGCCGAATCTCATTGCCGCTGCTGACCGGCTCAGCAATGCCAGTATCATGTTGGATGATACGCCGGGTATGACGGCGATGGAAATGCGGTCCAAGGCACGGCGCTGGAAGGCTGAAAACGGACTTGACCTGATTATTGTCGATTATCTGCAGCTCATGCAGGGCTCGTCGAAACGGGCCAGTGACAATCGTCAGCAGGAGATGAGTGAGATTTCACGGTCCCTCAAAGGCCTTGCAAGGGAACTGAATGTACCGGTCATTGCCCTCAGTCAGCTCAGCCGCAGTGTTGAGTCGCGGACCAGCAAGCGGCCGATGCTCAGCGACCTTCGTGAATCAGGAGCCCTCGAACAGGATGCCGATATTGTCTGCTTCATCTATCGTGACGATTACTATAATCCTGATACGGAACAAAAGAATGTGGCAGAACTCATCGTAGCTAAGCATCGTAATGGTCCGGTGGGAACGGTCAATCTCTTTTTCCAGAAGGATACGACACACTTTTTCGACCTTACGCCGGAGCATCTGGCCCAGATGGCCGACCAGCAAGGATGATTCAAGGGGACTGCACAGGCAGTCCTCTTTTTTTGAGGACTCATAATGTGAACGATTTTAGGAAAAAATCTATTTTTTGTTCAGAAGAAATAAATGGAGGACTTATGTCGCCGGAAAGGAAGAGCAGCCTTCATCTTTCTTGAATTTTCTCCTATTCTTATCTTAAGAAAAGTCAAGGTAAGTCCCATTCTTATATGAGAAGTCATTGCGACTCGTTCGGAAAAATGATACAATGAGAAGGCGGCCATAACGGTGCGCTGTATTGTCATGCAATGTTACAGGAAGCATTTTGCTAAGGAGGAAGTACTGTGATTCCACGTTATACGGGTAAAGAAATGGGGTCCATCTGGACGGAAGAAAATGAAGACCGGACCATGGTCAAGGTTGAGATTCTTGCCTGTGAAGCCATGAACAAATTGGGTATTGTCCCTGATGATGCTCTTCATGACATCCAGACCAAGGCTGATTTTGAACTGGATCGGGTCCATGAAATCGAAAAGGTGACAAACCACGATATCATCTCCCTGCTCACCAATGTAGCGGAACACGTAGGCGATGCCTCCAAATATATCCATAAAGGGCTTACGTCCAGTGACGTCAAGGATACGGCCATGGGTGTCATGATGAAGCATTCCTGCGAGCTTCTGATCGATCTGGAAAAGAAGCTCCATGAAGTCCTGAAACGTCAGGCCCAAACCTATCGGAACACGATCTGTGTGGGAAGAACCCATGGAATCCATGCCGAACCTATGACCTTTGGCCTGAAATTCCTTCTTTGGATGGATGAAACGGAACGCAACATCGAACGCTTGGAACTGGCGAAGAAATACATTTCTGTCGGTAAGCTCAGCGGTGCTGTCGGCACCTATTCCAATATCGATCCCTTTGTTGAAAAATATGTCTGCGAAAAATTAGGACTGGAACCGGTTCGCCTGGCTACCCAGGTCGTGCAGCGGGACCGTCATGCTTTTTATCTGACGACGATTGCTGTCTGCGGGGCTTCCCTTGAAAAAATGGCTACGGAAATCCGTGCCCTGCAGCGGACGGACATCCGTGAAGCAGAAGAATATTTTGCACCTGGACAGAAGGGTTCTTCCGCCATGCCGCATAAGCGCAATCCGATTACGTGCGAAAAGATCTGTGGCCTTGCCCGTGTGCTCCGCGGCAATGCCCAGGCTGCCCTTGAAAATGTGGCACTTTGGCATGAACGCGATATTTCCCATTCTTCCGTGGAACGGATTATTCTGCCGGACAGCACGATTCTTCTGGACCATATGCTCCGCAAGATGACCAATATTCTCGATAAGCTCCTTGTTTATCCTGATGCCATGATTCGCAACCTCAATAAGACGGGCGGTCTTATCTTCAGCCAGAACCTTTTGGTCGCTCTTGTTGGCAAAGGTGTCCTGCGCGAGGATGCCTACAAGTGGGTTCAGCGCAATGCCATGGCCCGCTGGCTGGAAGGGGCTGATTTCAAGACCAACGTTGAAGCCGACCCTGATATCGAAAAATACCTCACGAAAGAAGAAATTGAAGCCTGCTTTGAACCCAAGCATATGCTTAAGCATATTGATGATATCTACGCCCGCTATGGGATGTAAAATCTAGGTAAGGAGAACGTTATGTCATCTATCGTTGTAATCGGCTCCCAATGGGGCGATGAAGGAAAAGGCAAGATTGTGGATTTTTTGGCCCAGCGTGCCGATGTAGTGGTCCGTTATTCCGGCGGCTCCAACGCAGGCCATACGGTTGTTGTCAATGATGTTGCCTATAAACTGAGATTATTGCCAAGCGGCATCCTCTATAAGGATAAAACTTGCATCTTGGGTAACGGCGTTGTCATCAACCCCCGCGTCGTCCTGGAAGAAATCCGGGGCATGCAGGCCAAAGGCGTTGATACGACGAATCTGCTCATCAGTGACCGGGCCCATGTCGTCTTCCCCTATCATGAAAAACAGGATGAACTGCAGGAACTGGCTTTGGGGGCGAACAAGATTGGTACGACCAAGGGCGGGATCGGACCTTGTTACATGGATAAGTATGCCCGTACAGGGATTCGTGTCTGTGATCTCATGAACAAAGAGGTCCTTGCTGAAAAACTGAAACGGACCCTTTCCGCAAAAAACAAACTTTTTACGGAATACTACAAGGCAGAACCTTTGGCTTATGAACCGATGCTGAAGGCCTATCTTGAATATGCCGAAGCGCTCCGTCCCCATGTATGTGACACGAGTGTCGCCTTAGGAGACTTTTTTGACGAAGGAAGAAAGGTTCTTTTTGAAGGCGCCCAAGCCACTTTCCTTGATATCGATTATGGGACGTTCCCCTACGTTACAAGTTCCAACCCGACAGCCGGCAATGCGGCTACGGGCAGCGGCGTAGGCCCTCGTTTCATTGACCATGTAGTCGGTGTTGTCAAAGCTTATACGACCCGTGTTGGCGAAGGTCCTTTTGTCTGCGAACTTTTTGATACAGATGGCCCCGGTACGTATCTTAGGGAAACGGGCCATGAATTTGGGACCGTTACGGGCCGTCCCCGCCGCTGCGGCTGGCTCGATGCCTTTATGGTCAAATATGCGGCACGCATCAACAGCATGGACAGCTTAGCCATTACGCGTCTGGATATCCTTGATGGTCTGGATGAAATCAAGATGTGCACAGGCTGGGAAATCGACGGCAAGCCCATCAAATATATTCCGGCCGACCTTTCCATCCTGGCCAAGGCAAAACCTGTCTACGAAACCTTCAAGGGCTGGAAATGCGACATCAGCAGCGTCCGTTCCTATGAAGACCTGCCGCAGGAAGCGCAGACCTACCTGAACCGTCTGAGTGAAGTGGTCGGCGTTGAAATCGGCATTGTTTCCGTTGGTCCGAACCGTGATCAAACCTTTACCCTCAAATCCTTCTTTGAAGACTGAGGCTGGAGCGGGAAATTCCCCCTTGACAAAAGGCGGAAAAACCCGTTACAATATTAGGGCTGTGAAAAGCCAATGATTCACTAGCTCAGTTGGTAGAGCACCTGACTTTTAATCAGGGTGTCCCGGGTTCGAATCCCGGGTGGATCACCATTTGAAAAGGACTGCGAACCCCTTGCCTATTGGCAGGGGGTTCGTTTTTAGGTTCATGCTGCTGAAAAGAAAAATGAGACAGATAGAGGTTCTTGAGCTTTTCCCGGGATGGAAAAAGAAAAGGCACGAGGCGTTCCCTGTTTCCTCATGGAAAGAGCCATGAATTTTTGATGGCAGAAACCAATTTTTATCGACAGAACCGTCCCGTTGATGTATAATATCTATTATTTCACTAGGAAAGGAAGGACGGCGTATGACACGTGATGGCAGGGATCTTATCGTATTCCTTCTGCTGACGGTTCTTTTGATGGGCGGCATAATGATCTTGAAACCGGGTCAGGGCACGCTGCCTGCAGCCGATGTAACAACGACCGCAACACCCAAACAGCAGGCTAAATAAGGCAAAAAAGAAGGCAGGAACGTGGTTTGTTCCTGTCTTTTTTAATTTCTAGACAATTTGATCCAAGATGATACCAGTCATGGTGTCCGTATCAGCTTTCTTGAAGCCATCCTTGTAGAGGTCCGGTGTCCGCCAGCCGTCAAGAAGCGCCGCGTCGACAGCTTTTTCAATGGCTTGGGCGGCTGCTTCCTCTCCTAAGGCATAGCGAAACAGCATCGCCGCAGAAAGGATAGTAGCACAGGGGTTGGCGATTCCTTTACCAGCAATATCGGGAGCCGATCCGTGGATTGGCTCAAAGAGGCTTGTCTTTTCACCGACTGAGGCCGACGGCATCATACCGATGGAGCCGCCCAATACAGCCGCTTCATCGCTCAGGATATCGCCAAAGAGGTTGCTTGTCACGATGACGTCAAACTGGGTGGGACGGGCTGCCAGCTGCATGGCGCAGTTATCAACGTACATATGGTTCAGTGCTACATCGGGATAGGCCTTGTGCTCTTTTGTGACTGTGCGGCGCCAGAGCCGGCTTGTGGCAAGGACGTTGCTCTTATCGACGCTGGTGACCTTTTTGCGGCGGCCCTGGGCGGTCTTGAAGGCGAAGCGGCTGATACGCTCCACTTCGGGGACGCTGTAGTTTTCAAGGTCCCAGGCTCGTTCCACGCCGTCATGGATTTCCGATTCGCAGCGGTCACCAAAATAGATGCCGCCAATGAGTTCGCGCACGATGAGGACATCCGTGCCCGTCACGATATCGGGCTTCAAGGGCGAATAGGGCGCAAGGACAGGGGAGACATGGACGGGACGCAGGTTGACATAAAGCCCTAGAGCCTTGCGCAGGCCGAGGACGGCTTTTTCCGGCCGTTTGAGGGGATCTACATTGTCCCATTTGTCGCCGCCTACGGCACCAAAAAGGACCGCATCGGCGTTTTGGGCTGCTTCCACCGTTTCCTTGGGAAGAGGGTCCCCGCAGGCATCATAGGCGGTTCCACCGGCCATCTTTTGATCAAGGGAAAGGTCCAGGTGATAGATGGCTGCGGTCTTTTTGAGGACCTTTACCGCGGCGTCCGTAATTTCGCCGCCAATGCCGTCACCAGGGATAACAACGATCTTTTTTTTCATTGGGCATGCTCCTTTACATAGGCAATGAGCCCACCGGCCGAGGCAATGCCTTGGATGAAGTCCGGCAGGGGCGGCGCCTTGAAGGTGTCGCCTGTGGTCTTATCGGCAATGGTACCCGTGCTGATATCGACGCTTAGGATGTCTCCTTTTCGAATCTTTTTGACATCGTTGCCAATTTCCAGGACAGGAAGGCCGACGTTGATGGCGTTGCGGTAAAAGATCCGGGCAAAGCTTGCGGCAATGATGACGGGCACGCCCGATGCCTTGATGGCAATGGGAGCATGCTCGCGGGAAGAGCCGCAACCAAAGTTCCAGCCGCCGACCATGATATCGCCGGCCTTTACCTCTTTGGCAAAGCTTTCGTCAATGTCGACCATGCAGTGGGAGGCCAGTTCCTTGGGATCAAAGGAATTGAGGTAGCGGGCGGGAATGATGACGTCCGTATCGATATTGTCTCCATAGGTCCAAGTTTTTCCTTCGTATTTCATCTTATTTGACCTCCTTTGGGGCGGCAATCTTTCCTAAAATCGCACTGGCTGCTGCGACTTGCGGACCTGCTAGATAAACTTCGCTGTCCACGTGGCCCATGCGGCCCCGGAAATTGCGGTTTGTCGTCGATACGCAGCGTTCACCGGCGGCCAGGATGCCCATGTAGCCGCCCAGGCAAGGACCGCAGGTCGGCGTCGAAACAACGCAGCCGGCGTCGATGAAGGTATCGATGTAGCCTTTTTTCATGGCTTCCTTGTAGACTTCCTGGCTGCCGGGAATAACGATGCAGCGCACATCTGGATGGACAGTACGGCCTTCAAGGATCTTGGCTGCAATGGCAAGATCTTCCAGACGGCCGTTCGTGCAGGAACCGATGACGACCTGGTCGATGGGAATGTCTCCAAAGGTGCCAATAGCTTTGGTGTTTCCTGGCAGGTGGGGGAAGGCAACGACGGGGGTAAGGGCTGTTAGATCGATGGTCACGGTCCGTTTATAGACAGCGTCACTGTCTGCTGTAACAATTTCATAGTCTTCAACACGGCCTTGTTCGTAGGCCTTGGTCTTTTCATCGACGGGGAAGATGCCGTTTTTGGCGCCTGCTTCAATGGCCATATTGGCCATGGTGAAGCGGTCCGTCATGGAAAGCTCAGCAATGCCGTCGCCCGTAAATTCCAGGGACTGGTAGAGGGCCCCGTCGACGCCAATCATGCCGATAAGGGTCAGCATGACATCCTTACCCGTAATATCCGCCGGTTTTTTTCCTGTAATGATGACCTTAATGGCTTCCGGTACCTTGAACCAGCACGTGCCCGTTGCCATGGCAGCGCCCAGGTCTGTTGACCCCACACCGGTGGCAAAGCCGCCCAGGGCGCCGTAGGTGCAGGTGTGGGAGTCGGCGCCGATGGTGAGCATGCCCGGTCCGACAATACCCTTTTCCGGCAGAATGACGTGTTCGATGCCGGCTCGTCCAGTTTCATAATAATGGGTGATATGATGGGCTTTGGCGAAGTCACGGACAATCTTGGCAAGGCCGGCGGATTTAATGTCCTTGTTGGGAATGAAGTGGTCCGGGACAAGGACGATGCGGTCCTTATCAAAGACGGGGCGCCCAATCTTTTCAAATTCCTTGATGGCCGGCGGTGCTGTAATATCGTTTGCAAGGACGCGGTCGAGTCGGCAGGTGATGAGGTCACCTGGTTTAACGAGGTCCTTTCCTGCGTGTTTGGCGAGGATTTTTTGTGTCATGGTCATTCCCATCGTGCATACATCCTTTCTTTTACCCTAAATTTAGCGGGCACTGGCCGCTTGGTGGAAAGCATTGACTGCCTCTTCAGAGGAGATGAGGCCAGCGCCATAGACATGATCCTTGGCGTCTTTGCGGCGGTTCAGGGCACTGATGAAGGCCTTGATGGAGGCCGTCATCGTATCCGTGTCGACGCCGGCACCCCAGGTTGTGACGCCTTTTTCATCTGTAATGCCAAAGTAGGCAATGCCCCGTGATTCAGCGACCCGGTCCAGGTCGTGTTCGCTGTACGTAAGGTCCGTCACGGTAAAGTGGAAAGCCCGGCAGAGGGCATCCTTGACGGCGTCGAGCTGGCCATTGCCGGCTCCTTCAAGGATCACGTCGCGGCCGGCAGCCCGGACGAGGACTTTGCCCTGCCATTTTCCGTCCTTCTTGCGGAAGAGCGTATCCTGCAGTTCAATGGGAAGGCTCTTATCGACGTAATGATCCTTAAAGAGATTGAAGATTTCATCGGGCTTCAATTCCTGGTGTTTATGATCGGAAACGTCTTTTACAAAGTAGCTGAAGTCTTCCCGCATCGCTTTTGGCATATCGATGCCATAGGCTGTTTCCATGATGTAGGCGACGCCGCCCTTGCCGCTTTGGCTGTTGATGCGGATAACATCGGCATCATAGGTGCGGCCCACATCGTGGGGATTGATATAAAGGTACGGGCACGTCCAGTACGGGTCATTGTGCTCCTTACGATATTTCATGCCTTTGGCAATGGCATCCTGATGGGAGCCGGAGAAGGCGGCAAAGACAAGCTTTCCGGCGTAGGGCTGACGCTCACTGACATGCATGCGCGTTACTTCCTCATAGGTCTTTACAAGGTCCGGCATATTGGAAAAATCAAGCTGCGGATCGATGCCCAAGGCATAGAGGTTCATGCCGATGGTGACGATGTCCGCGTTGCCTGTCCGTTCGCCGTTGCCAAAGAGCGTTCCTTCTACGCGGTCCGCACCGGCGAGCATGGCCATTTCTGCATCGGCAACACCAGTGCCGCGGTCATTGTGGGGATGGACGGAAAGGACAACGGCATCACGGTAGGAAAGGTTCTGGGAAAGATAGGCCACTTGGGCGGCAAAGATATGGGGCATGGACATCTGCACCGTCGATGGCAGGTTGATGATGACCTTCCGGTCTGGCTGCGGTTTCCACACGTCGAGGACTGCGTTGCAGACTTCCAGGGCGTATTCCGGTTCCGTCCCCGTAAAGCTTTCTGGTGAATACTCAAAGCGGTAAGACGCGTGGGCTTCTTCCGTGAGGCGCTGCAAAAGACGCGCCCCATTAACGGCAATTTCCTTGATTTCCTCCTTTGATTTGTGGAAGACTTGCTCCCTTTGCGCGACGCTCGTCGAATTGTAGACGTGGACGATGGCGCTTTTGACGCCTTTCAGGGCTTCAAAAGTCTTTTTGATGATGTGTTCCCGTGCCTGGGTGAGGACCTGGACCGTCACATCGTCAGGGATGAGATCATGGTCAACCAAATAGCGGAGGAAGTCATATTCCGTTTCTGACGCGGCAGGAAATCCGACTTCAATTTCCTTGAACCCCATGGCGACGAGGGTCTTGTAGAAGCGAATCTTCTCTTGGAGGCTCATGGGAATCACGAGGGCCTGGTTGCCGTCGCGCAGGTCCACGCTGCACCAAATAGGGGCTTTTTTGGGCGCGTCGGCCATGGCCCAGCTCATATCGACGACAGGGGGCAGATAATAGCCCTTTTTGTAAGCTTCTACATGTTTCATGATGATGTCCTCCTTACAGGCAATAAAAAAATCTTTCTTCTCTCTTTGTGAGAGACGAAAGATTCAAATCTTGCGCGGTACCACTCCACTTCACACCATTTGGTGTGCCCTTAGCCGGTACGGATGACGTGTCCATCGATACCGCCCTGATTGATAACGGTCAGGAGCCGGCTTCCCCTACTGTCATGCGCGGGTTCAGGAAAGTTGCTCAGGGATCAGTTCGGTTTCGGTCCGCCGCTGCCTTGCACCACCCGGCAGCTCTCTGGAGGTTTTCCTGAAACGTACTCTTTCCCTTCAATGCATCTCTTGCTTTGAAATTATGGTTCAGATAGTATCATGAAAAAAGACAAAAATCAAGAAAAATTTTAAGGATAATACTAAAGCATGCTTTTTGCAAATAAAAGTGTAACCTATAATACAACTGGCCTTGATGAGCCAAAGAAAAGGC
>UMLM01036163.1_pt1 | contig 81358 bp, 100 predicted proteins | sample 1966571 | NCBI WGS metagenome assembly UMLM01 (sample SAMEA4836203, study PRJEB28245) | human gut metagenome | biome: gut microbiome; material: fecal sample | place: Denmark | collected 2008 | reverse complement strand
ACCACTTGCAGAAGTGGGAGTCTTCTCGACTGAGATAAAAATTCTAAGCCGAAGTCTCCCGGGAAGCCACCGAAACCCGATCCAGTACCCTTCCGAAGCCACGCTCGAAAATCACTCCATACACAGCTCCAAAAAAGTTATTAAAAATTCGGAAGAATATCGCCCCTGGCAATCCAAGGATTCCAACAGCAATAGATAACGCCCCAAAGGTATTGAAAATTGCCTGACATCCATAAGTCGCGGAAAGTCCCACACCGATTCCTCCAATCACACCTACATAATTATAAATGGACGGTGGCAGGAAATAATACAGTGCCAGAAATACGAAGCATCCAACAATATTGCCCGGAACTCTGGCTTTGGCACGCTGCTTCGCATCTTCGTGAAACGGCACCAGAATAGACATCGCCGCGATTCCGATCCACATCCGACGCGGAATATGCAGTAATCCGGCAATCAGCATAGCCGTTGTCACGCCAAATACCATAGTGATCTGCCATCTTGTACGCAGAGAATGCATATCGAATTCCTGAAAAACATCTTTCAAACTTCGCTTATAAACTTTTTTATGATGATTCCGGTAATATACGATCAATGTCGCTGTTGCACCGATTCCCATAGCGATCAGTCGCTGAATGTACAACTCTCCGGTCACATCATAACCGTACAAAAGCAGATAACTCAGCAGCAGTGTGGAGTGATTAAACATCACCACATTGTGGCAGCCAAGTACCATCAAAATCAAAATACAAACCGTGTTTACCAGAAATTCCTGGGCCAGTCCACCGGCATTTGCCAGACGGGGACCAAAAGTCAGAATTGCAAACATGATCACCAGTGCTCCCATGGCATGTGGTGTCCGGATGCCGAAATCAGCAAACCGAAATGCCATCACACAAAGCAGCACTACAACGCCTACAATACTGTTGCCATTGCCAAAAATTTTGCTGAATCCAATAACAACTGCCATACAGAATACCATTGTTATAAAAATTTTAAACAAATAAATTGCTATATGGCGCAGTTTTTCTTTTTTATCTGTACAATTGCGAATCACCGCCTTAGATCCAGCCTGATTCAATTGTAATTCTTGATAAAACGTCATCTTATTTTACCTCTTTATTTTATCTGAAAGTTTTTTCAATAATTTGATGGTGCCTTACATATCTTTTATCGACACATCGGGGAGGAATTATAGCACCTTGGGTATTCTATGTCAATTTAGCATCCATAGATTTTATTTTTTATTTAGAAATTTACGTAATATGCTTTTATAAAAATTCAAGTCGAACGCACGTAAGACTTGGTGCGTGATTCTGGTCAGCGTAAGCTGACATATTCATCTCAGAATCACTGCACATCCGCGCAGAGCGTTTATCTCAGTCGGAGCTTGTACTCCCACTGAGAAAGACTTGTTATTACTCAGCACTTGCAGAAGTAGGAGTCTTCTCGACTGAGATAAAAACAGCTTACCTTCTACACGTTTTATACAACAGGTAAACTGTATCTATTCACTATTTTTTATTTTTAAACACAAAAATTTTACTAATAATATAATTTAACACAAGAATGACGATCTGCGCCGCAAATTTTACAAACACACTGTTTCCATGTAATAAAGTGATAAAAACAAACAAAATCAATTCTTCCACACCAAGTGTTGCCAGACGTCCACCATAGAACTTTGCCATCTCCTGACATACAGCAGCAAACCCTGTCGACTTTGACTGAAACACCCAGATTTTGTTTGTGATATAAGCAAAAGTAACTGCAAAAATCCATGAAATAATATTTGCGATCAACTCATTAATGTGCATCCCTACATTAAACCAGGCATAAGTACCAATGCTGACTATCGTTGTTAGACCACCAAACAACAAATATAACAGCATTTCTTTGTTTTTCTTATAAAATTTCTCAAAAATCCGAAGTCCAGGCAGATGCATCAGCCGGTCAAAAATATCTTCTTTCTTCTGTTCCAATTTATTTTTCCTTTCGACTAACAGTATTCGTTCAACTCAAACAGATGTGAAACTTGACACATACTTCACATCACATAATAAGTTTCTATTTTTTAACCACATTTTTCTCGTGTTTCTGCACAGCTTCTTCGTCTATATCTACAGTCTCTTTCTCTAACACATTTTTTGCAATATAGACCGGTCGATGTTTGCCCTGAACATAGGTTTTTGCCAGATATTCACCCAGTATTCCCATCACCAGAAGCTGCACGCCGCCCAAAAACAGCACGACAACGATAGTGGTCGCATAACCCGGCACATCAATTCCCGTGATGAGTGTCTGTGCAATGATAATGATACCGTAAATAATGGCAATGGCAGACACAATAGCCCCACAAAATGTTGCGATCTGCAGCGGTACGGTAGAAAATGACACAATTCCCTCCATCGCGTATTTAAACAGCTTCGCAAAATTCCATTTCGTCGTACCTGCAAAACGCTCCGCCGCCTCGTACGGAATATATTCCGTCTCAAATCCAACCCAGGAAAATAACCCCTTAGAAAACCGAAAATACTCCGGCATTCCAAGTAAAGCTTCCTGCACATTTGACCGGAACGTTCTGAAATCACTGGCATTTTCCCGTAAGTCCACTTCACTCAGGCGGTTGATAAATTTGTAAAAACGGTCTTTGCACCATCCCATCAGCTTTCCTTCATGACGTTGTGCCTGATAAGCCGCAACCACATCCACTTCCGGCTTTTCATCCAGGATTTTTACCATGTTCCGGACAATTTCCGGATCCTGCTGAAGATCAGCGTCAATGATAGAAATATAGGTTCCGGTGGCATACTTCAATCCTGCATAAATGGCAGATTCTTTACCAAAATTTCTGGAAAAATTCACTACCAGAATGTTGCTGTATTTCTCATGTAAAATCTGTAATTTTCTATATGTGCCATCCTTACTGCCATCATTTACAAAAACGACTTCAAATGTTTCCGGCAAAAAAACTTCTAAGCATCTGGCATAGAAAGCCTCCACATTCTGTTCTTCATTATAGCATGGTACAATTAATGATAATTCTGTCACGTGTCTCTCCTATCTAACTCCGCCGTCTATGCAGAGCAATCACTCACTGATATTCCTCAATGCCGCATGTTTCACTATATGCTTGATAAAAAATTCAACGTAATTTTCTATCAGACAATAAAGCAGGCAGCAATCCAGACTTCGTCTGTCCTGCCGCCTGATATAATTTACTGCTACAGTCCATAGATTCCTTGTACTGTAACAATATGCTTCTTTATTTTGCAAGTTCTGCCTGTACACAGTCTAATGCTGCCTCGATGGTATCATCCATGTCATAGTATTTGTACATACCAAGTCGACCGCCAAAGATCACATTTCCTTCTTTTGCTGCAAGTTCTGTATACTGCTCATAGAGTTTCAGATTTTTCTCATCATTCATCGGATAATAAGGCTCGTCCCCTTTGCTCCATGTCTGTGGATACTCTCTGGTAATAACGGTATCCGGCTGTGTGCCATAAGTAAAATGTTTATGCTCAATAATTCGTGTAAACGGCACTTCATACTCTGTGTAGTTTACAACTGCATTTCCCTGATAGTTTTCTTCACCTTCGATGACTTCTGTCTCAAATTTCAGAGAACGGTACTCTAATTCCCCGTAGCAGTAATTGTAATACTCATCAATCATACCGGTATAAACAATCTTGTCCGCCTGCTCCATCCAGGAGTCTTTGTTTTTCAGGAAGTCCTCTTCCAGTTTCACTTCTACGCCATCCAACATGCGCTCAATCATCTTGGTATATCCCTCTACCGGAATTCCCTGATAATCGTCATTGAAGTAATTGTTGTCATAAGTAAAACGAACCGGCAGACGTTTGATGATAAATGACGGAAGCTCTGTAGCACGTTTTCCCCACTGCTTCTCGGTATAGCCTTTTACCAGTTTCGTATACACATCCGGTCCGATCAGGCTGATTGCCTGTTCTTCCAGATTTTGCGGATTTTCCACATGGAAAGCTGCTTTCTGCTCTTCGATCTTCTCCTGTGCCTGCTTCGGCGTTACAACACCCCAAAGTTTGTTAAAGGTGTTCATGTTGAATGGAAGATTGTATATCTCACCTTTGTAATTTGCAACCGGTGAATTGGTGTAACGGTTAAATTTTGCAAAGCTGTTTACATAATTCCATACCGTCTCATTGGAAGTATGGAAAATGTGTGCACCATACTGGTGAACATCAATATCATGTACTTTTTCAGTGTAAATATTTCCTGCAATATGGTTCCGTTTGTCAATGACCAGACAGCTCTTTCCTGCTGCCTTTGCCTCGTGTGCAAATACTGCACCAAATAATCCTGCTCCTACGATCAGATAATCATATTTTTTCATCAGACACCTCCTGTACACCATGTACGATTCGTAACTTTTTATTCTGCGCCTTCTTTTGCAAAAACGACTTTAAATGTCTTTAGAATAATTTTCAGATCCAGTTTCAAACTCCAGTTTTCGATATAATAAGCATCCAGACGAACAATTTCTTCAAAGTCTGTAATCTCGCTTCGTCCGCTTACCTGCCACATACCGGTCAGCCCTGGTTTCATGCTTAGGCGGACTTTGTGATGCAGATCATATTCTGCAACCTCGTCCACCGTAGGAGGGCGGGTTCCCACAAGACTCATGTCACCTTTGAGAATATTGTAAAACTGCGGAAGTTCGTCAATACTCAAGGATCTGATAATATTTCCAATTCCCTTGCCCGGACCTTTTTCACTGCCGATGATACGCGGGTCATTGTCCATTTTAAACATGTTACCCTGCATCTTATTCTGTGCCATCAGCTCTTTTTTACGTTCTTCCGCATCCATGTACATAGAACGGAATTTATACATCTTGAACCGGCGTCCATTTTTGCCGACACGTTCCTGACAATAGAAGATCGGTCCCGGTGATGCCTTATAGATCAGCGGTGCCACAAAAATAAAAGCAATTCCGGTGATCACACAGCCAACAATACCGGCTGCGATATCCGTCAGTCGTTTTAATCCCATTGGCAGACTGCTTGCTGTGTTGATACTTGTAGTCATACAAGTATATCCACCAATTCGCTCAATGGTTCGGTTTGGAAGCGCATCATCCGTATAATCCAGTGCAATATGCACAACTACACCCATCTGAAGCAGCGTCCATGTCAGTTCATTTACTTCCTTGTCATCCTGAGTCAGTTTGATCATAACCTCATCAATGACATTTTTTTGAATATAAGTCAGCAGATTGTCCTTGTTACATACAATCGAAATTCCTTCAATCTTTCCATTTTCAAGATCCCGGTCCATAATCGCCAGACCTGCCAGATTAAATCCGTTGTACATACGGTTGGAAAACTGACGCACCATCTCTGACGCATACTCTTCCGTGCTGATTACCAGGAAGTTTGGCTGATTTTTTCCTTTCCATACAATCCGTCGAATGTTCAGCTTCCACAAAAATCTGCCTAACAGCATGAAAATAATCGTAAATCCAAAGGAGGTCAGGAATACCTGTCTGGAAAACCAGAATGCCTGCTTCGTCACATACAGATATGCCATAACCAGCCCCCACATGATAATGTTGTGGACCAGAACGGATTCTATCTCCCTGATAAAACTACGTTTTAAAATATTTTTGTAAGTTCCACGCAGCAACACATAACAGAGATCAATAATGATCAGCAATATATTTACGTGTGCATACAGACTCGTCTCACGATAAAGCTGCAGTGTGTCATGCCGGAAGAAGTAAGAAACCACATATGCAATCTGAATACAGATCAGATCAATAATCATAAAATCTATATGCTTCCACCAGCCATACTTTTTCTTTCGATTCATAGCATCCCTCGTCTCAGTTTCAAATGTCTGTGCTTATTTTGTAGCTAAACGGTTCAATCCGCTGAAGAATGCACGGATTGTTGCTTTTGTGATATTGGAGCTGTCACCTGCGCCGAACAGGACTTTTCCGGTACGATTATCCATCATCTCAATGTAAGCAGCTGCTCTCGCATGGGAACCGGATCCAAGTGCATGCTCAGAATAGTTCATGACGCGCACATCCAGATCAAATTCTTTGTTGATTGCTGTCTTAACAGCATCCAGCGGGCCGTTACCTTTTGCTTCAATATGGTATGGTTTTTTCTTATATTTAAAATCAATGGTTGCCACGCAGTCTTTGTCGTTGACATCCTCCACGCGGATTTTCTTGAACTCAAACGGATCATCCAGTGCGATATATTCATGTTTGAATGCATCGAAGATCTGCTCCGGTGCGATCTCGCCGCCTTTTTCCTCAGACATTTTCTGAATAACATCCGCGAACTCTTTGTGCATTTCCTTCGGAAGTTTATAGCCATACATAGATTCCATAACGAAAGCTACACCGCCTTTTCCGGACTGGCTGTTGATACGAACCACCGGCTCGTACTCTCTGCCGATATCTGCCGGATCGATCGGAAGGTACGGAACCTCCCAGATGCCGGTATTACGCTCACGCAGTGCATGCACACCTTTGTTGATGGCATCCTGATGAGAACCGGAAAATGCAGTAAATACAAGTTTTCCTGCATACGGATGACGCATGTCGATGTCCATCTTGCAACATCTCTCATATACATCAACGATTTCCTTTATATTTTCAATGTTAAGCTCCGGATCGATACCCTGTGAAAACATATTGTATGCCACGTTCAGCACGTCAATATTACCGGTACGCTCTCCATTTCCGAATAAAGTACCCTCCACACGGTCAGCTCCTGCCAGCAGGCTCAGCTCTGTAGCGGCAATACCTGTTCCACGGTCATTGTGCGGATGTACACTTAATATAATAGAATCTCTGTTTTTGAAATGTTTATGCATCCATTCAATCTGATCTGCATATACGTTTGGTGTGTTCATCTCGACAGTTGCCGGAAGGTTGAAGATAATCTTGTTCTCCGGTGTCGGCTGCCAGATATCCTGAACAGCAGTACAAATATCCAGTGCAAATTCTACTTCTGTACCGGTAAAACTCTCCGGGGAATACTCCAGCTGGATATTTCCGTCAAATTTTGCAGCACGCTCTTTTACCATTTTTGTTCCATCAATGGCAATCTGTTTAATTGCTTCTTTATCTTTATGAAAAACCACATCACGCTGAAGTACAGAAGTCGAATTGTAAATATGAACAATTACATTCTTGATTCCCTGAATTGCCTCAAACGTACGGTCGATCAGATGCTCTCTGCACTGTGTCAGAACCTGAACCTGTACATCGTCCGGAATCATATTCTCATCTACCAATTTTCGTAAAAAATCATACTCAATTTGAGATGCTGCCGGAAAACCAATCTCGATCTGCTTAAAACCAAGTTTTAACAGCAGCTGGAACATTTCCATTTTTTCTTCTACATTCATCGGATCGATCAGAGCCTGATTTCCATCGCGCAGATCCACGCTACACCAAAGCGGTGCATGCTCAATCTCTCTGTCCGGCCATTCACGCTCCGGGTAATGTAATACCGGAACTCTTTTATATTTTTTGTAATTTAACATATCTATCTCTCCCATGGTATAACATCCTGACGGATACTTTTCATCCTTCTTTCTCCATTTCTAGCAGAAATTGCCAGATTTATGTTAAAAAAGCGCACAAAGTCCCTGTCATATTTTCCTTGCTAAATATACATATTATATCATCTATCTTAACGTTGCAAGATGATTTTTCTGAATAATTCATGAAGTTTTCCAAATTAAAATAAAAATGAGCAAGTTTTCCCTTTATTCCAAACAGGAAAACTTACTCAACATCTATGATAGCATATACTAACTCAAGTGTCAATATGTATTAAGTTCAATACAATCACTAAAAAATACCCTTATTGATCGTTTTGTCTCAGAGAACGCTTGCAATTCTTGTTTTTTTATATTATTATGAGTGAAAGCTTATGAGAGCTTAACGAACAAGTATTTTTTTAGGAGGAAAAAAATTATGGCATACGTAATTAGCGATTCTTGTGTAATGTGTGGCGCATGTGCTGGTGGATGTCCAGTAGGTGCTATTTCTGAAGGAGATGCTCAGTACCAGATCGATGCTGACGCTTGCATCGATTGCGGCGCTTGCGCAGGTACATGTCCTACAGGTGCTATCGCAGAGGCTTAATCATATTTTTGAGTCCTTATCAGCACATAGTGAATTAAGAACGTTAAAAGGAGCTGTTGCTTATGCAACAGCTCCTTTTTTATCCAAATGCATTAAAATGCACGCTTTCATTTTCTTCTTCCAAACACAGCTATTGTCTGTAAACCACCACGACCATACTCCTCTCCGGCAGCATTACACATCCATCAATCTGGATCTCCTGCTCCGTCACCGCTGATTTTTCCGGCAATCCTCCCGGCATCTCGCCCGTTCCCTGCAACGTCCACTGCTTTCCGGCTGTATTTACCGCCACTCCATCAGTATCTTCCAGTGACAGTTCAAAGCTTTCATGCGTTGTATTGACCGCTTTCACAATGATATTTTCGTCTTCATCCATGGCAACAGACACATAAATTCCCTTTTTCCGCAATTCCACATCCTGATCATGCAACAATACTGTATGACTGCCTCTGTGGTTTGCAAACAGCTTCTGCACATAGTAATTCGGTGTCAGATATACCGCACTGTCATCAAACCAGATCATATCCGGCTTCCACTGACTATGCCCGATCCGATTAAACAACGGTGCGTAAGAAGCAAGTTTTACCACATCCGCATTTTTCTCAATGCCGGTCAGCAATGCCGCTTCCGCCAGAGCGCTCTCCATGGAATTTTCCCGCGCCTCGGTGTGCGCCGCATATTCTCCTGCAAAAACTGCCACATCCCGCGGATAATCATCGTACATTGCCACATGGTCGTATAGCCACTGCGGACTGACATAATAATGCTCATCCACTGCATAGCTGAAATTCGGATTTTCCTTTGCTTTTTCCCGATAATACTTCCAAGCATCCTCCGTAATGGAACACTCCATGAACGGTCCCGCCGTTCCAAGCAATCGAATTTCAGGATATTTTGCATGAATAGCTGCCTCAAAACGCTCATAACGGTATCTCAGATCCAGATACTGTGTCTCCCACTGCTCATTTCCAACAGAAAGGAAATCCATACCAAACGGCTCCGGATGCCCCATTTTTGCACGCAATGCGCCCCATTTGCTGTCCACCGGACCATTGGCAAACTCAATGAGATCCAGTGCATCCTGCACATATTCCTCAAATTCCACACTGCCAGAATCCACCATTTCTGTGGAACGGAACTGACAAGCCGTGCCGATATTCAGCACCGGAAGCGGTTTTGCTCCCAACAGTTCACACAGCAGAAAATACTCATAAAATCCAAGTCCGAAAGACTGACCATAATGCGCGTCTGGTCGTTTCGTCATCGGATCATTTTTGCCCCAGTCATCATCAAAGGCCCACAGATTCGGGATATAACGTCGGTCTTTCACATCCCCTACCGTATTTTTCCAATAATAACGGTTGTCCAGACTGATACCTTCCACGATACAGCCGCCCGGAAATCGCACAAATCCCGGTTTGATCGCCTGTAGTGCCTCAAACAGATCCTTCCGAAAAATTCCTGCCACCGCATCTTCCGGAATCATAGAGATCAGGTCAAACTCTACGATACCCGGCGCATCCAGCATAATCGCAAACTGTGCCCCACGGACATTATCCACCGCCACAAGTACCATCTCATATTTTATCCACTCACTTCTGCGACATTTACCACTCTGATCCATCCGATGGATTTTTTCAATATCCGAACTCAGCGTTCCATAACCGATCTCCATTGGAATCTTCAGATCACAAAATGGTACATACGGAACCGGTTTCACCACTTTTACCTCTGCCTGTGCAAAAATTTTTCCATCTTTTTGCACTGTTATCTGAAATCCATCCCCTTCATATTCCACACATCTCGCATAAAAAGACACTTTGTAAGTATGGTCTTTCTCCAAGTGAATACCGTCATACGCTTTATTTGAAAAACCCTGTCCTGCCTGCTTTGCCGTAAAGCGCAGATAATGCGGATTCACCGCAGAAACCGGAGTTCCTGTCACATATTGCATCAATGGAGGTTCTTCTCCGGTCTGATACAAAGGTTTCCACGCATATCCAAAATCATCCACTGCATAAAATCTGCCCGGATTGCCATAGGCTTCCTTCGCCTCAAAAGAACGGTTTTCGATCAGTTCTGCATACAGACCGCCGTCTGCCGCAAAGTTAATATCTTCAAAAAATAAACCAATCAGCTCCGGTGCTATTGAAACACCTTTTTCTTTTCCTATTTTCATGTCACGCTACCCTCGCTCTAAAAACTTCCTTCTCTACGCCATCTATTCGTTTTTCTCTATCTACTTTATCCCTATTTTACGGATAAAACAGACAAATCCAGTTCACATATGCAGCCAAAAGTTAGCAGCCTCTAATACCTGTCCTGCCACTTGTCAAATCACCAAAAAACATAATATTCCAAGTCCGACGGCAATCAGCGCGCCTGCCACCACATCTTTCACAAAATGCACCCGGCCAATCACCCTCGCTGCTGCCAGAAATACCCCTGCCACACAAAGGATCACCCCAAGGGGCATCCACACATACCACACCGCCATAGCGATAATATAAATGGAAAATACATGTCTGCTCGGGAAAGAATTTCCTTTTGTATCCTTCGGGATCAATGGCTTCACCAGCCATTTTTCATAAGGCCGCGGCGCATTAAACTTTTTACGGAACAGGCTCACCATCACAAAAGTTACCGCAGGAACAAGCAGTACCCGCCAGAAACGACTGTCCCTGCAAACCACCAAATACAAAAGTAATGCAGGATAAATCAGATAAACCACATTCGTTAAAATATGATTTATCCTCAGCAGACAGTTCTTCTTTCGCTCCGATGCTTCAAATGGCGCTGCCAATCTGTCATAAAACTCCTGCTTCATCCCGCATTACCTCATTTCTTATTTTTTATTTTTCTCTGATGATCTGCACATCCCAACTGCCAAGTGCAAGTTTTTCCCCTGCTGCAACATCAATTCCCGGGAATGTCCGATTCTCTTTCATCAGATACTCACCATCTGCGCCGATGTAAACAACCTCTGCCGGTGTATGGGAATAGTTAAAATAGAACCATACTGTTTTTCCGTTTTCATCTTTCATGCGACGCACAATAACAGGAAATTCTGTGTTCTGTACTGCGTCCGCAATACCTGCTTCCTTCATAGCATCTGCCAGCAACTTCTGCAGATATTTTTCAGAAGTCTTGCATCCAAGATACTGTGCCGTACCTTTTCCGTAATGATTTCTGGTTACTGCCGCATAATCTTTCCATGCATAGTGATCATAAGATGCCAGCACTTCTGCGCCTTCCGGTTTCACAAGTTCCATGAAAAGTTCTGCCTGCTCATCCGCTGTACCGCTCAGTTTCACATCTTTCGGGAAAGTGAAATTGCTGTAGGAAATACCAAGGCATTCGTTTAATACATGTGGGAATGCGTCATGATATACTTTTACATTTTCGTCCGTATAAGCGGTCTTGAATGTAGTGATCAGATATCCGCCATCTGCCACATACTGTTTCATGCGCTGCAGATCTGCCTCGCAAGCTGCATACAGCGCCGGAACGATCACCATCTGATAACGATCCATCTCTTTGCAAGACGGCTCAATGAAATCAACTTCCACATTCATTTTATAAAGGGCATCATACATCCAGCGAACTACGTCATTATAACCGGTTTTTCCCGGACCTTCTGCCGTGGTATCAATGCGGAACCAGTCAAGTGCTGACAGTGCGTCATTGCTGACAACCATTGCCACTTTGTTCTCTTTTTTCAGATTACAGAGTGCCGGGCTCAATGCTGCAAAATCACGACCGATGGTTTTTGCCTCACAATATACATGATTTTCCTTAAAATCATGACTCAGCAGACCACGCCAATATGTCTCAAAGGAGTTATGGATGGAATGCCAGTGCCAGTACTCAACCATAGCCGCACCTGATGCTACATGACTGAAGGCCTGCTGACGAAGCTGTCCCGGGAACGGAGTCCAACATGGATAGCCCTGTGCCTCTGTCTCAAGGACAAAGTAGTTGTTCTGCTTCAGCGAACGTGTCATATCACCGCCAAAAGCGATCTCTGCTCCTGTCAGTTCCTCCTGTGTCGGATGATAAATGTCACAACCTGCTACCGTTAATGCTTCTCTTGCAATCTCAAAATGGTTGTTTGCCGGCTGTATACCGTAAGAATAACCGCGCCACTCAAAATCCAGATTATGTGTGATAAACTGATCCGGGCGAGCATACTCTTTTACAATATTGGACTGCCAGGTCAGAAACTCTGTAACAAGGCCACGACGAAACTTATCAAATTCAGCACCAAGGCTTCCATTGATGGTTCCACGCACATCCGGAAAATCTTCCCAGTTATCCACACGATTGCTCCAGTAATCCAGACCAAAAGCTGCGTTCATGGCATCGGTGCTTCCATCAAATTTTTCTTTCAGATATTCCACAAATGCAGCCTGCACATTTGGGCCGGCGGTATCGTAATATTTTGTCTCATTATCTAACTGGAAACCAATGATGCATTTGCGCCCCTGACAAACTTCCAGTAACTTGCGGATGACACGCTCACCGTATTTCAGATAGTTCGGATTTGTGATATCCATGATCTGACGCGCGCCGTACACACCCTCGCCCTGATGTGTCACAGCAAGAACCGTCGGATCCATTTTTACCAGCCAGGATGGAACCGCATAAGTTGGTGTACCGATGATAACGTCAATGCCTGCTTCTTCCATGGCATCCAACACCTTGGTCACCGTGGAAAAATCAAACTGACCTTCCTGCTTTTCGTAAGTACTCCAGGTGGATTCTGCGATACGGACTACGTTGATGCCCGCAGCTTTCATCATTTTGATGTCTTCCTCTAAACGGTCATACGGAAGATACTCATAATAATACGCTACCCCATACAGTAATTTGTTCATGAAAATGCCCTCCTTTTTTGGTGTTGACAGACGGTCGAAATGCGGAATTTTAATCTGTAAAGCGGCATGCAGGCTCACACGAACAATTTTCTATCTGCGCTGCGCCATCTATTGTTGCCTCCTTCCGCGAACTCACCCACAGCAACATCAGCTGTGGGCTCAGACACACTCCCGGAGGCAACATTATGCTCGCTCCGATAACGAAAATTGCTCTACCGTTTCGCCCTGCATGTCCGCTTTCACAGATTTATTCCTGCATTTCTACCCATCAATACAATGCAACATTTTGTTCTTCGTCTTAAATGATTTATTGTCTTATACATATAATCTTACAGTAAATATTTTTCTATGAAAAGAAAACCATTGTCCTAAAATGGACATCTATTATCCAGCCAAGGTGATTTCTGTAATCCTAATTTATGATGAGTACCAGTTCAACCTCACTGTTGTATCAAATTCAAGTCGAACGCACGTGAAATCTGATGCGTGATTCTGGTCAGCGTAAGCGGACATATTCTTCTCAAAATTACTCTTCCTCTGCACTTTGTTCTAATGCCTTTAATACTTCTTCATCTTTCAGGTGTACATGAATGCCGTTCACTTCTACTTCATCCGTCAGCGGAATTACAAGGCATGGCACGCCATCGATCATGCGTGTTTCCACAAGACCAGCCTGTTCCGGACTTACTTTCACTGTCATCTGCGGTGTCTTTACTTCAAACTTACGTATATCGGAAATATTATTTGCCATGACCGTCATCTGTGCACCGATTTCCTCATCATACTGTTTTTCAAACTGTTCCAGATTTTCCTCCGGTGCACCGCTGCGCTCTAAAAGTTTACGCACCTGCATTTTATCCAGTTCCAACGGTTCTCCACTTTCTTTCTGCTCCTCGATCATCTCGTTGAGGTTTTCATGGATGTTACGCACCACATCGTATACACACTCCTCTCCAAGAGTATCTTCTATGATTGTCTGGAAAGATTCTTTCTGCTGTGGCGCTGGAATTGGCTGTACACAGCCAAGCAGCTGTTCGGTAATGTCCGGACAGAGTTCCTTTGCATTTTTGGAATAGTAAAGCAGACGATGAATATCTGTGTTACGATCCTGAAATGCCGGGAATAAAAATCCCTGCTCTGGCATATCTACCAACCAGTCACGAATGCGGTCCTCGATGCTGTTTGTCTCCGCATTATAGCAAAGTCCGGCTTTTGATAATGTTACCGGGCACAGACAGCACAGCACAAAGTTATATATGTAATCCGATGCATCGTCCATTTCCAGACCATCGGATGTTTTCATCGGAATATCATAAGAACCATGCACCAGCAAGATCAGATAATTTTCCGGATGATAATAAGTCTCAATAATGCGGTCATAAAAAGCATCCAACATCGTATCATCTTTTAACTCACTGTCACGCAGCGCCATCAGACTTTTCTGTGTACCTTCGCCCATTTCCTGTTCCAACGGAAATTCCATATTCAGCAGGTTTTTCCCCAACGTACCGGACAGACTTTTCCGAAAAATATCCAGATATTTATAAATTTCTTCTTCCGGAAGGGATAAAAATGCTTCCTTAAACTGCACAACTTTATTTTTATCTGCGTCCACATAACACCCACAAAGTCGGTTCAGACAACAGCGCTCTTTCGTAAATAACTTTTTGATTTCTGTAACTTCTTTTTTATTCATATAAATATTGCTCCTTTATTCTGGCATAAACTTCTGTGTCATTTCAATAAATGCCTTCATCGCCGGTGACACCCATCGGTTTTTGCTATAGATTACCTGCATCAACATAGACAACTGAAATCCTTTTACGGAAAATAATGCGACTTTTTTCTCTCGCAATGCTTCTTCCAATGTAAATCTCGGAAGCAGAGATACTCCCAGATTTTCTATAACCGCATCGATAATCAGACGGGTGTAACCAATCTCTGTAATAGACGGTCTGCGTCCCCGCTGTTCCACCACATATTGTTCAAAAGCCTGACGATAATTGCAGCCTTCCTCGATCATAATAAAGTTTTCTTCCAAAACGGTATCTAACGGAATATCTTTTTTTCCCGCAAAAGGATGGTTTGCCGGACAGAAAAAACGGATTTCCGTTGGCACTTCATGGGCGGTCACCCAGTTAATATGGTTGATCTTATTATCTACCGTCAAGATCAGATCCAGCTTGCCCTTTCCAAGCAGTTCCATGCATTCCAGTGTCGTTGCCACCACCACTTTGACATTTACCCGTGGATAACGCTTCTTAAATTCCCGGAAAATAATGCCATAGCGCGACGCACACAGCGTCTCCATGATTCCAACGCTGACTTCTCCGCTTGGTTCTTCTCCTTCCGCAAAATGCTCCAGCGCCATCGCCTCACAGCGTTGCAGATTGTAAGCATAATCCAAAAATTCCTTCCCTGCTGCGGAAAGCACCGCACTTTTTCCATTTCGTTCAAACAGAGATACGCCCAATTCCCGCTCCAGAGTCTGAATCTGCATCGTCACAGTCGACTGTGCATAACCAAGATCAGATGCAGCTCTGGAAAAATTGCCGATCTCTGCGATTTTAATAAATGTTTTCACATTTCGTAGTTCCATTTTTTCACCATTTACATTATATTCGTTCTGCAAACAGATAACCACAGCCACTCAAACCAAACGTACGTAATACGCAAGACTTAAACTCCAATGGAAAATATTACCGATCTTGCTGCATTGCAGAACATATTTTCTCTTACTTGCTATTGTATCTGGAATTTCGCTGGAAGTAAACCTTTATTGTTCATTTTTTTTGATTTCACATATCACTTTTTTCAATTTTACAAATAGGTAACTATGTAGTATTCTAATATCAGAAATTGAACGAAATTTCAAAATCACTTTTTTACAACTCTCAACAAACAATCAGAAAAGCCTGTCCAATGGACAGGCTTTTTTGATACCTTGTTTGCGTGGCTTAAAATTTTATTTTAATTAACTTCTCATTATGTTAATCTTGCGCATGCAACACGGCGCTTATTTTTTCCAGGAAGTATATGCATGCGTGTCACTCGGTGCCACGGCGTAAATGGAACAAAGCAGAAACGAACTCCTACGAAAGAACCATTGAAAAATTTTCGTTGTGAGCACTGCGTCTAGCCCGACCGCGAGAGTGTGTCTGAGCCAACAGCTGGTTTTGCTGTTGGTGAGTTCGCGGAAGCGGTCGAAAATAAGCGACGCAGCGCTCACAGAAAATTTTTCAGGTTCTTGTAGGAGTTCGTTTCTGCTTGTTCCAAATTATCCTAAACAAAAATTACTTACCAAAAATCATTTTCGCACAACCATACATTCCGGCATCATTTCCAAGAGAAGCCAGTACGAATTTGGTATCCTCACATGCACGGAATACACGATCTTTAAAATGCTTCTGAACTACATCCAGCAGAATCTGTCCGGCTTTGGATACACCTCCGCCAAGAACAAACATTTCCGGATCCGCTACACAGGCAATGGCTGCCAGCGCACCGCCAAGAATCGTACCAAGTGTTTCTACTAATTCCAAAGAAACTGCATCTCCTGCTTTTGCCGCATCAAAAATATCTTTTGCAGTTACTTCCGGCAGATCACGCAAAGTTGTTGCCGTATCATCTGCTGCCAGACGTTTTTTCGCCAGACGTACAATTCCGGTTGCAGAAGCATACTGCTCCAGGCATCCGCATTTTCCACATCCGCAGACATCCGTCTCTGTATCAGACACCTTCATATGTCCGATCTCTCCGCCTGCTCCGTGTACACCGCCAATGATAGAACCATTGATGATAACACCACCACCGACACCGGTTCCAAGTGTAACCATAACACCGTTTTTGCAACCCTGTCCGCCGCCTTTCCACATTTCTCCAAGTGCAGCTACATTTGCATCATTTCCTACTTTTACCGGAAGTCCGATTTTACCGGAAAGTGTTTCTGCCACATCAAAGGTTCCCCATCCAAGGTTTACGCACTGACACACAATACTGTCATTTTTAACAGGTCCCGGAACACCGATTCCAACGCCTTCCACGTCATCTTTACTGATTCCTGCATCTGCCATTTTTCCTTCTAATGCAGCAACGATATCGTCTAAAATAGATGCTCCGTTATTTTCTGTATTCGTCTTAATTTCCCATTTATCCAAAATCACGCCGGTATTGTCAAACAATCCAATCTTACATGTGGTTCCACCTACATCAACACCAAATCCATATTTTTTCATTTTACCCTACCTCGCTATCTCTAAATTTTGTTTTACCCTTATTGACCTCAGTATAGCACAGGCAAACCCGGCGACTCAATGCCAGTTTTTCAGATTTTCAGATATTTTTTTGTCTTTTTCAGAAATATTCCGCGTTGAAATCGAATCCGGTTATGACCTGATGCGTAATCCCTGTCAGCACAAACTGATATCTCTTTCTCAGAATTACTGCACGTCTGCATTTTGTTTCGAATTTCCACTTCTGTCAGAGGTACCGCAGACTTTTTTCGCTTTTATTTCATAAACTTCATCACATAATACAGAAATATCTTCGCGGTTATGGCTGGCAACAATAATCAGTTTTCCTTTTTCTTTTAACTCAAGAAAGAGTTTTCTCATTTCTGCTGTTCCTTCTTCATCCAAACCATTCATCGGCTCATCCAGAATAATAAGATCCGGATTTTCCATAATCGCCTGGGCAATTGCCAGACGTTGCTTCATGCCCAGCGAATATCTGGATGTCCATTTTTTACTTTGCGGATCCAATCCAACACGCTTCATCGTTTCTCTGATTGTATCACGTGTGGCAATCTTTTTTATCCCCGCCAGATATTCCAGATTTTTCATGCCCGACTGGTATGGTAAAAATCCGGGCGCTTCAATGATTGCCCCTAAAGATTCCGGGAAATCAGCATCCCGTCCTATCACCTTTCCATCGGCTACAACTTCACCGGCATCTGCCCGTATAAATCCACAGATTATTTTAAAAAGAACCGATTTTCCTGTTCCGTTTTTACCTGTAATGCCGTAAATATGACCACCGGAAAATTCCAGATTCACATCCTCCAGCACAGCTTCATTTTTAAATTTTTTATATACATGTTTAATACTCAGATGATACATATCGCTCCTCTTACTCCTCTTTTTTCAACACACTCAGACACAAAAATACCCATCCGATAAAAAACTCTGCAACACATCTTCTTATCGGAAAATGAAACACACCGTTTTTTACCATTCTTGTATACATTGACCAAACCGCAATATTCCAGTCATCACAAATTTTATGGGATGTTCCGATAAGAATCATACTGCTCTCCAGAACCAGAACAAGAAAAACTGTCGTAAGCAGATTTATTTTACAGATACCGGTTAACAGCAACAGCATAACTAACAGCCAGATATGGATACTCAGAAGAATGATGCTGATAACATTCTCCTTCATAAACCCGCCTGACGATATTACACTGATTCCAAAAAGTATACTTTCATAAAACAATGTCTGAAAAAAAATTGCTCCTGCCAGATGACATCTCCACTTTTTATAAGATGTATAGCGATATATTTTGAAATAACGATTTTCCTGTTCCCATTCCAATATCATTGCGCCACAGATCATCGGCGGAAATAACACCCACATCCAGCGCATGCAGGATATCAGGTCAGTTGGTACTGCCTTTCCTGAGTTTCCGCTCTCTGCCAACCCACACAATACTTCATGAATCTGATAACCGTCCGCCCCGGAGATAAACCAGAGTATTCCTGCACCCAAAACATCCAAAAGCAATATCATAAACCATCTACATCGATTCATTTTCTTCACCTACATGCAGGAACCAGTCTTTTGTCCTGATCACTCTGCACACACATATCACTTCAATCATAATAATTACTGCAAAATATATCCCTATATTCCTGAATGGCATTTTGTTCACAATAACCAGTTCCAGATCTGTCAGACTAAAAGGCGCAATCCAGAAAGGAACGTGCCACATATATTCCCTGCTCACAGACAATCCGACAAATTGAATCAGTAACACTACCAGATTTCCCCAGATAAAATTTTTCCTTAAACTGATGAGATATGCCAGAAAAATAAGTAAGATACCACAGAAACAATTTGCAAAATATAAAAAAAGCAAGGCTTTATACGGTGATATGTCTTCCAATAATGACGCGCTGGGTATGGATAACCCAAACTTAACCATCGCACTTTTCTGTTCCACACTTGCCAGTCTGATCATTGCACGGCTCCATACATTCCCGATATAGCTGTGCTTTGCTGTGATCATAATGGTGATGAGCAGTGACAGCGCGTAATATGCAAAAATATGAGTTACCATATATAATAAACTGGAAATCGCCCATTTTTTTCTGTTTATCCGATAAATCATCAGAACAGAACGCTCTGTGATAAAAGGGGCATTGGACAATACCAGCAGCAATCCGATAAAAATGATAAATCTGTACACCGGATTTTCCATCATAAGCACCATAGGCTCAGCCAGATGAATGCTCCGGTTTCCCGCATACTGTAAATACTGTACAGATGCCAGCACTGATATTAAAACCCCCAGTATGTATCCACTGATTATTTTTGAACTGCCCAGATTTTCCAGAAGTTGTTGTCCCCATAAATATCGAACTGTTCGTAATTTTTTATTCATATAATTTTTTTCTCCTGAATACAGCAGCACTAAGCACACAGACGCATACAATATAGCCTGTCTGAACAACATACGGAGCGCAGACAGGTACAGAATTATAAAAATCACCTCTGAGCAAAAATAATTCTATCAAAATGCTATATTTTTTGGGAATAATCATCCATGTTGTCAAATAAATGGCAAATACAGCCGTAAAGACAATATATTTATTACATATCATCATTGAAAGCAGCAGGGCAAATTCTGCCCAGAATACACCAAACAGAAAAACAAGTATCAGTTTCATCAACAGTACCAGTGTTCCACCTCCCACTCCGATATAGGGTTCCCATATCATTTGTTCAAGGTGCGATGGATAATACATATTGTCCGGGATTCCACTGGAAGGATGTGTCGTACAGAAAAGGAACAGAAATAAAATCGCGCTCGGCAGCGCTGCCGCAACTCCTCCGGATATTCCGCACCAGAAAATCCTGTTTCGGATATATTTTTTTCTTCCCTGTCGTTGTAATATATATTTCAGATATCCACTGTTCTTATCCTCGCAGTAAGACAAAGCAAACGGCAGGATTGGAAACAGACATGCAAACTGCAAATAATTTGATAATGCCATAGGCAATGCATATGCTGATAAAATATCAACATCTGTCTTCTGCAGTAATCCACCTTCATACAGTGATTCCGCAAACAACGCCAGCGGTATCACAACAGCCGCGATCATCCCGCCATTCAGACAGGAACGTTTAAAATTTTCCTTTACATTCCCCATTGAAACTCTACCTTTCCAGTACACGCATTGATGCATAACAATGGTTTACTGTCATCTGTGGAAACTTCTCCGTAAAAGCTCCATACCGGTGTGAATGTCATATCTGTATTTCCAATATACTCAAGTTTAACACCTGTCAGGTCATACTCTCCCCAATCCGAATTTTGCAATTCTTCTTCAAAGATCTGTTCCACCTGATCCCAGTTCAACAAATTTACCGCTTCCTCCGATTCTATTTCATAATTTCCAATCACACGAAATTCTGATATTCTTTCATCAGACAAAGTCAGCGTTGCATTTGAAATGATATATTGCTCCTGCGCAGTAATTCCCTCAAGATCACAGACCGTAATATTATCAAGTATCGATGACAGATCAAACGTAACATAACGGATATCCTGATCTTCCCATAAACATGCTCCTGTAATCTTGAAATTCAAACCCATATCCTGAAATATCGATTCTGCCTTTGCCTGCTGATCCTGCACATAATCTCGCTGACCGTCAGACCAATCCTTTTCACTGACCATGTCTGCACTGATCGGGAAAATAGATTCATCGCCATTTGTCCCTGAATAGACACCATTATCATAAACAGCCAAGTACCTCGTAACATTGCATCCGTTCTTTAATGTTACAGATGTCTCATATCCTTCCTGCGCTCTGGCATTCTCTGCTAATTCTTCATTTTTCTCCCAGGTTCCATCCGGCTCAAGACGGGCACAGATTTCCTGTACCGGTATCTGTTTTTGTCTTAACTTTCCCTTTACCGGTTTCTGATCAGGTATCTGGATTGGTATATCAATATTCTTACAGGTATCCTCTGTGGTATATTTATAAACGAACCTCTCCGGTATAGATGATAATGCATCATCACTATCATTCTCCGCTGAAATTCCTACTCTTTCTTCATGCGCTACACCATTCTCATTTATTTCAACATTCTGTGGTGTTTTATCACATCCGGAAATCCACAGGCAAGCACTTACACACAAAATTCCAAATAAACACACCCTTTTGTTCATACAATAATTCTCCATTTCAACAATCAATTTCTCATACTAACCGGAAACGGTAATCCGCTTTCCATCATGCATTTTTAAACCCTCTACTAAATAAAAAAGAGGATGCTCTTTTGAAAGTACATGTCAAAAATACCGGATTAATATGTCTCGCTGTAATTTTTTATCTACTACCAGAATTGCATCCTCCAAGTCAAAATAACCGGATTTAATCATTTAATCTATTAGTATGCATCTGAATTGAATACACCCTCACTTGTACCTGTTTTCTTTCCATAAACAGTATCTAATCTTGCACCGATTTCATATAATTCACCTTTTTTCCCGTAATTACTTTTCCATGTTCCGGTCTTTCTTCCAGCCGTTTTGAGCCATATGATATTGGTTGCCAATGCCTCTGTTTTTGCATTGAACAAAACATGTGCAACTCCATATGATGGTGTTGTATTATCCGGTAATGTAATCTTGGAAGCTTTTACTACCCAATCTCTTCCCGTCACTGCCTTTGTATTAAACTCCTGCCATGAAGTATTATAATTTTCTTTTGATACTCCATTTAAACTATAAAACTTATATGATGCATTTCCTGCCATCGCTGGTGTTACACTAGTCATAACAATACTTCCTGCTAACAAAATACTAGATAAAATAGCAACTGGTTTTTTCATTTTTATTTACCTCCTAAACCTTTTCTAAAAAATTCGTTTTTATGTTTTGTATAACATCCATCAATGATGTCTCTACTATGACAAAAACAGAAATAATTATCAACCACTTATGCACGAAACGACATTTTCCGTCCTGTTTTGGTCAATTACATTTTCCATCTCACATAACATCAAAAAAGGCAATTACCTTTCGATAATCGCCTAATTTTCGACCACTATTTTTTTTTGCACCCAGGCAAGCGAATTACGAATCAGACAAGCAGAACTGGCAGAATTAATCGGTGTTTCAAACAATCATATGTCATCTATCGAACGTAGTGTTGGGAATCCAAGCATTCATGTATTTATTCGTATTTGTGAAGAACTGTCTGTCACACCCGACTATCTATTGCTCGGCAATATGCATACAAATAATATCACTCAAAATATTTTAGATAATCTCAGTCTGTGTTCTTCTGAAGATCTTAATATTATTAACGATATTATCAAATTGTATGTTCAGAAAAATCAAAAAAACTGGAACGCACAGCATTTCTCTTAGATTATCTACACGTTCTCAACCCAAAATTATTTATTTTTTGTCTTTTCATTCCATTTTCTTGCCAATAAATCTCTTTTTACGTATAATTATCGTTATAGGGGGATTTATAATGGTAATTGCAATTTGTGACGATGATACTTTATTTACAGAACAACTTTCATCATATTTGAAGCAGTTTTTTAAACGTAACAATTTAACCTGTCCAGATTTTCTGATTTTTGACAGTGGAGAATCACTGTTAGCAAATACAGACAAAAAAGACATCGTTTTTCTTGATATTGAAATGCCTGGTCTTTCTGGAATTGCTACCGGGCAGGAATTAAAAAAACAAAATTCAAAAATTATAATTTTTATTGTAACATCTTACGCTGAATATCTGGATGAAGCTATGCGTTTTCACGTTTTTCGTTATTTATCAAAACCACTGGAAAAACATCGTTTGTTCCAGAATATGAAAGATGCTCTGCGTGTATACAGTACAGAAAACTGCCATATTCCAATCGAATCAAAACATTCTGTTCATACTGTTGCAGTCTCTGACATTATATATCTGGAAGCCTGTAATAGACGTACAATTGTGCACACTGTTACACAGGATTATGAATCCATACACACAATTGCTCAATGGAAAGAGAAACTACCTACTGGCAGTTTCTTTCAGCCACATCGCAGTTTTATTGTAAATTTTATGTACATATCAGATTTTGATCATTCCCTGATTTACCTTTTTCATCGAAAATATACTGCTTATTTGACAAGAAGGAAATACACTGAGTTCAAATCTGCTTATTTGCTATATTTAGAAAGTATGAGGTAATAACTATGCCCGGCATCTACATTTGCTTTTTCATTGTTTTCCTGTTTGAAGGTTTTGTATTTTTACAGTATTGCTCTGCTATCTTTGTTGCAAAATGTTCTGTAGTAAAGCTTTGCGCTTCTATAGCCTCTATCTACACGATTCTCTTTGCGATTTTTTTTCTTGGAATGCCACCTTTAAATTTTCTATGTTTATGCCTTGGTAATTTTTTGTTTTTATATTTATTGTATGATATCAATTGTTTTTCAGCATTATTTCATTCTATTATTTCTGTAATAATAATGGGTTTATATGACGGTATTGTAATTCTTATATTTCCATATCCATATAATTATTCTTTTTTGTCATGGGAAGATTTTCAGATTTGGATCATCCCTATTACGTTGAGTAAATTGTTATATTTTTTAACTATGCTCATCATACAACTCCGTGCATCCAGATATACTTTCCAACACGCAAAATTTCTACCATCCTTATTTTTACTTGTTCCTCCTGGTATTTCTATCTTTTTTATATGCATGTTTGTTCAATTTAGAACCCAAACAACTCTGTCTCCTACCCTAAGTAAAATGCTCATAATTTCGACTATTTTACTATTTTTGCTAAACATTTTTATTGTCATGACACATAATTACATCGTAAAGAGAAGCAGTGAATACTCTGATCTCCAGCTGCTTCTCCAGCGTGAACAGGATATCTCCGAATACTATAAAGCATTGATTACAGAAACAGAAAACAAAAATCGTTTTATTCATGATATCAAAAAGCACCTTCAATCCATTTCCATTCTGAATCAAAATGGTGAAGCAGAAAAAATAAATGACTATATTAACACATTGATTAATTCCTCTGAACTTCAAACTTCTGTCCGATTCTGCAATCATGAATTACTGAATGCTATCTTTTGCAGATATCTCATGCAGTGTCAAAACGACAATGTAGAATTTCGAACTGACATACGGAAAGATACCTGTACATTTTTAGATGAAACAGATATGACTTCTCTATTCTGTAATTTATTGGATAATGCACTGGAAGCCTCCAGATATATACCTAATTCATTTATTGAACTTTCAATCCATCAGAAGCCAGAAACTGCTTTTACAGTCATTGCACTCGTAAATTCCTGCCGGGAAAGTCCCTTTTCCGGTACAGATAAACGATTGAAAACCAGCAAGGAAAATAAGACACTTCACGGACATGGGGTAAAAATTATAGAAAGAGTAGTAAATCGCTACCAAGGAAGCATAGACTATTACTACTCAGAAGAAAATCATACATTTCATATGATTATTGCATTAAAAAACCCACGTACATGACACACCATCAATTGCTGAGCTCCTTGAAAATTCTCTTACAAAAAAACATCCCAAAGTACTATGATATCTAACGTACTTTGAGATGTTTTTTCATTTTTTCGTTATCGGATACTGAATTACTATTTGTTTCCAATATCGTATGGTGTTGTCTGGTATACATAATAGTTTAACCAGTTTGAGAACAATAACTGTCCTGCAGAACGCCATCTTACAATCGGTTTCTTGGTCGGATCATCATCCGGATAATAATTATACGGAATATGTGGATGTAATCCTTTCTCGCTGTCACGCTGATACTCCAGCGCCAGTGTATTTGCATCATATTCCAGATGACAAAGTACAAAAAAGTTTTTGGAATCCGTCGTTTTCAAAATTGTAGGACCGCCCTGTTCGCTGTCTGCGATCAGTTCCAGTTCCGGAACTTTATCTACATCTTTTTTCAAGATGCCCACTTCCCGGGAATGTGGTGCAAAAAATACATCATCAAATCCCCTGAATAATGGTGAACTCTGTTTCAAAACGGTATTCAGATAAACACCGGAAAGTTTTTCCGGGTATTCCACGGTCGGTATTCCGAAATGATAATAGAGTCCCGCAAGCGCACCCCAGCAGATGTGCATCGTTGAGTGTACATGTGTCTTCGCCCAATCCATAATGGTGCAAAGTTCTTTCCAATAATGTACTTTCTCATACGGCACAAATGCCAACGGAGCTCCTGTGATAATAAGTCCGTCGAACCATCGATCTTTCACCTGCTCAAATGTCGTGTAGAAAGACTCCATATGCTCAGTATCCACATGTTGTGGCGTATAGCTCGCAGTCTGCAGAAATTCTACCTTAATCTGAAGCGGCGTATTTGAAAGTTTCCGAAGTAGCTGATTCTCTGTAACCACCTTGGTCGGCATCAGATTCAGAATCAGTACATTCAGAGGACGGATATCCTGATGCATGGCCCGATACTCCGTCATAACAAAAATATTCTCGCTTTCAAGAACGGCTGTAGCTGGCAGTGAATCTGGTATTTTAATCGGCATATCCTTTTCCTCCTTTTTCTAGTTTCAAGATTCTCCTTTGAATCTTGTAGAACTCTCCTTTGAGTCCTCGCAGATGGTTCTATTCTATCTGTTATCCATAAATAAATCAACACTTATTTTTTTCATAGTTCACTTATTACAAGTGTTTAGAGGACGATCGTGCTGACATGAGGAGGTATCTAAACACATTGTGATAAAGGGAGTGCCGTCTTATGAGCAAAAATAGCTGTTTTTACAGTGGAAAAGCACCGTAGGTGCGTTTTGCGAATGGCGCTGGTGAACTATGAAATTTCGTCATATTTCCTTCTTTAATGTATGTACCACTTTTACGATCAGTGGGATTACCATAGCGATCCACACCACCGGCTCTGCCCAGATAATGCCCCAGTATGCAAACATCGGCGCAAATACAAAGGCAAAAATGATTTTTCCCGCAAGCTCAATGCAGCTGGAAAATACCGGAATCACGCGGTCTCCAAATCCCTGCATGGAATTTCGCAAAATCACGATCACACCGCACACGACAATAAAGGACATATCTACTTTCAAATACATGCTTCCCCAGTAGATCACCTCCGCATCCGTGGTACTTGCCACAAACCGGATCAGCGCGCCTTCCACGGTATGACAGATAATAAAAACTGCCACGCTCCAGATTGCCGCGATCAGCAGAGATGCCCGTATCCCCTGACGAATCCGGTCAAAACGCTTTGCGCCGTAATTTTGTCCGCAGTAAGTCGCCATGGCAGAGCCAAGCACACTCATCGGAAGGGACATGATCTCAAATACTTTTCGCGCTGCGGTATGTGCCACGATCACCGTTGTGCCAAAAGTATTGATAGCTGACTGCAGCATGATTGTTCCGATACTTACCAGACAGGACATCAAGCCCATGGATAAACCGCTTTTATACATTTCCACGATCAGTTCTTTTTCCGGCCGAAAATCTGATTTTTGCAAATGTAAAACCGGGAATTTCCGGAAAATTCGAATAAAACATAATACAACGGAAATTAATTGTGCCAATACCGTTGCATAAGCCGCCCCCTGAACGCCCATATGGAACGCAAGAATAAACAGATAATCCAGTCCGATGTTGCTGACAGTTGCCAGAATCAGAAACAATAGCGGTGTCAGTGAATCTCCGATCGCACGCAACGTATTTGCACACAGATTATACAGGACGGTGGCAAACAATCCCACGATCAGCACGCTGATATACGCATAGGACATGGCAAACTGCTCCTCCGGAACATTCAGCAAATGCAGTAACGGTTGCAGCACAAGCATCAAAGCCACCACCAGTACCGTTGTGGTCATCACGCCAAGTTCCATCGTCATTGCAAAGGATTTTTTCAATCGTTTCATATTATCTGCACCAAAACACATCGCTGTGATCAGAGAGAATCCAAGTGTCAGACCATTTAAGAAACCAGTCATCAGCGTATGTAACGTAGACACGGAACCAACCGCTGCCAGTGCTTCCGTTCCCAACGTACTTCCAACAATTTTAGTGTCCACCAGACTGTATAATAACTGAAAAATATTTCCCCAGAAAATAGGGATAGAAAACAGAAGAATCTGTTTCCAGGGTGTTCCTTCTGTCAGAGTTTTCGTTTTAGCCATTTAACATTACTCCTTTCCAAGAGTGTCCCGGCGGACTCCCATACGGTTTTCTCTATCTAATGTTCAACTCCGCCAACTAATTTTCTACATTTTTGTAACCTTAGCAAGTATAAAGATTTATTGGACGAATTGCAAGTGAAATGTTACACTAATGTATAGCGCCCAGTTGGTGATCATTTCCTTTTTACATTTACATAAAATTTTACATAAAATTCTGGTAAAAAACTTTGTGAATCCAATTTCGGGCAAAAATGTAGTATATACAATCTACAAGGGGATTAATGATGGATAAACAGAAAAACAAATATTATTACCTGAAAGGGATTAAGAATGGTATGCCAATCTGCCTCGGATATCTGGCAGTTTCCTTTACACTGGGAATCACTGCCCGTAATGCCGGTATGACAGCCTGGCAGGCAATGCTGACCAGTCTTGCCTGCAACGCATCCGCCGGACAGTATGCCGGTTTTACAGTTATCGCCGCTGGTGGCACTTATTTTGAAATGATTTTAATGGAGCTTGTGGCTAATGCACGCTATCTGCTGATGTCCTGTTCCTTAAGCCAGAAGTTTTCTTCCGAAACCGGTCTGCTACACCGTCTGCTGGTGGGTTATGATGTCACCGATGAGATTTTCGGTGTGGCCGTCTCCGAACCAGGTAAACTGAATCCGTTTTACAATTATGGTATGATGACTGTGGCAATTCCGGGTTGGAGTCTTGGAACTTTCCTTGGTGTCATCATGGGAAATATTCTTCCGGCAAATATTGTAAGTGCGTTAAGTGTCGGCCTGTATGGCATGTTTCTTGCTATCATTATTCCGCCGGCACGAAAAAACAAGGTTATCGCTGCCCTGGTCACCATTTCTATGGTCTCCAGCTACATATTCTCCCGGTTGCCGGTGATTTCAAATATTTCATCCGGTATCCGCACCATTATTCTGACAGTGGTTATTGCCGGAATCGCAGCGATCCTGTTCCCGGTAAAGGAGGAAGACGAACATGCAGCATAATATTTATATTTACATTCTGGTCATGTTTGCCGTGACCTATCTGATCCGTGTCCTGCCGTTGACACTGATCCGCAAAGAAATCAAAAATAAGACGATCCGGTCGTTTCTGTATTATGTGCCTTATGTCACACTGGCAGTTATGACGTTTCCGGCGATTATGGAAGCGACAAACAGCCCGATTGCAGGACTGGCGGCGTTGATCGTTGGAATTATACTTGCGTGGTTTGGACGGAGTCTGTTTCAGGTGGCCGTCTTGTCCTGCGTTGTGGTGTTCGTGCTGGAATTATTTATGTAGACACGCTACCGCTCCGACCGGACAGACTTCTGCACAAAGCCCACACTGCAGACAATGCGCGCGGCACTCTTATTTTATTATTGATTTTTTAGATTTTTGCAAAATGTAAACGAAAGATGCAGAAATTTTTTCAGGACAGATATCACATATGCTAGAATTTTATCCGTTATGGCAAAGGGTCATTTTACAGCGAAAATTGAGGGCGCGGGAAATTTTCTCTCAGCGAGCGATTGTTAGCCGATGAGATAAAATTTCCTGCGCCCTCATTCACAGTCTAAATTTCAATTTTCTAAGAAGAAACTATAGAAGTTCCTCTGCCATAGCGTCAAGTTCTTTCTCATTTTCTTCACTTAAGGAAGACATAATTTTTACAGAATGCTCAAGCCATGTGATCTCTTTGCTCTTCTCGAACATGCCTGTCATCACACGTGCAGCTGTCGGAGCCCATGAACCATTCTCAATGAGACCAATAGTACGTTTCTGGTAATTACGCTCTGTCAGATGCTCGATAAATGTCTTCATGAACGGGAACACATCTGCATTGTAAGTTACACTTGCCAGAACCAGTTTTCCGTAACGGAATGCATCTTCTACTGCCTCTGCCATATCTTCACGTGCAAGGTCACATACAACAACCTTCGGGCAGCCTTTTGCTTTCAGCTTCTCAGCCAGCAGCTCTGCTGCTTTTTTTGTATTTCCGTAAACGGATGCATACGCGATCATAACACCTTCGGACTCTACGCTATAAGAGGACCAGATATTGTATTTCTCAATATAGTGTCCAAGTTCTTCTGTCAGAACCGGTCCGTGCAACGGACAGATAATCTGAATATCTAAAGTTGCAGCCACTTTCAGCAGATTCTGTACCTGCACACCGTATTTTCCAACGATTCCGATATAATAACGACGTGCTTCACAATCCCAGTCTTCCTCTACATCTAATGCACCAAATTTTCCAAATCCGTCTGCGGAGAACAAGACTTTATCTGTACTGTCGTATGTTACCATAACTTCCGGCCAGTGAACCATCGGTGCAAATACAAAGGTCAGTTCATGTTTTCCAAGGCTCAAGGTCTCACCGTTTTTTACTTCTACTGTTTTTCCATCAAGATTCAGTCCACGGAAGAAGTTTTTCATCATATTAAATGTTTTTGCATTTCCAACAATCTGAGCATTCGGATACTTTTCTGCAAATACCTGAATATTTGCTGCATGATCCGGCTCCATATGCTGAACAACCAGATAATCCGGTGTCGCGCCATCCAATGCTTTTTCGATATTTGCCAGCCATTCCTCACCGAAATTGCCATCTACGGTATCCATAATAGCGATTTTCTCATCACGGATCACATAAGAATTGTATGCCATTCCGTTTGGAACGATATACTGTCCTTCAAACAGATCCACTTCATGATCATTTACGCCTACATAAATAATGTCTTCTGTGATTTTCATTGCAATACACTCCATTAATTTTTTACTTATTCATTTTGCAGACTTTCCCACGATAACGGCAGGGGATTAGTCCGAACTACTGCGGGTTACTTCTCACATTATAGCCAGAAATGCCACCGAACGCAACCCATACCGCATTTGTTTATCATCCTATGCATAAGTAAAGCGGACATTCGTAATCTGCCAGTAATTATATCAGACGGAAAATTTGATTTCATCACAGATTTAATTTTACTATTCGTCGACTGCCGAAACAGGAATCACCCTGCATCTAGTGCACCAATTCCTGCTCTGAAAACAGCTGTTTTACAACTGCTTTGTAATCTGACAGATGCTGTGCTTTTCTAATTTTTTTCTCGTACTTCTCAGTATCTGTAAACGACCGGGCCAGATAAAACCACAGTTCTTTCATCTTAAAGAGCACGTTCCGCTCTCCGGACATTTCCTGCGTATAATCTGCCAGCAGACGCTCATGGAACTCCCAGAGACGGTCTTTGGAAAGTGTTTCGTTTTCTCGGATTTCACCAAATAATGCCGGATTTGCCAACACGCCACGTCCAAGCATTATGCCGGACAATCCTATACTGCCTTTTTTCTCAGCCCCTTCATTCTCAGATAACTGATTCGAACATTTTTCTTCAGTGACATTTATCTGTACACTTTCAGTACCTGATATCTGCTTCAATACATGTTCATACTTGTCTTTACTGAAAATATCCCCATTATACACAACGGGATTTTTTGATTTTGCCAGTGCTTCCAGAAAACTTTCCATTCGCAGTGTATTTTTGTAATAGTCTGTCTGCACTCTTGGATGAATGATCAGTTCCGACACCGGAAATTTATTGTATATCTCCAGCAGGTGTTCAAATTCTTCCTCATCTTCCATGCCAAGACGTGTTTTCAGAGACAACCGGATATTGAGTTTGCTGTATACTTCCTCCAGAAACTGCTCCAGTGCATCCGGTTTTGCCAGAAATCCTGCACCCCGATATTTTGTCACCACGGTACGGGACGGACAGCCCAGATTCAGATTTATTTCCTTATACCCAAGCTGTTCCAGTTCCTGCGCCGCTTTCAGAAATATTTCCGCATTGTTTGCCATGATCTGAGGAACCAGCGTAATTCCTTCGTTATGCTCCGGCGCAATATCCTTATATTCTTTCGGACTGATGCTGCGGTTCTGGTTCGGTGCCAGAAACGGTGAAAAATATTTATCTGCTTTTTCAAAATAATCTGCCTGCGCATTTCGGTAAATATATCCGCCAATTCCCTCCAGCGGTGCAAAATATAAATTCATACTACAACATTACTCCATTTTATTTTCATATCATATGGTTCTTTCTGATTTTTCTGTTCTGTACACTGATTGTATTTTAATCAATCCATGATTATTTATTTTCTCGCTCACGCAACTTTGTTAAATCTGATATACCTTTGTCTCGTAAGGCTCCAGTGCAATTTCACCTTCACTGTCTGCAGTTGTATACAGATCTGTCATACGTGTTTTCAGGGTAATATTCTGCTTTTCACTGCTGTAATTCAATACGAAAATGTACTTCACATCGTTTTTCTCACGTACTGCGATCTCACAGTCAGCCGGCAGCTCGATCAGCTCTTTCCAAGGATCGGTCACACCAGTATACGCCAGAAATTCTGCCACATTCTGACGGGTGAATGTACCGCCAAAGTGCAGCGTATACCCCTGCTGTGTGTTGGTGCGGATCAGTGCCGGACGCCCTGCATAATAGTTTGAGGTGTATTTGGCAAGCACTTCCACATTGTCTCCTGCTGCAGCCAGAATGTCGTTAAAAATACCTGTCTCGATTTCTTTTCCATTCCAGTCCATGGATACAGGATCATCTGCCGGTCCCACAAAGGTAAATTCTTTTACATCGGTATGGCTTACATTTGTCAACAGCCCCGGCATCGGCTCCATCACGCAGTGACCGTGTTTGTCTTTCTGTCCGGTACGGGCTCCGATGATCAGTTTTCCACCTGCTTTTACATACTCTTTCAGCACTTTCGCACGTTTTTTCGTCAGGATCAATGGATGCGGATAAATCAGAACCGGATATTTTTTCAGTTCTTCCGGTTCGGTGCTGTCTTTCAAATAGAATACATCCATCGGTGTGTGACTGAGCTGTGCTGCCACGAAAATCTCTTTTTCGCTTTTTTTCATCAGACGCTCATGCCATACATCCAGCTGCGCATCCCACACATTGTCATAATCTTTGACCAGAGCAAAAGCTGCTTTGTATTCTGCACCTGTCACGCCTTCAATGGCCTGTATGCGATGCCAGATACGGTTTACTTCTGCCAGTTTGCGGTTGTAGCGATTGTCATAATCTAAAATTCCATGCCAGTAGATTTCGGTTCCTACCGTAGCGGTACGCCAACGGAAGAAACTGACATAATCAGCGCCGTGTGCGATACTCTGCATGGTCCACAATGTCATCTGACCCGGTTTCGGAGCCGGTGCTTCCATCCGTGTATTCCAGCCGTTTGCACCGGACTGCTGCTCCATAATACCAAAATGCGGGCAAATGGAACGTACTTCCGTCAGGTTTTTGCTCCATTTCCGGTCGTTAAGATCATCAGAATGTTTCGGATCTTCAATCAGACAATACGCAAAGTTCGGATAAGAATCATAGGTCAATACATCCAGACAATCGTCTTCCATTTTGTGGTTGTCCACGTTGCCAAAAATACCATTTGTAGTGATGAAATCTTCCGGTTTCTTATATTTACGGATGATATCGCTCTGCATCTTGCAGAAACGGATCGTGCTGTCGGAAATAAAACGGTAGTAATCTAACACCTGATGCGGATTTGTGGAATCGTGCACGGTAGTACGCGGCACATAAATCTCTTTCCAGTTTGTATACGTCTGGTTCCACACAATGGTTCCCCATGCCTCATTCAGTGCATCCAGTGTCTTATATTTTTTCTTCAGAAATTCACGGAAAGCAAGAGTATCGCTCTCGGAATAGAACTCGTCCACTTCACAGTTTAATTCATTGTCGATCTGCCAGCCCACGATACACGGACGTTTGCCGTAATGTTTTGCCACTTTTTTAACAATCCGGGCAGACAACTCCTGATAAATCGGAGAATTGTAATTGTAGTGACGGCGCATGCCATGATAGAACAGGGTTCCATCCAGACGGCAGTTCAATACTTCCGGATATTTTTCCGTCAGCCAGACTGGTGGTGTCGCTGTCGGTGTGCCAAAAATCACCTTCATCTGTTCTTCTTCTGCCACATCCAGAAATTCATCAAAAAATTCGTAAGTAAATTCCCCTTCTCGCGGCTCGATCTTGTTCCATGCAAACTCTGCAATTCGAATGGTAAAAATTCCGTTTTCTTTCATGCGGCGAAGATCGTCACGCCACAATTTTTTATCCCAATGCTCCGGGTAATAGCAAGTACCCAGTGAAAGTTTTTCCCATTTGAAATTCTGTTCCGCTCTCATAATAGCTTCTCCTTTTTCAATACATTACATCTCTTTGTTTCTTTAATATTCAAGAATGCCATCGGCATTCTTGCTGCGCGATGTGCGTCATGCCATGCATGACATATTCCTCTGCACATCTAATATAACCATTTCGGTCAGATACTATCATGATAGCATTTCACAATGTAGAAAACAACAAAAAAACTGGAACATTTAGCTTCTGCTAAACGTTCCAGCGCCCCTGCCAAGAATCGATGCGACAGGATTTGAACCTGCGGTCTCCGCTCCCGCTCCGGTCGGTCCAAAGCCAAGGTCCACCGGACCTTGTGGACCCTCTGCTTCCCGAACGCTGATTTCTACTTTTCAATTTAAAATAAAAATGGAACATTTAGCTTCTGCTAAACGTTCCAACGCCCCTGCCAAGAATCGATGCGACAGGATTTGAACCTGCGACCTCTGCGTCCCGAACGCAGCGCTCTACCAAACTGAGCCACGCATCGTTATTTTGTTTTCTGTAGTGCACCGCCGCGCTACTTGACATATAATACAGGAAAAGGTGTTGTTTGTCAACACCTTTTTTTCATTATTTTCCAAAATAATTGTTTACCCCCTGTAATAAGCCTTCTGCCTGATTATTTAAGGTTCCGTCACTGTGATCGGAACATGCATTTCCAAGTTCCATATCAACGGATGGAATCGTACTGTAGGATGTCTGTGTCAGATCAATGCTCATACTTCCGCCACCATTAATCTTACAGCCCTGCGCCCGCAAACCATCTACCAGAAATTCACCCAGTGCATTGTGCTGCTGCCAGTAAGAAGCCACCGGCTCCATCCCCTTGATTCCATCTGGCACAGAAATGTAAAAACATCCTTTGTCATAACTTAATCCATCACCGTCCCAATGCAAAGAAATATGGCAATCTGCCACATTATTGCAGATTACGGTTCGCGCCACGTTATCAAGCTGCACATCAGATCCATCACGTACCATCAGTACATCATAACCAGCAGCCAGCAGTTTATCCCGAAGGATTTCTGCCATACGCAATGTCACGCTGCTTTCTGTAGCGCCATCGTTAAATGTCATACCGCCAGAAACTGCAGTCGCTTTCGTTGCGCCAGCTGCAGTACTTCCACCAGTTGTTTTGGCAGATCCATCCGGATGACATAAAGTTTTGACACTGCTTCCACCGGAAGTCCCATGTCCTGCATTCACACCAACAACGATTCCATTTGGGTTTCCACTTGCTCTATACATGACAGCCGCCCCGGAATGAATGGCAGAATGATCGGCGTATTGCCAACCACTATCCAGATATATTTCCTGACGATCGGCATAACTCGCCGATATATTTTGTGTGGTATCCTGTGTACTGTTATCCTGAGCTTCTTCCTGTTCCGACTGCTGAACCTGTTCATCCTCTGTATTTTGTGTAATATTGCCCTGCACTTCTTCTGATTCTTCCTGTTCCGGCTGTTCTTCAGATAAAACAGGTGTTTCTGTTTCCGAAATACTGTTTTCTGCTTCTGCCTCACTTACCGTACTCTGCACACGATTCGAAGATACCTCTTTTTTCCCACAGGAAGACATTCCCACTGCCAGCATTCCTGCAAAAGCAAACACGATTAGTCTTTTTTTCATCATATGTTATTTTTCCTGACATCCCGGGCACTGTCTTGCCAGATGCTCATCAATTAACTGTTTTAATGTTACACTGTCTACGTAATCTGAGATAACTTTATACATACCTTCCCAGAACCCTACAGTCGCGCAGTCATGATAACGCTCACACTCATTTTCCGGTGTTTCCAGACACGCAATCGGTGCAAAACTTCCTTCGATCGCACGTAAAATTTCGCCAGCCGTATACTTGTCTGCCTTTCTGCTGAGACGATAGCCACCCTGTGCACCACGTACGCTGCGTACCAGCCCGGCACGGTGCAGCGGTGTTACGATCTGCTCCAGATATTTGATAGAGATATTCTGACGCGCAGAAATGTCTTTCAGTGAAATATATTTATCCTCGCCGCCATTGACACCAAGGTCAACCATCAGACGCAGCGCATATCTTCCTTTTGTTGATACTTTCATGTTGCTTCCTCCTTGCAATCTATTCTATGCCATAGCTACTCGGGATGGATGCAATCCCTTCCCGTTCCATATGAACTCTGTAAAATAAAATTATTATATTTCATTATATTCCTACATGGAACATAACTTTATGATTTTATCGTCCGCAAACCCTTGATTTTACTGAATTTCGTGAAACTATTTTTATATTTTAGTACCAATTCAGTACCAATTTTTAAAAATTATACCACTTTCAAGCTTTTTTCAATCAATCTCATTTCTTCTGTTTTCATCTCTTCATCTGCATGAACATAAAAATTCATTGTCATTTGAATAGTACTGTGCCCCATGATTTTTTGTAATACTTTTGGTGGCATTTTTGCGCCAGCGCATCTTGTAGCAAATGTATGCCGGAGAGAATGTATCGAAAACTGCGGTATATTTGCACGCTCTGCATATTTTTTCAAATATTTGTCATAATTATCGCAGTAAATAGGGTTCCCGTTTTTGTTAGAAAAAATCAAATTTGCATATTTAATATTAGATATTTTATGCTTTTTCTTCTTTTCTCTTTGATCTATAAGTATGTTTATTGCTTCTTCTGTGAGTGGAATTTTTCTTACAGCATTTTCCGTTTTTGGCTCAGAAATTTCCCAGCCGTCTTTACTATGATATTTAGCACTTTTTGATACTTCCGCAATTCGATTTTCAAAATCAATATCATTCCAAGACAACGCATTTATTTCCCCAACCCTTAATCCGGTCTGCAAGATAAATGCACAAGCATTGTAGTATGGTTTTCCTTTTTCAGAAATCAAAAAATCTATTTGCTCTTTTTTTGTGAGAAATCTTCTTTCCTTAGATTTTTCGCCAACTGCATATACATCTTCTGTTATTGGGTTATCATCTATCATTTTATTTCTTTTACAGAACTTAAAATAACTATTCAATAACATTTTTATTTTATTTATACTTGATGTTTTCATGCCTTTTTTCTTTGCATTTTGTAGTATATTTATGCAGTGAACAGGCAATATTTCCGATGTAAGTTTGTCTCCTATGAACGGTTTTATATGATTTTCCCACCGTCCCTCATATGCAACAAACGTTATGTTTCTGACCTGTTCTTTTTTTATTTCGTAAAGCCAATATTCAAAGCTTGCCGTAACAGTAGGCTCTTTGCTGTTAAGCGCATTTCCGTGTTCTTTTTTATACTGCATGTCGGCAACCCATTTTTTACATTCTGCCAGCTTTTTAAATGTTTTTGAAGACCTTTCGCCGCTGCGATCTGTTACCCTCCCTAGATAGCTACCATCTTTTTTCTGAGAAATCCCAACACCAAGTTCTTTCCCTTTTAGGCTTTTTCCCATTAGTCGCACCCCTTTCTTTAAAAGAAAAAGCCTTAATACAGTAATTACATATTACTACATAAGGCTTTAAAAGTCTACATTTCCATGTTTTCCGATATGAATTTTTCAAACTCTTTTCTTTTTATCAACCGCTTGTTGCCGCACCAGATCACGTACCTGCATCTTGGATCATTTGTCATTTCTCTCAACCTGTTTACTCCAACATTGCTATAAGCTGCTGCTTCTTCAAGAGTCAGCGTCACCTTTTCCCATATCGGAACTAATGTTTTTTTACTAGACATTATTCACACCTCCCGCCAAATCAAATTTAACTTCTTCTTTCAAAATTTTCTTTACGTCATCTTGTGTAATATATCCAGTTGCAATATAATCATTAATCAGCGCGATGCATTCTCCTACAAATTTCCTGATCTGATTTTTACTGAACTTTTCAATCTCCTGTAATTCCGTGCACACCATGCATATTGCCAGTGCACATGCCAGCGTAGCTGCTTGTGTGTAATCGTACATATCACGTGGATTCCTCGGATGTTGCATTTCTGCAATCTGGTATCTGGTATTTCTTGGAATACGTTTACACTCCGCATAAATATCAATATCCATTTTTTTCTTACAGTACAGAATCATGTGATCCACCTTAATTCCAGCCTGATCGTTTTTTAACACGCAACTTCTAACCTGTTCATTTACACGATTCAATCGTTTTATCCCAAAACCGAATTTGTCATGTAATACCCACAACGAAATCTCTTTTATATTTGTGTATGCTCTGCTTGACATTTTCGACATCCACTTTATTCTGCTCTGATATTCGCCTATTGCATCAATTTCTGACTGCATCCGGCCATAATTAGGTTTTTTCTTCCGTTTTGCTCTGCTTAATTTACTGCTCATACATTCACCTTACTACCATATCTTTTGTTCATTTCAACCCACTGTGCATATGCTTCTTTGCCAAATCTGTCACAAAATCTAGCTGTCATACTTAGTTTCTTCGGTTTCTTAACTTCACCAATCTTTTCCAAACGTATTTCAACGTTTTCCGGCTTGTGTTCGTCAGACATGTGTTTTGCTTTCAGTGGAGATATACCAAACGTTTCCGTCAACTCCTCGGAAGTTGCACACTCCATAAATGTTTTCCCATTCACAAAAACTTTATATTGATTCATCAATTCCACCCCTTATCTAATCTTTCACGCCAATCATTTGGCATAGGCACTGTAGTATCGTTATTTTGACCGTATTCTGTTTTTTTATCTTTAAGCAAGGATTTTACCGAACATTTATTTTTATCCTCTATTTGAGCCGAATAAGAGTTCTTAGGCGTATTCTCAATCATTGTTTTTACGTCAGATGGCATTTTTGATATTTCTGCCGCTCTCTGCGCTTCTACCCGGTACGCTCTCAAGAAATTGGATTGAATAACCGTTTCAACGCTATCAAGATTCGTCTGTGACCAGTTCCTGATGTTGTCTGGTATTCCGACAGCTTTTTGTACCAATGGTGGAAGTTTCGAAAACTCTTCCACCGCTCCGTAATACCCGTTCCGAATTGCCTTGCTGACTAATCCCCATGCTTCTGATTCATTTAACTGAGCCGGTTCCTCAATTGTTTTGACTTTTGAAATCAGCTGACCAATGCTTGGTGCAAATCCTGTCGAATCTGCCAGAATGTATGATTTTAATGCTCCTGCTATCTGGTTGTATGTGTATTCTTCAAGAATCATGTTCCAGATATCAACAGTTTCGCTCAAATCACTTGGCTTAAAATTCGGGTAGCTGCCACAAATGATACGGATAATTTTTACTGTTTCTTCTCTCGTCACTATACACCACTCCAATCTATCGGTTTGTTGTAATCAGTTTTCTTTTGTCTGCCATTGTAATCATTTTTCAAATCATACACATCAGTCCAACAGTGATCGGTTGACTGGTTCAGAATCTTAACCGCTAAGTCATTGTCCCCGCCAGACAAAGTTTGAATCTTGTTCATCATCCGGGTTAATGCCTGCTTGGTTGCCAACGGCTTTTTAATTTTTATTCGCATTGACAAAAATTCTCTGAATGCAGTTTCCAGAAGTTCATCATCCGGGTAATACGGATCGCCTTTCTTTCTTGGTTCGTAAGAACCTCTTTCTTTGTTCTCTACATTCTTTTCATTCTTTACATTCTTATCATTCTTTAATTCTTTACATTCTTGTTTGTATTCCGTCACTGTATCCGTTGGTGTATCATCACTGTATCCGTCACTGTATCCATTGGTGTGTCCGTCAGTGTGTCCGTTGGTGTATTCATTACTGTGTCCGTTAGTGTTTTCATGAAACTGGTAAACACCATAATTTACAATGGTTAGAAGTGTTCTACTTTTGTTACTTTCTTTTTTTAACATTCCGTCTTGTTCAAGCAACTTTAAGAATCGGTAAACCCTGTTTGTGCTCCAATTCCAATTGTCAGATAATTTTCTTACAGATGTCAAAATTTGACCTTTTCCAACGGTAATTAGTTCGCCATCAAACAATATTTTTTTATCGGAATGATTAGCTGATAGAAGTAAATCAACCCATGCTGATCTCATATCAAACGGTTCATTTCTTCTCCATATCCAGCATTCTTGCAACTGTCTGTGCAATTTTATCCACCCTTTTTCCACGCTATCACCCCTTTTCTATCTTTTGTTTGAACAATCAATTTGTTTCTTCGCATTCTGCCTGCAACCAGTCAATAAAGCCTTGATGTCCTTGCTTGCAATACTCAGATGCCATGCATTCTTCACACCGATATTCCGATGTATATGAAGATACTTCACACAAAAACTCTGCCAGCTCCGCATCACTCATGGAACGAATTTTATCTACATTTTTCATTCTGCTACCTCACTAATTTTTCAATCGGTACTGTAAATCCACTGAATCTTTTTTCTTCCAGATAAATGTATGTGTCAAAAAATATCAGTTCTTTTGTCTCCGAGTTAAATGCCATGCTTACTCCATTTCGAATAAGACTTTTACGCAAAAGTTCCAGAACTATTAGGATTTCTTCTTTTGCATTTCCCTTAATAACATTTTCACTCATTCTCCTACTCCTCACTTTTTGTAAATATGATATTCCCACAGTTCTGGCACTCTACCATGCTGATATAATGATCAGAGGCGTTTATAGAACCAATAGAAATCAATCGAGGCTTTTCACATCCACAGTTAATAGCCGCCCTGTCTATAACCAGATTGTTTTCTGTGTCATAAGCAGCAAATCCTTTTCGCAATTCAATTTTCATTTTTTCACCAGCTCACCGTTTTTAATCATTTTCTCAAGTTCTGCAACCGGATATGCTTCAACATAGCTTGTATGTCCTACTAATCCGCCAGTAAAATGCAATCTCATCCGCACAAATCTGCCGTGATCCGGCACAGATTCTACTACTGCATTTACCCAGTCTTTCTCTCTAATTTCGGTTGCACCGTTTCTATAAATTTTATATTTCTGCCCTACTTCGAACATCACTTTTTCTCCTGTTTCCAATATTTTTCGTCCAAAATGTATTGTCTGATAAACCTGTCAGCATACTGAGGATGCATAAGGCTTCGTTCTGTTTTTCGACTTGTTTTGTCTGTTGATTTGACTCTTGCAATAGTACGAATTTGCACTTCTTCTAAAGGTTCAAAAACCAAATTATTTTTCGGCTTGCAATTTATAAACCAATACTGCGTAGGTTTTTTGTAATAATCACCGTTCTGCGTTCGGTCTTTGTCAATCAACGATGGTTTAATGCACCAGTATGTGGTAAGATAGTGTGGCTGTGTATATGGATTTTCTATGATCATTTTCAAACCTTTTCTGTATGCCACAACACATAATTGCGATAATTTTACATAAAATTCATGCAATTCTTTATGCAATCCAATTGAATAATCTAGCTTCCGGATGTTATCCCATCCATTTTGTTGCGTTGCCTGCCCTCTGAACAGCAACGGAACTCGTGCTTCGAATCTGGTACATGGGAAAAATGCAAGAATCAAATCGTAAGATTTTATTTCATCAAACAAACTCGGCTCACCGTTGTACCCCCCTCTATCTCTTTGAAAAGGTCGGTAACATAGTCAGTTTCTCCAAATTCATTCTGAATATCATAATCATAGGCTTCAATTCCATACTTTTTGAAAGCATTCTTGAATGTGCCTGACTGTTCAAATAAACAATGTACTGTCATACTGTATCTCCCATAAAATCACTTATATTCATTTGATTATCCTTTTCAAATGCAAGCATTTCATTCTTTGCACGCTCGTAAAAATTCCTGTCAATCTCAAATCCGTAAGCGCTTCTGCCAAGTTCTGCGGCGGCTCTTAATGTACTACCGCTTCCACAACAAGGATCAATAACTACATCTCCCTCATCTGTAAAAATCTCAATTAGCTTCTTAAGAACTGCTACGGGCTTTTGAGCCGGGTGTATTTTCGGTATATCTTTTCCGTCTTTCTCCCAGTTGAACCAGTTGAACACCATATGTCCTGTACCTCTGATATTCTTTCCGTTTTCATCAATCTGCAAGCCGTTTCTGAACTTTGGCAACTTATTTCTGTACAACACAAGCGCATATTCCGTAGCACCAACGATACGCATATTAGCTTTAAGCACCTGCGGACTGTAATTTTTGCAGAATACGAGTGGTATGTAATTAACAAATCCGTGTTTCTTTGCGGCGGCAATCAATGTTGACAACTGCTCAAATGAACAAAATACAATCATACAAGGGCTATTACTACTTCTGCCCCTTGCGATAGGCTTTGTGTCCTCTTTTTTCAACATCTTTGAACAAAAATGGAAGTATTCATAAAGATTGAAATTAAAATCTGAATTGAAAGCTGCTTTCTTCGCAAGTTTGCTCTCTCCGTTTTTATTATCGCCACCTATGTACCAATCACACCTACTCGCATAGAAATTGTTTCCGCAGTTATAAGGAACATCAGCTATTATGAGCTGTGCTTTAGGTATTCCGTATCTCTTTGAATTTTGAAAACTATCTCTATAAATCTCACATTTTATACCCATTTCCACTTATAACCTCCTGCTGTTTTATATCTTCCAGAGCAAGCACTTCTAATATTCCTACCGCATATTCCAGTATCTCTTTCTGCTTCTCCACTACTTTTATAAACCTTTCCAGTTTCTACACAAACTACCATCTTAGAATTTGGTAAAAGTCCGTTTTTAGAAGCGTGCATTTGATTTTCGTGGTTAGTACACCATTCAAGATTATCTACTGTGTTATTTTTCTTGTTCCCATCAATATGATTTACAGCAGGAAGTCCGTTTGTATTTTTTATAAATGCCATAGCAACAAGTCTATGAACGGAATGTGTTTTTGATTTTCCGTTTTTCCATAAGGACACCCAAGCGTACCCATGCCAACCAATGCTCGTATTTTTAATATGTTCTTCTGTAAATCTTATTCCTCCGTCTTTATTTGCTTTTATAGAGTGTGGAATACTCTTAACCCTGCCTAAATTGCTGATTTCATAAAGTCCTTCATATTCATGTATATCTTTCCATATTTCTTCCATTCTAAATCTACCAAAAGGAAACCTCAGTTTTATGTCGCGACAACCTATTCCTTTCTTTGATTTTTAGTTAGTTACTGGGGCTTTCTGCCTGTCTGAAAATGCTCGTCATAAGCGTCAACCGTATAGCGTATTTCACTCATAGCTATATCGACTGTTACATCTTTTCTATTCAATGCTCTTTCTGCATAATCTTTAATTCTCATCATTAAAGCCTGTGATATTACTATATTCGCATTGTTACTCATTCTGAATCACCCACTTTCATAAATACAACCCAATGCGTATCTGCTCTTTTGTTCCCGAATATAGGCTTGCTGCTAAAGCATTTTAAAACTTCCGATAATTTTATTTGCTGTTCGTTCCATTTAAAAATCAATGTTCCGTATGGTTTCAGAACCCTCATACATTCATCGAATCCTTGTTTTAAATCCTGTGGCCAAGTATCAGATAGCTTTCCATATTTCTTGGCCAACCAAGATTTTTCACCAACTCTTAACAAGTGCGGTGGGTCAAACACAACCATGGAAAACGTATTATCATCAAATGGAATGTTCCGAAAATCTGCTACTATGTCAGGCTTTATTTTTAATTTACGGCCATCACAAAGAGTATCTTCTAACTCTCTGTAATCCATAAAACATACATTAGGATTTTCCTTATCAAAATAAAACATCTTGCTTCCACAGCAAACATCTAATATAGGCTTATTCAATCGCTCTCACCTACTTTCAATAAATCCATAAACTTCTCATACTGTTTCTGTGATACCTTGTTATTAGCCTTATCTGCTCTCAATTCGATTTTAAGGTGCTTTTCTGCGATAGACGATAATTCCCTAGCTAACACCTTTTTGCCTTGCTGTATGCCCTCTGAGTACGTTCTTGGTTGTTTATACTGACCGGTCACGTGTTTACCCTTGCCTTGGCTTCCAGCCGTTACGTTATACATCTGAAATCCGGCATCTGCCCACTGTCTGATTGTAGAAACTTCCAAATCATCCATCTCTGATTTTGAGCACGTTTTGTATGTCAACTTCCAACCATACGGATTTTCGTCACTGTAAAATCCATGCTTTTTAAGGCTCAATGCTATATGATCGTACTCAGCAAGATGTGAAGCACACCTCTCTAAAAGGTTCACGGCCTGCCCTACATAACTCCTGCGAATACCTGCTTCATCTGATCGGTAAAACGCATATATACCGCTTGTACATGGAATTGTCGGGCAAATAGACTTAATCCTCTTTTCTCTTTCTGCTTTCATAGCAAAAACTTTTTTGTAATTAATGCTCATTATTCAACTTTCCTTTAAGTTTCTCTAATTCATTGCTTAAATCATCAATCTTTTTAACTGCTTCGCCAAGCAAATATGCATTTTCATTCACAACCCTTACAATTTCGTTAAGACCTGGATGAATAGATGCCCCTTTAATCACATGGATTGCATGCATATTCCATTTCATTTTTATCACCGTCCTCTGCCAGTTTTGCATATTTCCATGATAAATAATCATCTTCATTACCGCCCACATTGCTCCATGATGTTCTTCCATCATCCCACGCATAAACAACGCCGTCTTCAAATTTTGCAAAATGTCTACGAAGCCATTCATCATCTTGACTATCTCTAACCAGAATTGGCGTATCAACCGGCACTTTGCTCCAATCAAAAGGTAACATAGGTTCTATATCGACTGTTGGTTGTTCACTGATAAATTCTCTAATATCTTCATCCAACATCCCGAATTTATTTGTGCCTATTAAGTCTACTCTTAAAAGCATTGCATCCGCATCGATCAATCTCATTTCACATCACTCCAATCAATCTTTTGTCCGCACTCATTGCAATAATTACATTTTCTCTGATCATGATGCTTATCTTGCATTGCATTGTATCTTTGCCCTACAAACCATCCGCACACAGGACAACACCAGTCCTGCCATTTTTCAAACTTCCACTCATGTGGTTGGTCGCCTTTGTTGCAATGTATAATGGACTTTCCTGTTTTTAAGACTGGCTTCATTGCCACATCTCTGGAATCACCATCCACAAACCGCCGAATCTCTGCTACTTCCTGTTGTAATTGTTCCTTATTTTTTTTCATGTTTCACCTCTAATTGAATGGTAACTCTTCCATGTTGTCTGGAATTGTCATAAAATCATTTGCAGAGCTTACAGGTGCCGGAGATGGCTGTTGCTGCTGTACTGGCGAATAACCAGAATTGTTAGCAGATTCTGCTCTACTTTCGCAAAATTCATGCTGTTCCACAACCACATCAGTTGTGTACACCTTGTTTCCGTCTCTGTTTGTGTAACTGCCAGTCTGAATGTGCCCGGTAATTGCAATCTTCATGCCTTTTCTCAGATATTTTTCTGCAAATTCGCCCTGTTTTCCAAATGCTTTACAGTTAATAAAATCTGCTGACGGTTCACCATCTCTCTTAAACATTCGGTCCACCGCCAAACTGTAACTGGCAATAGCCATCGGATTTTCTCCCTGTGAATATCTTACTTCTGGATTTTTAGTCAATCTCCCGATCATTATTACTTTATTCATGTCATACCTCTTTTCCTTTTCGTTCTCACACAATAGCCATAATCGGCATGGTGAATATTATTCTTGTCATAAACGGCACGCATAACGCTTTCTATGGTGAAGCAGCTACGCATATAATCTTCATGTCTACGCCGTTTAGTTTCATCGTTTTGCAGAGTGAACACAAAATACTTAACGCATGTAGCGTGACATTCTGGCGTTCTTTCTCTGCAATTTTTGCATTCGTTGTACATGTTTTAGATACTTTCTTCTACCTCAACGTCCCAGAATGGATGGCTGCATACATTTCCCTGAATTACATGTTCTTCTCCATAAAGTTCGCCAAGTTCAACATTTTCTTTGTCAAAATCGCAACAAATATCAAATGCTTTTTCTATTGCTTCTTTTTCGTCTTTTGCTTCAACAAATACCGTTGAATATCCCACAATTGGAACTGTTACGTTATATTTCATTTATTCCTCATTCCTTTCTAAAATGGTGCAACGTTTGGATTTCGTAACTCCCATTCTTTGCACGACTCTGCAACGTCCACATTTGCCCCATAAGCAACTTTTTTCATTTGTTCGATAAAGTTATCCTTATCTGCATTTTCTTCCGATAAATGGCACATAATTACGTTAAGTACATCATCTGGTGAATAATTTGCTTCAACAAATTTACAAGCCGTATCAATGCTCATATGTCCTCTAAGTACATGGTTTGCTTTTGCCGGATTACTCATGCCAACCATGCTTTTGTCATAATCAACTCCAAGAAGTATGTGGTTGATTCCATTAAAACGCCACTTAACAAACTCACAATCTGTGATATAAAGCATCTTGCCCATCTCTGGATGTTCAATTAAAAATCCATAGCAAGGGCACTCACTGCCATCTGAGTTAGTGTGAATCCATTTATTATCTGATGTCGTTAAATCAAATATTCTCACGGTAAAATAAGAGTTGGATAAAAATTGATTCATAATCAAAGGTTTGTATGGTCGAAAAACAGGAATACCCATGTTAATTAAATCTTCAACAGATTTGCTGTGATCTCTGTGGTGGTGCGTAACAACGCACCCAACCACATTTTTAATATTCCAGTTCACCCCTTTTTTGATTTCAGAAATCGGAACACCACAATCAAGAATCAATGTTTCGCCATTGCTTGCCGTAAGCAAATGACAGTTTCCAGAACTTCCAGAACAAATTGTTTTTAAAATCATATTAATTACCTCATCATTCTTTATTAGAAAAACAAAATTTTCACTAAAGCAATTATTGATTCCAGAATCGTACCGATAAGGAAAATCCCAACCGCAATAACTCTTTTAGGGGAATAGCCTTTACTCGAATACATCTTTAATATATCAATGGCACTCAAACTATTTTTTACGAAATACCGCAAAATAAAATAGACAATCCACAATAAAACAGCTAATTTAATCAAAAACATTTTTAGTATCCTTTCTTTTTACATAAATTAACGAAATCATCTTTGCTCTTTTCTTGAAGCATTTTTACGACAGATTTCTGAGCCAATTCGTGTGTATAAACCGGTCTGCCAAGAAGTTTTTCCATGTATTTATACACCGCATTTCTTTCATCACCGATTGTCATGCAATAACCTGTGTAAGTTTCAACGATTACACGCTCTTCTAGTGTCATTCAACCACCTCGATTTCATCATCCTGCGGAAATCGAAAAACTTCCATATTTATGTATTTTTCAAGAATGTCTTTGAACTCTTCCGGCTCTAACGATTCTTCCATATGCTCGCATGTGCCACTTGCAAGAGCTTTTATAATTTCAATTCTCGAATATTGCTCTCTCAACATTTCCATAGCCTTAATTGCCTTGGCTTCGGTGGAATAGGTTGCTATAAGGCTGTTCATAAACACTTCCGGTGGCTCTGCGACATTTTTAACTGCAACAATTCCACAATTCCCGCCGCTACTATTTAATATTGAAAAAACAAAATCCTCATAAGGAATATCTGTTTTTCCAGTCTGTGAAATTACTCTCATTTTTACTCACCTTTCATAAAATCCGGCATGGCATTGTCTGGTTCTTCTGCCACAACTTTTGCATCTGCCGAAACGACTTCTGCATCAGCTTCGATAAAATCAACAGAATTTTCGTTTTCTTCAATTTCTGCCTGTGCAGTTTTGTAAATATCATCCATCTCAAGAATTGCCTGTCTTGCCATTGGATCATAATTTTTCGGATATTTTCTAATGGCATTGTTGCACATTTTTCTCTGGATCATACTTTCTGGTGTATCTAACCATGCACCGCTGATAAAAGGTTTTGCAATCTCGCACTCAAGCATTTCATCAACTGTTTTACACGCTCTCAAAGTGTTAAGGACTTCATTTTTCTTCTCTTTGATTTCTGATTTTTGCTTCTCTGTGGCTTTGTATCTGTCCGTACAGATTCCAAAAGTAGCATTCATCATGTTCTGTTTTACATGTGACAGAAGATTGATTTTGACGCTGTCACGGTCAGCAGAAAGATACGTTACCGTCCCGTCTGTAAGCATTACAGGATAAACAACCTTTACAGCTTTGCTTGATATTCCTTTTTCTTCCCATTCCGGTTCTGTAACTGATAATCCTTTGTGCTTCGGTGGAATGTATTTATCTCCCTCTTTTACAATCCAATGCGGATACACCTGTTTTACATTTTTTCCATAATTTGAGAGAAGCGAATCATAACCATTGCCCTCAATACCCATTTCGACCTGTTTCTGCCAAATATCTCTTCCTGTCTGTGGGTCTTTTCCGACATTTACGTTTCTTAACTGGAAGTAGCACTCTCTAGGATATGCACTAGCATTCAGTTTGAGATTAGCACATCTTTTTACAATTCCAGCCAGATTACTTGTGTCTAATTTACCCATATCGGATTTCGGGTCGTTTTTCACAAGATTAAAAATACTTGTCATGGCTTCAATAGCGCACTCTTTTGAATAATCATCTAATTCCATTCCACAAGCCTTATAATCATTCACAATAAGACCCGTAATTGTATTGCTCCACTCGCTTAATGAAGTGGTAAAAGCCTTTTTCTCTGCTACTGCTGTGTTCTCTGCCATAATTATTCCTCTCTTTCTAATAAATCTTTTACATATAAATCCATTGAATGACATAATTTGATGCAATTACCATGAAATGCATGATTTTTCCAAGCATTATATTTCTCATAAAACTTCTGTTCTGACATTTTTCCGGATTTCACAAGTTTCGCCCAAACTCTAATCTTTTTTAGTATTCTTCTTTTGTTTACTCCATTCAATTTTCTTATGTATTTTCCGTCTTTTGTTATGTAATGATGAAAACCTGTAAATAACAGTCCGTTTTTAAATGGAATTATTTGTGTTTTTCCATTAAGTGATAAGCCAAGGCTATCAACAAATTGTTTTATACATTCAAGACACCATTTCAAATATTCTTTGTTTGGATGAATTAAATAAAAATCATCCATGTATCTTCCATAAAAAATTATTCCAAGTTCTCCGGTCACAAAGTGATCTAATCCATTCAGGATCAGCAATGCGTACACTTGTGCTGCTTGATTGCCAAGTGGAAGTCCAAGACCATCCGTGCTGTCAATCAACAAATTATTCAACCATTTCGTATATTCATCCGGGAAATAGTAATTAACAATATCTTTTAAAATATCGTGATCTATTTGATAGAAAAATTTTGTGATATCGCATTTTAAAATCCAACCATCAATTCCATGTTGATTATAAAAATCCAACATTTGCTCTTTTAAACAATCCATTCCAAAATGTGTACCTTTTCCTATCTGTCCGGCATAATTAGTTCGAATAAATTCATTTGCCAATCTTGGATGCAACACATTATCGCATAAGCAATGCTGTACCACTTTATCTTTAAATGAGCAGGACTTAATCACTCTTTCTTTAGGCTCATATACCTTAAATTCATTGTACGGATTCATCCGGTAAGTCTGATTTTCAAGCTGCTCTTTCAAAATGTGTAATCCCTCAATGTTCATTATTTGAAATTTAGCACTGCTGCCATTAAATCCTTTGCCTGCTTTAGCTTTCTTATAAGCTCTATACAGGTTTCCAAAATCACATATAACATCTTTATCCATTGTAAAAAATCCTTTGTATTTATCCTTTTCGGAATGGTCATGCACTTTTTTGTATCTTTTTCTGATTTCGGCTTATTGCCTACTCTTACTGTCTGCATGATACAGAATGGGCGAACACCGTTGTTGTTGTTACAATTGTTGTTGTTGATGTAGCCAGACGGGGAAACAACGGTTTATACAGTGCATAACCAATAAAAATCATCTGCTTTTATCTTTCGTTCTCCAAGCAATCGCCATATGCTTGACATCTGAAACCATTTTTGACCAATATTCCATACTTCTTGTGTTGATAATATTCAGTTTCATTGATAACTCAATGTAAAACAGAAGTTCATCACAGTGAGTTATGGCTTTTGTCTGTAATTCTGACCGCTCTCTCCGGTAATACTTCAAATCGGTTCGATTTGCTTCATACAGATATTCATAGATTTCAAGTGCCTTATTCTGCATTTTGTCTACCAGTGAAAATCTGTATTTCTTTGGATATCTATTGCAATTTGAAGTTACACGCAATGTATGTTCTGCCAGATCTTTTGCTTTCAAAATTACTTTTAAGTCTGATTCTGCCATTTACTTATTCCTCTGATTCAAAGATTGAAGAAGAAAAGATACAAACCGGGCGAACACCGATGTAGCTGCCACAATCGTAGTTGCCGACGAAGCCAGACGGGGAAACAACGGTAGTATATATGTCACAATCGTTACAATGTGTACTACATGGTGTAATGAGCCACCACCAATCATCGGTATTTGGAATGAGTTTTCTATACTTTCTGTATTCATCAACAGTCAGTAAAGATACGGCATCATCGTTTTCGTCATATTCAGTCTGACCATCAAGGGACAACAAATCTCTTTTAAAAGAAACAATGTTACCTTTCCCAATTTCTTTGGAAATCTTTTCATAAAATTCGCCATTGAGATAAGCTCTCAGACTGCTTTTGTTCCAGTTGTTTGAATTTTTGTCAAAAATCTTATTACCAAATGAGTCACCGATACACATATATCCGGCATCCGTAATATCAATGATTTTCCAGTTTACATCTGCAAGTTCAAATTCATCTCCGATTTTTAATTCTTTCGGAATATGCGTTACACCCAACTTTTTCTCCAATGTTTCAACTCTACTGATTAATTCTGCAATATCATTTCCGGTAATTCTCTTTCCCATAATTACTTATCCCCTTTCGATACAAAGATATTAGATTTTAAGATACAAACCGGGCGAACACCGATGTTGCGGCTACAACGGCCGTCGAGGACGCAGCCAGACGGGGAAACAACGGCGATGCTGTATTTCATTCCTCTATCAGCAGTAGACCACGGTGTGCACGCCCACCACCAATCATCAAGGCTTTTGTTTGCAAGCAAATTGTTGTATTTTCTTGCTTCATCAAACGTAATAGGCCTTACTTTGCAACTGCAATTACAAAATTCGCGCTGCATATCAACTGATGTGAGTTCCACTTCGTGTTCCACAAGGTTTTTGGAACCTACTTCTGATTCGATAATCGGTTGAATTTCGTTTTCAATAACTTTTTTTAAATTCGACTTGTTGTAATCTCGTGTATTTTCATCAAATACAACATTTTCTGCCATGAAGCATTTTGAGATCACGGTTGTCGTATCGCAATCATGTTTCAGAACAATAAAATCATGTTCTCCGATTTTAAACACATCACCCGGATTCAGTTCTGAAAGCATGACATTTTTTGCGTTTTCTGTTTCTTCTAACCGCTTAACCAGTTCTCTTGCAAGTTCTAATTCTTTGCTCATTTTATTTTTCCTCACTTTTTTCAAATATTTTTAACTGCTCTGCCAGTTTTTTACATTCATCAGTAACATACTGTTGTGTTCTGACGACCTCGTCATTGACATGATATTTTCTTTCAATTTCAAGCTGCATTAAAAGTTTCATCCTATATTTGGGGAATCTAACGCAGGCAAGTTCCAGTTCTTTTCCATCACAATAATGTCCGCAGTCGAATCCGAACCACCACAAATCACTTTTTGTTGGATATTCTGAGTTTTTTCCACCGTCAGAATATGTAATGCCACCATGCACTTGAAAAAATGCTTCAATGCGAACTCTTTCATCGGAATCAAGAATCATACTTAATAGTGGGAAAATACCGCTTACTTCTCTATCTTCAATGTCTCTTTTATTGATTTTGAGATAATCACTGTACTTTTTACCATATAGTGGATGGCTTTTTGGAACTCCTACATATCCGCACCGATAACCAGATGCACCGAAAATGACAACACATTTATATCCATCATGGTCAAATTCATTTTCCACAATATATCTATCGCCCATATCAGCCCTCCAGCACAGACAATTTGTTGCTGTTTGTAACTTCAAGCATGATTAACTGGCATCCGACAGATTTTGAAACACGTTCTTTGTTGCTAACATCCAATGATTCAGAATCATCCAAAAATACAGGTACGGATAAATCATTGATTTTCTGAATCGAATTACAAATATCAACCTTTCCGATGATCTGATTTCCTTTATTGCTCATGGTTGAAAGAATAGATTTTCCATCAACAGTAGGTATGCATACTGATTTGTAACCACCAGATTTATTCACTTCAAACAGCTGCCACTGAACAGTTTCAAAATGTTTGTTTATTTTGGAAGATAACTTCTGATTTTTAGTCTTTTCCAGTTCACCAAGCAAATAAAGAATCTTTTCTGCATCTGTCTTTTTCTGCTCCATATCAATTCTACGATCACGGAGTTCTTCAAGACGCTGCTCGTCTGCGGATGTGTCGGACTTTGAAATCTGGCTTTCACATTCAGACAATTTTCTACGGATCTCATTTTCTTCCTGCTTCAATTGACCACGCATATCATCAATTTTCATTGATTTCTGCATTTCTGCTTCTTTTGCATCAATTTCGGCAGATAACTTTTTGTATTCCTCTGTATCTGAAATGTCTACAACTTTCGGAATGGCATCTAACTGTTTGTGATATTCTTCCAGTTTTGAAAGCACTGAATTTAGTTTTTTCATGTTTTCTTCCGACACAGATTCAAGTTCTGCAAGAACTGGTTTTTCTTTCTCAATTTCTTCTTTTAATGCTGTTCCTTTTGCTTCGATTTCGCGAAGCCGTTTCTGCTTGCTTTCCGTAAACTCTGATAAAAGACGTTTGATTTCTTCGTCCGGCAGATCTCTGTGGCATGTCGGGCAAATGGTTGAATTATCATCGAATTTTTCGTTGTTAACATCTACCCACTTCTTTGCCAACAGTTCTCTGGCAGAATCTTTTTCGCTGATCTCTGACTTAATCCTGTCAACATCAACACCATTTTTTCTGATTTCCTCATGGATAGAATCTACAAATGCATTTGCATCATTGATTTTGTGCTGAACCTCACGGATTTTATTCAAATTCGCATCATTAGCTTGTGTCTGTAATCCGCTCAGCTGAAATTTAAGTTCAAAAATCCCATCTGCTTTTTTCTGGATATCTTTTTCCAGTGCTTCTGCATCCGTCTGCTTCTTGATGTTGCCCTCCAACTGCTCAGACAGCGTATTTTTCAAAAGTTCCAGTTCTGTCACATCAATGTCGGATTTTAACTGAATGTCACGCTGTTTTTCTTTGATCTGTCCGTCAATGATAGGCAATTCCTTATCAATTTTTGATTTTGTTGCCTTATTCATTGCTGTTAATTCATCAGCAGAATATTTTTCAAGAAAATCTGTAATCGCAGAAAGTTCAGCATTTTCTTTTGACACGTCCAGATCACTGACATTTTCAACCAGTCCAAACAGATAGCTTCTCATATCTGCTGTTTTCTGATTCAGAAATGCTCCAGGACTGCTGCACATTTTCAACAGGTTCATATCAACCTCAAAATATTCATTAAATGCCTTGAGAGTTTTTGGAACTTCATTGATGAAATATGTGTTGTCATCTGAATATCCGACACCATCTTTTTTGTATTTGCGTTTCTGTACCTTTCTGGCAGTCACTTCCTTACCGTTGATATCCAGAATTGCTTCAACATATACGTCCATGTCATCTACCGGTTTGCTGTCAACGGTTCTTCTTACCATTGGGTTGTCCTTTAACTGGTAATCACATCCGAACATCAGCCATGTATAGGCTGTGGCAATGGTTGATTTACCGATTCCATTTCTGCCGGAAACTACTGTTCTGTTGAAGAAATCAAATTCCGCATGTGGATATGCCATGAAATTTTCAACAATGAGCTTCTTTAATTCAATTTTCATTTTTTATCCCCTTTCAACTAAAATATCTACACGAAGCATCGTGTCTAACACTTCGAGCAAGTGATCTCTGGCGGTTTTATCAAAATTATCCGCGAACTCAACATCTTCCATGCGGTACAAATTAACCGCATCTCTTAAAGCTGTCTGTGTTTCTGATGGCTTATCGCCCCGCCGTACGCTTTGCTCATATGTGCAAAAAATCTTTGAATTTTTAACTCCGTCTCGGAGTTCTGCAAATGCCGTCCCCATTATTCACCTACATATACAATCCCTGTAATTTTGCCATCTTCAATTACGAACGTTCTTCCGAATACGTTTAGAATCTGTAACTCAACAAGCATGAGTTCGTTTGGGTTTGTTACTATCATCTGTATTTCCCTCCTGCATATTTATCTATCCGTCTGGACTTTCCAGTGGATTTATGTACTACGACCAGATAAAATTCTGTTTCTTTATCAAGCATGTAGTTATCAGCTACAAGCCCCTGTGATGAAAGAATTACTTTCTGTTCTCTGGTCAACCGTTTTGGCTGTTTCATTTTCCTATCACTTCCTTATTAAATGTACCTACACAAGCCGTATCTGAGCATTTGCATCTCTGATCTGTTCCTCAAGCACTTTCGGCACCTCATAATCGTTGATAAGATTATGGGCATCATCAATCCATTTTCTCTTGATTGATTTATAAGATGATACGCAACCGTACTCACGTTTTAACTGGCGGTAAATATCTTTGAATACCGAACTTCTAATACTTCCGTCACGATATGCTTCACTTGTCTTTCCACCAAGCACATTTACAACCTTGCGATTAACGTGATTTTTGATATCATCAATCTCACATCCGTACAGTGGCATGTCATTCTCCAAAGAATCAATCTTTTTCTCAACGTCAGTAACACGCTCATTCAGTTCCGTATTTCCAAGTGCCAGAAGTTTAATCTGCTCCGCTGTTGACATCGGTTTGCGATAGCCACCTGTTTTGCGGATTGTTGGTAGAACTTCTGATGTTACCCAGTGTTTGAATCTTTTTGCTGATTCTAACCTGCTTCCAAAAACTAACGCATATAAACCAGACTCATTAACAACCGTCATATTCTGCTTTCCACCAAGGGTGTCGATAGTCTCTACTCCCCTATCTTCATCAAAAACATGCGTTGAAATAGCGTCTCTTGGATTTGAAAACCCTAATGCTTTCGCAATGTCTTTTCCGACAAAATATATTTCATTGTCAATAGTTACCGTTCGGATTTCACCGAACTCTTCTGAATTAAAAATCTGTAATTCGTTCATTTGTTCTTCACCTACTTTCTGTGATATAATCCTCTTACCTATAAATAGAAAAGAGGTGAATACCATGTTCTTAAAGTTTCAAATAACTTGTACCTGCAACAGCAAATATACAATTGATGAAAACATATCTGCTGAAACGGTTTCTTGCCCTAACTGCGGTCTTGAATATCCTCACTCTGCCAAAGTATTGTCTATACTCAAGACGGCTAAAGAAATTACGGACTCAAATCCGTTTAAAGAATGTAGTATCAAAGTTATTTCTGAAAACGAGTATATGAACAGCAATCTATAACAATCTTCATATACTCCAAAAAGCCTTTGGCTTCTGAAACGGACAGGTCGGATTTTTCAATCACTTCCTTTACGGAACTGGTCAAATCACATATGGCTTGTCCGTTTTTACGACGCTTCTCATAAAACGCAGATCCATCTACTGTTGTGGTAAGTTCATTTCTTACAGCATTCTCAATAAAATCACTCATATCTACTCCTTTCAAATTAAAGTTTGATGACTAACAGTGCATTAGTGAGGGAGTTGAGAATCTTTAGCTCTTTCTGGATTAGTTCGTCTTTTGCTTCGATTTCTATGTCAAGTGCTACAGCAAGTGCGAACTGCTCAACTCTCTCTTGCAATGTCGTTTTTCTTTCGTCACCCTCAATGTAATAAGGTCTCTTCAACTATCGTCACCACCTTTCAATTCAATTTAATTGGATTTGTCTGGCACAAAAATAAAATCCATCGGGATACCAGATAAAAGGCTCATTTCTCTAAGTTGTGACAAGCTAGGTTCTGTATTACCTTTTTCCCAATTAACTACTGTAGCATTTGAAACACCCAGCTTTTTAGCCCATTCTTTCTGATTCATTCTTGCATTAACTCTTACTGCTTCTAATGAAATCTTCGGCATTTTATTCATCTCCTTTCTTGTTTATGCCATAATTATAATTCAATCAGATTGGATTGTCAACACCAAAATTCAAAAATATTGAATTTGATATTGAATTTTTTATTTATATGGTTTATAATCAAACCATGAAAGGAGGGTACTTAAAATGACAGATGAAGAGCAGAAAAAAATATTTTCTAGGAATTTAAACAAATACATAGCTCTTAATCAAAAGCAACAGATTGATGTTGCGAAAGATTTAGATATTAGCCCCACAACATTAAATATGTGGTGCAAAGGGAATTCAATGCCGGGTACTGGGAAAATAAGAAAACTCGCAGATTATTTTAGAATTGGAATGTCTGATCTGACTGATGAAAAGGAAAACACTGATACAGACATTGAATATTCTGATATAGTAATGAATATCGGTTTGTCTGACAAAAGATTCAAAAAAATAATTATTGAATATAGTAAACTTCCGGCAGATAAAAAAGAAGTTTTATGCGATTTTTTTGAAAAATTTATCATTTAAAAAAGGCAGGGATTCATTTCCCTGCTTTTTCTTCTTTATAACCTCTTCTGACAAATCCCCATATCATTTTTAATATTCTTATATTTTCAATGCTTTCAACCATTTCAACGATTTGTCTTTTACATGATTCTTTTTCATCCACAGCAATTCCCCCTTTTAATTTTACTCTGAAATAATTATAGAACGTATGTTCGTTAATTTCAAGTATTGATTTTTTGTTTACAGTAGTATAATATAGATTATGCGAACAAATGAGGAAATTTTGTCGATAATTTGGCAAAAGAAGAAAAAAAGAGCAACCAATAACGGTTGCTCTTTTTCCTTTATTATTTTACTTCATAAGAAGCAGATTTGTATGTTATTACATTTCCAGTGGGTTCATCTGTATCATATTGCACCGCTTCTACAGTGTGTGTACCATCTGAAAGCATATCTCCATTAACGATCAAACTACCGTCAGTATCGGAAATCTGGTCTTTATCATTTTCCATTCCGTCAATGTAAAAATATGTAAGATGTGTGCCGTCCATTTCCCTAGAACTATACCCAACTTCTGTCATTAATGTTCCGGAATCTTTCAAAAACACAGGAACATTTCCATCTTGAGACGTTCCACTAGGTGTTGAAATAAAGAATGTTCCAGAACCCATGTCCGAAAAACTAGAACCATCAAAATCCTTGTTTGATTCCTCTTTTGCTTCTTCTTTGTTTGCAGATACTTCTTTTTGAGCATCATTTGTTTTTGGCTCTGATGTTGTTTTGTTGCCACATCCGATAAAACAAGAAGAAATAGCCAACACTGTGCATAATAAAAATACAACTTTCTTTTTCATTTTATCCCCTCCGATTAATTGAATAGTTTATAGAAATAATAGCACACACATCGAAAAATGGCAATAAAAAAAGAGGGGCGAAATGCCCCTCAATCATTAACCGATCTGAACTTTTCCATTTACAACCTTGCATGTTGCGTTTCCAGTGTAGTCAAAATCAACTTTTCCGTCTTTGATGTACCAAACGCCATTGCTGTTATGAGCAATACCATTGTAATCGAAGTTGACTTTTCCGTTCTCAACTCTCCACCATCCATTTTCATTCTTTGCAACACCAGTGTAGTTGAAATCTACTTTACCGCCAGTAATTTTCCACCAGCCGTTTTCGTTTTTTGCGATCGTGTTTGAATTGAAGTCAACTTTGCCGTTTACGATATGCCACCAGCCATTGTTGTTCTTTGCTACCGTGTTTGCAGAGAAGTCAACCTTGCCATTCTTTACATACCACCAACCGTTTTTATTCTGTGCAACAGTGGTCACATCTGTGGCAATGCTGCCATTTCTGTAGTAATACCAGTTACCGTCAGATGCTTTCTGGTCTGCCAGACCGTCCTTAATTCCGTTTGAAATAGTTGTATTCATAATTCCCTCCGCAATTGCTTTTGCAACGGCTTTATAGCCGACTTTATTATACTGCTTGTAATCGTCACGATCATCAACGTAGCAAATTTCAATAAGCAATGCAGGTGCGTTTGTATGATTCAGAACGTATAAGTTTGGATTGATAACAATTCCTGTTCCATGTCTCTTGAATCCGATGCTTTCCATTCTTGATAAAATGCGTTCAGCAACAGCTTTCTTTCCCTTGTTGTCAGCATTTATATGTACTTCTACACCGCCTTGCTTACTATCTCCGTTATCATCGTTTCTGCCGGAATTGAGATGCAGAGAGAAGTCAAAGTCAACAGTATGCGCATTGCATTTTTTCACGATTTTCTCAAGCACGTCCCTCTTGTTCCTGCCGTTATCCTCCGTACAATCATATACGGTGTTCCCGTACTGGCGCAGATAATTGATAAGTTCGCCTTTTACCAATCTGTTTTCTCTTGATTCATTCAATAAATCCGATGCTCCGCAAGCAATTTTACCCTCTGGATTATGTCCTGCATGTACGTTATATTTTGCCATTAAAAATCACTCCTATCTTTAAAAAACCGGGCAGTGGTACTGCCGTCCACCTCCTAAGCAAACGGCTCATTCCCACATAGATTTGCCCGTTAATTAACAATCCATGAAGTCTGACCATATACAGCGCTGCCACTTACTGGTGTTCCTTTATTAGAACCATAGTTGTAATAATTGCATTCAATTTTTCCGGTTGCCCTTATGATGCAATATCCCATATACGGATTGCTGTTGTACATTACCGTCACAGGGACACTTATATCTTCTGCCGGATGCCATCCTACAGGGACCCAAGGTAAACTATCAACCGATGTCCCGTAGAATCTAGCAGTAACAACTTTCCCATATTTTCTAAAAATCCCGTTTGTTTTTACACTAAAAGCATCTGTAGGGATAACACGGTGCTGCATCTTTCCAGAACTTGTTGTCACAGGAACCCATGTGTCTATTGTGTTTTCTGTCTTCCAATCAGACCAATCATATTCTGATTGCAACTTTCCGTTTAAGTAAAACCCTTTCGGCGCAGTTATGAAAGCTGTTCCAAGACCCTCAACACCCATTATTGCCGCAGAATTTTCTACAATAGACTCACCATCTGAGCCAACTGTTCCACCAACTAAAGCGATACCACCAGCATCAACATCAAGTGTATGTATCGGATTACCAGCTCCACCATCGTATCCAAGTTGAGCGACATTGCCCCATGCATATGCTGGGACTGCTTCGCCCCACAATATCTTACATTCTTTTCCACTGCCAAGAGTTAATGCTCTGGCAGTAATCGTTCCATCGACAGAACTATCACCTTTGAGGTGCATGTTAGTTGCTTCAATGTTTTGGGCGAAAAGGTTTTCGACATCTATTTGCTCTGCCTTTACCGACTTTGCATAGATGTTTGCTCCGTCAATATAGGTCAAATCATTATCCTTGCACCACGAAAGAACAACATCATCTGCTGTATCTCCCATTTTTCTAAATACACCACCAAGGAACCGATATACAGGCTGATTTGATTGTAAAATCATAGATGTTTCCGAATATGAGCATCCAATCAACAGATAATAATATCCGTCAGCTTCTGTCGGTATTGATTGTGTTAAAGGAGATTTAGAAACCGGCTTAAACTTTTTCCCATCAAGCGTGCCTTTTATGTATATGTTTGCGTATTGTTGGAACGTAATACTTTGAGTATTTGAAATATTAAGCGAAATTTCTGTATAATTTTCTGACCCAGAATCATTAGCCAGAATAGCTTGTCCTGCATATAAAACTGGATAGGATATATCAAAATCATTTCCACTTTTTAACATTTGATAACCAGAATCTGTGCCAACAATCAAAGCATCTGCATCAATATCAGAAAGAGCTTTTATACTGGCGGGATATTTTGTACGATTTCCAGATAAACATATTGGTTCCGAATACTCTACAGTATCATCACCTTTCTGCGTCATAGACCTCTGCCACATATACATGCCATCCGTCCACTCTGGCATTTCTGTTGACCATCCATCTGACGGGGCAATTATAAATGATGCAGATATAGCATACTGTATTTCCGAGCCGGTTACGCTGTTCATTTTTACTTCAAGCACTGAATCTGTGTCTGCATAATTGTTTCGTTTCTGCCAGTCTGTTTCAGAAAAGATGCTATTTTGTACCCTTGCAACAACACAAGTGAGAATATCTCCACCATCTTGAGACCATAAATCTCCTATGTCGTAAGGTGGAACTGGTTGAGAAACAAATACACGCTTTTTATCATTAGCCGTTTCTTGCGCTTTACTTGCCATATCAAGTGCTTTTGTAATGTCTGTATCTTGAATAAGCTGCCATTTCCACTCTCCAACAGAATCATCATAGAAAAATCTATATCCTATTCCCTTAGATTTCCAATAAAACAAATCGCCCTCATGTGCGCTCTTTTCTTCATCAGTAGTCCAATCTGAAGCCGGGTAATTATCCAAGGTTGGCTCATAGTCTTTGTAATAAGATTCAATCTGACCATCGACCTGTTTTTGTAGCTTTTCCAGATCTTGAGCAACGGTATTTGCATAATCAGCTAATGTACTGCTTGAAAAGTTTTTTGCTTCTTCTTTTGCTGCTTCTATTGCTTCATCAGCAGGTTTTCCACCGATTTTTACTGCTGCGCCCGTGATTTCTACTGTTTTTTTGTCAACATCTGCATAAAAAATAACGTTTCCGTTTTCGTCTCTAATTGTCAATGCACCCGTATTAATCCAAGATGCGCTTACGCCAACAGCATTTAAAATTCTGGCAATTACATCGCCGTTTACAGTTATTCCAGATGACCATATAAAGTTTCCATTTGCGTCTTTCGTTGTAGAAACTGCCATTGCTTCCGATGTCATCTTCCAAGCCATGCTAGACTCTGACAATGTTGGTTTGTTGTGCATGTAAAAAATTTTTCCACCAGCAGAATCCGTCTCTTCTGTAGTGTAAAACCCGACAGCGTTGTTCATGCGGTCATTTAGTGAAGATAACGCACGTTCTCGTTCGTTTTTTTCCTGCGTTATAAGTTCTCTTGCTTTGACATAGTTTTTTGTGGCATTTGAATATCTTTCAGAACTGTTTCTTACAGGCGTTTCCGCACTAGATCGTGTAGTTTGTGAATTGTTTAGCGTGTATGTTGTGCCAGAAACAATCATTTTATAACTGTTTCCTTTTTCATCAGTAAAGATTACAACATCGCCAGCTTCAATCGTAGGGTCTGCAATATGAGTAATTTGACCGTTTCTGAAACGTAATCCAATTAATTGAGTGCCTAACCATGACGCTATTTCTTCACCATTTCCGTCAAAAATAAAATCATTTTCCTCTACAGAAACAACATAACCGTCTGTGCCAGAAAGATATTGATTTGTTTCGCCCGTTGAACTGTCTTGTGACACTTCAACCACTCTTACACCAGTAATCACAACATCATCTGTAGCAAGTTCCTTTTCATAAGAACTTTCTATTTTGTGCACTTTACTTACGTTTGTTTCTGGATTTTCAAGTGCTGTCTGGTCATACCACTTAATTTCCAATTCTCCGTATCCGTTAAATCTGGCGAAGCATCCGCAAATCTGGCAAATCCACATCAAAGCTGTTCGATATGTCATTGTTGCTAACGATGATGGTCTTTGCAGTAGATAGCCAGAGTGTGGAAAATCCAGAGTTGCAAGAGTGACACCACATTTATCACACATTTTCTGCACTACTTCTTTTGCAGAAACAGGAAAATCAACATCAATATCCCATGTCTGGTCAAACAAAAACATATTGTCATAGCAAGTCAATGTGATCAGTGAACCGTTGTATTGTGGCTCTACAACGGTAAATACACCTTTTCTCATGTATTCAACGGTCCCGTCATCAAACTGCAACCCAACAAATGTTTTTAATGTTGCACCGTAAAAATCATAATCTGTATAATCATCGTAGATGTTATTCAAAATAATTGTGCATTGGTTTATGATCGCACTCCCAATCTGGAATACAGAATCCTCTGAAACAGAATCCTCAATAACAAATCCACCAGACCAAAGGCAAGAGTTTGTTATAGGCAAAACTGTACCATCAGATAATGTTAGTGTAGAATTGACTTGAAAATTTCTATTACCGTTTTCATAACTCTTTTTGTATTTATCTGATACTGTAATCATTCTCTTACCTTTCTATGATTTCGAAGCTTACCTTTTCCATAAGTTTTTTCCCAACATTCCAAATAACAACATTTGATGTCCTATCTCCAACATAAAATGTTCGTGTTTCATATTCTCCAGACAACATATCTGGGTATGTTACCTCGATGTATTCTGGGTTAAACGCTTTTAGAATTTGAGATGTTTCTTTCCACCCTTTTCCATTCCATGCAAGGCTTATTTTCCTTTTTTGACCGACACGGTTTTTCTGCATCTGCGTATCTTCTGTACGTCCACTGTCTGCCGCAGATACATCTTGTAGTCCCCATTCGAACACAGAAGGGCAGAGAACATCTTTGCCATCAACTTTTATCATTACTTCACTCATAAAATGCTCCAAAAAAAGGAGCTACGAATAAATCATAGCTCCTAATATGCTGGTACAGGTTTCATCCTGTACTCAATTTTCTGTTGTCCCTTAGATACCGCTCTTGCCAGTGCTTCATCAGATGTCTTGAACTCTGCCACACACTGAACGTTGATATCCTGTCGGTTATTCATCATTGCCATTGCTACGCCACGTTCAACTGCTGCTTGCATCTGTTCTTCTGAAATTCCCATTCCACCAGAGTTTCTTGTAATGCTATCAGCAATCATGCTCATAGTTTTTTTGTTCTCTAACGGGAGAACTGCTTCTCTACCAGCTTCACCGACGCCAATCATAGATGCTTTGTCAAAAAGGCCACCCTTTTTGTACCAATTGACTCTGAATGATGGTACGCTAAAAGAGAAGTTTCCAAATCCAACGCTTCTTGAACGCCATGAAATATGTGGCAGTTTAATATTTACAGACGTTAAACCGTTCACAAAATCTTTTATAACTCTGTGGCCAAGATTCCAAAGATTTCCTATTGAACTTGTGATTTTTGAACCTATACCGGAAAAAATGTTAAAAAATCTCCAACTATTGTTATTAAAGCCGTCTTTCAGACCGCCAACGATGTCGGAACCTTTGCTCCTAACCTTAGAAGCAAGATTGCCGATATTTTTGTACACTTGATTTCCAATCTGTCCTACAGTATTAAGAAATCCATTCTGTTTTACAGAATCCCAGCCAGCTCTTAATCCGCTGATCGCATCAGAACCTTTGGATTTAATCCATTGTGTAGCATTTCCGGCTTTGTCTTTTACATAAGAGCCGATTTTCTGTGCTGCCTGTCCTACTTTGCTTTCTTTTACAGAATCCCAGCCAGAACGAAGTCCCTCAAGTGCATTTTTACCTTTATCCTTAATCCATTCTTTGGCATCTCCAAGTTTATCTTTGATTTTGCCCGGTAAATCTCCAAACCATGTAAGAACATCTGTTATCTTTTCGCCAAGACCTCCAAGCAATCCCTCAAGGATATTCTTTCCTATATCTGCAAATACTGTAGATTGTGAATGAATACCAAGTCCTTCTTTGAATCCATCAACAAAACCAGATATAAAATCTGTGATTGCAGTCCAGACATTTTCTATCATTCCAGTAAATCCATTAATCAGGCCTTGAATAATGTTTTTTCCGATTTCAAGCATTTTACCCGGTAATTCCTCGAAAAATGTTGCAATTTTACCCGGAATATCAAGCTCCTGTATTTTACCTGGTATTTCTCGGAAGAAATCAGCTATTTTGCCAGGTAGTTCCTTAAAGAACTCAACAATTTTTTTTATGATTTTTGGAACTTCTGTAATGACCGTTTTTACAGCGTCAATCGCAAATTTTAAGATTTTTCCGTTGATAAGACCTAATTCGTAACCGATTTTCCCAGGAAGTTCTTTGAAAAATGCAACTACTTTGTCGCAGATTCCTTTTATTTTTCCCGGAAGTTCACTGAAAAATCCAGCTATCTTGCCCGGTAACTCTTTGAAAAATTCCTTGATTTTATCCCAGTTCTTTACAATTGCAACTATAGCCGCTATAGTTGCTACAATAGCTGCTATGATAATTCCACCGCCGGCAACAACCGCTGCTGTTCCAGACAGACCTATTGCAGTTCCTACAGACGCAAACAACCCTGTTATTCCCGGAATTAATGTTGTGGTAAAAAATGTACTAATCGGTGCAAAAACACTCGTTTCAAGTGCTGACGTTGGAACAGAAAGACTCATCAGCAAGTTTGAAACTCCAAGTTGAATTTCAGTTCCAACTTTTGATAAAGCATTTGTGAATAAACTTTTTAATCCTGTTCCGATCACTGTAGAGAGTGTTGCGTTTGCGGCAACTTCTAACCCAAAGTTTGTTGCAATAGCCGCAGCTATTTTTTGGGAAATGTAAACTCCTATTGATTTCAATATATCTTTGCCAATAACAAAGGAAGCAATCTTTTTGATCGTCACCGCACCGATTATTATGGCAACTGTTTTTAAATCTATCGTTGTTATGAAATCTTTAATTCCATTCCAAACAGATTTCCAATCGACATTCTGAATTGCTGTTGTAAGCGTGTTCCATACACCTTGTACAAACACGTTGATTGTGGTTGCTAATGCTTTAAAATCGAAGTTTTTGAAAAATCCGTTAATTCCGGCAGCAATAGACAGACCGAAGTTCGTCCAGTCAAACGTTGTTCCGAAAGCAAGTGTTGCATAAATGGCAGTATTCAGTGAATTGGAAATGGTTTTTCCTACATTGTAAAACAGTCTCGGAGAAATCAATCCATTAAGGAAATCTGCAAGTCCTGTGCCGAAGTTTCGTGCTTTTTGATATACGCTATCCCAGTTGATGCTTTCCATAGCTTTTGAAAGCGTGTCACTGATATACCGTCCAAGATCGTACAGATTATCAATATTGCTTTCAAACATAGTAGTAACACGTTTCCATGTTCCTTGATTAGCACCGGAACCACCGCCAGTTCCGCCAGAACCACCACTTCCAGAGCCAGAACCACCACCGCTACCGCCACTACCACTACCAGAGCCAGAACTGTTGCTGTTATCAGCCAATTTATTCAACTGGTCAAATGGCAATGTAGACAATGTCTTTTTCAGCTGTTTTGCCGCTTTATTTGCTTTATCTGTATTTTTTGATGCATCACCTGTGCTATCTGCTAAGTCACCGGCACTGTCAGATGCATCTCCAAGGTCTACCGCTATTCCGGCAGAACCAGATTCATACTCCCAACCAAAGATTTTTCCAAGTGCTGCAGATACTTTCTCTGCAAACTGCGTAACAGCCATAAGAGCCGCATTTAACGCTTTTACCATAGGTTTTAATGCGTTGATAATCGGCTGACCAATAACAGCTCCTAAACGTTTGAAATTCTCTCGCAACATTCGCACTTGGTTCGCCCATGTCATTTTGTTATCGTAAAGGCTTTTTATCCTCTACTTCTTACAGTTTCCTGTAAGATCGGCGTACATTTTCACCCTGTATTTTAGGGTGCCGGATACTCTTGGGGATGTTATATTCTAAACTCTTTTCCAAAAGAAAAGAGCCTAGGTTCAATCCCTACGCTCTACAATGTGCTACGGTTTTTGTTCCGTAACCTTATCTCGGTATTAACTTATTGACTTATCCATTTATATCCATAAGCAGTTCGTTCTTCTTTATCAACAACTCGTTGTATTGATTTATAACAAACACCAAGTTCTTCTCCTGCTTCTGATATTCTACCGAACACTTTTATTATATTTCCTGTTTCAACATCAACTTGAGCAACTTTTCTTCCTTTTTTTCTTTTTTTGTATTTGCTCAAATCTTTAATCGGAAAATCTTCTTCATATACAAAAATATATCCATTTGCTGTTTTATATGTCCCAGACAGCACACCAGATATGGTTGTTCTGTTAGCACCAGTTTTTCTTGATGCTTCCGCAACACTATTAAAACGATTGATATAATTTCCTTCCAAATCACATTGAATCACGCTTCTCATACCGTTAGGCTTTGGTTTTGAATAACGTTTTCCACCATATTTTTTGTAATCTTTTTCAAACATAAATTGGTGGTTTTTACATGTTAATGTTTTGTTTTTACAACACATCAGAACTTCCACGTTACCAAATCCATCTTTTTCAGCATCGGCCGCACTGTCATATCTTTTGACAAAATCACCATCTTTTGTCAAGCAAACAACGGCTCTTGCGTTATGCCCTCCAACACCACCTTTGTTTTCATTGTATCCATTTCTGTATGTATTATACAGTTCAATATAATGTTTTTCAAGTCGTGTTGCTTCTTTTCGGTTTTCACATGTTTCAATGATTTCCCATGAGAAATTATCTCTTCCATATTTTTGTATGGCTCTATGGAATAAGCAATCTTCTTTCTCATAACACCTAAGATGTTGCCATACTCTTGATTTAAAATCACATGTTTGACCTATGTAAGATTTCCCGTTTATTTTATTTGTACCTTTATAAATATAATATGTTCGCATTAAATCACCTCAAACATATTATATCAAAGTGTTCTTGCTAAGTCAACTTAGCTTTCACCGATTTTACCCAGTTTTCATCAACATATTACTATGCTGCGCGACACATGAAACTTTCGTTTCGTTTATCGGCTGTTCTGGCGAAGTCCCCCTGTGCGGCTGTTGTGTTAGCCATAACGTACTGATATCTCAGCATCGTTTTTTCTGCCTGTGACATAGATTCTATGTCGGCATCCATGCCGTTCTTCATAGCCCACTCTTTAAGTGTTGCTTGTGTTAAATCAAGACCATACTGTCTAAGTGGTACAACCATTCCAGTGAATACAGAACGTAAGTCCTCTGCTACTTCTGCTTGGTCTTTATTGTAGAAAGATGCCATGTCACCGGCTAATTTCGTAAGGTTCAAAGATACATCGGCAAGACTATCAGATGCACCAACATAACCGTCTGTTGTTTTCTGCAAAAAGTCATTTGCTTTTGCTATCTGGCTTGTGCCAATACCCATCGCAGAACCCATTGCCTGGAACTGTGAAGCATATGTCTTGAACGATAATTCAGACATGCCAAGCGTTTCAATACTCTTCTTTGCGTATTCCTCAACCTTGCCTGTCATTGCACCGAATGTAGTGTCTACAACGTTCTGTACCTCTGTCAGATCAGATGCAAGGTTTACAGCATCTTTTAATTTGCCCGCTGCACGAATAACCATCCAGTACGAAGCATACAGTCTACCAATGGCAGAAGCTAAACTAAATGTACTAAGCTTTGAACTTTTTACAGATCCAGAATAACTGGTTAAGCTACTCTTCAATGAGTTAGCTGCTTTGCCGGCAGATGAACCAGTTCTTGACAGCTTCGCCAATGCGTTAGTCATATCTATAAGATTCTGGCTAACTCTCGGTGCTTTAGACAACTCTGTCATTAGTTGTTTCATTGCTGTTGCAAGTTTCGGTATGTTGTCAATCGCTTTTGTTGAAGATGTATAACCCAACTGTTTAATTCCTGTCGCTAAATCTGCCAGATTCTTTGAAGCCGTACCCATTCCAGATAGAGTGTTAAGAGACTTTCCAATCTGACCGATAGAAGATGCTGCTCGGTTAAGTGCTGCCGTATCGACAGCTGACATCTTTTCAATACCTTTAGCTGTTCTGGTAAAATCTGCGGTTCCTACTTTTTTCATGTTCGACATAGCAGAAGCCAGACGATTTACGCCGTTAGCCATGCCAGAAATAGAACCGGTATTTACCGAGCCAAGGGATGCAGACAATCGCCCAAGTTTGTTACACAAATTATCAATAGCATTGCTTGCTGTTTTGGCCTGCGCCGATATTTTTATTTCAAGGTTATCAATATTCGCCAATCATTTCACCAACTTTCGTATAACAAAAAAGACGGCAACCACATTAGCTACCGTCTGTATTTTTTTTTCGATGTGCTATGTCAAAATTAGCTTTCATTGTCTGCATTTTCAAAACAAATGCTTCTCTTCGCTTCTTAATTTCCTCTTCTGACATTTCACCATCATTATCCTTTAATTCGCTAAGTAAAGGATGTTCCATGTATTCGGTTTTTGCTTTATTTCCGTTCATACAATGATCTATAGCAAATGAAAAAGCGGATATTCCATAAGTTCCAAACCACAACCACATTTCGTTGTCTTTTCTCTCTCTTGCAAGTTTAAAGCCATCAAAACACTTTTCTAACTTAAAAGGAGATAAGTGTTGAAACTCTTCAATAGAAATTCCTATCGAGAAAGCCTGCGGAAATAGTTCACCCCAGATTATTTCGTGGAAACTTCTTTCTTCTTGTGATCCTGTGGAACTTTCTTCGGTTTCTTCTCTTCCACTGTCTCCGGATACATCTCCGCAATCATGTCGTTCAGTCCGGACAGGTCGAAAAAACCATCTTCTTCCATCCACCCTTTGATTTCGTCAAACAGTTTTTTGTAAGAAAGTTTGTTCTCTTTCATGTAGCCACGCATAATCGCAACAGCTTCTTCTTCTGTTTTTGGATTATGCTCAAGCAGACCTGCAAGGAAAGCAATTCTGCATGTTTCCGGGGTATCCGCAACCTGTCGTGCTGCACCATCAAGCATGTTTTTGACAGTTACATCATCATCAAGGTCTTTCATGTCCTCTGCCACATATGACATGGTCATAATTTTGAACATTCTGTTTACAAGGTCTTTATGCTCTGCTGCCGCAAAAGTGAACTCTAATGTATATTCGTTACCATTAACTGTAATTGTTTTCATATTTATTTCCTTTCCCACCTATTTTTTATAGGGAAAGGGGCAGTCCGAAAACCGCCCCTTAACTTTTATCACATAGTCAAATCATAATCGGCTGTAGGTTCGGCATAGCCATTCAAATCAGCCGTTTCCATTGAATGGCTAGTTATTCCCCCGGTGTCGGTTCTACAACTGTATCGCTTCCGATCATTTCCTCAATAATCAGATTTATGGTCATAGTCAGCAAACTGTTCTGTTCTTTCGATGAAATCGGAAGTTTTGACGGTGGCTGTGCTACGACATATTCAGCCTTTTCGAATCCTGGTGTAATGGTCTGGAACCACATTCTTTTACCACCGGTTAATGCCTGATAGTCAGAAATTACCTTTTCCCACTGTGCAATTGTTTCATTTGTTTTATTTACTTCTACTGCCATTGTGTCAGAAACAGTGTCACGTCCAGCAATGTTTCTGGTCTGCTTATCCTCTAAAGCAGACGCATCAATAGATTCCGGTTCTACCGTAACTTCGCCAATGTTATTAATACGCGTCAATAAAGTAAAAGCAGTCGGTTTCGTTCCGGCTGTTGTTTCAACACCATATGCAAATTTAATGCCAAGTGAGCTTACTCCTGCTGTTGCCATGTTTGCTTACCTCCTAAAGTGTAAAAAAATAAGAGCCATAGGCTCTCTAAATCAATCTGTCATTAGCACCGATTATTCTTTGAAATCGTGCTGTTTTTCTGTAGGTTTCCCCGTTATATTCAAAGTCTGGCATTGACTGAACTGCGAAAGCCATCTGTTTAAAAATGCTCGCCACAGTGTACATTACCCGGTTCACATCGGCTCTGTTTGTGTTTGTAGTAACATCAACCTGTATAGTTTCAAGCACTGCATTAATGCTTTTTCCCTCAAGGTCTGCGCCACGCTCAGAGCCAGACAATTCTTGAATATATACGGTTGGGAAAACTGCTTTTCCATTGGTTTTTCCTTTGTCAGTGACAAATATGTCCGGGTATTTACTTTTCAATTCTGCCAACGTTTTTGATTTTACGATAGAAAATATCGTTGTGCCTAAATCAAACGCCCATTGATTGTCTGTAACCATTATCCGAACACCTCTTTCACAACCGCGTTTATATCATTTTGGATTTCGATAGACGCATTAAACATTGGCATTTTGGGTTCTATACCATATGAGTGATTCAAATTTCCATCCAGATCAACCCAATACCAACCCTCATCATCAAAAGCATGTGTTTGATTTGGGAAAGTGCCTTGCCCTACGCCTTGCACGTTTTTTGGGTTTTTTGCTTTATATCCACTTCCAAATTCAACCATAAGCAGCGGAGATACTTCCGCACTTTTTATTCCATCTGCGGTTTTCCATTGGCTTATTATTTTTGAAATATCTTTTGCAACAATAATAGCTGTACAACCGTTTTTTTCTGGAATAACTTTTTTCTCGAAAGTTATATAATGCCCGAAGTTGCCAGTGTTATTTCTGGCAACATTAATGCCCATCTCAGCCAGTTTCTGTGCCAGTAGGCTACATTTATACTCTAAGCTGTTTTGGTAGTCTCTAAGCTGTTTTATTGCGTTCTGTATGGAATTTTCTGATAATGTCATTGAAATCACTTTTTTTGCCATAAGAAACCTACTTTACATTTTTTTGTAAAAGGAACAGATCTACGGTTAATCCCTCGTCTGCAACTCCCTTTACAATGTAGTCTGCCGTGTTTACATCCACTAATCCATCAGCATCTTTGCCGACATTTGATTTTTTCCAGATGTAGTCCCCGGACTTAATTGGCAAATATCCTTTATTTGTAACAATCTGGCAGTATGATGAACTGTCATCAATACCGAACTCTTTTACAAGCACCTCACTCAGCTTGTTACTGATATTTGCAAAAAAAGTAACTGGCTCAGAAAAGCCAGTTTTTTCTTCGATGTTCTGAGGAATCTTATTTCCATTATCATCAAGATAATAGATTTTGTTTCCGTCAGAATCCGTATAGGATGTGTAGATTATATTCCCGTCATCGTCACGGTCATATACAGTGAAACGCTGTCCTTGCAGTGAATACTGCATACGCTGTTTATTAATATCAAGCATCGGCATCAGAACCTTTTTTAGCCTGTTTGTAAATCTGATTTACACCTGTACTTGCCAGACCGGACATAATACCTACTGCGATCGCATTAAGTACATCATGTGCCGGATAATCCGGAATGATATACATGCCAACCACTCCAAGAATACCGCCAGCAATTCCAACGATAACCGGGATGTAATTATCCTTTACTTTCGGGAACAATTTTGCTCCAACACCAATTAAATAAGTAATAACAACAATCGCAACGACTGTTGAAACCTGTGAAATATCCATTTTATTTTCCTGCTTTCTTTAAATGTAACTCTTCGATTTCCTGTTTCATTTTTGTCACCATTCCATTTCCACCGAGTGAGTGATATACATCGTACATATCATTGAAATTATCATATGCATATGACGGAATTTCACCTAATTCCATATACTTGTCATGATATTCAATGAGTTGTACTCTCAGCAAAAGCATTGTTCCCCTGCTATTCTTTTCACGCAATTGTTTTTCGGCTTCAATTCTGGCATCACGTTCTTCTTTGTCTATTTTTTTCTGGTTTTTCTGTTCTTTCAACAGCCAGACAATATATCCAAGAAGAGCCGTTAAAATAACAGGCAGAGCTATCATATATGTTTGATAAAAAAACTCACTCATGTTATCTCCTGTAAAAACTTTGCATACCGCCCACCGCCACTAATACTGTATGCCCCTGCTACCTTTGGTAACGCTCAATCTTCTATATTGCTTTTACATACGGGAAAATTCCCGCAAATAAATCGTCGCGACTTATCCAGTTTCTGCTTACTCCGTTCTCTGTATATGACTGCATATAAGCTTCGCCCGCCTGTGAACAATCGTAAACAACAATGTTGATAATGTTGTTTTCGTATCTCTTCAAATCTGCATATATCTGTTCTTCCGTGTAGCTTGCCGGATAATTGCGACGTTGTGTAATCTCTGTGTTTACCTGCTCAATAAGCTGCTCAATCAGAGGATTCTTTTCCAGCTGGTCAAACTCAACCTCGTCAGATTCGTTCATATGGTATTGACCAAGCCGTATTTTGATTTTCTGCAAAGTTGAATATGCCATGCTGCAACCTCCTACAGACCAAACAGATTAATCAGATACTCTTTCATTTCTGCCCCGGTCATAATGTCCGCATTTTCAACGCCAGTATTCATAACAATCTGACGAAGATCAGAAACGCTCATGCGATTAATGTCTGTTTTAGTATAAGAAACTCCCGAGTTTTTCTCGGGAGTTGCATTATCGTCCGGTACATTTTCGCCTGGCAGATACCATTTTCCTTTGTATTTCACTTTGTACTCATATACCATGAGAAATCCCTCCTAGTAGCATTTGATTACATAAGTGCTATCCATACGTTCGTAAGACGGAAGAACAATTTCGGAAACGGTTGTTTTTGTCTGTACCGGGTCGTTGGTTGTTGACACTGCAACAGCAACGCCAGTATTTACGATAGAAACATCTGCTTCACCGCTGCCCATAAGTGTTCTCTCTTCCGGTGTAGTTCCATACCATGTGCTACCAAGTGAACCGTTCGGAATCAGAGTTGCAAATCCATCCGGATAGAACTTGGAAGCTGTACCTGCTTCATTTTTGTACTGTTTGGAATACACAATGATGCTAATTCCTAGCTCGTTTGAAAATACCTCTTTTACACGGTTGTCATTCATGAAAATGTTTGCTGTCGTATTCTGCGCCAGAATTGCATTGCGGATTTTCTTATTCTGCTTCAGATAATCCATTGTTTTTCTGGAAACAATCATGATTTCCGGTCTTTCGCCAGTCTCTGCCTCAACAGCATCCAGAGCGGTTGCAACATCATCTAACGGGTCAGAATTATCTACATCATCCCACTTGTCTGTTGCTGCGGACAGTGCAGCATAGTTTTTTGTTGCATACGTTCCGTTCGGGTCGTAATTGTATGCGTATGTAACACCATTTGCCTGAATAGAAATTTTTGGGTGTCCATCAGACGGTGCTAACAGCTGCATAATCATACGTTCCGGTACAACATTCGCTCCATCAATCAGTGTATTTGCGTCATCAAAGATTCTGCTTAATACTTCTCCTGCATATGGGTCTGTACTGTCCTGTACACGCATCATTTCCTGTTCGTCTGCTTCTTTTACAAGCATTGACTCACGGAAAAATGCCATTTCTGTTTCTGTCAGTTTGAATCCCTCACGGCTTCTCAGAGTGGAAACAGCGTCAAAGTTTGATGGCGCAAGAGAAACCGGAAGTCCTTTGGAAGTCTTAATCCATTTCAAATCAAGTCCCATTTTCTTTTTAGCCGGGAATAATCCGGCACCAAGATATGCGATTTTGTTACTTGCAACTTCTGTATTAACAAGTGCAATCGCTTTAGCGTTATACGCATCTCTAATATTCATTCGTATCCTCACTTTCTACCGATAACTTTTACGGTCAGCGACTACAACATTTCTGTAGCCGGAAATATTTACTCAAATACAATCAGCGGTAATGCTGTTTTAGCTGCTGATGCGATTGTAATAGAAGCATTTGCATTTGCGTTTGCTTCATTTACAACGCCGAACGCTTTTAAGATTGTTCCGTTTGGATTGCTGTCGTACACATCGCTCAGAAGAATCCCTATCGGTGCTGTTGCGTTATCAACTTTTCCCTCTGCGGAAATCGGATTGCCTGCTTTGCACACGCCAGATGTAAATGCAGACGCATCAAGTGCAATTTCCTCAAACAGTTCACCACCAAGTTTTCTTTTTAAAATTTCTTTCTGTGTAGTCACACTGGACTCTGTAAACTTCATTAGCCTACCTCCTATAAATAACTGTCTACGATAGATTTAGCCGCTTCATTTGTGCCTGCCAATGTCTTACCGATTGCTTCTGCGGTTTTCTCCGCTTCTGTTTTCTCTTTGCCACTTCCGCTTCCACCAGAACCTCCACCCGGATTTGTACCACCGTCAGCAATTTCTTTTTCTTTTGCCTGTGCGGAAGCTGTTTCTTTATCAGTGATAATTTTTCCAAGAGCTTCGTAATCCAGAGTTCCATCGTCTTTTACAACTGTTTTTGCCTGTTCTGCATCAATCTTGAAATTAGACATAGCCTGTTCACGCTGATCTCGGATAGCATTTGATTTCTGCATGTCAGCAATTGTTTTGTTGGCTTCCTCTAAGGCTTTGTTAGCCTTTTCGATCTCTGTGAGATTTCCTGCTTCCAGTTCATCAATTTTGGTCTGCAACTCTTTTGCTTTGTCAGCATCGGCTTTATATGCCTTTGCTTTAGTCTTTTCCTTTTCCAGTTCTGCATTGCTCTGATTCAGAAGATTTGTAATCTGTTCCTCTGTAGCTCCTGGAAAAAGTTTTATAACCTGTTCTCTTGTCATAATTACCTCCGTTACTCACGCTTTTGTTATCGCAGGTCGCTCCTGCTGAGTTCTCCCATTTATCGCATGGGTGCATTTTTGTATAAAAAAAGCAGCCTTTACTTACTCATTGGCTGCTTTATCTAAATCTATTTGGTTTTGTGAGTTATTTGTGTTTATTTTATTCATCAACTCTTGTGCTTTCTTTTCTTGTGTGGCAACATCATCAATCGTCTGCCACAGGTTATCCAGATACGGTTTTGAAAGCAAGAATGTTTTTTCTGCATCGCCCCAGAGACCTACTGTCTTGATTGCCACAAGCGGATGCACGCCACACTGTAACAGCTGCAAAAGCGTCTGAGACTTCGTATACATGTTATCCTGTGGACTGTGGTTAATCTGTACAGTGAAATCTCTCAGAGACAAGTTTAAGTCCTTTTTATATATGCGGATTACATTCAGAACCACTTTTGCCAGTCGCTTCTCTGCCGTAACAATCAATGGGTCTTTCAGTTTTGCCCTGGTCTTGGAGAAATCCCAACCGTTTCGCAACTCTACAGCACCTTGTGTATCTCCGCCAGTGTTTCCTTGTTTTGACGGGATAGCAAGTATTGATAATGCATTGTCCCACAAATCATCCTTTGCAACCTGTGACTGTGACTGATTCAATTCCTGTGTCATAATATCCACATCAGATTTATTATCCTTATTCATGGATTTTACAACCAACGCACAGTTCAGTTTCATTTTTTCAAATTGTTCTTCGTCAACTTCGCAGTTTACAAACTTAAACCAACTCTGGATAAATTGCTCAACTCCATCCATGCGGTTCGACTGCATGTTATTAATTGCATCCAGAATATCAATCACAAGCTCAATATCCGATATTCGTTCGTGATTGTTCGGATATTCAACAATCGGAATGCCACCAAAGCCATGTAATTTCCAATCAGATACAGTTCCGTTGATTATTTTGCACTCATGTGTACTGGAATAGCACAGCTTGTAATATTTTCCGTCAGCATCTTTCAATTCCTGCACCGCCAGTAACGGTTCTTCCGTACTTCTGTTATAAATCACAAACGTATTCATCGGTGACGGTGCAACAATTCTAAATGGTACTTCTTCATCCGGTGTTTTCTGCACCGCCTTGAATGATGTACCTGTTGCCGACTGCCATTCACCGGATTTTATGTCTTTTTCCTGTTTATTTGCATCTTCCATATAGTCATTCAAGGTGTCTACAGCCTTATTTACGGCTTCTTCATCTTTACGGCTAATGTACTGCACAGGTTCGCCATAGGACTGTCCGGTTTTGAACTGGACAATCTCGTAAGAATGGTTCTCTACAATTCTATTGGTGACATCGTCACGAACTTTTTTCACACGGTATCGTATCGGCTGATCGCCTTTATAGTAATCCCAAAGGTATTTAATAATATGCTTATTCCAGTTAAAAGTTCCGATGCAATTACCAACAACCTTTACGACATTGTCCTGTGTAATGGTTTCAACATCCGTATATGCAATTTTTCGTCCGTATTTTCCTTTTACAATGTCTTGAAGATGCAGTGTGTTCATGTGTTACCTCTTAATATCTCATACCGCTGCTACATGTTCTGCCGGGCAACGGTTTTATCTCTGATTGCCATGTGGCCGGATTGTAAATAATCTGCTTTCTACAGTTATCGCATCTGGAAATCACTTTCTGTTTGGATTTTCCATAATACTTGCCAACAACCGAACCACATTTAGGGCATTTAATAATTCTTGGTTCTATCATAATGTTTCTTTCTAACAAAAAAGCACCACCCGTTAAGGTGATGCTTCTTCGTATGGGGGATATTTTTTGAAAAAGAACTCATTGTCAATTTCTTCGATTGTAATTATATCATGTCAAGTTTTAAAACGTAAATATGAAAGACTATGCAAAACTATGCAACTTTGCGAATACTTTTTAAGAAAACTCTTTTTCAAACATAATTTCAAATTCTTTTAAGGCTTTACCGTGCATACTAAACACTTTTCTGATACTCCAACCAGTGTTTTTGGCAATATCCTCAAAAGTTCTCTTCCCAACATAGCGCATAGATAGTATATCATAGTAATCCAGATTAACTTCCGCCATTTCATCAATCTGTTTAATGATTTTTTGTCTGCGGTCAACAAATTCATCTACCAAATCATCCGTTTCTCTTTCCAGATCGACAATTTTCACTACCGAACTTCCAAGTCTGTCTTTATCAGATGATTTTTGAACACGATCACCGTCATTAGAAACCGTAATGCTACATGCCATTGTTTTTAACTGGTAAATTTCTGACAGTTTATTTTTAATCATTCGATCAAGCATATCTACTTTTGTTAAATACTGTTTTGCTGTCATTTTCTATTACCTCTCTTTCTTGAACTCAAGAAATCATATAAATACCTGTTGTCGGAACTTGTGTCTCTAAATTTAAAATTATTGTTTCTCTTTTTTATAATAAAATTAACAAGTGGTTTTATTCCAAACACAATACCACCCGGAACATTTTCTGCTTTTATCCTGACTATTTCATATTTCTCTCCTACTGCACTCATAATGTATCTTTCTCTAAAAAACTCTTTTGTTTCGTCTTTATGGTATAGTTTTCCATCCACTTCTATAATGATTTTTAAATCTGGGAGCAAGAAATCAACCATGTATCTTCCGATTTTATAGTTCGGATAGTATTTAATGTTTTCTTTTTCTAATTGCATTGCCACACAGGCTTCTTCTGTACTATTAAACTGGAAATTGTCTAGCAATATTTTCATTGCCACAGAATCTCTTTCTTCCTCGTAATCATAATCTTCACCAGCAAACTTTTTAACGCCTTTTCTCATTTTATCTTTTGCATTATCCAGTTTTTTGATTTTTAACAAAAGTTCCAGTTTGTTTGCACAAGATTCGCAAGTATACCCTTTTTTCTCTAATATTTCTCCACAGAAAATACATTCTTTATTGTACATTTTTAATACCCCCTACGCATAAATGGATTTATTGCTGCTTCGGCTTTTGCTACTGTTCCGCTTCTCATTTCATTTTCAAATAATGAAATGCCATCCGGTGCATCATCGTGTTTTACTTTTCCACTTCGTGTCATGGTTGTAAGTTCTTTCATAAATTTGTAATATTGGCTTTGCCTATCCATTTTTCTGAAATCTCTAAAATAATAATCACGGATAATGTTATCTCTGGCATTTTCCATTCTGGTTATTTTGTTTGCGCAGTTATATTTGAACCTTGCGCTACATCTACCACCTTGGTTTTTTACAGCTTCCATTACATCACGTCCAAAATATTCTCCGGCACTATTGCTTTCAAACGTAACCGTTTTTACATTGTGCTTGACAAGCATATTTGCACATTCTGGTTTCGTAAATTGCGTACCGGCATTATCAAACACCACATCAACAATATACACTTCATTGCCATATACATACCCAACCGGCATACAGCAACTATCTTCACCTTTATCAGCACTATCGCATGCTGCCATTATTGCATCTGGCTCACGATCAACAGGAAGTTCCTCAAAATAATTCAATTCTTTTTCTGCAAACATTCTTCCTTTTGCTTCAAAAGGTTCTTGTTGGAACTCTGCCGCCCATGTTTCTTCCGTAACAAGTTTTCGTTCTTTTTGATAATATTCTGTGGTGAAAATCTTACGGATTCCTTTTTTATCTTTACGGAAGATTTCCCAGTTGCTCTTATCAGTTATCGGATCAAGTGCAGGAACCGCAACCTCTCTCCATCTCCAACCAAGCTCATCTGCTTTTACCTGTAATGCTGTAATCGGGTCGTACAAGCTATATTTTGTTCCCTGTATAATGATTGGTGTGCCCTCTAGTCTACGTCCAAGAACATCATCTGTAACTTTTTCGCACAAGAACTCTAATCTATCCCTATTTCTTGCTTCCTCATGGTTTTTAACACAGTCATCAATGTATACAAGCACATTCGCTTCTGTACATCCAACAATAGCACCATCAATAGGCCGGCACGTAAATGTAGGAAATATGTTTTTGCTTTTTAAATCAATAGATAGATTTTCTGCACTTTTGTAGTCCTTTTCACCTATTTTTTTTGCTTCTGGAAACACACTGAGGAAACGTTTATATGTGCGTTCTGTTTCAAAATCTTGTAAAAGACCACCATAAAAACGCTTTACAAGTCCCTCGCCTTTACCGACACCGAAAATACTTCCGTCCGGGTCTCTACCTCCCATCATTTGTGCTAATTTCAGACCAGATGTTGTTTTTCCGGTTCTTTTTGGCTGTGATACAGACAGAAAATCCAATTTTCCATCGTAAACGTCTTGATATGCGGTAATTACCGGGTTCAGAACTTTTCTACGTGGAAAATAAAACCTTTTATATGGGTCTCTCTCGTCAATTTCCATGTAGTAGAAAAAGCTGTCTACCAGATACGGTGCTTCCAGCCTTAACACATCATAAAATTTGTTTAAAATCTTATATTCTGCATTACTTTCTGATCTGTACACTTCCAAATCCTGTATAGTACCGCCTTGGCTTTGAATTAAAACAGCATCATTTATTATGTTTTTTGTTTTTTTGGAAATTTCAAGTGCGTACTTTGAATCGTTATCCCTAAACATGCCGCACTTAATAGAATTTATATAGGCATCTATGACATTATACAATTCTCCGTCAGAAACAATCTTATTTATTCCTTTCTTTGAAATGTATTCATCATTTTTTTTGATTTGATTAACCAGTTCAAGACTAGCCAATAGAATACACCTCCACTTAAAAAGCAGAAGTGTATAAATGACTTCTGCCTATAACTTTTCTAGGTTAGCGAACATCTTTCTTCCCGGCGATGTCCGGTCTAATTTATATTGTGATATACAATTAGCAATTTTATTTGTTCCAAAGATTGTCGTTCCATTCCTCTTGCAATGCGGACAATGCAGCCGGAAATGTTTTAAATGTATTATTGCTATTTGGAATTAATGATACACATTCACTTCCAAGTTTCCCTTTTATCTTACAAATCGGGCATTTGACTGAAACGTGTTCAAAACTCAGTCCAGCATTTGGCCTGTGAATAATGTACAATAATGGTTTTCTCCCACATTTACATTTTCTAAAATTTGAATTATCAAGAAACTCATATTCTATTTTATTCTTTTCATCTTCATTTCTTGAATAATTTTCCGCAAACTTAATCATTTCTTCCTTTTCCATTTTACACCTCATAATGTATATATACTGGTTTTTGGATCCATATCTTTGTTTTTACCTTTTTTATATGATTTTACAAAAATAACTTTACCGCTTTTGTAATGTCTATAATGTCCTCTTACGCTCCAGCAAGGGCAATCCATTATATGATTTCTTTTTTTCTGATTTGAGAATCCGTTTTCATTTACATATTCAACTATATCATCAAGTAAATAAATTTTATCATTCCTTATGTTTCCTGTCTTACTGTTACTTTCTGCTTTGTGTTTCTTTTTTGGCTTTACAACCCTGTTCCTTGGCGTATTCATTATATAAAGCATTGTTTTGAAAGAAATCTCAGTAATATAAAATCCTATGTTTAAATATTTTTCGTCATCACTGTTGCAAAACACATTAAAACCACATTCTTTTTCATCACTCAATTCTACTTCATAACAAATATTCTTTATCCAATCTTCATGTAATTTTACAAGATATATTTGAGTTCCTGTTATATCTCCATTTTCACATTTAAAAAATACACGCAGTGCAATTTCAATATCCTCTTGTTTTGTAAACAGCAAAACAAAATCATCAAAAATAAAATTGTCAATTGAACCACTGAACGACTCACTAAACATTTTGTGGTCAATCGGTACTTCTATTACATTCATATATCCCACCACTTCTATCATGCCAATCCGCCGTCGCATTCTACGGAATCTCTTTTAACCCAATTCACGCAACGCTGTGAGGGTGCGTGGGTGCAACGTATTTTCCCACCTCTGGCAGTTTGCTAATTTTCTTTAAACAATCCGTCCGGCAGTTCTTCGCCTTTTACAACCATGTTGAAATACTTATTGGCTGTCGGCAAGCTGATTCCGATTTCTTTAGCTGCTTTAGACATGCTCTTTGTACCTGCCAGAACTTCATCCAATCCTTTGTAAAATTTTTCTTTGTCAATCGGTCTTACTCCCTGTGCCATATTTTGTTTCTCCTCTTCTGGTCAATAAGCATTTGCATACACGCAACCAACATTCCGGCAACAAACGCAACAGCAGAAACATATATGCTCAATTCTCCTGTCTTGCATGCACAAAATGCTGTATTGGCAGTCCATACTGCTATTAAAAGATACTTTGCAATTATAAATTTCTTCATAATCTCCTCATTTCTTGATATGATTCACACACTCCAAAGGCTTATTCAACCAAACGCATCACAGCTTTTTGTGTGTCATTTCCTAGATGATTGCCGTGCACATAGCTAACCAACCTTGTTTTTGTGCGTTTCTTTTAGGTGATGCATCACCTTTGCTGACTCTTTTATGCCAACGTCAAACATACACGAAGCACTGAGACCATATATTGATTCGGTGTGGATTTGAACCACACATAGCAATCACTTTTGCAACAGGTAACACCCATACAGGTTCCTTTGCCGTCTTTTTAATTCAGCAACTTATTCCTAACCAAAGTGTGGATTGCCTTATGCTTAAGCGTTTACCCATTCCGCCACGAATCAACACCCACGTCATAACCGGTATTTTAGCGTAGGCAATGGAAAAGGTTGGAATTGAACCAACAACGTTTACCACTAGGGAACGGTTTTACAGACCGCCGTAACACAACCAATAGTTACCTCTTTTCCTTGGCAATTCTGCAATAGCAGCATTTTTTTAATTCAAGTGGGATTCTGCCACCAACACTCTATCCGGTCGCTATCCGGAATAATCGGAATGGTAGGATTCGAACCCACGACCAACTGTGTATAAGACAGGTGCGCTAACCAACTGCGCTACATCCCGATACCGGGCAAATTTATTTTCGCCCGGCACAACACATATAAACAGAAAGGATTGAACTCTATGAAAAGTCCAATGGCTGCAACAGGACTTGAACCTGTTCCTCCAAATGTGCGCGCTGTGTGCTTTCCGTTACACCATGCAGCCTTGTTTGCATACATTTCAGTGCGGTATGCAAGCGCACAACAAGAGGTGTAAAAATAGGGATGCCACTCATGCCATCTGTCCGATGGCTAATCCCTACACAACATTTGACCGCTATGTAGGGCATATATTTTATAA
>UMLM01000230.1_pt1 | contig 92368 bp, 62 predicted proteins | sample 1966571 | NCBI WGS metagenome assembly UMLM01 (sample SAMEA4836203, study PRJEB28245) | human gut metagenome | biome: gut microbiome; material: fecal sample | place: Denmark | collected 2008 | reverse complement strand
TTGAGTTTGCATGTGATTGACGATGATGATATTACATGGATTAATGGACAAAAAATAGGAGAGACCGTCGGTTACGACGTGCGACGCCTATACAGTGTTCCTGCCGGTGTCTTGAAAGAATCGAATGAGATTACTTTAAAAATATCGGATTATAGAGGCGGTGGAGGTTTGTATGGCCCGGCGAATGAAATTTATTTGAAGGTCGGGGATAAGACTATTCCTTTATCCGGAAAATGGAAATATAAAGTTTCGGCTTCAAATTCCGATTTCGATTTTGTAGAATATGGGCCTAATGCTTATCCCTCATTACTCTATAATGCTATGGTTAATCCTTTGGTGGGATTGAGTATGCAAGGAGTTATATGGTATCAGGGCGAAAATAATACCAATCGAGCCAAAGAGTATTACCACCTGTTCCCTGCTATGATTAATGATTGGAGAAAAAAATGGGGGAAAGACTTTCCATTTTATTGGGTTCAACTTGCTAATTATATGGATGTAGTTGAAGTCCCTTCGGAAAGTTTGTGGGCGCAAGTTCGTGAAGCCCAAACGCAAACACTTTCTTTATCTCATACCGGTCAGGCCGTAATTATCGATATAGGAGAAGCAAAAGACATTCACCCTAAAAATAAACAGGAGGTAGGACGTAGATTGGCTTTGCATGCCCTTCATAATGATTATGGATTTTCCGATGTGGTTTGTGAAAGTCCTATGCCTAAGACCGTTCGTCGGGTGCAAGACAAAATTGTCGTACAATTCGACAATGTAGCTGATGGGCTGATTGTAAAAAACAAATATGGATATTTAATGAGTTTCGCCGTTGCCGGAAATGATGGAGTATATAAATGGGTGCAGGCTAAGGTGGCAGGGAAAGATCGGGTTGTTCTTTCATGTCCCGATGTGATAGACCCGGTGTCGGTGCGGTATGCATGGGGCGATAATCCCGATGATGCCAATTTATATAATTCGGTAGGACTTCCGGCTACACCTTTTGAAATCAAGATAGAATAATATTTCCGTTAGAAAACATGAAGGGCAATAGACATCTATCTATTGCCCTTGTTAATAGTCCTGTAATTATGTCTTAAATTTCGTCCGGCCAGGGACAAGGTTTCCCTGTTTTTTTAAAAGAGGGGCGTTGTCCGTTCGTTTGTCGTAAGAATTTGCCGAGCTCTTTGGATAACTTGTTTATTATTTGAGGATATAAAGCTGCCACGTTGTTATTCTCCTCTATATCGTTCGGTATGTCGTATAGTTCTTTTTCTCCGGTTTCGTAGAAGTAAATCATTTTCCAATTGTCTTTTCGAATGGTACAGGACGGTCCTATTCCCGGTCCTTTTTCTCCCCATATATTCGGACAATTCCAATAAAGGCTGCGTCCCTGCGAAGGATTTTTGGTCTGTTTTAGCAGAGGAACAAAACTGATACCATCGATTTCTTGTGGAACATCGTAATCGTCGATACCGGCCATTTCGAGAATAGAAGGATAGAAATCTTCTATAATCAAATAGTCGTTGCACCGTGTGCCGGGTTGTACCGTGCCGGGCCAACGGACGATCATAGGTTCGCGTATTCCTCCTTCGTATGCAGAGCCCTTTCCACATTTTAACGGGAAATTTTGGGTATACAGAGGTTCGTCCCTCCAACCGCTTCCTGTCGCATATCCTCCATTGTCACTCATGAATATAACGATGGTATTGTCGGCTTCACCATTCTTTTCCAGCCAATCCATAATATCTCCTAGACTTTTGTCCATTCCTTCGATGAGCGAAGCATAAGCCGCTTCTTTGTCCGACAATCCTTTCTTTTTGTATTTGTCGTAGAAACGGACATCTTTGTCTATGGGAACATGAATGGCATAATGCGACATGTAGAGGTAAAACGGCTGATTGTATTTTTTAGCTTTATCGAGGGCTTTTAAGGCTTCTTGGGTGAGAGCTTCTGTCATAAATGTGCCTGTTCCCCAATATTTTTCTAATCCCGGGACGGAGAACAGCGATGTAGAATTGCCTGCTTCGTCGTATCCATAATTGCGCTCGCTCAGGTAAGTTGCCGGGCCACCGGCCGCATGTCCTGCAATGTTGGTCTCGAATCCGAAATGGTAGGGACTCTCTCCGGGAGTATCTATTGCACCCCAATGGGCTTTCCCGCAGTGGATCGTGTGGTAACCGTTGTCTTTTAACAATTGCACGAAAGAAGTAGCGATAAAGGTATTGTTTGTTCCATGAACTTGTGCTATGCCGTTGTAGTTCCAATCGGGAACTTCCAGAGTATTGCTGACGGCATCGGTTTTCGTGTTTTTCCGTAGAGTCCAATTCGTGACTCGATGGCGCGAGGCATTACACCCGGTCATCAAGCTGCATCGGGTGGGAGAACTTATACTGGAAGCATAGGCCTGAGTGAACATCATACCCTGCTGAGCCAATTTTTCCATATTAGGCGTTTCATAACGCTCGTTATACATGGTTCTTTGGGTCCAAAAGGGGAGAGACGTATCTTGCCACCCCATATCGTCTACCAAAAATAAAATGATATTCGGACGATTATCGGGTACATGGCTTGTACCGTATGTATGCATTACCGAGGCTATGGGTATTAAACTTAGTGTCAATAATGATTTATTCATGGTTATTCATTTTGTAAATACAAAGATAGATAAAAAAGGAATTATTAAAAATGGCAGTTGTCATTCGGTTGAATCATATTGATAAATTGAATATATAAAGTTGGGTATATTTTTCTGGTTTTATCGTCTTAACTCATAAAAAACTGTTATAGCTTAAATTGATATCCATGAAAAAAAATGTTTTGTTTTTCTTTTTCGTGATTTTATTTCCCTTAGTCGCTTATAGTTCAGGTAACGATGCTGTTGCTAATCCGGCAGCCGTAGTCGAGGAAGGTGATGTGCGATTTACCGTTTTGACACCGCGTGTTATCCGTATGGAGTGGGATTCTTTGCATAGGTTCACCGATGAGCGTTCGTTTATTGTGATTAATCGGAATTTGCCGGTCCCTGAGTTTAAGAAAATTATAAGGGGAGGTAAATTGACGATTCGAACGGACGAATTGGAACTGACATATAAATTGAATACAGGGAAATTTTCAAAAGAAAATTTAGAGATAAAATATCTGAACAAAAAAAGAGCCTTTACGTGGAATCCGAGTGTTACTCAAAAGCAGAATTTGAAAGGGACTGCCCGCACATTGGATCGTATGGACGGTACGACCTTTATTAAGAGGAACGAACCGAGGCACGAGTTACAGTTGGAGGACGGTATTTTGTCTCGTGACGGTTGGACTCTTATCGACGATTCGTCCGGTTTGTTGTTCGATAATAGCGATTTTTCGTGGGTAAAAGAGCGGGAGAACAGAACGGTACAAGATTGGTATTTTATGGCTTATGGTTCGGATTATAAAGCTGCCCTCAAAGATTTTACTCTTTTTGCCGGAAAAGTACCACTGCCTCCTCGTTTCGTATTCGGGTATTGGTGGTCGCGTTATTGGGCATATTCCGACAATGAGATGAGAGATGTGGTTTCGCAATTCGAGAAATTCAATATTCCGTTAGATGTGTTGGTTGTCGATATGGATTGGCATGAGACCGATAGTTTATTCGCCAAACCGGACAAATGGGGACAACGTAAACATTGGACCGGTTATACATGGGAGAAGCGTTTGTTTCCCGATCCCGATCAATTTTTTGACTGGGCCAAGTCGAAGCATCTGAAAACGACCTTGAATTTGCATCCGGCATCGGGTATCGCTCCCTTTGAAAGCCAATACAAAGATTTTGCGAAACGTATGAATTTCGATATATCTACTCATGAAAATATTCCGTGGCAAGGCTCTAATAAGAAGTTTATGAGTACGTTGTTCGATGTCGTGTTGCATCCTATTGAACAGCAAGGTGTGGATTTTTGGTGGCTCGATTGGCAGCAATGGGTTTTCGATAAGGATATAGAGAAACTGAATAACACTTGGTGGCTCAATTATACTTTCTTTGAAGATATGGAACGCAATACCGATAAGCGTCCATTGATTTATCACCGTTGGGGAGGCTTGGGAAATCATCGTTATCAAATAGGTTTTTCGGGAGATGCTTATATTACGTGGAATACGCTCGAATATCAGCCCTATTTTACCAATACGGCTTCGAATGTTCTTTATGGATATTGGAGTCACGATATAGGAGGGCATAAGTTCATCGAAGACGATAATATTTATCAATTTGATCCTGAGATGTATGTCCGTTGGGTACAATATGGCGCTTTGAGCCCGATTTTGAGAACGCACTCAAATAAGGATCCATCGTTGGTAAAAGAGATATGGAGATACCGCGACGAATATTTCGACGCATTGTATAACGCTGTAAGATTGCGTTATCAATTAGTCCCTTATATCTATACGATGGCAAGGGAGACTTATGAAACAGGAGTTTCGCTGTGCCGCCCGATGTATTATGATTATCCCGAAGACGAGCGGGCATATACTTATTCTCGCCAGTACATGTTCGGGGATAATATTTTGGTAGCTCCAATCGGGGCTCCGATGGAGAATGGGGTATCTGATGTGAAGGTTTGGCTTCCGGCCGGTAACGACTGGTATGAATGGCATACGGGTACGTTATTGAACGGCGGACAGGAACTTATCCGACAATTTTCTATCGAAGAATATCCTATTTATGTTAAAGCCGGTGCTGTAATTCCCATGTATGGAAAAGAGGTGAATAGTTTGGACGATAATCCGAAGAAACAAATTATCGGTATTTTCCCGGGTGCGGCGGGTGAGTTTTCTATTTATGAAGATGCAGGTAATGATCAGAGATATGCTGCGGAGTATGCTACAACACGGGTAACGTCGCAATTGGAAAATCGTATTCAACGGATTAAGATTGCTCCGAGAGAGGGTCATTATCGAGGAATGAACCATTCGAAAGATTATCTCGTCCGGTTGTATGGAGCCGAAATGCCTCGATCGGTTAGCTTAAATGGCATGAAGGTAAATTATACGGTGTTGCCCAATTCCAGTGAATGGTCATATTGCGGTAAAGAGTTCATGGTTTCGATTCCTATATCGAATGCCGATTGTAATAAGTCGTACGAAATTGTGGTTGAGTTTGATAAAGCGAATGTTGTTGATGTAAACGATGGAATGATTAAACAATTGAAAACTTTGCATCGAGCTATCGCCAATCGAAAATTTAAATATGCCGGTAATTATGTCGTGCCCGAAGTTACCGGTTTCTGTTCCGAAACGAATTTGAAGGTTTCGTATGACCCTGACAATTTCTGTCATTATATAAATTATTTCAAGACCCATTTTCAAGAAGCTATGGAAATCACGTTAAAAGATGATTTGGTAAGTCCTTTTGCCAAATGAGTAATACTTTAATAGGGAGAAGTGGGTATAAAATTGCGAATATATCGTCTTTACAACATAATTATTAATCTTAAATTTTAGTGACATGAAAAGGCTTTTTTTACTTGCGGGTGTATTGATGTTGATCGGAGGTTTGTCAACAATGAATGCCGAAGTTATTTATGTGACCGAAAACGGCGTGGGTGACGGTATGTCGTGGAATAGTGCCGCTCCTTTGGCGGATGCTCTTTCATGGGCTGCGAAAGGAGATGAGATTTATGTGGCAAAAGGTACTTATACCGGTAGTTTTGCGTTGAAAGTGGCAGCAACCGTATATGGTAACTGTGAGGGGACTGAAACCGAACCGCCTACATATACTTCGGCCGAAGGTCTTGAAACTTTTTTGAAAGGCGATGGTAAACGTGTCGTCCTTTTGGACGGAGGGGCAGCGATTTATGGCTTTGATATATCTGGCGGGGACGCTTCGGAAGAGACTACCGGTGTAGCTCGTGGCGGCGGACTTTATATCAATAGCGGGGGCGGTGTGGCCAAGTATTGTCGCATACACGATAATAAAGCTATCGACGGGACTAAACGTTTGTTGGAGGGAAATCGTATTCCACAGAGAGGTGTTGGCGGTGGTGCTTATGTGTGGAACGGTCGGTTGGAAAACTGTATCGTTGAGAATAACATCGCGACGACAGATCCGTGGCTGAAAGAAGATAATTCCGTATGGTCAATGGGTGTTGGCGGTGGTGTTTGCTTGGAATCTTCTGGCGATCCGGGAGATGCCGTAGTCGTTAATTGTATAATACGGAATAATTATACAACTCCAGATGATGACGAAAGTTCTTATTATCATCAAGGGGGTGGTATTGCCATTAAGTCGGGGTATTTGATTAATAGTCTTATCGTAGGGAATAGGGTGAATGGATCGAATAATAACCAAAATGTCGGCGGTGGTGTGTGTACTACCGAAAAGGAGGCTTATATAATTAATTGTACAGCCTATGACAATCATGTAAAAGGATTGGGTGGCGGTTTCGGATTCCAGTCTCAAAATGCAGATGGAATGAGGGCTGTCGTATCAAACTGTATCGCATGGGGTAACACTTGTCGAGATGACGATTATGGTACAGGTAATGCCAATATTCGTTACGGAAACGCTCAAACCGACGGAGAACTTCCCAACCGAGTAACCATCAATGTGGTATGTGTTCCAGAGAATACAGTAAGTGCCAGTGCAATTACCTCCGATCCTATGTTTGTTGATGCAGCGAACGGTAATTTCCGTTTAGCTGAGGGTAGCCCCTGTATCGATGCCGGCGATGATCCCGCTATCGAAGGGTATGATACCGATTTGGACGGTAATGCCCGTATTTTTGGAGCAGCTGTTGATTTAGGACCGTATGAAGTTAATGACGGCAGTGCCATAGAAACCGCCGAAACCAATGGCGGTGAAATCGTTCGTGTTCAGTATTACACGATGCAGGGAATCGAAGTGACTTCCCCGTCTGTATCGGGACTCTATATTGTCAAGAAGACGTATGATACCAAGAAAGTAGTTGTTGAAAAAAACTTTATTTCGGTCAAATGACTTCGAGCCTTTCGAAATAGTATGGTGAATAAATAAAAAACTTAGAAAATAGTTTGAGAATGATGGGTATAAAATTTTATACCCATCGTCTCAAATAATAGTAATATTTACTAATCTTAAATTTAAATGACATGGAGAAAAAATTTTTACTAGTGGGAGCGTTATTGCTGGCCGGAGGTTTTTCGACAATGAATGCCGATGTTATTTATGTGACAGAATCCGGTTCGGGCGATGGAACATCGTGGAGTAGTGCTGCCAGTTTGGAAGATGCTCTTAGTTGGGCCGCTGCCGGTGACGAAGTTTTTGTCGCTAAGGGGACGTATACGGGTAGTTTTAAGTTGAGGGCTGCTGCCAAAGTTTATGGGAATTGTGTCGGCACGGAAACCGAACCGCCTACGTATACGACAGCCGAAGGGCTCGAAACTTTTTTGAAGGGTCCCGGAGGAAAACGGGTACTTTATTTGGACGGAAAGGCATCGGAAATTTATGGACTGGATATATCTGGTGGAGATGCATCGACGGAGACCACAGGAGTCGGTCGTGGCGGTGGTGTCTATATTAATGATGGAGGGGCAACTTTGAAGTATTGCAATATTCATGATAATATAGGTGTCGATGGCTCTAAAAATATTTTAGGTTCCAATGGGAAAGCTCTAAAAGGTGTTGGCGGAGGCCTTTATGTCTTGAATGGTAGGTTGGAAAATTGTATTATTGAAAACAACATTGCGACTACTGCTCCGTGGGAAGATACGTCGAAAACTTGGTCTACGGGTATCGGAGGCGGTATTTGCTTGGATGCAACCGAGGGAAATGGGTGTAATCCCGATAATGCCATTGTATTGAATTGTATCATTCGTAATAACAGTACGACTCCAACCGACGATGGGGATTCTTTCCAAAGTCAAGGAGGCGGTATCGCCATCAAGTCGGGTAAATTAATTAATAGCCTTGTTGTCGGGAATTCGGTGAATGGGTCGCTGAATAATCAATCGGTAGGTGGAGGCGTCTGTTGTACTGAAAAAGATGCTTATGTGATTAACTGTACCGTTGCGAAGAACCATGTTCAAGGATTGGGTGGCGGTATCGGATTTCAGACGACAAATGCCGACGGTATGACTGCTACTGTTGCCAACTGTATCGCATGGAACAATACATGTCGTGAAGACGATTATGGTACAGGTAATGCCAATATTCGTTTCGGTAACCCTCAAACAGATGGTAAATTACCGGAAAGAGTGACTATCGGAGCCATTTGTGTACCTGAAAAAACGGTCAGTGCCAGCGCAATTACTTCCGATCCAAAATTTGTCGATGTAGCAGGAGGAAATTATCGTTTGGCAGAAGGTAGCCCTTGTATCGATGCCGGTGATGATCCTGCTATCGAAGGATATGATACCGATTTGGCTGGTAATGCCCGTATATTCGGTGCGTCGGTCGATTTAGGTGCTTATGAGGTAACGGACGGTAGTGCCATAGATGATGTTGAAATTCAAGAGGGAGAAGTGGTACGTACTCAGTATTACACGTTGCAGGGTGTAGAGGTTACTTATCCCAGTGTTTCAGGACTTTATATCGTTAAGAAGACCTTCGATACGAAGCAAATAATTACCGAGAAGGTGTTCATCACGATTAAATAAATATTTCGATGTTTTGTTTGGGTGTATTCGGTAGGGAATTCCGATATCGTCTCAGGCTATTGCTTGCCGAATACCCCTTTTTCAGTCACCGTTAAATCTTTATATCATGAAAACAAATCTACTTAGCTTTTTAGTTTTTACAGTATTTTCATTTCAAAGCGCATATGCTGTAAAATATTTTGTTACCCCAGACGGTAGTGAAGACAGTGACGGATTGAGTTGGGAAACCTCTACTTCGTTGAATGCAATATTGACGTCGACCAATTTGTCGGAGGGAGACGAAATCTTTGTAAAGAAAGGAACATACGTAGCTCCAGAGGGGGCCAGTTTTACTTGTAATAGAGCCGATGTGAAGGTGTATGGAAATTGTGAGGGTACAGAGAGTGAAAAACCTGTTTCTTATCAGTTGGACAATATTGAGACTTTTTTGAAAGGCAGTGGTCGCCGGGTATTGTATTTTAAGACGGCGTCTTACTTTGTAGGGTTCGATATATCGGGTGGGGATGCTTATAATTCTACTGCGGGAGCCGCAGGTCGTGCCGGTGGTGTTTATATCGACCACCCCGATGGAATGATAGAATATTGTATCGTCCACGATAATTATGGATCAAAAACCGATGGCTCCATTAAAGGTGTGGGCGGAGGCGTGTATGCTCGCGGAATCGTAAAGAATTGTATCGTTGAGAATAATATAGCCATAGCAGCCGATGGAAAGAAACCGGGTGTCGGAGGCGGAGTCTGTTTAGATGGTGGGTATTTATTGAATTCCATTATACGAAATAATCATTGTGTCGCAGACGAATCGAACAATACATCGACAGGAGGTAATAATGGAGGTGGTGTTTCGATTAAAACGGGCTATGTCGTGAACTGTTTGGTCGAGGGCAATAAAATTGGCGGGACGGCCAATAATGCCAATTATGGAGGCGGAATAGATTGTAGCATGGTAACCGAACCGGCTGGGGAAGAGATTGTGGCTCATGTAATAAATTGTACGGTCGTAGGAAACGATGCGACGAGTGGCCGCGGCGGTGGTATAGGGTTTGGAAATAAAGGCAGTTCGGAGGTTGTGAATTGTATCGTTGTCGATAATGTCGCTCGGTCTGAATCGACACCAGCCGGATCTAACGTTTTTCTGGGACCCGAATCGACGGCGGAAGTTACATATACGATATGGCCTGAATCCGAGGGCGGTGTAGGCAATCTCAATGCCGAACCTCAGTTTGTCGATGGAACTTATATGCTTCAATCTTCGAGTCTGGCGATAAATGCGGGAAATAACGAGGCTATTGGCGATTATGATAAAGATTTAGCCGGAAAAGAGCGGGTTGTTAATGGAACAGTGGATATGGGCGCTTATGAATATGACGGGCTTCCGAGTTCCGTAGAATCGAGTTTTATCGAGTCTGATGAGCCTGTAATAGAAATTCAATATTTTACCTTGTCGGGCCTTCGGTTAGAAAAACCTCAATCCACAGGAATTTATTTGATAAAGAAGATATATGCCTCCCGGAGATATGAAGTCTCGAAGATGGTATTTGTATATAAATAGTTTTTTGGAAGAGTGACTGCACCACTATCCGGTGCAGTCCTTTTTTCGAGGAAATTGGGTTTGTAGTGTTAGATTTTAAATTTATCGAAAAATAACAGAAACAATGGATGAGGTCGTTTTTCAAAGATTTGTCGATGGAGATGATGCGGCATTCACTTTTATTTATAATAAGTATGTCGATCTTCTTTTGCAATATGGCAGAAGTTTGGGATTTGAAAAAGAAGTATTGAAAGATGCCATTCAAGATGTCTTTGTTAAACTATATCTTAATCGGAGGAGCCTTAGCGAAGTGAGGAACTTGAAATATTATTTATTCAGGTCTTTGAAGAATAATTTATTAGATATGTTGAAAGTATCGGTAGATACTTGTAGTATAGATGATTATCAATATAAATTCACTATAAAATGGAATATATTGAATGAGTTGATAGCCGAGGAGGATAAGAAAGAAATAGAAGGAAAATTGAATAAATTACTCAGTTCTCTTACCGGTAGACAACGGGAGATTATATATCTGCGATTCATTCATGAGTTGGAGTATGAAGAGATCGCCTCTCTTATGCACATGACCATACAGTCTTCAAGAAAAGCCGTGTCGAGAGCAATTGGTAAAATGCGAAAGTTGAAAGTGGCTTTTCTTTTTATAATAATCTGTTTATGGTAAAGAAAATTGGAAAAAGAGGGGACAAAAAATGGATTTTGTCGTCTGTATAATAAAAGAAATTTGAAAAAAAATATATCCAAACGATAGAGATGAAAACAAGGGCAGAATATAATATTCTTGATTTTCTTAAAGATGATTCGTTTTTAAGAAGTGTTTTGCTTTTGACCGACGATGATGTTGAATTTTGGGATAATTATGTTTTAGAGAATCCTGAGAAAAAACAAGAAATTGAAGCGGCGAAACAACTTCTTTCGTCTATGACATTCGATGATGAAACTTATTCCGAACAGGAGAAGCTGGAACTTTTGGAGCATGTCAACGATCAAGTGAAATCGATACGGAGGCATCGTTTGTATGTGGGCTTTTATAAGATTTTTGCAGCGGCATGTATCGTCGCTTTACTTTCGGTAGGTGTTTATTCTTTTTTTGCTCCTTTTACTTCCGATAATCAAGTAGCGACGATAGAGAAGAACCGATCTAATTTTGAGAAAGATACCCGATTGGTCATTGCCGGGGAAAGGACGATTCCTCTTGAAGAGGGGGACGATGTGTTGTATGGAGGCGGCGAGGCGACTATTTCGTCGATAAACCAGCAGGACGAACGATATGCAGTAGATGTAAACGATAGTAAGGTCGAATATAATGAATTGATCGTGCCTAAGGGTCGCAGAGCTTCTCATTTGGTATTGGAAGACGGTTCGAAGGTTTGGGTCAATTCGGGCTCGACGTTTCGTTTTCCGACAACTTTTGAGAAGAATAAACGAGAAGTATATGTCGATGGCGAAATTTACATCGAGATTGCCAAAGATGCCGAAAGGCCGTTTTTTGTAAAAACTTCGGAAATGAGTGTGAGGGCATTGGGTACTCGATTTAATGTGATGGCTTATCACGATGAGTTGGCTCAGTCTGTTGTCTTGGTTGAAGGATTGGTCGAGGTTCAATCGAATGATGAATCGAAAAAGAAAATTTTGCAACCTGACCATATGCTGACTTTGGCGAGCAACTCTATGGATATTACTGCGGCGAATACGTATGATTTTATCAGTTGGAAAGATGGATTGCTTCAATTCCGCAGCCAGCCGTTGTCGATGATATTGGCGAAAATTTCCAGACATTATGACCTTTATATCGATTGCGAAAAGGATATTAAAGATTTGAAATGCAGTGGAAAGTTGGTTTTGTTCGATGATCCGAAAGACGTATTGGAAACTATTTCCCGTACGATTTCATTGGAAAAGGCCGATTCTAAAACGGTTCCCATGTCGTATGAAATGAACGGAAATACTATTTTATTGAAGAAGAGAAGTTAATTATAAAACTTGTTAACTACTAATACAGAAAAACTTATGTTACCTTGGAAAAATCTATTTGGAATGTATGGGAGAGGGCATTTCTGTAATAAATTGAAACGTTCGATTCTATTACTTTTTTTGCTGGGTATGTTCCCGTATGCATGGGGCCAGCAAACCAATGTATCTCTCAATTTGAGAAATGTTCCTATTAAAAGTGTTTTGTCTCAAATTGAGAAGTCGACCAATTATTATGTTTTTTTCTATACGGATAATTTGAACTCCGAATTGTCTAAAAGGGTGAATGTTACAGTCAATAATACGCCGGTTGTTACTGTCTTGAACCAGATTTTCAGTACAACGAATATTTCTTATGAAATAAAGAATAAACGTCAAGTGAGTTTATTTCTGGTAGAGAAATCGTCACCGAAAAGTAAGGCTCAGGCTGTAAAGTCAAATAAGATACAGATTACGGGAACCGTTTTCGATGCCAATAACGAACCGTTGATTGGCGCCAGTGTTCGGGTATTGGGGACGACGATTGGTTCTATGGCCGATATAAACGGGGCATTTAAGCTGGAAGTTTCCCCCGGAGATGTATTGGAAGCCTCTTATATAGGATATAATCCTCAGCAGGTAAAGGTCGGTTCACAAACCCGGTTCCAATTTGTTTTGGAGGAGGTTGCCAATACGTTGGACGACATCGTTGTTGTCGGTTATAGTTCACAGAAAAAAGAAACGGTTACCGGTTCTATCTCTATGGTAACCACAAAGGATCTTTTACAATCGCCGCAAGCTAATATTAGCAATGCACTCGGCGGTAGGATTCCCGGATTGTTGAGTGTGCAACGAAGCGGTGAACCGGGGCAAGACATGTCTACGTTGCGTATACGCGGTGTCGGTACTTTCGCCAGTGATGCGGAATCACAGAATCCTTTGATAATGGTAGATGGTATCGAAGTGAATAACTTGAACGATATAGACCCGAACGAAGTGGAGTCGTTGTCTATTTTGAAAGATGCTTCGGCGACTGCCGTATATGGTGTGAGAGGTGCGAATGGTGTTATTTTGATTACGACAAAGCGTGGTGAGTTGGGAAAACCGAAAATTAGTTTTTCGACAAATGTCGCTATCACGAATTTCCCGTTTTTGCCCGAACCGATGAATTCGTATGAATATGCAAGGGCTTATAATGAGGCTCAGGCTTACGATTATTATTCTCAGTTATCGTATATTCCACGTTACTCTGAGGAAGCTATCGAAGCATATCGAACCGGTTCTGATCCTCTGTTTTATCCAGATATCAATTGGTATGATTATATGTTGAAGGATTTCTCGACTCAGACTCAGACAAACTTTAATGTGAGCGGGGGAACCGAGCGGGTGAAATATTTCGTTTCATTGGGTGTGTTTACGCAGAACGGTATGTTGGATACCGGTATATATGACCCGGGGTATAGCTATCAAATTGCATTCAGACGCTATAATATGCGTTCGAATTTCGATATAAATGTTACGAAAAACCTGTTGTTGAGTTTAGATATTTCTAACCAGATGGGAAATTTGCAGAACCCCAATTGGAGTACAGGACAAATTATGGAGTCGTTGAATTCGACACCGTCTAATGCTGCACCGGGAGTGATTGACAACAAGGTTGTGACGATAACCGATGTATTCGGTAGCGGGCGCAATCCTGCCAGTCCTTATACGAGAGGTTGGAAATCGAAGTATGAAAATAATTTGAATTTATCGGGACGGTTCACGTATAAAATGGATTATTTATTGAAAGGTCTTTCTTTGCGTGGAGCTCTTTCTTACAAGAGTTATAGTACAGAAACGAAGACCTATAATGACCGTGGAATAACCTATGACTTGCGAAGAGCCGGCGATGAGTTGATTTTTGTTCCGTCTACCGATCCCGGGAAATTGACTTATCAAGGAACAAATAGCAGGAATATACGCATTTATTCGGAAATCGGAGCGGAATATACCGGCAAGTTCGGGGAGCATACGGTAACGGGATTGGTCTTGTACAATCAAGGGAAATATTATAATCCTACATTAAAGTATAATATTCCTAATGGATATCAAGGATTGGTCGGTCGGGTTACGTACAATTACGGCAACCGTTATTTGGCCGAAGTAAACGTAGGATATAACGGTACTGAGAATTTTGCCCCGGGCAAACGTTTCGGGTGGTTTCCTGCGTATTCGTTGGGGTGGGTTTTGACCGAGGAGCCTTATTTCCCTCGAAATGAAGTCTTGTCATTCTTGAAAATAAGAGGGTCGTATGGAACCGTAGGTAACGATAAAATCGGTGGAGACCGCTTTTTATATTTGCCATCGGTATATACCTATACAGGTAGCAATTCGTATTATTTTGGAGAAGTGGGTTCGTCATATGTGGGATATGTGGGGTCTAACGAGAGTAAGGCCGGTAACCCTGATTTGACATGGGAGAAAGCAATCAAATGGAATGTTGGGGCCGATGTTAAATTTTGGGGAGATCGCATAGGTTTAACGTTCGATTACTTTATGGAGCATCGGGATAATATCCTTTGTAACCGTAATACGGTTCCTACTATCATCGGTATTTCGGCATCGAATCTTCCGGCTTATAATATGGGTCGTATGAGAAATTCTGGTTGGGACGGAGAAATTTCTGTCGGCGATCGTATTGGTGATTGGAGCTATTTTGTAAAAGCTAATTTTACGTATGCCCATAATAAGATTTTGGAACAAGACGAAGTTATCCGTAATGAAGATTATCTCTATCGGACAGGATTACGTTACGGGCAATTCTTCGGTTATGTGGCCGATGGAATTTTCAACTCTTGGGAAGAGGTAAATGCCGCAGGACGACCCGAGTATGTGATGGCTAACAATAATAATAAGATACAGCCGGGAGATGTTCGTTATGTGGATATTAACGGTGACGGCAAAATCAATGACGATGACCAAGTTCCTATCGGGTATTCCAATTTTCCGGAAATCATGTATGGAATTTCATTAGGAGGGTCTTATAAAAATCTCGATATTTCATTGCTGTTTCAGGGGGCGACTCACGTGTCCAATATGCCTTCTCGTCGTATTATGCGGGGCTTTTACGAATATACGGGAGCTAATCGTGATTTGTTGAAGAGTTGGAGTTACGAGCGTTTTGTCAATAACCAGAAAATCGTTTATCCTCGCTATGGTGTGAATGGAGTAGGACATAATTACCTAACATCGACTTATTGGTTGGAAGATGCTTCATACCTCCGTTTGAAAAACGTAGAAGTCGGTTATACATTCAGACAAGAATCTTTGAAGAAAGCAGGTATCGGTTCGATCAGAATCTATGTAAATGGAAGCAATTTATTGACATGGACCGATATGTTACCCGGACAGGATCCCGAAGTCGCCAATGCCGGAGTGACGAATAGCGAACCTTATCCTGTTACACGGGTATTCAACTTCGGGCTCAATGTTAATTTTTAATTGGATAGTAACGACCTAAAATATTATACCATGTATTTGAAGAATATAAATTTGAAAAGGCTTAAACAGCTTGTTTCTCCCTTACTAATCTTATTAGTTCTGGTGTTGCCGGTCGCTGTCGTATCGTGCGAAGATATGATGGGAAACTATTTGGAAAACCCGCCGGGAGGAGATGTGACAGAAGATACTATATTTTCATCGAGAACACAAGTGGAGACATTCTTAACGAGTATTTATCAGATGGGTATCCATTCTAATTTGGGGTATGCTTCGGCGAACTCGAATGTTTATTCCAATAGGGACGAGAACATTTTCGCCGGAGCTTGCGACGAGGCCGAGACGTGTGCCAACTGGTATCGCATGAACTGGTGGAACGAGGGTTCTATCTCGGCTAATCGTACCGATGATTCTCGATTTGATTATCGTTTTGTAGCTATCAGGAAGATAACGGTTCTTTTGGACAGGATTTATGATGTCCCCGATATTACTCCTGAATATAGAGACCAGTTGATAGCCGAGGCTAAGTTGATAAGAGCGTTGAATTATTTTGAGATGATGAAGCGTTATGGCGGGATGCCTATTATTCGGGAACGCTTGCAGTTGGACGATAATTTGAAAATACCTCGTGCCAGTTTAAGGGAGATGCTTTTTTTCATCTTGCAGGATATTGACGAGGCTTATCCGGCTTTGCTCGATAATGCTTTGCAGAATCTGAGGGGGCGTGTTCATAAGGGAGTAGCGTTGGCGTTAAAGTCTAAAGTATTGCTGTATGCTGCTAGTCCATTGTTTAATACCAACGAGCCTTATATGGATTTCGGGACGAATAATAATCTCATTTGTTTGAACGAACCTAAAAATATGGTGTGGTGGGAGCGTGCTGCCGCAGTTGCCGATTCTTGCATTCGCTGGGCGGAAACGAATGGTTGTTATTTGATTACCGATCAGGGAGTGGATGCCAATTATCAATATAGTTGGGAGGTGTATGATAATCCCGAGATTATTTTAGCCGAGAAGGCCGCTCAGGGTATGGGTTGTTGGAATCGTCCGTGGTCGGGTATTATTCCGGGCTCGATTATTGCCGGTAGTTCGGGTACAAACGGGACGACACCTTTGTTGAACTTTGTGCGTAAGTACGAAGATCGTGACGGTAATAAAGTCGAATGGAACGGCGGCGATGATTTACAAGCGAAGTTGGCAAGTTTGGATAGACGTTTTGCACAGACTATCGCATATAATTTATCTTGGTGGAATTCACAGACGCCCGAGGTTCAGCTTTGGGAAGCCAATGAAGAACTGGGCGTTGCGGCCGGTAAGCATATCAATGATTGTTATGGTGGATTTTGGTTGCATAAGTTAGTCTCTCCGTCTATCATGCGTCCCGATAACCAAGAGCCTGTTCCCAATTCTACACTTTTCCAATTGAATGAAATTTATTTGAATTTTGCCGAGGCTATGAATGAGGCTTATGGACCGGACGATAAACATGGTTATAAATATTCGGCAAGAGAGGCTATAAATATTATTCGCGAGCGTTCGGGACAACCGGCTATTTTGTCGGGTAGTGGAATCTATTCCGATTTTAGGGAATTGGTTCGTAATGAACGAGCTATTGAATTAGCGTTCGATAACCATCGTTTTTGGGATGTGCGTCGTTGGATGATTGCCGAGCAAGAAGGAGTGATGAGTGGAGCTATGTATGGCATTAAGATTTATTGGATTAATTCGAGTCCGCAAGAGTTCCGCTATACGCCCTATTTGTATGAGAACCGTACATTTACGAAAAAAATGTATTTGCACCCGTTTTCTACGAACGAGGTTAATAAGGGATATTTGATACAGAATCCAGGTTATTAATTCAGATGTACTATGATCAACATGAAGATAAAGAAAGATTGCCTCATGAAGCATAAAATATTTTTGCTGGTTCAAGGTTTGTTGTTTACTGGGCTTTTATCTGCTCAGGTGGTTCATACCGATTCGACGTTTTCTGAAAAAATGGTTCCGATTGCTTATGGAGAGCGGGCAGAATGGGAAATGACAGGTGCGATATCTTCTGTAAAGGGAGATGAAATGTCGAAGTCGTTTACCACGAATGTTGCAAATACTTTATATGCGAGACTTCCGGGACTTACAGTGGGTCAACAGAGTGGAGAGCCCGGGAACGATGCCCCTACGTTGCATGCTCGCGGTATAAGCACGTTTGGAACAGGGCGGGACGTTACTATTATAATTGACGGTTTCCCTTCTACGTTGGAATTATTTCAACAGTTGACGCCTCAGGAAATAGAGTCGGTTAATTTGTTAAAGGATGCTGCCTCTGCGGCGATATATGGGAATAAGGCTGCCAATGGTGTATTGCTTGTAAAGACAAAGAGAGGTGTGAATGCACCTTTGGAACTGAAACTGGGCATTCGCTTCGGTATGCAGCAGGCCATGAGGTTACCGGATTTTTTAGGATCGTATGACTATGCCCAGTTATACAACGAAGCTATGGTTAACGATTTAGGTCCGGGCTCTGAGGTGTATTCTCCTGCCGATTTGGAGGCTTATAAGAATGGAACGGATAAATATAGGTATCCGAATGTAAATTGGTATAATCAACTGCTTCGAACTCTTTCGCCGATTGCCGACTATGATTTGTCGGCAAGAGGTGGTTCCGATGTCGTACGATACTTCGTTTTGTTGAATGTCGCGACGAATAAGGGATTATATAAGGGTACAGAAAAAGAGTCGGATTATACGAAGGACTTTTCGTATACGCGATATAATTTCAGGACGAATGTCGATGTGAAATTGTCGAAACGCATCTCTTCGGAATTTACTTTGGGGGGAAGTGTAGAGGATCGTGTGAATCCTGGGCGAGTAAGGAATGACGTAAGCGGTGAATATAGTACGAATGTATTCAATTTAATGGCAAAACTTCCGCCCAATGCGTTTCCGATTTATCATGAAAATGGCCAAATAGGAGGTAATTCTGCCTATTATAATCCGTGGGCAGAGATTACAGAAACAGGATATTATTCTACGAATAAGCGATCTGCACAATTGTCCGCTAAGTTAATAGGCGATTTGGGTATGATTACCCCGGGGTTGAGTATTTCGGGAGCGGTCGGTTTCAATACGATATATAAATCGTATACCATAGCATCTAGGGATTATGCCCGATATGATATGTCCGGACAACAGTTTGGTGAAACCTCTTCTATGTCTATAAGCGAAAGTGCGTATAATCAATGGCGGAATTTTGTCGTTCATGGTTTTGTGAACTATGATAGGGTTTTCGGAGAGCATCATGTGGATGCTATGTTGATGGGTGGTTATGAGGAATATAACGTATCATCTACCGATTTACCGTATAAGGATATCGTTTCGGGTGGTCGCTTGACTTATTCTTACGATAAGCGGTACGTTGCAGAGTTTTCCTTTGCTTACTCGGGCAACGATAATTATGCACGCGGAAAACGTTTTGGATTTTTTCCGGCCGGATCGTTGGGGTATGTGATTTCTAATGAAGAGTTCCTAAAAGGTAACAAAATAGTAGATTACCTTAAATTGAGGGCTTCGTATGGACTCACAGGGAATAAAGATAACGGATCTACAAGATTCCCGTATAATCAGTATTATACAGGTGGAAACTATTATCTCGGTCAGTCGAATGCTGCATCGTATTATTACGTTCAGAATTATTATGCCAATCCAGATGCTACATGGGAAAAAGACAGAAAATTTAATATCGGTATCGATGCCGTTCTTTCCGATAGATTAAGCATTACGGCTGATTATTTCAAAGAAAAGCGATATGATATTTTGACGATGCCGTATGATGTACTTCCTAGTTTTGTAGGATTCAAGCGTCCTGAACTGAATATTGGGCGGGTGAGTAACCAAGGATTCGAGGCTGTGGTGCGTTATACCGGAAAAGAAACCAAAGATTTGACGTGGTTTGTGGAGGCAAGTGCTTGGTTTGCAAGAAATAAAATATTGTATAATGCCGAGGCTCCTCAAAATTATGCTTATCAGTATAGAATCGGGCATAGGGTTGATCAACCGTTTTTGTTAGAAGCACTGGGGTTCTTTAACGACCAAAACGAAATAGATAGTTCGCCGAAGCAGACTTTTGCAGCGGTTCAACCGGGCGATTTGAAGTATGCCGATTTAAATAACGATAAAAGAATCGATTCGGAAGATTTTAAAGCCATAGGTTATACCGATGTCCCTGAGTGTACTTTGGGTTTGCATGCGGGATTGACATATAAGGGTTTTGATTTCGATGTTTTATTTCAAGGAGCTTTGAATCGGTCGGTTTATTGGAGCGGCTCATATTTCGAAGCCTTCCAGAATGATGGACAGATTTCTTCTATTGCACTGAATAGGTGGACAGAGGATACAAAATCGACAGCTACTTATCCTCGGCTTTCGGCCTCCAATAATCTGAACAATTATCAGTCTTCTTCTTTTTGGCAGAAGAACGGTGATTTTTTGAAACTTCGTTCTTTGGAGATAGGGTATACAATTCCGAAGAATTTGACTCGAAAGATAAAAATTGAAGGAGTAAGAGTTTTCATGAATGGGACTAACTTGTTCTCGTTAGACCATATGGCCGGATTTACCGACCCGGAGACTATGACCGGTTATCCGGCAATGAGAACGGTGAGTTTAGGACTTAGTGTTCAACTTTAATATTAAAATTAAGTATTATGAAACCATATAAGATTCCGGTTATTGTCGGGCTATTGTTTTCGGTAGTTTTCTATTCGTGTGACGATCTCCTCGATCCTAAGGCGGAGACTAATTTAACAGAAGAGTTTGCTAATGTTTCGTATAATAATACATTGGCTCGATCGATAGGTCTTTATTCTTATTTGCCAGATGGTCTTTCTTATCTGGACGGGGCAATGATGGCAGCTGCGAGCGACGAGGCTGAATATACTTTGGAAACAGCTTCTATTCATGGTTTTAACGTAGGTAGCTGGAATGCCAATAATAATCCAGACGGATCGGCGTGGGAACGTAACTTTGAAGGAATATTTGCTGCGAATTTATTTTTGAAAGAATCTGACGAGGTCGATTTGGATTATTTGAAATATGACCCTACAAAACAGCAAGATTATCAGAATCGATTGAATAATATTCATCGATGGAAATATGAGGCTCGTTTTTTGAGAGCTTACTATTATTTCGAATTGGTGAAGCGGTATGGCGGTGTTCCTATTATAACGGAACCGCTGGGTTTGAAATCCGATTTGTCGACTTTTTCGAGAGATTCCTTATCTGCTTGTATAAGGTTTATTGTCAGTGAGTGCGACTCGGCTGCGGCAGTTTTACAGGCTCCCGATAGAATGACCGACGTTGCCAATAATTTGGGTCGTGCAACGAAAGGAGCTGCTATGGGGTTGAAGTGTAGAGCTCTACTTTATGCGGCTAGCGATTTGTTTAATAAGCCAGAGGAGTGGGCTCCCGGTTATACTCATAAAGAATATATTTCCATGCAAGACGGGAAGAGCCAGCAAGAACGTTGGGAGGAGGCCGCTGCGGCTTGTAACGATTTTATTACGACTTTGGGAAATAAATATCCGATGGACGAGTATCGTTTAATACGGGATTATCAGAATGGTGAGATAATATTCGACAGACGATACGGTTCGACCAATACTTTTGAAAAGAATAATTATCCGGTTGGATATAATTTGGGACAGAGCGGGAATACGCCTTCACAGAATTTGGTGGATGCTTATGAGATGATTGACGGTACTCCGTTTGATTGGAATAATCCAGAACATAAGTCCAATCCTTATGCCAATAGAGACCCTCGGTTAGCGATGTCGATTTTGACGAATAACGTGGAATTCAAGGATCGTACGATCGAAGCATGGACCGGCGGTCGAGATGGAAAGGGTGTTATTCATGCCACGCGTACCGGCTATTATATTTATAAATTCATAGATCCTAATTTAGATTTGTTGCAGAACCGTACGAGTGTGCATCATTGGGTAATAATGAGATACGCCGAAATCTTATTGAGTTATGCAGAAGCCATGAATGAGGCTTATGGGCCTACGGGTAATGTTGGTTACCGGTTAAATGCCGTCAGGGCTTTGAATCAAGTGAGGAATCGAGTCGGTGTTGAAATGCCGGCTGTACCTACGGCTATATCGAAAGAGGAGTTGAGAGAAAAGATTCGGAACGAACGTCGGGTGGAATTGGCTTTCGAGGATCATCGTTTTTGGGATGTGCGTCGTTGGATGATTGCGCCAGAGACATTGGGCGCACCGCTTCGGGGCGTGGAAATAACGAAAATTTCAGATGAAGAGTTCGAATATAACCCCATTGAGGTGGAAAAAAGAACATTCGAGCCGAAAATGTATTTATATTCGATTCCTCAGGCCGATCTTAATACGACCGGTTGGGTACAGAATCCACTTTGGTAAAGAGATAATAACTAATAAACACGAAATAAGATGAAATCAATGATAAAAAATCGTCTTTTACTTGTGACTGCAATTTGCTTTTTGTTTGCGGGTACATCATGTCAATACGATGAAATTGTAGATATTCCTTATCCCGAATCTTTGGTTTATTTACCGATAGCTGTTAATGGGAGTATTTCACCTGACGGTGTCTATACGATTGAAGAAGGAGCATCGACGGCGTGGGTTTCTCCTACGCCGGGACAACCGATGAAATATACAGTGAGGAACGCCGATAATGCCTTTGTCATTCCGTTGGGTATTTATCGTTCGGGTACGGGAAAAACTATTAAAGGCTCTGTAAATGTTTCGGTAATGTTGAATGCGGATACGGTTCAAACCTTGATAGATAATGGTGTTTTGACCGATGTGGAAGTTGTGCCTTCTGAATATGTCCTTCAAATACCACAAAATATCCAAATACCCGATGGGAAAAACGAAACGACTTTTGATGTCTCCGTGGCATTAGATTTTTTGAGAAAAGATGCTCCTAAAAAGTATGCTATGGGTATTGTGATTTCTGATGAGAATAATCGTGTGAATAAACAGCTGAATACAGGCATTATATTGATTGATACGAAAATAACGATACCAGTAGCTACATTTACTACACAACTCGACGGTAGCTCATTCGATACGTTCGTATTTACTAATTCTTCTCTTTATTGGGATTTCTTTTCGGGCGAGGAGCCTTTTTCTTGGGATTTTGGAGATGGGTCGGCGATTTCGCATGAAATTAATCCGAAACATCAATATGGAGCTGTTGGCGATTATAATGTAACATTGACGGTAAGGGGGATTACAGGCGAGACGGTTACGGTAACCAATACGGTTTCTGTGAAAAGTAATTAAACAGATAATTTAATTTTTATACGATGAAAAAGATATGTAGTAGTATTTTTAGGGTGTTGGTTATTCCGTATGTAATGTGCGGATTTGTTGCCGCCCAAAACAGTTACACGTTGAATGGGCTTTCGGAGTTAAAGGAGTTTACGGCCGGTTCGGTGGAAGAGACTGTTGAGAATTTGACTTTGATTGAACCGGAGGGAAGCGAGATGATTCCAGAGTCAGAGATTTTGAAATTGACCGATAGAGTAAAGAAAATTACGGGAACGTTGACGATGGAAGGTCTTTCTCAATTGACTACTACAACAGGGTTGATAGATGTGATCGATTGTAGTGAAGCCGGTTTTGTGTTTAGGGATTGCCCTGTATTGAGCGATATGGATGCATTTGCCGATGAAGATAAGTTCTCGGTTATTCATGGCGATTTTATTATAGAAAATTGTCCCCAAGTCATGACGGGTGCGGCTACGGCACATCTTGATAAATCTTTTTCGAAGATACGTGAGGTACAGGGCGATTTGAAGTTGACCAATATAACCACTGCAATGAATAAACCACAAAAGATATTCCCTTATTTGGAAAAAGTAGAAGGTGATTTTGTGGTCGATGGGTGTAGTCGTCTTTATTATTTCACCAATGGGGATAATACAGAGAACATGCCTTTGACTTATATCGGAGGAGATTTGGTGCTGACGAATAATCGGTCTTTGCAGCGATTGAACGGTTTTGGTTCTTTAAAACATTTAGGGGGTAATGTTTCTATTTTAGATAACGGTGCGATACCAGAAGAGCCCTCTGATGACAATGTTATCGGATTTTGTAAAATCAAATATTATGAAATGGCTGGTATATTGGACGAAGAAGCCACGGTACAGTTGGGGCGGTCGACCAGCCTGATTGATTTTAATAGTTTGTCACCGTGTCCTTACGAGGTGGTTGAAGATATAAGTGGAACGTTCAAAGCTGTGCCGGCCAATCGGTTTCTCAATTCCATTGGCATGAATACATCGATAAACAGTAGGGGTGAAAATGTGAATACCACCGAGGAGATTATGCGATATTTGGGTGCTCGGTGGATTCGTACGAGTGTGGGGGGCAGTGTGAGCTCGCTTACTAATCTGCCGGAGACTTCGTTACCGGGAGCCGGCACGTCGATAGCTTCGTATAAACAATTGTATGATAATGCCGGTATTCGGTTCAGTGCAGGACTGGGAGCCGGGGGACAGGAACGGAATATTCCCAATTTAATAAATAATGTCAAGCGAATTATCGATGCGACTTCTCCGGACGCAATTATTGCGATCGAAGGGAACAACGAGCCTAATAATAGAAATTGGTATGTAATTTTTGAAGGAGAAGTCGGCGGAGGGAATAAAGAAGGAAAAAATAATTGGAAGCCGGTGGCTCGTATGCAGAAGAAGTTGTATGAAGATGTGAAAGCCGATCCCGTGTTGGGGAAAGACGGGTATAATTATCCGGTTTGGAGCCTTACGTATGGTGGAGCTTCGGGAGAAAATGTCGGGTTACAGTATCTCAAAGTTCCAGAGGACGATATGGCAGTTCCCGAGGAATTCAGAGGAGTAACTTTTGCCGATGTCGCTAATTTACACAACTATTTTAATCATCCGAGTTTCAAGTTTCCACAAAATAATCAGACATGGAGAGCCGCTGAGCCGAGTACGAATGTGCCACCGGGTTGCGATGTGCTGTATCGGCATTTCGGTGTGACGTGGTTAAATAAATACAAAGGGTATTTGACCGATGAGGAGTTAGAGGCGTTACCTCGTGTCACGACTGAAACTGGGTCTACGATAAGCGATGCTGTGACGGAAGAGATGCAGGGATTATTATATATGTCGCTTTATCTTGCACAATTCGCTCAGGGATTTGATTACACGGCCATGTATTTGCTGACCGACCGACGAGATGAATCGGGAAACCAAAGTTTCGGTTTTTACGATAAGTTTTATAATCCGAGACAATCGGCTCATTATCTTCATAATTTAACGACTATTCTAAAAGATGATAAAGATATTGACGAACCGGGTGAATTAACTTATTCTATTACAGGCCGCACGATAACTGTTCATGATTTATTGCTCCAAAAGAATAACGGGACCTTTGAATTGGTCATCTGGGGAGAGAAGTATGAAGGTGGTAGCGATCGGATAACTGTCGGTTTTGATCAAACTTATGACGAGGTATGGGTTTATAATCCGACTAAGGGGACTGCTCCCGAAATGGTATTGAACAATGTGAATTCAATAGAGTTGGATATCTCTAATCATCCTTATGTTATTGAAATAGGGGAACATCCAGAATCTTCTGTGGAGGATATGAAAAACGATGATTTCCAGATTCGTGCATTCCCGAATCCTGTAATTAGGAATTTAACGATTTATTCCGATACGGAAATAGGAAAAGTTTCCTTGTTCGATATGATGGGCAATTGTGTCTATACGGGCAGAGTATATGACAAAGTTTACACTGTTGATATGGATAACTTGCCTGCGGGTGCTTATATACTGAGTGTTCTCGATGAGTCGGGCAACTGTATAAAAAAGCAGAAAGTGATAAAGTCTTAATCTTGTCGGGTTGAATTGCTAATTTTTTAGATATCTTATATTATGAGAAATTTATTGTGGATATTATCAGGAGTTTTGTTGGTTACTGCATGTAATAATATTTCTTCATCTGATGGAAATGAAGACGTGCTTTCCTTTGTTAATCCGTTTATAGGAAATGCCGATAATGGACATACTTTTCCCGGAGCATGTGTGCCATTTGGGTTTATACAAGCAAGTCCAGAAACAGGGAACGATGAGTGGAAATACTGTTCGGGATTTAATATTGCAGACGATTCTATCATGGGATTTGCCCAAAATCATTTGAATGGAACCGGTTGTCCCGATTTGGGAGATGTATTGATATTCCCTTTTAGCGGAGATGTGAAAAATGGCATATATAAAAGTGCATATGATAAAGCGACTCAAACGGCATCACCCGCATATTATAAGGTGAAATTGACCGATTCGGATATAGATGTCGAGGTGACAGCGACACAGCGTACCGCTTATTATGTATGTACTTATAATTCTGATGCGCCCGCACGAATGTTGTTGGATATGCAAAGTGGAGTCGTGTATAATCAGGACCATTTGAAAACACATGTTTTGTATGCCGACATGAATATGCCTGATAATTGGACTATAACCGGACATCAAGAAGTTAAAAATTGGGTACGACGCCATTTCTTTTATGTGGTAAAGTTCGATAAGCCCTATACCGTGAAGGAGGTATTGCCAGCTCGTGAAGGGGAGAAAGCCAAACGAATGATTTTAGAGTTTGATTTAGAACCGGGAGAATCGGTACAGATAAAAGTCGCTCTTTCAACAGTTGGTATCGAGGGGGCTCAAAGTGCTTTGTTAACTGAGAGTCCCGATTGGGATTTCGAAGCGGTTAAAAAAGAGAGTCAGGATTTATGGAGGGAATTGTTGTCGAAAGTTTCTGTGTCAGGAACGAAAGAGCAAAAAACAAATTTTTATACATCGTTATATCATCTGTATATTCAGCCTAACGATATTGCCGATATAGATGGAAAGTATAGAGGTGTTAATGACAGTGTGTTCGTTTCTAAATCAGGCACATATTATTCGACGTTTTCTTTGTGGGATACCTATCGGGCTGCACACCCTCTTTATACGATTTTGATCCCCAAACGAGTACCCGGAATGATAAATAGTTTGTTGGATTATCAGAAGGTACAAGGGCATTTGCCGGTTTGGACGTTATGGGATAAAGAGACATATTGCATGATAGCCAATCATGCGGTTCCTGTCGTTGTCGATGCCTATTTAAAAGGGGTTAAAGGATTTAGTCCAGAAGATGCCTATAATGCGATTAAGGCTTCGTTGACGGTGAGTCATAAAAAATCGGATTGGGAAACTTATGATAAATATGGTTATTATCCATTTGATATAACTACGGTAGAATCGGTATCCCGGACATTAGAATCCGCCTACGATGATTATTGTGCTGCGCAAATGGCAAAAGCAATGGGTAAGGATAAGGATTATGAGTTTTTTATGAAACGGGCCAGTGCATATAAATCGTTATTTGATCCCGGCACGAAGTTGATGAGAGGAAAGGACTCGAAAGGAAAATGGCGTTTTCCGTTTAATCCGTTTTTGTTGTCTCATGCAGCCAGCTGCGGTGGGGATTATACCGAAGGTAACGCATGGCAATATACTTGGCATGTGCAACACGATGTGGCGGGTTTAATTGATTTAATGGGTGGAAAGGAATCTTTTGCTATGAAATTGGACTCGTTGTTTATGTTGGATACGATAGCCGAGAATACAGGCTTTGTCTCGGACGTCAGTGGATTTATCGGGCAGTATGCACATGGGAATGAGCCGAGTCATCATGTCGTTTATTTGTATAATTACGTGGATCAACCGTGGAAAACCCAAGAGTTGATACCAGAGATATTCGAACGATTCTATAAACCGAAACCCGGTGGTTTGTGTGGAAACGACGATTGTGGACAGATGTCTGCATGGTATATTTTTTCTTCGATGGGATTTTATCCGGTAGATCCGATTAGTGGAGAGTATGTTTTAGGTGCTCCACAAATGGATAAAATATCCATTCAGTTGACGGAAGACAGAGCATTTGTCGTAGAGGCGAAGAATCTTTCCAGAAAGAATAAATATGTCAAATCGGTCGAATTGAATGGAAAGCCGGTGAGAGGGTTGACGATCAAGCATGAGGATATAATGAGTGGAGGTCATTTGGTATTTACAATGACCGATGAACCGGTGAAAAGAGTGTTGAAGTAATATAATAATGTTGCCGTATGAGAAGAATAATTGGATTTGTCACGATGTTTTTTTTAGCTGTGACAGTAGTTTTCGGGAAATCTCAGGAGAATGTTATAGATATTACATTTAATAAGTTAGGTGCTGTTTATCATAAAAACGAGTCTGGGAATGCAGTTTGTAAGGTTATAAAAGCAAATAACGATATTACCTATGAGGTTGTGGTCGAGATAGTGGATATCGATAAAAAACCGATTGGTTATAAGAAAACGTACACGCTGTCGAGTCCTTTCGAACGGTATTATTACGTTCCGTTCCAGTTCTCGGAATTGGGCTATTATTATTTGAGCGTAAGTTTTTTACACGGAGATAAAGTCATATTCTCGAAACAGGAAGGTTTTGGCGTGATACCCGATGTGACCCTTACGAAGAAAGATTACGATTCTCCGTTTGGAGTAGGAGCTCATTATGCTCGTTATGGAGACTGGCGGGTGGCCGAGATTCAGCAAGCATTGGGCATTGCTTGGGTCAGAGATGTTGCGAGATGGAAAGATTTTATCGGTACTGCGAGAAATACGCCCGATCCTTTTATCGATTATTTAGACCGACACAATATTTGTTGGTTGCCTATTTTAGACTATGTGGATGCCAATCATGGCTGGCGAGATGAAAATGGTATCTGGCGTTGGGACGAAGATGTGACGAATATCAAAAAATATGTCGAGATGAATGAGAATCGTATTCTTGTTTATGAGTCGCAAAACGAGCCTAGTAATTTTGCAGGGTGGAATAAACGATGGCCCCATCCGCAAGGACAGAAATGGCGTCCGCAGGGTTGGGGTGTCCCTTTTACCGATCTGGTGAAACAGATGCATGATTCTATTAAAGCGGTAAACGGAGATATAAAATTGATTTGGCCCGGAGAGGAAGAGTGGATCGAATATTTCGACGACAATCGGGAAGATGTCGCCAATCATATCGATTTTACAGCGATACACCCATATATATTGTGGAGGAAATATCCCGAAACATCTCCATTCTATGATGGCTTTTATAAAATACAGAAAGAGATGCTTAAAAAACGGAATATCCCGACCGAGATTTGGGTAACCGAAACCGGGTGGACAACTTATCTTCCCGATAGTATACGTCGTCATTTCCCACCTGTAACGGAATATCAACAGGCTCAGTATTTGGTACGTAATTATTTGGTACAGCTTTATTTTGGGGCAGGAAAAATGTTTTGGTATGAATTGGTGGAAGAGCCTTTCGGCGTTCATCATCCAGAGTCGGGATTCGGTATACTTCGATATAATACTATGTTGACTGTTAAGCCGGCAGCGGTAGCATTCGCCAATATGGTTAATAACTATCGATATTTGAAACCGATAGGAAAGTACTTAGCAAAAGATCGTAAAACTTATGGTTTTATTTACGAGAATGAAAAAGAGAGCGGAGCCCCTGTACTGAGTATTTGGAGAGAGGCTGATGAAAAAGAGGAACTTATCCCGGTAAAGTATACGAAGTCATTGACTGGGGTTGATATATTTGGTCGTACCATAGAGATACCCATCATTGATGGTATGGCACATTTACCGTTATCCATGTCTGTTTTGACTGTGAGTGGATTCGATATGGACGATTTGAAAAACTTGTATGAACCCAAAGAGCAATATTGAAATGAAAAAGGTACTGTTGAAAATTTTGTTTATATTCTTTCCGATTATCTTGTTTGCCCAAAACAATTATTACGATGTGGTCGTGGTAGGTGGAACTCCGGGGGGAATTATGTCTGCTATCGCAGCATCGAGAGAAGGGAAAAAAGTGGTGGTTTTAGAACGTTCGGCACATATTGGAGGGCTTCCCGCTAATGGATTGGGGGCTACCGATATTGCGACGCGGGGAGCTACTACCGGTTTGTTCCGAGAGTTTGTTAATTATGTACTGGATTATTATATAGAAAAATACGGGAAAGACTCCGAACAGGTGAAGGTTTGTAGCGATGGGTATCATTTTGAGCCTCATGTAGCGGCTTTAGTTTTTGAAAAGATGCTTGAACCAGAGAGAAAGAATATTACTGTTTTGACCATGCGCCAATTCGATTCCGAAACGAAGAATGTTGTGATGGACGGTGCTGAGATTCAATGTGTCAGAATATACAACAGGGATACCAAGAAATGGGAACAGTATAGTGGTAAAGTGTTTATAGATGCGACTTATGAAGGTGATTTAGGAGCAGCGGCAGGAGTTCCGTATTCGATAGGTCGCGAAGGTAAGGACGAATATAATGAAATAGGAGCAGGGCGTCTTTATAAATTGTGGTTGGGCCCTGAATTAGAAGGAACGACTAATGAAGGCGATGGAAATATTCAGGCATATAATTATCGCCTTTGTTTGACGAATGATCCATCTAATCGTATTTTGCCAGAGAAGCCGAAGAGATATAATCGTAAGGAATACCTTTCTTTGGTAGAGGACGTTTATACAGGTACATTTGCCGGAGTAGAGATGTTGAGTGTTACTCCTGAGATGCAGGTAGCTAACCGAAGACATATCGAAAATGGAGGAACTACACAAATACCGGGCGATCCTTGGGGAATAGCGAAAATTACGAATATGGTTGATTTACCTAACGGAAAAACGGATGCAAATAACCAGCATTTAGCTCTAATCTCGACAGATTTACCCGAAGAAAATTGGCAATGGCCCGAAGAAAATTGGCAATGGCGAGATAGATTTGCTCAAAGATTGAAAGAGTATACGTTAGGATTATTGTGGTTTGCCCAAAATGATGAAGCACTTCCGAAAGCTTTTCGAGATAATGTTAGAGAATGGGGACTGGCAAAAGACGAGTATATCGATAATGGCAATTTCCCGAGACAAGTTTATGTGAGAGAGGGGCGTCGTTTACATGGAGAACATTTTTTTACAGCGAATGATGCTTATCCCGTGGCGAAAGGGAAACGTCCCCCTTTGTATAGCAATAGCATTACTGCTAGTCATTATGCTCTTGATTCACATGCTGTTCATAAACGGGAGAAAGGTAAGATTGCTTTGGACGGATTCTTTAACTATCAAGCGTCGGTCTATACGGTTCCTTTTGGCGTGATTCTGCCAAAAAAAGTCAATAATTTGTTGATTCCAGTACCTGCTTCTGCTACTCATGTAGGCTTTTCTACTTTGCGTATGGAGCCTTGTTGGATGGCATTGGGACAGGCTGCGGGTATAGCTGCCGCTCTTGCGATTGAGCAGAATAAATCGGTGAAAGAGCTCGATATAGAGGATATTCAAGCGGAGTTGCTAAAAGAAAAAACTACCTTAATGTATTTTAAGGATATAACCGTCGATAGTCCAGATTTCGAGATGGTTCAATATATGGGACTTCGAGGGTATATAACCGATTGGGTTGCCGATTTGGACAGACCTATGGATAGGGATACGGCTAAGTCTTGGAGTACGATGTCAGGTATAACGATAGAAAAATTTGAAGGGAAATCTCGTCGAGATATTCTTCAAGCCGTTTATGATTTGATCAGATAAATTTTTACGGTATTATGGGGTATAAAAGTTTCTGTTGTTTGCTTTTGCTTTTAACGGGTAATGTTTCGCTTCGGGCGCAAGGTATAGATGATATTTCTCCTATGGCGATTTACAATATCGGGTTAGTGGGTTGCGATTCCATCGGTGTAAATGTTTTGAAGACTTTTATATCGACCGGTGAAGCTAGATGCGTGGCCGTATTCGACGAAAAGACTACTTTGGCAGAGAGCACGGAAAGAGAAATTACATCGATTCAAGATAAGGCTCCTTTGTTATATAATGATTATTGCAAAATGCTAGACCGGAGAGATTTGGATATTGTACTTATCGCTGTATCGAAAGAGGAACAAGACAAGTTCTTTTTGAAGGCTTGTGAGTATGATAAAAATATTTATATCGAGATATCCCAGTGTTTATCGCCGGAAGAGATACAGCCTCTTGTCGATGCAACACATAGAATGTCTGGTGTAGTACAGGTCGGGCGTAGCTCGTTGGGGGTAAACAATATGATTGCTCGTATAAAAGATTTTTTGTCTTTTTTGAGCGGGTTGAAAGATAAAACTTCATATCCGATAGAGACTGCTGTTTGTCTGGAATAATAAGAATAATAAAAAAGACAAAGAAGGTGTGCCGCTTAGCGGTGCACCTTCTTTATTATTTGAGGGTCGATTGGTTAAAGTGTCAGTATAGGATAAAAAAGATGTAGTATTTGCCTGAATCAAAAACTTCCTTTGTAAAAATTTTAGTAGAAAGGAATATACCATGAGAAAATTGCTATCATCTGTATTCTTATTTTTCGTATTGATTGCAAGTGCTAATGATAAGTTTTTAGTCAATGATTTTGAATCGGGGCTCGGTGGAGCCGGTGATGCATGGGGCGGGGTTTGCGAATGGATTGATAATCCTTTGAAAGATGTAAATAATTCTTCGTCGAAGGTTTTGAAGGTAAGTAGCAGTGAATTTGCAGCGACTTCGATTCCGTTTACCTTGCCTAATGGTAAGGTTTTGACGGACTATATGGGTGTGCGGTTACAATTGGCTGTTATCGATGCGTGTGGCGAGAATATACATTGGGTAGGGTGTGATTTGGGTGTACAAGATAATGTGGGAAATAAATGCTGGCCGGGTTCGGCTTCTTGGCAAACCGGTGAGTTAAATACATGGATAACGCTTGAATTCTGGTTGGACGAAACGATTCTTTCGGCTTGGCTTGCCGGTGAACATACAGATGAGTTGAGCTTATTGATGAAAGTAGGGCGTCAGAAATTTATCTATATTATAGACAATATCGAGCTGATTGAAAAGGCAGAGTATGTAGGGGACGGAACTCAAAATTATTTTGGAGTGAATTTATCGGGGGCAGAGTTCGGCGGTATTTATCCCGGGGTAGATGGTACTCATTATGGGTATCCAACGTATAAGGACCTCGATTATTTTAAGGGGAAGGGATTGAACCTTATCCGTTTTCCATTTCGTTGGGAACGTATCCAACGTGTAATGAACGGACCTTTGGATGCAACGGAGTTGTCTAAAATGAAAACTTTTGTTCAGGCTGCCGAGGATAGAGGTATGCCTGTAATTCTCGATCTACATAACTTTGCTCGTTATTCGTTCGATGGTGGGAAAACCTATACGTTAATAGGGGAGTCGTCCAACCTTACTGCCGAACATTTGGCCGATGTGTGGAGAAAATTGGCGCAGGAGTTCAAGGATTATAATAATATTTGGGGATACGATATTATGAACGAGCCTTATTCTATGCATCCTTCGGCTCCCTGGGTGAATATAGCTCAGGTAGTTATCGATGCTATTCGAGAAGTAGATACGGAAACTCCTATTATCGTATGCGGCGATTCATTCAGTTCTGCACGTTTTTGGGTCGAGTATAGCGATAATCTTAGGACATTGGTAGATCCGTCGGATAATCTCATATTTCAGGCACATCTTTATTTTGATAAGGATTATTCCGGTCAATATTTAAATTCTTATGATGCCGATGGTGTTACAGCTAATACGGGTGTTGAGCGTGCAAAGTATTTCGTGGAGTGGTTGAAGCGATATAATAAGCGAGGGTTGTTGGGTGAATATGGAGTTCCCGACGATGATCCTCGTTGGTTGGAGACACTGGAAAATCTGTTGATCTATTTGCGGGATAACGGTGTGCCGGGAACCTATTGGTCGGCAGGTCCTCGTTGGGGTGATTATAAATTAGCTGTACAGCCTTCTAATAATTATACCGTGGATCGTCCGCAGATGTCTGTTTTGGAAAAATATACGGTTACTGCCGGAAATGAATCTGGAATCGAAGAACGTGCGGATATATCGGGAAGCGGATTGAAAGTCTCCTGTATGGGTAGGGAGATTACATTGAAGAGTGAAAAGCCTTGTGAAGTAAGTGTGTGGAATCTATCGGGAGTATTGGTACATAAAGTATTGGTATTGCCAAATTCGCCTGTTTATTTAACTCTTTTACCGGGATTTTATATGGTGGAACATATAAAAATTGTCGTTAATTAACAGCTTGTTATCTTGTAATAAATATAATTGTTAAAAATGATAATATAGTATTAGTCTTAGATAAAAGAGTACTACACTTTTCTCTTTTATAATTCTGTTACGTCGAATGTTTATTTTAATTTTACCTATGAAATAGAACTGTAATTCTATGGATATAAAAATGTTTAACTTAAATAGTAGATAACATGAAAAAAACATTATCTCTTTTGTGTGCTGCTTGTATAGCAGTAGGTATGCAGGCTCAAACCTATATGGTAAATGATTTTGAGTCTGGGTTGAATGGTGCGAATGCTGCATGGGGCGGTACAGCCGAGTTAATAGACAATCCTTGTTCGTCGAGCGATAACTCGTCGACAAAAGTGTTGAAAGTAGTCAGTACCGAATTTGCCAATGTGGCTATTCCATTGAACTTGCCGGAAGGAAAGACATTGGCCGATTATACAGGTGTTCGTTTACAACTTGCTGTGTTGGAAGGGTCGGAAAATATCACATGGGTTGGTAATGAATTAGGATTGGTTGATAATGATACCCAAGAGAAAACTTTTCAAGTAGCTCAGAATTCATGGGGAGACGCTACGTATAATACTTGGATGTCGCTCGATTTCAATTTTGATGAAACAATTTTGGCTACTTATTTGGACGGTAATCATGCTAGTACAAGTTTGTTGATTAAGGTGGGGCGTCAAGCGTTCAATTATGCCATTGATAATATTCGTTTAATCGAGAAAGAACAAGTTGCCGATCCCAATACTATCTTTACTTTCGAGACTATGGATTTAGGTACGACTCCTCGTTGTGGAATGCCGTGGTCGGGGTCTTGCGAAGTGGCCGAGAATCCTTACACGACCGGTATCAATACGTCATCGAAGGCTTTAAAGGTGAATGGAGGCGAATGTTCTCCCGTTACGTTTACAGAGGCTCTTCCTGCTGGTAAAACGTGGAATGATTATTCTGGAATCAAGTTGCAAGTCTGCTTTTTGGAAAGTGGCTTCGAGTGGTGTCCTATTGAGATGGGTGTTCGTACCGATGGTGGCTCACACATCAAGTTTGGTTATACGGTTGATGCAAGTACCGGACAAGAAGGCACTGGTATCGGCGATTATACTCCGGGCGAGTGGTTGGACGTAGAATTGAAAATTGATCCGGCTATGATTACCGATGAGGCTAAATCTGTCAGAACCATGTATCTTCGTTTGATGAAGTCCGACTTATCGTATTTGTATGACAATTTGGTCTTGATCCCCAGCTCTTCGACTGGTGCTGTTTCGGAGGTGGTAACCGATGATGTGAAAGTTTACGGAGCCAATGGTTGTATCAATGTAGATTTGCAAAAAGATATGCAGGTGACTGTGTATAGTGTAGATGGAAGAATCGTTTCCTCGCAAATGTTGTCGAGCGGTCGTCATACGGTAGAAGTACCCAAAGGTATTTATATTGTTAATCGTACAAAAGTTGCTGTATTCTAATAGGTGGAATAGATAGTGTGTTTATGAAGTGGGGGCGGCTGTATGCTGCTCCCTCTTTTTTTGTGTCGCAGGCGAGAGGATTAAAGTCTCCTCTGCTGTGTCGCGGAGCAATATAGTGAAGTTCATATAGGTTGGAGGAGAGGGAGTAAGAAAAGGTAAAGTAAGGTACACCCGCTAAGGAAAAACGCTTTTAATAGGGTCGAGAGGGCACTTGCCGGCGGAAGAAATAGGGCGAGGTTTTGTTTGAACATGGTGAGTCCCACAGCTCTTTTCTCCTGTCTTGCTCCGTAGCATTATTACGGGGTGTTTGGGGAAGTCCTCTCGGAGTAAAAGGATTAATCCTTACAGTCAAAAAATTTATGGAATCTTTCCAATCCTCTATCTTCGATGAAGAATCGAAGCGGGGGAGAGAAGGAGAAATACAATCCATTTCATTCATTAAAATTCAGGTCTATTCCCACTAAATTTCTACTGAGTCGTTTGTCCTTCCCGCGGTTGGGAAGAAAAATATATCATTATACAACACATAGGAGAAGTGGAAATACTCTGCCTCAAATAGGGGAGGTGTTATGTAGTGACGAAGGGGGTAAAAGAAATGATATAAACAAATAGGAAGTGAAGTACAGAATCTCAATACAAAAAAATTGCTCAGAGCCATGTGGCTCCGAGCAATTCGCTGTGAAAACAAAAATCTAAATTGGAGAATTGATTATAAAATGATCTTTTGACCGTTTACGATATAAACTCCGTGAGGAATGTCGTTAACAATGGTTTTTCCGGCTTCTACTTTTTGCATGAGAACCATTTGTCCGGTTATGTTGTACACTGCTATTTCGGTGGGTTCATTCGAGATGATAACCAGATTCCCGTCGGCGGTGTAGATTTTTGAACCGGTTACGGTTTCGTTGTCGATTGCAGTAGGCAGTTTGGCCGGTAAATCGAAGGAATCGGGAGCATCCGTACTCCCTTGTTTACATATAACATAACATTCAAAAGGAGCGATATTGCGGCTGTTGTTAACAAATGAACTTCCGGTATTATTGATTGCATATATTCCCTCGGTAGCCGATACGGTTTGCAAAGTTGCTATCATGTCGAAATCTTTTCCTTCGACGGCATTAAATGCCGGAGTTGTTGTAATCTCGGCATTAGAAGCACTGAATGTAACGTCTCCGATGATGTTGATGTGTTCGTCTAACTCGGAAGAATTCGGGAAACAAATGATATACGGAGTATTGGCAGAGAATGTTTGCGTGGCTGCAAAACCTTCGGTTGTAAGTTCTCTGAGCCAAAACGGATTCTTGGAAGTATCGTATTCACCTTCTGCATTATAAGCACTGAGTTCTATTTGTTCTCCCGCTTTATTTCGAGCTTGGATTGTCGAAACATCGAAGGGTAAAACAATCCCTCGCCAGCCGGTTGTCTCTTGTGCATTTGTCGTCAGACTTTCTTCGATCGTGCGGGTATAACTGATGGCATCGGCATGAAATGCAGTGGGGGCTTCGAAAGGCATTGCATCGGTCAACACGATTTTTTTAGCGGTTCCATTAATAACTACGTTGTTATTTTCGACTTGGGCAGAAGCCGGTGCATAGACCAAGCAGTTGGGATTTGCTGCAACGGGGACTTCGAAATATTCGATAACTCCGGTCATATCGATAGATGTGACTTTTTCGTTCGAAGCAAATAACGCTTGTATTTCCAGAGCATCAGGTGTTGACCCCGATATGGTTATCTTTTTAGCTGTCGCTAATAGATCGGTAGTCTCCGGTGAAACTTCCTCATTGTCGGCTGTGATATTCGCCAAAGGAACGATTGTGTTCATGATCCCATAAATGCTAGATTCTTTATAAACCGAGATCGACGTAAAAGGAACTTTGAGTGTACAGTTTTCGGGTTTGAAAGCTCCGGTAAAAGGGGAGTCGCCGTTACCAGTAGCTGTAACCGGTGGAGTGAGCGATTTACATTCGATTGTCGACAAAGAGCGGCAGTCGTAAAATGTCCCCGGTGAAATCGATTGAATGGTTTTGGGGAAAGCAATAGCTTTCAACGCATGACAGTTCGCGAAAATCCAATCTCCGTCTATTTTTTCAAGGGTGCTGGGTAGGGTAACACTTTCCAAAGTGGAACAGCCGTAGAATGTACCTCCGGGGAGGATTGTTATCCCCTCGGGAATGCTGATGGAGGTTAGTTTCTTACAATTATAAAATACACCGGTTCCCAAAGATTCGGCAATGGCCGGCATATTTATTTCTTCTAAGTTTGTACACCCGCTGAAAACATCGTTCCCGAATCGACGTACAGTTTCCGGTAGAACGACTTTTTTCAGAGTAGAGCAACCGAAAAATGCGTGATAGGCGACTTCAACAGCTTCTTTCGGTAAGATAACGGTTTCGATGACTGTATTGCTTAGGAACATTTCTTTGGGAAAAACATTTTCGACGGTTTTCATTCCGTTTAAATAAGCTTCGCCACCCGACACGATTTTACTATTCAGCATATCGAGATATTTCAAAGAAGGAAGTTCTCGAATCGTTTTTATGTCCGAGCTATTTAAATCGCCTTGTAAAATAAGTGTTGTGATCGTATCGGTTGTGGCAGGAAGCAGAGAGGATAGAGTCCCGGCAACGTCTACTCGGATAACCCCTTCGGGTACATCGGGTTGAGGTTCTCCTTTTTCAGCGACTATTCGCATGGCGTTGATATAGGAAAATCCCGAAGTGTTGTTACTGCTTTTACCGATAGTCAATACAACGACTCCTTGTGCCGTGGGTTTTATGCCCTTTACGGTAGCGACCGACGAAGTGTTGGAAGCTGCATCGATGGTCGCACTTCCGCTATTTTCTCCCGCATAGGTATAGGTTGTTTCTCTATTTCCATCGCCTGCCCGAGAACCGAAAGTTTGGAAAGAATAAGTTGCAGTCGGGTTTAAGCCAGATATTGTCAAAACAGGATTTTCTCCATTGGAACTGAAATTACTTGTCGAAATGGCTGTGTTCATGTCCCAAATAGTGGAGTTACTGCCGTTGGTGGCCGCATGGGTAAAACCGGTAGTAATTTCTATCGAAACGGTCGTTGCGTTTCCAGTGGAATCATTCAGCATGTCGACTCTATATCCGCTGGCTTGGTTGTTAACATTATTCCAGCTATCGAGTCCGGCTTCGGCAGGACCGAAGTTAATATAGATGGGAGTCGTAGATATTTCTACCGGGGTACTCCCTGCTATTTCGGGGATATTGGCATTTTTGACGATATTAAATAAAATGTCATGAGCGGCATCATTCAAATGCACACCGTCACCAGAATCGTATTCGGGGCGTATAAAGCTATATCCGTCTTCGGTCGCTATGGGAGTGTAGAAGTCGAGTGCGTATTCGCCATATTTATTCAATATACTGTCTGTCAGTTCTTTGAATTGATCTCTTGCTGCTTGCTTCCAAATGTCGGGTTGATGTTCTTCGCTGTATGGACCATCATACTTTTCCCCGAAATTATGGGGCTGTGAAGTGGTAATCCAAACTTTTACACCAGCAGCTTTCGCCAAATCTATGATAGTGGCGAAATGTTTCATTTGCGTAGCGACAGGAATACCGTTCGATACATCGTTGGTGGGCATGTTGATAATGATAGCGTTCGGCGACAGGCTGAGCGCTTTGGTAATATTTCTTTCTGTATCGACTTCGAGAATATGGTTTCCCGTGTTGTAGGGATCGGTTCCGGTCGGCATGATCGCACATGTGGTATAACCACCTTTGGCCAGATTGGTAACCGTGTTGGTAGGGTCTATCGATTGCAGGTAGGTACGATACTGATTTACCCAAGCTCTATTGGAGTCGGAGACGCCCGCTCCGGCTGCTGTCGATGAGCCTAATACGACAATTCTGGTTCCTGCATCAGCAAAAAACATAAAGCAAGAAACCAGTAAGAAGCATAATGTACTGAGGATTGTTTTTTTCATATCCGTCTTCATGGTTTAATTAATAAATAATATTTATCCACAAAGATACGGGCGTGTACTTATATAAATAAAGTACTATTTTAATAAAGTATGATATTAATATAACAAAAAAAATATGTTTCGGCTTATTTCTTGATTCGACGTGAGGCCCTCGTCATCGTGAAAGCTCGTTTGTAAAAAATGAATATAGGTATAGTTGCTCCGACAGCTAATGCGAATAAAACAGAGGCTGTCGTTATACCGTTTTTGAAAATCTCCAAAAGGTAATGGATTGCTTCGTTATCGTTATTACTGCTTTGAAGGAATTTGATAAGAGAAAATACAGTGCGATAGGCATACATTCCCGGTATCATCGGTAACAATGCCGGTATGTAGAGTACCGTGGCCGGGCAGAAGAGCTTGTAGGCAGAAAAATGGCTGAGAAGCCCGATAGAAAATGCTGCGATGAATGATGCAGAGGCTAAATCTAATCCGGCGTATTGCAGTAGTACGAATCGTATGCTGTGGCCGATAGCAGCGAGTATGGCTGTACACGGGATAACTCGACGAGGAGGATTGGATATAACCGAAAAACCGATTGCCGCTATGGCTGCACCGATGGCATCGGCGGCGACGGAACCTATGAATTGCCATTCTGTCATAATAGTTTTCCTCCCATCATCAATAATGTGATAGCCATTCCAAATGCAATACAAATAATTAGTAAAAACGCATTGATGAGTCGTGCTGTTCCTGCCAATACATGCCCCTCGATAATGTCGATAATCCCATTGATTAATGGAACACCGGGAATCAAATAGAGTACACTAGCACCGATAGCTATATCCGGTGTGTTTCCCCATTGCTGCCACATAGTTACCGAGGCTATTAAAGAAGCGACAAACGCCGATATTGTAAATATAAAGTAGTGATTGATATGATGTTTCCCTAATACTTGTTTGAGACGAAATCCGACAAGAGTCGCAACAAAAACCGCTGCAACGGCGATCCAGTCTCCACTGAATAACCGGCAGAAAGATGCATTAGCGAATCCCACTAATACCCATACCAGCCATGCATTTAATCGAGGTTTGCTTGTAATGGCATGATATTTTTCCCATAGCTGGTCGAGAGGGAGATGGTTATCATAGGCTTCCCAACTGAGAGCGCTCAAATCGGAATTGATTTCGAAGTTTATAGCGCCGGCTTTTGCTGTGTTTACCATACTGTATACATGGGTATTTTCCTTATTCCGCAAAGTCATTATGATTGTTTTGTGAAATAAGGTCATGTGTGCTTCAAAACCGAAAGATTCGGCTATACGGGCTGTATTGCGTACAATTCTCGACGTATGTACTCCCGAAGCCATGAGACATGTAGCATATTCCGAAAGGAACTGCGATACGGCTTTAAGTTCTTCGTGTATACTGTTCACCTTTGTTGTATTGACTGGTTTTTCGACGTGCAAAGATAGTGAAAGGTGAGTGCAAAGGCAAGCGGAAATTGCATTTCCGACTTGACTATGCAGAACCGCATCCTATTTTCGCATACTGTGCAAAGATAGTGAAAGATAAGAGCAGGATAAAACAAATATATTTGTTTTTCATGTCGAACCATACTCTATTTTCGATTCAATCGCAAATTCGTGGGGGTAGACTTTTTGCATATATAAAGGTAGAAAAACCGGGAAGCCCGTTTTATTCTCCCCAAACGGTTTTTGCAATATTTTTCATTGTCGCTATTTTGTTCCACATTTCTTGTTCTGAAATCGAACTGTTTCCCGATAAATTCCTGAAATTGCCTTGACAACTGAGATGAAGAGACTCCAATGGTAGAAGGCGTGCAGCATTTTCGATATGATGAGTGATAGTGCTGGTAGATATCGGTTGGCTACTTGAAGTCGATACAAGCCCTAATATAACGTCTTTGCTTTGACAATGTTTCAAGATAGAAAAGTCTATATTTTCATTTTCCCTATTACCGAAGTCGAAAGCTATGGCATTCGCTTGCGTAGAGAGTAGTATTTCTGCTATTTTTTCTCGATCTCGGGTATTCCACCATTTCTCGTCGAATTGTAAGGATATGCACATATCGTCGGGCTTGTCGTTTAAGCAGAGTTCGGTCAAACGAGCAAGCACGGTAGACAGAGATGCGAGGTCGGTATTATTTGCTTCGGATATTTGTTGAATATCGCAGCCTCCTGTTAAGTTCCAAGTATAGTCGCTGAATTGTAGGAATCGGCATCCCATATTGTAAAATTCTCTAATTACTTTTTGGTAGGTCTGTGCAATATCATGGGAGAGCACTTCGATGTCGGGATAATATCTTCCTGTATTAAGACGGTTCTCAGGACGGATTAATTCAGCTAATAAAGTCATTGGGGACGGTAGTAGAGCTTTTGCATACATGTCGCCTCCAATAATTCCTGTCAAATAGGTAAAGTGCTCTGTGACAGGTGGTGTCGATAAAAAATGATTGTCGAAGTCTATTTTCCCGCATATAACGGATTTATCATTTTCTTCTGACGTATCGTTTGGTTCTGTTTCGTGCTTGGAAATGTTTTGAAGATGATGAAAAAAATCCGTATATCCGTTTGATCTATAATCCCCATCGGTAACGCATTTTAAACCTATCTGTTTGCATGTGTCGACAATGTGTTGGATTTCTTTATTTTCGATTTCCAGTAATTGTGCTACATTTAGAAGTTCTTCTTGAACTTGTTTGCGTGCTTCGATTAATTGCGGTGAATAAACAAAATTCCCAGTTATATCCACACTGTAAGGAATCATTCTTCTCATAACTGCATCATTTTACATATATATAAACTACGTTATAGAAAAGCGTGTTTCTATAACATGGTGTATTTTTTTGCTTTCGCAAAAAATTTCTATCGGAAAAGTATTCGTTTTATCTCCTAATCCGCGAAGAGATAAATTTTATTATGTAACCGGCAGGTCTTCTGACTTGTTCTATTTTAGACGCCTTCCCAATCTCATTGGATTAGTGGCATTGTAGTTGTTTGTCTAAAATCTATCGAACTACACAGCAGCGGGTCTGTCCGGGATTTACACCCGATTCCCTTTTCATTGCTTTATCGAACGCGATAAAAGCAAACCGATTACAAGGGACAAAGTTATTTCCTTTATTTTATTTTACAATGTTTTTTCTAAAAAATCTTATATATAGATAGGCTTTCTTTTCTTAGTCTTTGTATTATTCGTAGCCGGCAATTCGGGCTATTAGCAAGGGTACATCGGTATTGTCGAGTTTCCCTTGAAAGTTTTCTGCTCCTAAACCGATCGCATAGAGCGGGACATAACCAGCTGTGTGAGAACTGCAAGACCATGTGATTTCGGCTATTTCGTTGAGAATCGTTTTGGCGGCTTCGGCTATCGGTTCATTGTTTTCATATAGAGATTTTATTAAGTCCCCTTGTTGGTTGTGTATAGTTTCTTCGTAAATTTTTTTAAGATGTGCTTCTTGTTCGGGGGATAAGTCGAGCTTGCTCCAAAAGCCAAAGGCATGGGATAGGGCCTTTTGTATGGTTTCCCATGAAATTTCGGTGTTTTGTTTACGCAGATTTTCTATTTCTTTTGTAAACGCTATTCCACTCATCGTTTGATATTGGAGTGCTTGCAGGTTGAGTGAGTAATTTCCGTTGCCTAATACTACGCCTCCGGTTTCATGGTCGGCTGTAACGATAATGAGGGTTTCATCGGGATACTTTCTATAAAAATCATAAGCCAATTTTACCGATTCTTCCAAATCTTTTATTTCTCTGAAATTGGTAGCTCCGTCACGGGAGTGTCCTGCCCAATCTATTTTGGAGCCCTCTATCATTAAAAAGAAACCATTTCCTTTTTGTTGCAGAAAGTCTATTGCACATCGGGTGAGATCGGCTAAACAAATATCTCCCGGTTTACGGTCTATGGCGTAAGGGAAGTCTTTTTGGGGAAATAAAATCATTTTGGAGGCTACCTGGGATTGGCGATTGTATTCTTGTATGCCGAGAGCCAATGTATAGTTGGCTTTTGGAATCATATCGTATAGAGATTTTTTTCCTTCTGGTGACGGTTGTGTAAATTTATCTCCTGCATAGAAATCAAATCCGGCGGCGAGCATATCGACTCCTATTTCGTAACGGTTATTACGGTTTATTTGGTGAGCGAAAAAAGCGGCGGGAGTGGCATCGTCTATTTCTCCGCTGGTAATAATTCCAACAGGTATGTTTTTCTTTTGTGCTGCCACCGCTATACTATATATAGGTAGACTGTCTGCATCCACACCGATCGTATTGTTGTTGGTCTTTTCACCGCAGGCCAATGCCGTACCTGCTGCTGCCGAGTCTGTTACTCCTCGATTGGCAGAGTATGTGCTTACAAAAGTCGTATAAGGGAATTTCGAAAACAATAGCGGTAAGGGTCCTGTCTTACTGGTCAGTTCCCCGTAAAACATTTCAGTACCGTTAACTTGATTTATGCCCATTCCATCGCCGATGATATAGAATACATATTTGGGCCGAGTGGCTTGTGTTGATAAGACGGAAAGGATTAAAAGGCTAATAAAGAGTAGTGTTTTTTTCATCGTGTTTGTATTTCGATCTGTTTTACTTGATGAAACAAAGGTACTTAAAAACAGGAGAACTGAACTTCTCTCGGTATGAATTTTTGATTACAGTGTTTTTATTATCGTATGAAAGGGTCGATATTGAGGGGATATAAAAAAGGCTAACATTATCTGTTAGCCTTTTTTATAGAGTTATCAAAGGACTTTTTAATCTTCGATAGCAGCCTGCGCCGCAGCCACACGTGCGATGGGTACACGGTAAGGACTGCAAGATACGTAGTTCATACCGAGTTTGGCACAGAATTTCACAGATGAAGGTTCACCACCATGCTCACCGCAAATACCGACTTTGAGCGACGGTTTGGTGGAACGGCCTTTTTCCACGCCCATGCGTACGAGTTGCCCTACACCTTTTTGGTCGAGAACTTCGAACGGATCGGTTTTGAGGATACCTTTTTCTTTGTAAATCTTTAAGAATTTACCGGCATCATCACGAGAATAGCCGAACGTCATTTGAGTCAAGTCGTTCGTGCCGAATGAGAAGAAGTCGGCAACTTCGGCAATTTGATCGGCTGTAACGGCTGCACGGGGAACCTCGATCATCGTACCTACTTTGTAGGCAACCGTGTCGCCGCGTTCTTCGAATACTTGTGCAGCGGTACGGTGAATAACTTCGGCTTGCATTCTCAATTCTTCTACAACACCTACAAGGGGAACCATGATTTCGGGGTGAACGTCGATACCTTTTGCTTTTACGTTCAAAGCAGCTTCGATGATGGCTCGGGCCTGCATTTCGGTTATTTCGGGATAGGTACAACCTAACCGGCAACCGCGATGACCCAACATGGGGTTAAATTCTTCCAAAGCATCGCAAGCTAATTTTACTTCGTCGATGCTCATACCCATCTCTTCTGCCAATTCTTTTTGAGTGGCCAATTGATGCGGTACGAATTCGTGTAGAGGAGGATCGAGCAGACGAATGGTTACACCCAGACCGTCCATAGCTTCGAATATTCCTTCGAAGTCGCTGCGTTGCATAGGCAACAGCTTGTCGAGTGCGTGGCGACGTCCCTCTTCGTCTTTCGACAGAATCATTTCGCGCATGGCTTTGATACGGTCGCCTTCGAAGAACATGTGTTCTGTACGGCATAATCCGATACCTTTTGCTCCGAATTTGCGGGCTACCGCTGCATCGCGCGGAGTATCTGCGTTGGTGCGTACGTCTACTCGGGTATATTTTTCAGCCAAATTCATAATGGCTGCGAAATCCCCGCTCATATCGGCGTCTACGGTAGGAACTTGTCCGTCGTAAACATCTCCGGTGGAACCATTCAAAGAGATCCAATCGCCTTCTTTGTAGATTTTTCCGCCCATTTCTACCGTACGGGCTTTATAATCGACTTTTATTTCACCGGCTCCCGATACACAACATTTACCCATACCACGGGCAACTACGGCTGCGTGAGAAGTCATACCGCCACGAGCAGTAAGGATGCCTTGCGCCACACTCATGCCTCGCAAATCTTCGGGAGAGGTTTCGATACGTACCATGATTACTTTTTTCCGTTTTTCGGCCCACGCCTCTGCGTCGTCGGCGAAGAACACGATTTGTCCGGTTGCTGCACCCGGCGAGGCAGGAAGTCCTTTGGCTACGACTTTAACGCGTTTGATGGCATCTTTGTCGAATACGGGGTGCAATAGTTCATCGAGTTTTTGAGCCTCCATGCGTTTCAAGGCAGTTTTTTCGTCGATGATTCCTGCGCGGAGCATATCCATAGCGATTTTTACCATAGCGGCTCCGGTGCGCTTTCCGTTACGAGTTTGCAATAACCACAATTTGCCATCTTGAATGGTGAATTCGAGGTCTTGCATATCTTTGAAGTAGTCTTCGAGTTTTTGTTGAGTTTCGATAAGTGCTTTTGCACATTCGGGCATGGCCTCTTCGAGAGAAGGATATTTGGTTGCGCGTTCTTCTTCCGATATACCTTGCAATGCTGCCCAGCGGCGAGATCCTTCGAGTGTGATTTGTTGGGGTGTGCGTACACCGGCAACTACGTCTTCTCCTTGTGCATTGATGAGGTACTCTCCGTTAAAGATATCTTCGCCGGTAGCAGCGTCACGAGTGAATGCTACACCGGTAGCCGAGGTATTTCCCATATTGCCGAATACCATAGCTTGCACGTTTACGGCAGTACCCCATTCTTCGGGAATCTGGTTCATACGACGGTAGAGAATGGCGCGTTCGTTCATCCAGCTGTCGAATACGGCACAGATAGCACCCCATAATTGTTCCCAGGGAGAAGCGGGAAAATCTTTTCCCGTATTTTCTTTAACGGCGGCTTTAAAGAGTTTTACTAATTCTTTGAGGTCTTCTACTTGGAGTTCGGTATCACTCTTTATACCTTTGGCCTCTTTGACTTTGTCCATCACTTCTTCGAATGGATCGATGTCTTCTTTCGTTTTAGGCTTCATACCCAGTACGACATCGCCGTACATCTGTACGAATCGGCGATAGGAATCCCATGCAAACCGCGCATTTCCCGATTTTTTAGCAATGGCTTCTACGGCGTCGTCGTTCATACCTAAGTTCAATACTGTGTCCATCATACCGGGCATGGAAACACGAGCTCCCGAACGAACCGATACCAATAGCGGATTCGAGGCATCTCCGAACTTCGTGCCCGTGAGGCTTTCGATATGAGCGATAGCCTTTTCCACATCGCCTTTGATTTCTTTTACAACAGCTTCCTTCCCTTGCTGAGTGTATGTGGTGCAAACTTCGGTAGTGATTGTGAATCCGGGGGGAACAGGAACTCCAATTAAGTTCATTTCCGCCAAGTTGGCTCCTTTACCACCCAGCAGGTTTTTCATGTCGGCACGGCCTTCTGCTTTACCGTTGCCAAAAGTATAAACTCTTTTCATAAATAAATAAGTATATGATATTTTGTATAAATATTGTTTCCTTTATTCGACTTTGTGACCCATTCGGAAAATCTTGTATAGAAACAATACGCAAAAATAAAGGATTCGTGCAAACCACAAAAATATTTTGCTACAAATTTTAACGCTGTGCACTATTTATTTGCTTTACCTGTCTCTTTCGTGAAAAATACTTATCTTTGCCGAATGTGGAGCCTGTGGTTTTCTGCATAATTGCATAGCCGAATTTATTTAGATGTTCGGTTCGTATTGTTTTGTTTGGCTTTGTAACTTATTAATTTTTTGTTTTGGCACGAAAAAAGAAAGAGCTACCCTTGTTGGAGCAGGTAGAAATAACCGGAGTAGCAGCCGAAGGCAAGGCTTTGGCACGAGTGAACGATTTGGTAGTATTCGTCCCTTTTGCAGCACCGGGAGATATAGTGGATTTGCAATTGATGCGTAAGAAGCATAATTATGCCGAGGCACGTATCGTGAAATTTCACGCTTATTCTTCTTTGCGGGTAAATCCTTTTTGCGAGCATTTCGGTGTTTGCGGCGGGTGTAAATGGCAACATGTGGCTTATGACTATCAGTTACAATTTAAACGGCAGCAAGTGGAAGACAATCTTACCCGCATAGGTAAAATCCCTTTGCCGGAAATCTTACCTACAAAAGGTTCGACCAAGCAACAATATTATAGAAACAAGCTCGAATTCTCATTTTCCAATAAGTCGTGGTTGACTTATGAACAGTTGCAGACGGAACAGGAATTCGACTGTCGCAATGCGTTGGGATTTCATATACCCGGTATGTTCGATAAGGTCCTCGACATAAAAAAGTGTTGGTTGCAGGACGATATATCCAATCGCATTCGACTCTCGATAAGACAATGTGCTATCGATAATCATTATCCGTTTTTCGATTTGAGGGAGCAGACAGGATTCATGCGGAATATTATTATCCGGACCTCTTCGACAGGAGAGGTTATGCTCATAGTCGTATTTTTCGAACCCGATATGGTGCGTATCGAACGAATGATGCAACATATAGCGGATACGTTCCCCGAGATTACGTCTTTGCTTTATATTGTCAATCAAAAACGAAACGACACGATTGCCGATCAGGAAGTTTGTGTGTTCCGGGGAAGAGATTATATTTGGGAAAGTATGGAAGGATTACGATTCAAGATAGGACCGAAGTCTTTCTATCAAACCAATTCCGAACAGGCTTATGAGTTATATAAGGTTGCCAGAGAGTTCGCCGGATTGACGGGAACCGAGTTGGTTTATGATCTATATACTGGCACGGGCACTATTGCCAATTTTGTGGCAAGACAATCCCGTAAGGTGGTAGGTATCGAGTATGTTCCCGAAGCGATAGAAGATGCCAAAGAAAACGCCCGTATAAACGGGTTGGATAATACTTTGTTTTATGCCGGCGATATGAAGGACATTCTTACCGAGGATTTTATAGAGGAGCATGGTCGTCCAGAGGTCATCATTACCGATCCACCTCGTGCCGGCATGCATGACGATGTGATTAAGACTATATTGTTCGCTTCTCCTGAACGTATCGTTTATGTAAGCTGTAATCCCGCCACTCAGGCGCGCGATTTATCTTTGTTAGATGCAAAATACAAGGTCGAGCGGGTACAGCCGGTCGATATGTTTCCTCATACACACCATGTAGAGAATGTAGTATTGTTAGTGAGGAAAGAATAAAATCTAAAATTTCGAGAAAGTGTAGGCCGGGTATATCGATACCCGGCCTTTTGTGGATAAAAGTATAAGGAATAGATAATAAAGTATTTGTCTTGATTTGCGAGACAGAGGTATTTTTGTACATCGAAAATATCTTTAAAATTTTATCCATGAAAAGAAAAGCTTTTATAAGATTACTTGCAGTGACTGCTTTATTCCCATTTTCCGTGACTGGAAATGCATACTCCGAAACTGTTCCTTCAAAATCGTATGGATTATCTCGCATGACCAATGTGGCTCGATTTCCAGTATTGGATCGGGAAATGAAAGTGAAGTACGAGGGCAGTATCGATAAAAAAGGTGGTAATGCCGATTGGGATTGGAGTTTGTATCAAGATAAGAAAGGAGAGTGGGTAATATTCGATGTGGCGGGAGCCGGCTGTATTTATAATATGGTACAACATCGTTATCTGAGTTCGGAAGAACCCGTATTTCGATTTTACTTTGATGGTGAGGAGACCCCCCGTTTTACTATTCGTTTGTCGGAGTTCGGAGAGAAATATCCTTTTACCGAACCACAAGCATCATGTTACATCGGCCCTTTGGATAATGGACGAGGCCCTATCCGGGTAGTTCGCAGTTTTGTTCCTATGCCGTTTCGTAATGGCTGTCGAATCACTTCGAGCGTTAAGCTCGAAGGCCCTCACCGGGATAAAGGACAAGGTGGCTGGGGACATGTCGTGTATCACAGTTATCCCACTGCGCAAGGGATAGAGACTTTTACCGGAAAGGAGGATTATAGTTCTTTGGTTCGTCAGTGGAAACAGACGGGAGTCGATCCGAAGATCGGTAAGGATAGAATGTTTCGTATGTCGGAAAAGAAATTAGCATCCGGGGAGTCATTGTCTATAATAGATGTGCATGAGGGGGGTGTCATCAATTCGTTGAAACTTTATATGGCTGATATGAATCCCGATAGATTACAAGATGTATGGATACGTGTGAAGTGGGATAATCACGAAGAGGAAGATGTTCTGTGTCCTATCGGTTGTTTTTTCGGTAATTCCTTAGGATATAATAATACCCGGTATTTATTAATGGGAGCGACGACAGACGGTTGGTTTTATAATTATTTCCCTATGCCGTTTTGGGAACGAGCCCATGTAATGTTGGAGAATAGGAGCGGAGAGACCGTTACTTTGGGCTTTGTTGAAGTAGGAGTAGGGGAGAATAGCTATGATAGAGAGTATAGCGGTTACTTTCGTTCTTCCGACTATTATACTCGTAAACATACACCGGGGGCAGATAGCCCCATCGCGTCGATAAAAGGAACCGGGAAAATGGTTGCCGCTCATGTGACTTGTTATGGGGAACGTCCTCATATTATTACTTGTGAAGGAGATGTAAGAATACATATAGATGGGATTAAGACGCCGCAGGTTGAGAGCGATGGTTCGGAAAGTTATATTTGCTACGGGTGGGGATTCCCGACTCCGGCCGAGTGCAATCCGTCGGGCGGTTATGACGGACTGAGCGATAATCCCTGGTCGATGACACGATTGTGTTTAGGTGATAGCTATCCATTTTATTCGCAATTGGATTTTAATATAGAGTCTGGTGAGAGCAATAACCAGTATCTCGAACATCTGGGGATTGTTTTTTATTATGGGCAGGATAAAGTTTCCTTAGTTAAGACCGATAGCATAGATATGGCCTCGAAAAAGTCGTTGAAACGACATAAATATAAAGTAGAAGGAGATGTATCTGTGGAGATGCTAACTTCTTGTTTCGAGGGGGATGCCGATGATGTGGAAGTTACGGCTATGGTTCATAAATTTACCGGAGAGAGTTCGTTTCGTGTAAAAGTATTATCGAATAATCATGGAGTAAGATTGCGTCGATGCAGCGATCAGGAGCTTCCCAGACAGTGTGCGAGAGTTTGGGTCGATGGACAGGATGCCGGCGTGTGGTATTTGGCGGACAGTAATCCGTACAAGCGTTGGATTGAAGATGAGTTTGAAATACCGGAATCTCTTACTCGCGACAAATCGGTTTTGAATATACGCATTGTTCCAGAATCTCGCGAAGAGGGCTGCCCTGTGAGTTGGAACGAAGCGGCCTATGAAGTATTCTGTTATATGGAATAATTTTATTGAAAGATAGAAAAAGGCTTTATACCGATTCGGTATAAAGCCTTTTTCTATTTGTCGGGGGGATTTTGTTTCACCCATTGCATGACATTGGCTGGTGGGCGTTGATTATCCAATTCGTGTTTCATGAAGTCCATATAAGGAGCTACGTGTTTAAAGAATCGGTGATAACCTGCGCATAAATAATTTAATCCCGGTTCTCCGGTGGCCGTTTTTGCGAACCTATTTTTGGGGCATTCTCCGTGGCAGGCAAATAGAAAATCACACTCTTTGCATTGTTGAGGCAGAGCATTGCGCTTGTTTTGACCGAAAGCAATTTGTCGGGGACTATTCATCATTTCGATTAAAGATTGGGTGTATATGTTTCCCAATTTATACTCAGGAAATACAAAATGGTCGCAACTGTACACATCTCCATTAAATTCCATAATTCCGGCATGACCGCAAGTTTCGGCCATAGAGCATATTCCGGGTGTTACACCAGCCCAATTGGCAAGAGTGGCATCGAATAATTGTATGTAGTATTCTCCTACATCATTTCGAACCCATTCGTCGAATATCGTACAAAGAAAGTTGCCCCATTGCTCCGGAGAGACGGAGAAGTCTGTTACTCCGTCTATTGATTCTTCATCGGGAGAGGCTAATATGCGCCCGTCTTCATGTTGCCGAATACGTTCGACAATGGGTGTGAATTGTATATATTTACAGTTGATGTCCTTGAAAAAATGGTAGAAATCTAAGGGATAGTCCCCATTAAAGTCGTTAACTACTGCCATAGCATTCCATTCGACGCCATGTTTATTAAGCAGATTTATACCTCGCATGACATTTACGAATGAGGGCCTTCCCTGTTTGGTCAATCGGTATTCGTCGTGAAATTCTTGTGGCCCGTCTATACTGATACCGACCAGCCAGTTATTTTCTTTGAAAAAACGACACCAGCTGTCTGTTAGTAATGTTCCGTTGGTTTGGATGCTGTTATCGATAATTCGACCTTTTCCGTATTGAGCTTGAAGTCGTACTACTTTTTGGTAGAAATCCAACGGTCTCATTAGGGTTTCGCCACCATGCCATGTGAATAAAATATGGTCGTTTGCCTGACTTTCGATATATTCTTTGATAAATTTCTCTAATAGGCTTTCGCTCATGATATGCTTGGGAGAGTCCCGATAGAGTTTCGCTTTTTCGGTATAGTAGCAATATGTGCAGGCCAGATTACAAATTGCCCCCACCGGCTTGGTCATGATATATAATATCCGGTCGAAAGGTGTGTAAAGAGATTGGTTCATGATTGTATCAAAGATAGATTTAGTAAGCGGTTCAAAATTAGTAAAAATAGGGAATACAATAATTCGGTACTCGAATTATTTTTAAGTTTTATGTTTTAGGAATCGAATCTTTCGTCTTATATTTGAACCGAAAAAGAATAAGATATTATAAATTTTCGAGGTAATTATCAATGAAATATAGCCGGTTATTATTTGTTGGAGGCGGAATGTTGGCCTCTGTTTTCGCTGCATTTTCGGCAAAGAAAAGTGATAAGCCCAATATCGTTTTTATTTTATGTGACGATATGGGTTATGGAGATTTAGGGTGCTATGGGCAGAAATATATCGAGACTCCGAATATAGATCGTATGGCTTCGGAGGGTATGAGATTTACACAGGCTTATTCGGGTAGCCCTGTTAGCGCTCCTTCCCGGGCTTGTATAATGACCGGACAGCACACCGGACACGGAGAAGTACGAGGAAATAAAGAGTATTGGCGAGATAGTGGCGAGGTGCGTTATGGAGTTAATACCGACTATGCCATCGTAGGCCAACACCCTTATGATCCCAATCGTGTTATTCTTCCTGAAATTATGAAAGAAAACGGTTATAGGACGGGAATGTTCGGTAAATGGGCCGGGGGATATGAAGGCTCTGTTTCTACTCCGGACAAGCGTGGTGTCGATGAGTTCTTTGGATATATCTGTCAATTTCAGGCTCACTTGTATTATCCCAACTTTTTGAATCGGTATAGTTCCCGGTTGGGCGACACTGCGACTATTCGTGTGACGCTCGAAGAGAATATCAAATATCCCATGTGGGGGGCCGGTTATGCTTTACGGCCTCAATATTCGGCCGATCTTATTCACGAAGCTGCAATCGATTGGTTGGATCGTCAGTCGGGAGACAAACCTTTCTTCGGTTTTTTCACTTACACATTACCTCATGCCGAATTGGTACAGCCAGAAGATTCTCTTCTAAATTACTATCGAGAACGGTTGGGGGAAACCGGTGTGTTTAATGGCAGTTATGGTGGGCGCTATAATCCCGTGACTCATACCCATGCACAGTTTGCGGCAATGATTGCTCGGTTAGATATTTATGTAGGTGAGATTTTGAAAAAATTGAAAGAGAAAGGGCTCGATGAGAATACCATCGTTATTTTTTCATCGGATAACGGCCCTCACGAAGAAGGGGGAGCCGACCCCGGATTTTTTGGACGAGATGGGAAACTGAAAGGAATCAAGCGTTCTTGCCATGAGGGAGGTATACGTATTCCTTTTATCGTTCGTTGGCCCGGTCATGTCCCGGTAGCTGTCAATGACCACCAGTTGGCGTTTTATGATATATTGCCTACTTTCTGCGACTTGATAGGGGTGAATCATATCGAGCGATATGGAGAGAATAGGAAAGACTATTTCGATGGACTTTCATTCAAACCTACCTTGCTGGGTAAAGACAAACATCAAAAGAATCATGAGTTTCTTTATTGGGAGTTTTGCGAGACCGATCAAATTGCTGTTCGGCAAGGCGATTGGAAGTTATTTGTTGAGAAGGGTAAATGTCATTTGTATAATTTGGTCGATGATATTCATGAGGATTGTGATTTGGCTGCCCAATATCCCGATCGTGTAGAAGATATGAAGCGTATCGTATTTGAACAGCATGTAGAAAATCCTTATTTCAAAGTGACTATGCCCCAATAAAGTTAATGTATTTATATATGGATTTATGGAATTTTTGATTGACTTTATTTTGCATATAGACAAGCATCTGATTGAGATAGTACAGGATTATCATACTTGGGCTTATGCTATATTGTTTATGATTATTTTTTGTGAGACGGGTTTGGTTGTTACACCCTTTTTACCGGGAGATTCTTTACTTTTTGTCGCTGGGGCTATTACAGCGTTGCCAGGAATTCCCTTAGAAATAAATGTTTTGGTACTTATTTTGTTTGTTGCTGCGGTATTGGGCGATTCTTGTAATTATGCAATAGGCCATTTTTTCGGTAAGAAGCTATTCAGTAACCCCAATTCAAAGATTTTCAAACAAAGCCATTTAGAGAAAACCCATGCTTTCTTTGAAAAATATGGAGGGAAAACTATAATTATAGCTCGGTTTGTCCCTATCGTTCGTACTTTTGCTCCTTTTGTGGGTGGTATGGGGAAAATGCACTATTATTATTTCATGATGTATAATCTAATCGGAGGAGCTTTGTGGGTAGCGATTTTTTGTTATGCGGGCTATTTCTTCGGTGATTTGCCTTTTGTTCAGAAAAATTTAAAACTTCTGATTGTCGCGATTATATTTGTATCTTTGTTACCTGCCGTAATAGAGTTTGTACGGGCAAAAATGAAATTCAGAAAAGTAGACCAATAAAACAAAAAGGCTGTTTTCAAAATAGAAAACAGCCTTTTTTGCATTCAGTCGTCGAGTCATATTATTTTTTCAAGGTAATCCATATAATGCAATCTTTGTCGGTCGCTCCATATTCTTCCTTCGATTTTTCATCTTTCAAGACTGTTATACTTTGTATATTGTTGGGATCTATATTTTTTAGTTCTGTTTCCGAAATCTTTTTTCCGTCAACGATGCAAAGTGTATTTTTCATGATATCCTCAGAAGTATCTTTCTTGGTAATCGTTATGGTTTTTATCGGATCTGTCGAAGTTGCAGTATTTCCTTTGGTTTGTATGATAAGGGCTCCATTTTCACCATCTTTTCCATAACTTTTGATAGCTTCCTCTCCTTTGAGGACAGTTATTGATTTTATTTTGTCGGCATCGAGATTTTTGAATTTGTCTTTGGAAATTTTTTTACCGTCTAAAATATATATAGGATCGTAAAAGACTCTGGTATTGTTTTCATCGACTATGACCGAACCATCTTTTTGGATATCTACATTTATATTGCTAATTTTTCCTTTTGTATCGATTTTCTGTTTATTGTTTTCTACACTGTCTTTTGTCGTAATGGTTATGCTGTTGATTTTTCCTTTCGTGCCGATCGAAGTGTTCGGCTCGGTTTTGTTACCGACTATGATAATTTTCGAACTGTTATTCTTTTCGCTGCTTTCGCCGAGGTATATTTTCAGATTTTGCCTGTCTTTGTCATTGCAACTGATTTCGGCCGAGCCTAAACCGACATAAGAGATGAGCAAAGTTTTTCCTATGGGTGTTTTTAAGGAGAAGTTTCCATTTAGATCGGTTACTGTTCCTGTATTGCTGCCTTTGACCAAGACGGTGGCTCCGACGATAGGTTCGTTGGTTTCTATGTCTAAAACACACCCGGATATTTCTATCTCTTTATTCTTTATGGTTGCGGTGTTTTCGGAACTACCGATCATAGCTGTCAAGTTACTCAAATCGACCGAGGATACTTTGTTTAATTCATCGGAGATTTCGGGGTGGGCGAATACCGAAACGGTACATAATGCGACCGGTATGACGTAGAGATACTTCAAGGTCGCTTTGCGGTTTGATTTCTTTTTTAACATCATGGTAATTCTTTTGTTAAGTTTATTGTGATTAAAGTGATTGGTTATGTAATAAAACTTGGAACCGACCGATCGTTTTATTAACAGTAATTGGTATTGTTTGGCATCGATGCCTTGTTCCAAAACGTAATTATCGGCTTCGTATTCATGTACGGTTTGCAGTTCTCGTTTCAGTAACCAGGCGGCCGGATTGAACCATTGTAATCCTATACAGAGATCGGCAGCCAGTAAATCCCATGAATGATGTTTGCGAATGTGTGCAGATTCGTGTAGGAGTATTTCTCGGCGATGGTTTTGGAAGTCGGCTTTTGAAATGACTATTTTCCCGAACCAACTGAAAGGAGCAATGGATTGGGAGATAACGACAAGAGAAAGTCCGTCGCTGTCGGTATATTTTTCCCCGCTCCGAATCAGTCGCAGAAGTTTTATAATTGTGCAGACATATCTAGTGATAAAGTATAAAATCCCGATGAGATAGATACTTAGTACCGCGATAATACCTATCGGAATTTTACTTTGTGATTCGTTTTCGATATAAGATATTGCCGGCAGCCTGTCGAGTATAGTAGTGTTTGAATACGTTTCGGGAACAGCAGTATGAACCGGATATAGCGGAAGAATAAACGATAGAGGTATCAATAGTAGCAATGCTGTTCTATTGTAGCGGTAAAATGTTTCCTTACTTAGCAATATACTGTAAAACAGATACAGAATGGCTAGATAAACAGAGGCTTTTAATATATAAACAAAGAATGCGCCCATTGGTAGTGATTGGTTATTGTTCTGCTTTTCCTTTTTCTACTTTTTCGATAAGCTCTTTCAATTCTTTCAGTGAAATATCTTCTTCCTCGATTAAAGAGGAAACGACTCCCAAATAGGAGCTGTTGAAGTATTTACGTATGACTTGTCGCAAGGTCCGTTTTTTGAACGATTCTTCGCTTACAACAGCAAAATATTGATAGGTTTTACCATATGCTTTGTGTGACACATAGCCTTTTTCTTCGAGTCCTCTTACGATGGTCGATAACGTATTGAAGTGAGGTTTGGGTTCGTCATAAAAATCCAACAGTTCTTTCACGAATAATGGCCCTTTATGCCAGAAATAATTCATGATTTCCTCTTCTTTCGATGTAAGTCCTTTCATATTTTTTCTATTTATGATACAAATAAACTAAATGTTTTAGTTTTTCAACTAATTATTATAGTTAATAAAACTAAATAAAATAGTTTATTAACTACTGATTATAGTTTGATTGGGAAGAAAAGAAAAATCGGCAATAGATGTTTACACTCTATTGCCGATTATATTGGACTAATAACTAATGTATTATTCTTTTTCTTTTATCATTATTTTTGAATATTGGGAAGTTCGAGCCCGTATCCACGTTTCTTGTCCTCAACTTTTAACCATAACCCGAAGAGAAGAGCCAACACACCTAAACTTGCAAATATAAGCATAGGGGTTGTATAGTTGTATTGTAACGGATCGGTTATGCCGGGATTCGAGATTCTCAATGCTGCACCTATAATCATGGGGAATGCATATAATCCTATGTTTTGAATCCAGAAAATAACGGCGTACGCCGAACCTAATAGTTTGTTGTCTACAAGTTTGGGGACGGACGGCCATAAAGAAGCTGGAACCAATGAAAAAGAGATTCCCAATAATATGATAGATAAATAGGCGACGATAACTGCTGCGGTAGTACCTTTCAGGGTCGGCAACACCAATGCGAATACCAAATGGCAGGCGATCATTAGCAGTGCACCGAAGATGAGCATAGTAGCTCCTTTACCACGATGGTCGAGAAAATTTCCTAAAATGGGAGTAATAGCCGCTGCACCCAAAGGGAATACGAAAAATACCCAACCGGCTTGTTCGGCTGTGTATCCTAAATTACATTGCAGCATATTGATTGCATATTTTTGGAATGGGAAAATAGCCGAGTAGTAGAGTACGCAAAGAAGAGCTACTAACCAGAATACTTTGCTCGAAAAAATGAGTTTGAGATCTTTTAATTTGAAAGGATCGTCTTTTTCCTCACCGCTTTCGCCCATCTGTCGTTCGAGTTTTTTATCCATGAAGGCATAAGTGATAAAACAGATGAGTCCGATTGCCAGTAATATAACTGCTACGAGAACAGGACGAGATACATCGATAGGAGAGATTTTATTGGCCAAGACCGGAGAGCCTAAGACGACTACGGCGACTCCCACACGGGCAATAGCCATTTCTACCCCCATGGCGAGTGCCATTTCTTTTCCTTTGAACCATTTGACAATTCCGCGGGAAACTGTAATTCCCGCCATTTCTACGCCACAACCGAAGAACATGAAACCGATAGCCGACATTTTAGCCGACGCAGGCATGCCCTCGTAAAACGGGGTGATGTTCCACCATTCCAAAGGTAAATTCATAAATCGGTTCATGAGAGATTCTGCTCCGCTACCGATAAATGCATTGCTGACAGCGAAATAGTTGATGGATGCCCCTGCGAGCATAACAGCCCCGGAAAGAATAGCCGTGAAGCGAACCCCCATTTTATCGAGAATGATACCCGCAAAAATTAAAAAGAATACGAATACATTCAGGAATGTTTCAGAACCGGCATAGTGTCCATAGGCATCGGGAGACCACCCTCTTGATGTTTGCAAAAGTTCTTGTAAAGGCGATAGTATATCCATAAAAATATACCCGAAAAACATGGCACTTGCCAGTAGAATAAGGGCTGTCCATCGTATAGCCGGGACGTCCTTCATCAATTGGTTCATTTTTTCAGTCATTGTGTTTATGTGTTTTATATATTAACTTCTTAGAAATAGACAGAAAGTCCCATTTTTATTCCGTACTGGTTGAATTTATCGGTAAAACTGTGCTTCCAATATACGGCCGGATCCAGAGATATGTTGTGACTCACGAAAATCGCATATCCCAGCTCGGCTCCGACATATAGGTAATCTCTGCATTGAGAATCACTTCCTTTGGGTTTATACCATGCATGGGTGTATCCTGCGTTTATGCCGAGAAACAGAGTCGTGAGCGTATAATATCTAATGCTTCCCATTATATCGATGCTATTGTCTTTGTACTCTTTATTCCATGCGAAGTCACCGCCGATCCCGACAAGAATAGCCAAATTATTGGCAATGAAATTACCTGCTTCGACTTTTAGTCCGAGGTCGAACGTTTCTTTGCCCGTATCTTCCGTGTGGGTACTGCCTAAATTAAAGCCGCTTAATTGAGGGTTGATGATCCATGTGTTTTTTAGGATTTGAGCCGAACCGGTGTTCGAAAACAACCATATAACCAAAAAGGTTAATAGTACTTTCTTTGTCATAGTCCGATGAATTTTATTTATGGTTTATGATATATTGTCGTTTCGTAGGGTTCTTCGTTCAGAGGCGTCTTGCTTTTTCCTTCGTTCTTCTCTGATTTTTTCTCTACGTTTCATTGCCCATCTGAGTATGAAAATGACGAGTAAAGTAACACCGATGATACTAAAATATTCCCAGTAATTTCCGCTCAAAAGCATACCTCTGCCGAAGTAGGCCATCACAGCCAAATAAATAACCAAGAGCAATGCTATAATGTCGTATCGTTTCATAATATTGTAGTTTTATAAAGACGAGGGTTGAATTTTATATATGGGAGATTTGAATTTTCCAGATTTCAAAACTTCGTATATTTTTATGCAACTCCAAGCATCGGTCGCTGCATAAAGTTGTTGATTTTCGGTAAGATGATCGGCTTCCCAGTTGGATAATCGTTGCCCTTTGGAAATTTTTTTCCCGATAACTATACCATAGATTTTTTGTAGACTTTGATCTTCGATATTGTATTTCTTCACGAATTTTTGTAATTCTATAAAATTTTTCGGTATAAATTGTCCGCCGTTTAGCCGACTCAACATACAGAAGTCATCTTTGAGCGATATTCCTACTTTCAAGAGGGATTCGTTTTCGAGCAGATTCTTAATCGCAGGTGTAAATCCTATGCGATTTATACGAAACAGATAACATGTATCGTGGGTCGATAATTGGATAAGTGCTACATGATTGCTTTTTCCTTTTTTGAAAGTTGGCCGAGTCTCTGTATCGAATCCGATAATTCTCTCGTTATTTAGTTGGAGTACTGCATTATCGGCATCTCTTTCATTATCGATTACGACTATTTTCCCCGGAAATGTTTCTATGGGTAAAGTAGCAATGATTTCTTTACTGATTTTTATTTTATTGGGTGTATCGTTCTCCATAATTTTTTAATCCAAATCATCGTTCAACTTGTCGAGAATATCTCCGTTCTCTTGTTGATGACCAAATATATCGGTGTAATTGTCGGAGTGAGAATGATGGTGTCCACAGTCACAATTGTCGTCACATTCATCATCATCGTTATCCAGAGTGTATCTTATGTTGTGTAATGCTCGGAGCACGTTAACTAGTTGTTGCCCCCAGTATGTAACGAAATTTTCGAAACAAATGTAAAGAGCTTCGAGCATTTGAGGCTCGTTTCCCATGCGATATACCGAAATGAAATCTTTCAAGTCTTGATAAATATCGGCAAGAGCCTCCGAAACATTGGCTATTATCGGGGTTTCACTGTATTTCATATCGTTTTGAAAAACTTCCAGATAACTGTCGTCTTCCCCCAATAGACTTTCTATGTTTTCCCGAACGCTCTCGTACATACTCTCTGTGACGAATTTTTCGGAGAATCCATCTTCTTCGGGTTCTTCCGGTGTTAATAGTGTTGCTTTCAGATATAGCAATGGTAGTATTTTTGTGATTTTATCGAGAAATCCTTCTTTCTCTAATTCCGGAACACGTTCGATAAAAGCACAATATTCGGCACTGACCGTTACAAATTCGATGATATTTTTTGAATAAATACGTTCGTCCATTAGTCTTTATTTTTATAAAGTCCGTGATTTATGATATAATCATATACCGGTCGAGGTATAAAATAGTTCATATTTTTCCCTTCTGAAATTCCCTGTCGTATTTGGGTCGATGAAATTTCTATGATAGGAGCATGACACAATTTTACGTTTGCAGGCAGCGACCTTTTGTCTATGTCGTAACCCCGGCGCGGATAGATATAAATGGGATACTCTTCGATAATTTTATTGTAGTCTTTCCATCTGTTGAATGAAAGCCAGTTGTCTGCACCGATAATCAAGGTAAATATCCTTTCGGGATATTTCTTTCTGAGGGCTTCGAGAGTTAGAATCGTATAGGACGGGCGGGGCAGGGTAAATTCTATATCGGTCGTCCGAATCTTAGAATTGCCGTTCACGGCCATATTTAACATTTCGATTCGTTGTCTATCATTATTCGAGGACAATTTTTCTCGTAGAGGATTTTGAGGAGACACAGACAGCCATATTTCGTCGAATCCTTCATATTCGCACAAGTAGTTCGCTAATATGAGGTGGCCGGTATGAACCGGATTGAACGTCCCGGAGAAAAAGGCTGTCTTTATCGGTTGCATGTTTTACTTATCATTTATCGAGAAATTGTCTTATTGAACGGTATGCCTCTTCTTGGGCTTTTTCCAAAATATCGTTCACTATGATTTTATCGAATTTTGGTGCGAACGACAATTCGTATTCAGCTTTTGCTATCCGGTGGGCTATAACTTCCGGGGTATCTGTCGCTCTGTTTTTCAATCGTTGTTCCAATGCTTGTATGCTGGGTGGCTGGATAAACAAAGCGAGAGCTTGGTTCCCGTAATATTTTTTTATGTTGAGTCCGCCGACAACGTCGACATCGAAAATAACATTTTTCCCCGAGTCGAGAATCCGTTCCACTTCGCTTTTCAAAGTGCCGTAGAACTTCCCGGCATAGACTTCTTCATATTCCAGAAATTCGTCGTTCGCTATACGTTCGCGAAATTCATCGGGTGTGATGAAATAATATTCGATGCCGTTTTTCTCAGTCCCTCTCGGAGCACGACTGGTGGCGGAGATAGAGAATGACAGGTTCAAATCGCGATTCAATAACGATTGTATGATGGTGGATTTACCCGAACCGGAGGGGGCCGAAAAGATGATGAGTTTACCTCTTTGTTCCATTACATTACATTTAGTACTTGCTCTTTGATTTGTTCCAACTCGTCTTTCATACGCACGACAATGCGTTGCATCTCGGCATGGTTCGATTTGGAACCGAGTGTGTTGATTTCACGTCCCATTTCCTGACTGATAAATCCGAGTTTTTTGCCTTGCCCCTTGCCCGATTGCAGGGTTTCGAGGAAATATTTCAAGTGATTGTCTAGTCTATGTTTTTCTTCATTGATGTCGAGTTTCTCGATGTAGAAAATCATCTCTTGTTCAAATCTGTTTTTGTCGTAATCGAAATTGTCGATTTTGTTCAAAGCGTCGATTATCCGACCTTTTATCTTTTCGATGCGCTCTTTTTCGTAAGGTTCTACCTCTTGTAACAAATGAGCTATGTTGGCGATTTTCTCTTCAAAAAGGTGTTGCAACATGGCTCCTTCCTGAATTCTGAACTCTTCCAATTGAGAGATGGCTTGGTCGACTGCTTTTCTCAAAGCGTTGAGTTCTACTTCGTCTATTTCCTGACTTTCGGAACTCATGACATCGGGCAGACGTAACAAGATGGAGAACCAATCGTCGGGCATCGCAATACCTAATTTGATCGAGGCTTCTTTGACTTGTTGGAAATAACCTTCCAAAACCGGAATATTTATTTGGGCAGAGGTCTCCTTGCCGATAGCTTCGCTGTATACGAAGAAGTCTACTTTCCCACGTTCCAGACGTTTGGCTATTTCGGATCGAATTTCCATCTCCATTTCCCTGTATTGCTGAGGAATACGGGTCGATAAATCGAGTTGTTTACTATTTAAGGATTTTATTTCAACAGTTATTTTTTTATGCGGTAATTCCACTACGGCTTTACCAAAACCGGTCATCGATTGTATCATAAGTCTGTAAATGTTTTTGCAAATTTAATCTTAATTCCGATGAGAAAGCAATAAATTGAAAAAAAAGAGCTAATTTTGTACACTCGTTAACGTTGATTATATCGATGGTTTATCGCCTTTCCGACCGGATATCGGGAGATAAATCATACTTTACGGATTGAATTATGCCGAATATTATACATATAGAGACTTCTACGTCTGTTTGTTCCGCCGCCTTGTCTTCCGATGGTGTCGTTCAATGCCATTTCGAGAATTTCGAGGGGCCTTCGCATGCTTCGTTGTTAGGAGTATATGTAAAACAGATTATGGATTTTTCGAGAGATAAAGGAGTCAAGGTGGATGCGGTTGCCGTGAGTAGCGGTCCCGGTTCCTATACGGGATTGCGTATCGGTGTTTCGGAAGCCAAAGGTCTTTGTTTCGGATTGAAAGTTCCTCTCATCTCAGTTCCTACGCTCGAACTTTTGGCTTGTACGACCATGTTTAGAAACTATTTTGAGGAAGATGTGTTGTATTGTCCTATGATCGATGCCCGTCGCATGGAGGTCTATTCGGCTGTTTACGATAATGCGTTGAATGATGTCGTTCCTGTCGGTGCGTATGTAATCGATGAGCATACTTTCTCGGACTTGTTGGACAATCGTCGGATTGTATTTGCGGGAAACGGATCGACAAAATGTAAAGATGCGATTAAACATCGCAATGCCATATTTGTAGAAGGAATAGTTCCTTTGGCTACCGATATGTTGGCATTGGCCGAGCGTGCTTTCCGTAACGGGCAATTTGAAGACGTGGCTTATTTCGAACCTTTTTATCTGAAAGAGTTTATAGCCACGACTCCTAAAAATAAAATATTATAAAAGTTATATCAATAGAAATTATATGCAATATACTTCGGAATTGAAAAGACTCGTGTTGCCCGAATATGGCCGCAATGTGCAGCAGATGGTAGATCACTGCATGACCATAGAGGACAGAGCGGAACGTACCCGTTGTGCCAATACGATTATAAATATCATGGGGAATCTGTTTCCTCATTTACGAGATATCGAGGACTTTAAGCACAAATTGTGGGATCATTTGGCAATTATGTCCGATTTCAAGTTGGATATCGATTATCCGTATGAAATCATCAAAAAAGAAAATCTTCATACCGTGCCCGAGTCGGTTCCTTATCAGGCTTCTCCCATAAAGTATCGTCATTATGGGAAAATTATGGAAGAGATGTTGAAAAAGGCGGAGTCGATGCCCGATGGACCCGAAAGGAGTGCATTGGTTTCCATGCTGGCGAATCATATGAAAAAGTTGTTTTATCAATGGAATAAGGATTCGGTGGAAGATGAGAAGATTTTGAAAGATTTGCGGGAGTATACACATGGCGTGATTGATCTCGATGCATCCACATATCATTTGAGAGATGTGAGGGAACCGGTCGTGCAGCAGCGTAAATCAAAAAATAATTCGAAAAAAGCGGGTAAATAACCGCTTTTTTTGTATCTTTCACTCATTAACCTTAATAGAGAAAGAGAGTATGGCATCTTTTATTATTGAAGGCGGGCATCGCTTAAATGGTGATCTGATACCGCAAGGAGCTAAAAATGAGGCGTTGGAGGTTTTGTGTGCTACACTGTTGACCCCGGAAGAAGTGAAGATATACAATATTCCCGATATACTCGATGTAAATAATTTGATACAACTTTTGCGAGATTTGGGCGTGACGGTAAAACGCATAGGTCTGAATGCGTACAGTTTCAAGGCCGATAAGATAAATCTCGATTATCTCGATAGTGACGAATTTTTTCAAAAAGGAGCTTCTTTGCGGGGATCGGTAATGATTATCGGACCTCTTGTGGCTCGTTTCGGGTATGCCGTTTTACCGAAACCGGGAGGCGATAAAATCGGAAGACGCCGGTTGGATACCCATTTTCTCGGTATCCAAAAGTTGGGAGCTACATTCAATTATTGTCCCAAAGCCCAGCGTTATGAAATTAAAGCCGATAAATTGCGGGGTAGTTACATGTTGCTCGATGAAGCATCGGTTACAGGTACGGCAAATATTCTAATGGCAGCTGTATTGGCCGAAGGCGATACGACGATTTATAATGCCGCTTGCGAGCCCTATTTGCAACAACTTTCAAAAATGTTGAACCGTATGGGGGCGCATATCGAAGGTATCGGGTCTAATCTGCTCACCGTTCACGGGGTTTCATCGTTAAAAGGGTGTGAGCATACTATTCTTCCCGACATGATCGAGGTGGGTAGTTTTATCGGTATGGCAGCGATGACACGTTCGGACATTACGATTAAAAATGTATCGTATAACGATTTGGGAATTATTCCCGATAGTTTCCGACGATTAGGGATAACCGTGGAACAACAGGGCGACGATATTCATATACCCGAACATGAATATTACGAGATAGAGACTTTCATCGATGGTTCGATTATGACTTTTGCCGATGCTCCGTGGCCGGGATTGACTCCCGACTTGTTAAGCGTATTCCTCGTTGTGGCGACACAGGCGAAAGGTAGTGTCTTGATTCATCAAAAGATGTTTGAGAGCCGTTTGTTTTTCGTAGATAAACTTATCGATATGGGAGCGCAAATCATTCTTTGTGACCCGCATAGGGCGGCAGTTATCGGTCAGGCTCACGCACACACGTTGAGGGCTACCAATATGGTTTCACCCGATATTCGAGCGGGAATAGCCATGCTTATCGCCGCAATGAGCGCCGAGGGTACAAGTCGTATTCATAATATAGACCAAATCGATAGGGGGTATCAAGATGTCGATAAACGACTCAATGCGATAGGTGCACGTATTACCCGTTTATAGATCGATGAAAGAGTGGTATTTTTGTGTTGCCGTGGCGGGATTGCTCCTGTCTTCTTGTTCGCAGCAAGTACAGGAGCGTGCCGACGGCGGGAAAACTTCCGATACAATAATAACGGAAGTTCCCGTAGAGGAGACTTGCGATTCTACCGGATACCGTTTGTATCAGAAATATTTGGCTGCGATAGGAGAGAATCCTTCTTATTTTCAATGGAAGGATTTCCCAAAATATTTGGGGGCGGCGTATGTCGATGAAAAAGGTCATTTTGTGATACAAGTGCTTGGCGATTCGGCAAAAGCGAGGAAACAGATTGTCGAGGCCGTCGGGAGCGACGAGGTAACGGTTATTCCCCGACGAAATTCTCGGCAGTTATTAGATTCGTTGTATGCCTATTTGTGTGAGATACGCCGGTTCCGGGCCGATGAACCGACGGTTGCAGTGTTCGATACGGTTTGTTACGATGCCCGTGACAGTTGGACGATTTATGTACATGTCAAAGCTCTCGATTATACCATGCCCGAATATCTCGATAGCCTGTACCGGTATATCGGGGAGTTCCGAAAAAAAGTTTTACTTTCTCGATGGGTGCAGGTAGAGGGAAAATACACGGTTGTAACCGGTGTGGATTTGGACGAAATAAAAGTGAAAGAATGATTACAAGGGAAGAATTGATAAAGATAGGAAGGTTTAATAAACCTCATGGAGTGAAAGGCGAGTTGTCTTTTACTTTTACCGATGATGTGTTCGACCGCACGGAGTGTCCTTATATCGTATGTGAGATAGATGGCATATTCGTACCGTTTTTTATCGAGGAATATAGGTTTAAGAGCGATACGACGGCTTTGATTAAATTGGAAGATGTAGATAATGAAGCGGATGCGCGTCCATTTACTTTACTCGATGTTTATTTCCCGAAGTCTTATTACAAAGAATCGAATGAAGATGAAGCTCCGGGGGATTACTTTATAGGATTCACAGTGATCGATAGCGAGAAAGGAGAGTTGGGAAAGATTGTCTCGATCGATGATTCTACGGAAAATGTATTGTTTGAAGTGGAATATAATGGGCGATTGTTGCTTATACCGGCTGTCGATGAATTTGTTTGTGAAATAGACGAAGATAATCGCAAGTTGTATCTGAATATCCCCGACGGATTATTGGATTTGTAGTTCGAAAAATAATCGATATGGAAACAAAAAAGGAGGTGTGTCAAAACTAAAATGTCCCCTCCGAAAAGTTATAGATTGTAACTATGACATTTAAAAAGGGTCGTATCAAGCTCTGTATTGAGTAATGATACGACCCTTTTTTAGCCTTTTGAGGGCACTCAAATTTCAAATTATGAGTTCATATCTTCAAAAATTGAGTTTTGACACACCCTCTTTTTGGGAGGATAATACGAAAATCATATCTCGATGATTTCATGTTGTAAGGTTTGTGTGTCGAGCAGGAAAAGTTTCCCACTTAAAATTTCGCCATAGCCGGTAATGATTTTAATCACTTCTGCGGCTTCCATGCAGCCGATAATTCCCGGAATAGTGCCGATAACTCCTCCGGGGCGAGCCGGGGGAATAACTTCGGGACGGGGATAAAGATCGCTGTATCGAGGTCCACCTCGGTAATTAAAGACGGAAACCTGTCCCCGAAATTCCGAAATGGATCCATATACATAGGGCTTTTTGATGCGGGAACAGACATCGTCGATCAGATAACGGGTCGCAGCATTGTCACATCCGTCGACAATGATATCGTAAGCGGAGACAAGTCGATCTGCATTGTCGGGTGTGAAGAGGTTAGGATAGGTCTCGAATCGAGTTGAACTGTTCAGAGCCGACAGTCTCCGACAAGCGCACTCTACTTTCGATTGTCCTATTTCTGCCTCGGTATAAAGAATTTGCCTTTGTAAGTTGCTCCTTGAAACGATATCATCGTCGATAAGTCCTATTTGTCCTACTCCGGCAGCGGTCAGGTATAGAGAGATGGGAGAACCTAACCCTCCTATACCGACAATCAATACCTTAGCATTCTTCAATTTTTCCTGTCCTGCTTCCCCGATTTCGGGAATCATGGTTTGGCGGATATACCTTTCGTTCATCGATCGAATATTTTGTCCCAGTCTTTCCATACGACCTCATACCCCATAGCTTTGACAGCTTGTTCCACTTCGGCAGGTGTCCGTTCGTCGCTGACCGAAAATTGTTCTAACGCTTGCGGATAAGTGGCATAACCTCCCGGGTCGGTTTTCGAACCTGCGCTTATCGAAGTAGCTCCGAGAGTGGCGATGTGATCTCTGAATTTTGCGTTTTCTCGGGTGGATACGGAAATATCCACGTCGTGGTCGAAAATACGAAATGCAAAAATTAACTGTGCCAGCTCTTTATCCGTCATGATTACATTGGGCTGAAAATGACCTTCGGACGGGCGCATGCGGGGGAAGTTGACACTATATCGAGTTTGCCAATAGTGCTTGCGCAAGTATTGCAAGTGTATGGCCATCATGGTTACATCGGTACGCCAGTCTTCCAATCCGATGAGCACTCCCATACCTATTTTGTGTACACCGGCTTGTCCCATGCGGTCGAATCCGTTTACTCTCCATTCGAAGATAGATTTCATGCCTTTCGGGTGGTATACTTTGTACCGGTCTTTATGATAGGTTTCTTGAAAGCAGACCACGCCGTTAAGACCCGATTGGGTCAAGCGATAGTAATCTTCGCTTTTGAGGGGCATGACTTCTATCGATAGGTTCGAGAAGTAGGGACGTGCGATTTGTAGAGCTCGTTCCAAATAATCGACTCCGGCATCGCGTGGATTTTCTCCGGTTACGATAAGCAAATTCTCGAACGGTCCCATTTGACGGATTGCCCGGCATTCTTTTTCGATTTCTTTCTCGGTAAGAATAATTCGAGCGATGGGGTTATTGTGATTGAATCCACAGTAGACACAGTGGTTTGTACATGAATTGGTGATATAAAGCGGTACATACATCTGTATCGTTTTGCCGAAACGTTCTTGGGTATAGAGCCTGCTCAATGCCGCCATATGTTCTATATAGGGGGCGGCAGCAGGTGAGACGAGCGCCATGAAATCGTCGAGTTGTAAATGCTCTTTACCAAGAGCGATTTCGACATCACGACTCCGTTTCGAAGCTATGCAGGCAGTTATATCTTCCCAAGAATATTTTTCTAATTCACTGGAAAACATCTTTTTGTAATTTTTTTAAATCGTTAGTCGTTTAATGAGGGTTTTACATTTTTGCAATTCTTTCATGGTTAGTTCATGGTGCTGTTTGGTTCCGCCCTTTTGCAGGACACCTTGTACTGAAAATCCGCTCCATTTCAGAATTTCACGCAGTGCTTTTACCGTACCTCGGGTTTGGCTGAACCAGATATTGAAAGGCCATGGGGTGGAACCAGTGCTTACAATAACGGCCTTTTTGCCTTTGTGTAGGGGGAGGGGAAATCCTTTCGGACTTTCACCCATCAAGCCGTAGACCAGTCGGTCGAACAGGATTTTCAACTGTCCGCTCATGTTGCCCCAATAACAAGGAGATCCGATGACGAGGGCATCGGCCTCTACAATTTTGGCGAGGGTGCGTTGGGCATCGTCCTCTGGCAGGACGCAGTTATGGCGACTGCGGCAACTCATGCAGCCAGTGCAAGGGTGTATGTCTAACCGGCACACCGGTACGACTTCTACCTCGGCATGGTGTTGCCGAGCCTCGTTGGCCATCGTGTCCAAAATTCGGCTTATCAAGCCGTTGCTTCTCGGGCTTCCGTTTAGTATCAATATTTTCATATTACGTGTTTGAGTCATGAACAGGTTTATCATTCCTTTTCTATACAGTCGGTAATATCTTGCGACAGGCGCATGGCGCAGAAGTTTGGTCCGCACATGGTACAATAATTACCGTCGTGGAACGAGCCTTGTTTGTAGTATTCAAGGGCACGTTCGGGATCGAGTGCCAAATTGAATTGGTCTTTCCAGCGGAACTCATACCGGGCCTTGCTCATGGCATCATCGCGTATTTGTGCTCCGGGAAATCCTTTGGCAAGGTCGGCGGCATGTGCAGCTATTTTATAAGCGATAACACCGTTACGCACATCTTCTCGATCGGGTAATCCCAAGTGCTCTTTGGGGGTTACATAACAGATCATGGCTGTGCCTAACCACGCGATTTGAGCCGCTCCGATAGCCGATGTAATGTGGTCGTATCCCGGTGCGATGTCGGTCGTCAATGGGCCTAACGTATAGAAAGGAGCTTCGTGGCAACTGTTCAGTTCTCTTTCCATATTTTCTTTGATTTTGTGCATGGGGATATGGCCGGGACCTTCGATAATGACCTGTACATCATGAGCCCATGCTTTTGTAGTGAGTTCGCCCAACACATCGAGTTCGAGGAATTGCGAACAGTCGTTGGCATCGTGTATCGAGCCCGGACGCATACCGTCACCCAGAGAAATCGCTACGTCATATTGTTTTAAGATTTCACAGATTTCATCGAAATGTGTGTACAGGAAACTTTCCTGATTGTGAATGACGCACCATTTTGTCATAATAGACCCTCCGCGCGATACGATTCCGGTAAGTCGTTCGCCCACCAAATCGGCATGAGCTTTCAACACGCCGGCGTGAATGGTGAAATAGTCCACTCCTTGTTCGCATTGTTCGATGAGTGTGTCGCGGTAAATTTCCCACGACAGATTTTCGACTTTTCCATTTACTTTTTCAAGGGCTTGGTAGATGGGGACAGTTCCCACGGGGACAGGACAGTTCCGGATAATCCACTCACGGGTTTCGTGTATGTGGTCACCGGTCGATAGATCCATCAGTGTGTCGCCCCCCCAGTGGCAACTCCATACGGCCTTGTCGATCTCTTCTTCTATACCCGAGGATAGCGCAGAGTTCCCGATGTTGGTGTTTAATTTGACCAAGAAATTACGGCCGATAATCATCGGCTCGGCTTCCGGGTGGTTGATATTCGCCGGAATGATCGCTCGCCCGGCGGCTATCTCTTGTCGCACGAATTCGGGTGTGATGTGGCTTTTAATGCCTAATTGTTCGTTTTGCAAGTTTTCCCGTATGGCGACATATTCCATTTCGGCCGTGACGATTCCCTGTCGGGCATAATACATTTGCGTGATGGCATGTCCCGGTTTGGCTTTGTAGGGAAGGGGAGTATTTTTGAACCGTATAGGGTCGAGAGACGGGTCGTCACGACGGGCACGGCCGTATTTCGAGGTGATATCGTCTTGTCGCTCCACATCGCCTCGCGCCGTAATCCATGATTCGCGCAGACGTGGAAGCCCTTTGTCTATATCTACCGTAATATCGGGATCGGTATAGGGCCCACTGGTGTCGTATACATATACGGGAGCGTTTGGCGTGTGTATCCGTTTTCCGTTTTCTACGGTGACTGTGTCGGTGAGGTTTATTTTTCGCATCCCCACCTGTATGGGGAATAATTTCCCCGGAATATATATTTTTTCGGAACTGGGATAAGAATCTTTGATTATTTTTTTTGTGTCCATATTACTTCTGTGTTTAATCTAAGAAAGAGGTTAACGGGCTGCTGGCTTGTGCAAAATGGTATTGTGAGCCTAATCCGGCTTCGTATGCCCGGCGGCCGGCTTCGACAGCCTGTTTGAATGCGATAGCCATTTCTACGGGATTCCCGGCGACGGCGATAGCCGTATTTACCAACACAGCATCGGCTCCCAGTTCCATAGCTTCTGCGGCATGGGAAGGTGCGCCTATCCCGGCATCGACGATGACAGGTACGTTACTCTGTTCGATGATAATTTGCAAAAAGTCGCGAGTGCGCAATCCTTTGTTAGTTCCTATCGGTGCGCCTAAGGGCATTACGGTGGCAGCGCCGACTTCTTCGAGCCGTTTACAAAGTACGGGGTCTGCTTGAATATAGGGAAGTACCACGAATCCCAGTTTTGCCAGTTGTTCGGTAGCTTTCAAGGTTTCCACAGGATCGGGCAGGAGATATTTGGGATCGGGGTGGATTTCGAGTTTAACGAAATCGGTCCCGAAACATTCTCTGGAAAATTGAGCCGCAAGTACGGCCTCCTCGGCATTGCGTACTCCCGATGTGTTGGGTAGAAATTGTACTCTATTGCGGTCGATGTGTGTCAACATATCGTCTGTGGCTTCTTGGGTCATGTTGATACGTTTCATGGCCACGGTAATCATTTCGGATCCGGAGGCTTCGATGGCTTTTTCCATTAGTTCATTTGAGCTGAATTTCCCGGTTCCTACGAATAAGCGGGAGGAAAATTCCCGTCCTCCGATAATTAATTTGTTCATGCTTTACGATATTTATTTAATAGGTCTATTATTTTTTTAGTTTCCTTTTCAGGATCTTCGGCTTGCAAGATAGTTCCCGATAAAGCGATTCCCGACACTCCAGTTTCCATGATGGCCGGAATATCGTCGGCTGTGATACCTCCGATGGCGACCACCGGAATTTTCAAGTCGTTCGTCCGGCATTGTTCCATGATTCGGGCATAACCTTCGAGGCCGAGGATAGGACTCAGGTTCTTTTTCGTCTCGGTATATCGGAATGGTCCCAAACCGATATAATCGGCATCTTGCCGGACTAATCCTTGTATGTCTTCAAAGGTATTCGCCGTTCCTCCGATAATGTATTTCTCGCCGATAAGCAGACGAGCTTCGGAAACAGGCATGTCGAGCTTTCCCAGATGGACGCCGTCTATGTCGAGGTCGGCCGCCAGTTGGGCATAATCGTCGAGGACGAGTATGGCTTCATGTTCTTTACAGAGCGGAATGAGTTGCTGGGCGGTTTGCCTGACAGCTTCGATAGGAGCACCTTTCATACGGAGCTGTATCCATTTGCAACCTCCGTTCAAGGCGGCGACTGCTCCCTCTATGATTCCGAATCGGGGTGTCTGGTGGGTAATGAATTGTAACATATTTTGTTCGTATTAATCGTTTCTTAATCGAGTGAGCTGTCGAATAACCCCTGCAATGGTCGGTTCCTGCCATAGGAAACCGAGTACGGCGATCCCTCCGAAATTCCAATCCTTTATAGCAGTTTTCTTTTCGGGGGTGATACCACCTAAGGCAATGACTCTCTCGTTGATAACGCCTTCCTTCCCGGCCTTAGTCAGTTGTTCGGGCGAGAATGCGGAACGGTATCCCTTTTTCGATATGCTGTCGAAGATGGGGCTCAAAAACAGATAGTCATATCGTTGTCCGTTCGTCAGTTCCTCGATGGAATGGCAAGAGCGGGATAGGGTGGGGATATAGTCGTTCGACAGAGGTCGGTAATGCGGATTCCTTCCATTGAGATGAACACCGGCAAGCCGGTATTTTTCCGCCAGTTCGAAATGGTCGTGAAGTACTATTCGATCGTAATAGCGGGGAGGAATCGAGAGTAACAGTTGCTCTGTTTTTTCTCCGGAATACTTCGGTTTGCGGAGGTGGATTAAATCCAATCCGTTGTCGAGCAGGGCGGTGATTAAGCGGTTTTCCTGTTCTATGGGGTGTTCCTCTGTAATGCCTATATATTTCATTTCGAGAAATCCGTTCGTTATCCTCCGAATGTAGCCCGGATAATCGTTATCTTGTTCCCATCGGTTAAAATCCGATCGTTCCATTCATTTTGGGGAACCAGCTTGTTGTCGATGGCGATAGCCGTACCTTCGATGGCGATTTGTTGCATATCGAGTAACTCTTTTACGGAAATGCTGTCTTGGACTTCTATTTCCTTTTGATTAATATAGATTTTCATCTTTAATCGGGTTTAATGGGGTTAAAACACGAGGAGCGAAAAAATGGTTTACCGAACCATGACCGCTTCCTATTGTAATGTCGGCTCCGGTCTGTAAAGCTTGGGTGAGATATTTTTTGGCGAGGGAAACGGCATCGGTCAACCTGTGTCCCAACGCCAAATAAGAGGCGATGGCAGAAGAAAAGGTACACCCTGTTCCGTGTGTATTCCGGGTAGAAATGCGGGGTGAGGTGTAGCGAACAGGAACAGAATTGGGCATAAAGAGTATGTCGCAGGATTCTGCTCCTTTCAAATGTCCTCCTTTCACGAGAACGGCACGACAACCGGCTTGAAACAGTCTGTTGGCTGCTTTTTCCATATCTTTCTCACTGTCGATGGCAAGTCCGCTCAGTATCTCGGCTTCGGGAATATTGGGAGTGATGACTGTCGCCTGTGGCAACAATAGTGTTTTAACAGCAGAGATAGCTTCTTCCTCGATTAGCCGACAACCCGAAGTAGAAACCATAACCGGATCGAGCACGATATTCCGTAACGGATAACGTTGTAGGCAATCGGCAATCGTTTCGATGGTCGCGCGAGAGTATAGCATGCCTAATTTAACGGTTGTACAAGGTAGGTCGTCGAGTACGGCTTCGATTTGTTGCCGCACGATATCGGGTTCGATACCTTGTATGTCCCTCACTTCGCAGGTGTTTTGTGCCGTAATGGCCGTGATAGCCGATGTGCCGAACACCCCGATGGCCGACATGGTTTTCAAATCGGCTTGTATTCCGGCTCCTCCACTGCTGTCCGAACCGGCTATTGTCAATACGACAGGATAAGTTTTCATACGGTTTGTTTCATTTAAGGGGATGCACATAAAACCGTATTGAAAAAGATAGAACTATGAACAATTCCTGCGCCGGCATTATCCGTATCAGGTTCATAGGGTATAATCTCAGCCGCTTTTAGGCACCCCTTTGTTTGTGAACAAAGGTATGGATTATTTTCTTACAGCTGATATTTCTTAATATAAATTAATGAAGATATGCTTATTCGAATAAGACGATAGAGGAGTCTTTTAAGGGGGGGACATGTTTTGTTTTTTGAAGAAAGATTCTTTTTCACCGAAAAGCTGGTTTCAATTGATTGAACCAAGTTGCTTTTGGGTCGTATTGGACGAAAAAGAGCGCCTCCGGTCTGAGGTGGATTTTCATATTAGGCATATTTCCTGTATATTTGCCTACATATAATAAATATTAGCGTAAAGATTCATGATGAGTATTTTGTTTTTACTTGTGGGTTTGGGCTTAATTCTGTCTGGTGCTAATTTTTTGACTGATGGAGCGGCTGCATTGGCCAAAAGGTTTAACATATCGTCGTTGGTAATAGGTCTAACTATCGTGGCCTTTGGAACTTCGGCTCCCGAGTTGACAGTTAGTATCGTATCGGCTATTAATGGGAGTGCCGAACTTTCTATCGGGAATGTTGTGGGCAGTAACATTTTTAATATTTTGATGATCGTGGGTGTGACAGCAGTTGTTGCTCCTATAACAATAACCAAAGGAACATTGACAAAAGAAATACCGCTCGCCATTCTCTCGTGTGTGGTTGTCTTAATTTGTGCTAACGATGTGTTTTTGGAAACCGGTACGGAGAATATACTGAATAGGGCGGACGGTTTGCTTATGCTTTGCTTTTTTGCCATATTTCTCGGGTATACGTTTGCTATCGCACACGATAATACAGAAGAAGAACAAGCTGAAATTAAACCGTTATCTACATGGCGTTGTTTATTGTATATCGTTGGAGGGCTTGTCGTTTTGATTTTCGGTGGTCGGCTTTTTGTCAATGGGTCGAGCGAGATAGCCCGGTCGTTGGGAGTAGGAGAGTCTGTTATAGGATTGACTCTTGTTGCTATGGGGACTTCTCTTCCTGAATTGGCTACTTCGGTGGTAGCTGCTTTGAAAAAAAATCCTGAGATTGCTATCGGGAATGTGATCGGATCCAACCTGTTCAATGTCTTTTTTGTATTGGGCATGAGCGCTACTATTACTCCATTACCCTTGGGTGGAATAACGAATGTCGATTTATTTTATTTATTAGCGGTTTCTTTGTTGTTGTTCTTTGCCGGGAGATATTATAAGGTACGTACGATTACTCGGGTGGAAGGTGTATTTATGATTTTTGCTTATGTAGTTTACACAGGATACTTGATATATATGCTGTAAATACTATATTAAGTTGCATTCGGTAATATTCAAAAATGAAAGAGAGACTGTGTTGTATAAACTGTTGTCTGGTGGTTTCTGAACTATACATAAATGTCAGGTGTTTTTATGTAATTATTAAATATTTTTAATTTCTGTTTTTCGCTGATTTATTTAATATTAGATAAATAATTTGTAAGCTGCTCAATACTATATATTTATCTGGCTTTTTGTAGAATGAGAGCATTTTTTGTAAGATTTCATTGTGTTTTTTAAGAAATGTAGCTACCTTTGCGAAAAATGTGAAGTCAGAGTACTTAGCATAATATGCAGATATGTTTGAATCATTCTGTTGTTATTTATCCTGTTCTTCACAGAAAAGTAAATGTAATTCTTCTGAAATTGATAGTTTATAGTAATCTATCTCTTGTATGAAGCGTTATATTTATTTACCCTTCCAATAATGATTATCCACTGAGATAGGGATGGGTCAAAGAGGGGTTATAAGTGATTCTTAGAGCCGGGAAAAGCTTTCTTTTCGGTGTCCCCCAGTAGTATAGAGGCGTATATTTAAGGAATGCATAAAAAATAAAGTAATTTCTTTCGCCTGAGATTTTGGGTTAACAGATAGGAGTGATTTCTTTCATAGTGGGGGCGTTAGTGGATAAAGATATTTTTGCATAGAATTGGGTCAATATGTTGAAAAAATTGGGTTTATTAGTATTGAAAATGATGAATTAAATCTAATATTTTATGGGTTATATTTCGATTTTATTGTTGTCATTTTTTATTAGTTTGGGATTTTCTATTTTTATTATTCCAAGAATTTTATTGATATCGTTTAAAAAGCATTTATTCGATATGCCAGATGAACGAAAAGTACACAAGGGTATAATACCTCGTCTGGGAGGTGTTTCGTTTTTTCCTGCCGTTATTTTTACTCTTTCTTTGATGATAGGGCTGAATAGAATTTACGGGGAGGAATTGTTTCCCTCTATTATCGGAGTGAGTGATACGTCCGTTCTATCTTTTGGGTTGAGTAGTTTATTGCTGTTGTATTTGACAGGTATTACCGATGACTTGATCGGAGTTCGCTATCGTCAGAAATTTATTGTTCAAATATTCTGTGCCATTTTGTTGGTGTCTTCGGGGTTATGGATCAATAATCTTTATGGAATCTTCGGAATTTATGAATTACCTCCGGTAGTGGGACTCCCGTTTACCGTATTTACTATTGTTTTTATTACTAACGCTATAAATCTGATAGATGGAATAGATGGACTGGCTTCTGGATTGAGCGGAATAGCATTGTTATTTTTTACTATATTGTTTATTTATCAGAGGGAATGGCTGTATGCGGCTCTCGCTATCGTAACTTTGGGAACAATTATTCCATTTTTCTATTATAATGTTTTCGGAAATCCAAACCGAGGTAGAAAAATTTTTATGGGTGACACCGGATCGTTGACTATTGGCTTTATATTGAGCATTTTGGCGATTCGGTTCAGTATGTATGATAATGCAGTGTTACATCGAGTTCCCGATGCTATCGTAGTTGCTTTTTCTTTGCTGATTACACCGGTATTTGATGTCGTTCGGGTAATTTTGCATAGGGCACGTTTTGGTAAAAACATTTTCAGTCCTGATAAAAATCATATTCATCATAAATTTTTAGCATTAGGATTTTCGCATCGAGCAGCTATGATTACGATATTGTTAATCTCTGCTGGCTTTGCAGCCATGAATTTGTTGTTATTGACTCGTATAAATATAAATTTATTATTATTTTTAGACATTTTTATTTGGACCATTATGCAACTTTATCTTACTAAAAAGATTAATAGGAAAGTGGCTGGTTCAAAGGCTTGATATGTTAAATTGTTATTTTAGACAAATGAAATATATTTCGAAAATTCTCTTGGCTGTGATACTTGTAGGTTTGGTATCATGTGTGCCTTCTAAGAAAATGGTTTATTTGCAAGGAGCCGATGGCTTGGAGCAATCCCCTCAAACCATAGCACAAGACTATGAATTAAAGATTGTCCCGGACGACCAGTTACTCATAACAGTGAGTAGTAAAGATGGTGAGTTGCTGGAAATATTCAGCAATAGTCAGGTATTAGGTAGTACGGGGGCATCGACCACGATACAGGAAACTGTCGGTTTAAGGGTCGATAAGGACGGAAAAATAGAAGTTCCTATTTTGGGTGAGATGCAGGCCGGTGGATTATCGAGAAGAGAGTTGGCCGATGCCGTCGAGAACAAGCTTATCGAGGGGGAATATGTAAAAGATCCTGTGGTGAATGTACAGATAAAGGGATTTAAGGTTTCGGTAATGGGTGAGGTAAACAGTCCCGGTGTGCAAACTATATCGGGAGACCGTATTACGCTTCTTGAAGCCTTGACTATGGCAGGTGACTTGACTCCCTCGGGAAAACGGGATAATATATTGGTAATACGCGAGGACGGAGACCAACGAAAAACTTATACCGTGGATTTAACTTCGGGCGAAAAAGTATTGGAATCACCTTGTTATTATTTAAAGCAGAACGATGTAATCTATGTGCAGCCTAATAAATCGATAGGAGTGAAAGGTAGTTCGACCTTGTCGTTTATTTCTGCCGGTAGTAGTATTATATCTCTTGTAGCATCGGTGCTGTCTATTGTGTCTATGATTATTGTGTTAAAAGATAAGTAACATCTCTATATGGAGCTCATTCAAGAAACTAAGAACGATAAGAAAAATGAAGGAGGGGTAACCCTGCGGGATATTGTCGAGTTGGTATTCGATAATTGGTATTGGATTGTGCTATCGGTCGTTATATGTATGTCGGTCGCATGGTTTTATTTAGCTATGCAAACACCGTTATACAAGAGAAGCGCGGTAATGTTAGTGAAGAGCGAAAACAAATCGGGAAACGATATGTCGGCTGTTCTTGAATTAAATGGGGGCATATCGGGTAGCGGAGTCGAGAATGAAATCTATATTTTGCAGTCGCATCAATTAATGCGTGAAGTTGTCGGACGCTTACATTTGGACGTCACTTATCAGGTAAAAAATTGGTTGCACTATGATCAGTTGTATGCCGAGTCGCCTATCCGGGTGAATTTCTTAGATGCTTATACGGCTCCGGTTTCTATGGAAATTAAGCCCTTAAATGGGAATCGTTTTTTACTGAATCAACTCAAAATAGGTAAGGAGAAAAGTGATAACGAAGGCCAAGAGTTTTTGTTCGGTGATACTATAATTTCCGCAGCTGGTCGATTTATTGTAGAGGATATCCCCGATAAAATATCGGCCTATTATAATGTACCGGTCGAAGTATCTCGTATAGACTTGAATACTGCGGCAAATATTTATCATTCGTTTATTTCGACCTCTTTGGCCGGAGAACGTACGACATTGGTACAAATAAACTGCGTGGACTCGAATATCTCGCGTGCCGAGGCTATATTGAACGCTTTGATCGATGTTTATCGGGAAACGATTATCGAAGATAAAAACCGCATTGCGACCAGTACGGCTAAATTTATTAATGAACGAGTCGAAATTATCAGTAAAGAGTTGGGTGACGTAGAGAATGAATTGACCGATTTCAAGCAAAAGAATCGCATTGTCAGTATAGATGCAGCGGCCACTCAATTTATGAGCGAAAGCAGTAAGATGAGAGACGAATTGGTGCAGCTGGAAACCGAATATGCCATCGCCCGGGCGGTAGAACGTTATTTGACCGATAATGAACATAGTAAGCAGTTGATACCCAATGTATCGGGGGTAGGGGATAGTGGCTTGCAAAATCAGATAACGACCTATAACGAGATTCTGTTACAGAGAGAAAGATTAGCCGCTAATTCGGGTGAGAATAACCCTTTGGTAAAAGATTTAGACAATAATTTAGCTGCGGTAAGAGTCAATCTTACAGCCTCGATGGATAGTTATCTGTCTACACTGAAACTAAAATTGAAAAAGGCCCGGGAGGTCGAGTCGCAAACTCTCGACCATATCGAGTCGGTCCCTCAACAAGAGAAAAAGGCTTTGGGCATTATACGTCAGCAAAGTATTAAAGAGTCGTTGTATACATTCTTGCTGAATAAACGAGAAGAGAATGCTTTGCAGTTGGCTATTACCGAGGCCAATATACGGGTGATTGAGTCACCCTTCGGTTCGTCGGCGCCCGTCGCCCCGGCTCGCAGAATGTTATTGATGGGAGCCTTTATCGTGGGGCTCATTATACCGTTGGCGATACAGCTTTTGCGATTACTGTGGAACACCGGTGTGAGGGGGCGTAAAGATATTGAGGATTATACGTCGATGCCTATATTGGGCGAAATCCCATTGATGAAAGACCGAGATGGAGAACATGCCATTGTCGTGGAAGAGAATAAGACCAGCAGTGTGGCCGAGTCTTTCAGGTTGTTACGGTCCAATATGGATTTCGTCGCTCCTCAGGCACGGGTCGTTATGTTTACGTCTACTATGCCGGGCGAGGGAAAAAGTTTCGTTTCCCGCAATTTTGCCGTAACATTGGCTATGACCAATAAAAAAGTGGTTTTGCTCGATATGGATTTAAGAAAACGCACATTGAGTAAAACATTGGATCTGACTACGAAAAACGGTGTGTCGACTTGGCTTTCCGGGAAAAACAACAGTGTGTCCGAGCTCGTTCAGTCCAGTAACATTCATGCGATGTTTGATATCATCTCGGCTGGCATTGTACCTCCCAATCCTTCGGAATTGTTGATGAGCGATCGATTACCCGTTTTGGTGGAAGAGTTGAAGAAACAATACGATTATATTATATTGGATTGCGTGCCGGCATTAGTCGTAGCCGATTCTTCTATCATCGGTCGGGTAGCTGATCTTACGATCTACGTAATCCGTAACGGAATGTTGGATCGCCGTTATTTGCCGGAATTGGAAAAACTCTATCGGGGGAATAAATTTAAGAACCTTACGGTCGTCATCAACGGTATCGAAATGGAGAGCAAAAAGTATGGATACGGTTACGGCTATGGTTATGGATACGGTTACGGCTATGGAGTGGAACAGGGAAGAAAGAAAAAACGTAATGTCATCTATAAAATTGCTCATAGAATAGGACGGATTTTTAGGAGTTGATATTTTGGATAGGAAATGAAAAGAGTTATAGGGCTAGATTGTGTTAGAGCAATAGCGATTTCATTTGTCATTTTAGGGCATTTTATGTTGCATACGCATCTTTCTCGGACTCCTTTAGTCGGTTTGGGGATGTATTTGCAATTATTTTTATTGCCGATATTTAATACTGGAGTTCCTTTGTTCTTATTATTGACGGGATATCTGAATACAGAGAAAGAATATTCTTTTTCATATTTGGTTAGAATAAAAAAAGTTCTTATTCCATATTTGTTTTTTTCTGTTTTAACAATTTTTTATAGGGGGGGATATTTACGTGAAGATTATAGTATAATAGAGTGGATCTTAAAAATATTCGATTTTTCTGCTATACCATATGGTTGGTATATAGAGATGTATATTGGATTATACATATTGATTCCGTTTCTAAATATATTATATAATAATATTAAAACAAAAGAGCATAAAATAGCGTTGATCTCTGTTCTTATAATTTTAACGTTATTACCCAAACTATTTAATAAGGGGGATTTTAAATTATTACCAGAATGGTGGCTTGGGTTATATCCTATTTGTTATTATTATATAGGGGCTTATGTAAAGGAATATCAGATTGTTGTAAAAAGAATTGTTGGACTTTTGGTTATTATTGGTCTCGCTTTGTTGGAACCTATAACCAATTATTTGTTCTATGATGGGTCCTTGATTTCTATTGCTCGAACAGTTCAGTCTCCATTATGTGCAATAACTGCTGTCCTTATTTTTTTAATGCTATATAAGAAAAATATTAAGTCAATTATTATATCGAATACAATACAAAATATTTCTAAATTATCTTTGGAGATGTATTTAGTTTCGTATATATTCGATAGTCTACTTTATCCGATATTCATGGATCGATTTTTTATTACAGATTCTCAATTTACTTTATTTTTTCCTATTATCACGTTAAGTGTGTTTATTCTGTCATATATTGTTAGTTTTGTGTATCATTTAGTTTTTATACCTATTTCAAAATGATTGCTCCTTTAACCTCAATACGGTTGATATTTATTTTAATGATATTTTTATTCCATTGTCATGTTCCATATTCTGAAAATATGGGGTGCTATGGTGTTTCATTCTTTTTTATATTAAGTGGATTTGTTTTATCATTAAGTTATAAACAGAAAGTTTTATCAAATGATTTTAATCAAAAAAAATTCTATAAGAAAAGGTTTTTAAGAATTTACCCATTGCATATTTTGATATTGTTTTTTTATGTATTCTTATCAATTATATTTCAAGAACCTATAGCTAATTTTTTTAATTGGATCACAAAGCTAATCATTAATATATTATTATTGCAAAGTTATATTCCAATTTCTACTGTCTATTTCTCTTTTAGCGGAGCATGGTTTTTATCTACGTTAGTATTATCGTATCTTTTGTTCCCTTATATTATCAAGTTTATTCGAAAATTCTCAATAAAAATAAGTTTTTTATTTCTCTTGTTAATACCATTAGGAATGTTGTTTTATCAGGGGAAAAATGAGCTTTATTGGTTTTATATAAATCCTGTAGTCCGTTTTTTTGATTTCTTTTTGGGTGTTTTATTAGCGGAAGTTTATAGAAAGATAAGAATAAAGGAGAATATGACAACTAAAAAAGCTACATTTTTAGAATTATTGATAGTTTTATTCTCTGTAGCATTATATATTATATCATTGAAATATGAGATAATATTCAATTATAGTATATTTTATTGGATTCAGTCAAGTTGTTTAATTTTAATATTGAGTATAAATAAAGGCTTAATTTCAAAATTGTTTTGTAATAGTTGGTTAGTATATGGTGGAAAATTAAGTTTTGCATTTTTCCTTTTTCACCCATTGTTAATTCATTTTATAGGACTTGAAGGACGCTATAATATTATCCTAATTGTATTAGCGTCATTTATTTTAAGCCATTTGACTATTAAATATTTTGATCCTTTTTGGGTCAATAGAAAATGAAACAAGAGTCACGTGTAAAGAAATCAATGTTGAATGCGAGGGTCAATCTCATATTCTATTTCTTGACTCTTATATTCTCATTCTTTTCCAGAAAGATATTCCTCAATACCCTTGGGGCTGATTTTGTAGGACTCACCGGCACATTGCAAAACTTGCTTGGATTTCTTAATTTGGCAGAATTGGGGATAGGAAGCGCTATTGGTTATGTGCTTTATAAGCCCCTATTCGAGCATGATGAGGAAAAAATCAACGAGATCATTTCTGTGTTCGGTTACCTCTATCGTTGGATAGGATTTATCATCTTGGGTGCAGGCATTGTACTGGCTTGCTTTCTTCCATTGATATTTCCCAATACGGAGTTCGAAATGGGGATTATCTTTTTTGCCTATTTTTCGTTCTTGGCCTCCTCGTTAATCGGTTATTTTGCGAATTACAAGCAGACTTTACTCGGTGCTGACCAAAAAAATTATGTTGTAACTGCCTATTTTCAAACAGCGACTATTGCTAAAACTCTCATTCAGATGGCTTCGGCCTACTACACCGGTAGTTATTATCTATGGGTTGCTATTGAATTAACCTTTGGTATCATCTATTCTTTCATATTGAATTGGAAAATAAATCAAGTCTACCCGTGGCTTCGCAGTGAAGTGTGTCAAGGCAAGGAGCTTTTCAAAAAATATCCCGAGGTGATGAAATATACTAAACAGTTGTTTGTGCATAAAATTGCTGGTATTGCTCAATTTCAAATGACACCATTTCTTGTATATATATTTGTTTCATTGCAGATTGTTGCATATTATACTAATTATACTATTATAATAGACAAATTAGTTGTGTTGATAAATAATTTGTTAGGAAGTACTGGTGCCGGAATTGGTAATTTGATAGCCGAAGGAAATAAGAAAAAAATAATAAATGTTTTTTGGGAGTTGATAGCAATTCGTTTTTTTGTTACAGGAATATTGATTTTTTCTATTTATCATCTTATAGAACCTTTTATTATTTTATGGTTAGGAAAAGAATATATAATGCCTTCGTCCGTGTTATTGATATTATTATGTAACTTGTTTATATCCCAATCTAGAGGAGCGACAGATCAATTTTTATTCGGATATGGTCTATTTTATGATATATGGGCTCCTATTGCAGAAACTGTACTTTATTTATTGGGTGCGATAATTGGTGGATATTATTGGGGATTACAAGGTATTTTGTTTGGTAATTTTATTAGCCTATTTTTTATAGTATGCATTTGGAAACCTTGCTTTTTGTTTAAAAAGGGGTTTGTTGTACCGATTTTGAACTATTGGATCAATTGGTTGAAGTATGTATTATTGCTGGGAAGTTCAATCTTTATTAGCGATAACCTGATTTCTTTAATGGGTATTCGATGTACTGGCGAAAGTTTTTGGGCTTGGGCTTTATATGCATTTTATGTCATCGTTTTGTTTGGCTTTGTCCAAATAAGCTTAATGTTTTGTTTTTCTGCGGGAATGAGAATGGTTGTTTTTAGATTTATAAAATTTAATAGAAAAATATGAGAGTACTTTGGTTTTCAGTAACTCCATCTTTGTATTCTAAGAATCCATTGTATAACGGAGGTGGATGGATTGCTTCATTAGAAGGTGAATTAAAAAAAAATAAGTCTATTGAGCTTGGCGTAGCTTTTGAATTTTGTGATGATAAATTTAAGGTTTGTGAAAATGGTGTGACATATTATCCAATAAATGTTTGGAAAACAAAGAAAAAATTACGCAGAAGAGAATGGAATATTCTTAATGAAGAGAAATATATAATACCTGAGTGTATAAAAATTATAGAAGATTTTTCTCCAGATATAATTCATATTTTTGGTACGGAATGGTGTTTTGGATTAATACAAAATTATATAAAGATACCCGTAATAATACATCTACAAGGTTCTATTATTGCGTATAATAGGGTAACTTTTCCTCCTGGTTATAGTGTGTATGATAAAATTAGAGATGTTTTTTTTAATCTAAAAAAACAGATTAAATTGTGTTTGGATAGAAAAAATACAAAAGTAAGAGCACGAAGGGAAGAAAGGATCTTTTCAATATCTAAGAACTTCATGGGACGGACAAATTGGGATTTAGGGCTTAGTAAGATATATTCTCCTAATTCAAATTATTATAGGTGTGAAGAAATGCTAAGACCTATTTTCTATCAAGAGCCAAATAGTTGGAATAACTTTTATAATGGGGGAAAATTGATTTTGACTACAGTAGGAGGAGGTGATTTAAGAAAGGGAATAACAGCTATTTTAGCTACGGCAAAGATATTGAAAGAAAAAATGAATTTGGATTTTGAATGGAGAGTCATTGGAAATAAGGGAAATATTAAAATTGCAGAAAAAAAAGAAAGGATAAGACATGAGAATATTTGTGTCCGGTTATGTGGTGTTTTAGATGCAGAGGAAATAAAACAAATGTTGTTGGATTCTCACCTATATGTATATCCTTCATTGATGGATAATAGTCCTAATGCTTTATGTGAGGCTCAATTATTGGGGGTTCCTTGTATCGCAACTTATGTGGGTGGGATTCCTTCGTTGGTAACAGATTTTGAAGATGGATTGCTAGTCCCTTCGAATGATCCTGAATCATTGGCATTTTGTATATGTAATTTAATGAATGATTCTGCCTTGGCTCAAAAACTTTCAATAAATGGTAAAAGTCGAGCTTCTAAAAGACATAATCCACAACAAATAATAAATACTTTATTTTCAATATATGAGTCTTTATTGTTAGATAACAAATAGTTTTTATTGTTGAAAAAGATTAGAGATAATGACAATTTTTTCGAGAATACACCAAATCATTCAATACAAAATTTTTAGTAAGAAAATAAAAGAAATCGGTAGTAATGCGATAATTTCATTTCCGATTATTGGATATGGGTTAGAGAATGTTTCTATTGGAAACTATTTTAAAGCAGGAGAACGCTTGAAATTAAGATGTTTTAAAGAATGGAGAGGCCAAAAATATACTCCTGAAATTAAAATTGGAAATAATGTAAATATACAAACTGATTGTCATATAAGTGCAATTAATTCGGTGATAATAGAGGATAATGTACTTATTGCTTCTTTTGTTTATATCAGTGACCATGCTCATGGGAGTAATCAATATTTTGATTTGAATATACCTCCTATTGATCGGCCATTATTTTCAAAAGGTAATATATATATTGGTAAGAATGTGTGGGTAGGAGAAAAAGTAACTGTATTACCAGGTGTCCATATTGGAGAAGGTTCTATCATTGGGGCTAATTCAGTGGTGACACATGACATTCCTCCGTATAGCATTGCGGTAGGAATTCCTGCAAAAGTAATAAAAACTGTTAAATCATGACTTTTTCAATTGTTATACCTACATATAATGGTGCTGATTTTGTTGAACAGGCATTGCTTTCGGCATTGAATCAGAGTCGACCTGCCGATGAGATAGTCATATCTGATGATAATTCTTCTGATGATACGCTTGCTATTTGCCAAAAATATACTGATCGGATAAAGATTTATCGGAATCTGCAAGGACCATCAGGATTTGTGAACGGTTGGAATCATGCAATAGAAAAAGCTACCGGAGAGTATATTTCCATCCTTCATCAAGACGATTTGTTAGCTTCCACTTTTTTAGAAGAAGTCGAAAAAGCATTAGCTGTTTATCCCGATGTGAAACATTTATTTGCTCCGTGTAATTATATTGATGGAGAGGGTAATAGTTTGCAAGAACCCGATTATTGCACGAGTGAAATAAAACGGTATACGGGAATAGAGTATGTGCGAGCTTATCAGACGATTGGTCGTCCGCATATACATCGTTGTCCCGGGGTGGTAACCCATAGAGATATTTTTAAAGTTTGCCAGTATCGGGAAGAGGCTGGACATATAGCCGATGATGATTTTTTTTATCGGGTAGGACAATATACCGATGTGGTAGGGATATTGAGGCCGTTGGCTTCGTATAGGCTACATAGTAAATCGGAGACTGGGCATTTGAAAAATATGCAATTGGTTCAACGGTTGGCACATGATTATATATTTCAAGTGAAGCAGTGGTATGAGAATTCTTTCATGTATAAAGAAGAATATGATTATTTTGTTTATTGGGCTAAATATTATGTTTTTAGTGAATTCTTTTTGGGGATAAGAATGAATGATAATTCTTTTTTAATGCAAGGGAAAAAAGATATTGAAATACTACGATCCCTAAATATTGAACTACCAAGAACAAAGAAAGCTTTTATGCTATGTTATTCTTTATTAGGAAAGCAGATTATAGGTAAAGTATTATCATGGATAAAATAAAAAATATTATTCGTCAAATAAGGATTCAGATAATTCGTATTCTTTCTTGTAGCAAGCGTCGGTTACCTATAAAAGAAAGGATACTGATCATTGCACCGCATCCCGATGATGAAGTTTTGGGCTGCTCGGGACTGATACAAAGATCGTTAAAAGAAGGAAAACAGGTAGATGTTGTCATTTTATCAGGGGGGGGTAAAAGCCATAGTGGTTGTTGTAGTATCGATAAAAAAGAATTGATAGAATCTCGGCGAGCTTTATCAAGAACGGCTGCCGGTATTATTGGGCTGCCATTGAATCATCTTCATTTTCTCGATTATCCCGATAGTGAAATTTCATTCGATTGTTCGGAGACCCGTAAATTGAGAACCTTGATCGATAAACTTCGGCCGAAGACTATTTTTATTCCCCATAAGGGAGAAGGGTGGAACGACCATTTGGCTGCGGGTGACATAGTGAAGAAATTGATAGGAGAGGACTCGTGCGTGGAATTGTATGAATATTGCGTGTGGTTTTGGTATTATAATACATGGAATATCGATTGGAAAAATGCTTGTGTATTGAAAATGAATAGACAGGAGCATACTGCTAAAAATAGAGCGATTGATGCCTATATACAACCGGTAGCACCTTGTGGCCGTCCTTGGTCGGGTGTTTTACCTAAGGTTTTTGTTGGGGCAAATCGTTGGAGGGGGGAACTATATTTTAGGGAACGATGATGGGAGAGATAAGTCAGCAAGCTGTTATTATAGGGGATTCGACCAATAATACATTAAGTGTCGTTCGTAGTTTGGGAGAGGCAAATGTAGCACAAACGTTAATCCTCAAATGCGATGAAGATACCTGTTTTGTCGCAGAAAGTAAATATCTTAAAAATAGTAAGGTATATCGTATTTGTAAGATTGAGGAGTGCATGTCCATATTGGAACGGTTGAAAGATGAGGATTGGGAACAGTATATAATTTGTAGTTTTGACGAAGCGGCAGTTTTTATCGATAAGAAGGAACCGGTATTGTCTCCTTTCTTTCGTACTCCCGCACGAGGAAAACAGATCGGTAAATTATTTAATAAAGATGAGCAATGTAAGTTGGCTGAAAAATGTGGCTTGACAGTCCCAAAATCGATTAAATTCCATCGAACGGAGAATATGGAAAATGTTGATTTTGAGTATCCTATCCTCTTAAAACCTCTTAATAGTACGCAAGGTGAAAAAGGCGATATTCATATCTGCCGGAATAAGGCAGAGGTAGAGGCTGCGTTAGCAATTGAAAGTCATTGTGCCGATTTTATCCTTCAAGAGTTTATCGATAAAGAGTACGAGATTGATTGTATTGGTGTGAGGACCGATAAGGAGATGTATGTGGCAGGAGGAGTGAGGAAGATTAGACATTATCCTCGTTTAATCGGTGCAGGGGCTTATGGGCAGTTTCGGCCGATGGAGGATTTTGATATTGATGTGGACTGTGTAGAGAAATTTTTGGAGCAAGCTAATTATTATGGGCCGTTTAGTGTGGAATTTCTTCATAGAGATAATAAGAATTATTTTATGGAAGTGAATTTTCGAAACGAAGGCTTGGCTTATGTGGCGACTGCTGCAGGTGCGAATTTACATGCATTATATCTGAAACCGGACATGAAAATAGAGAAGAATAAAGTCCACAGGATTTATATGATGAATTATTCTTTGGATTTTCTTTACGTGAAAAATGGTGAATTATCTTTGTGGACGTGGATTCGGGATTTGTTAAGAACACGATGTTTTATAAATATTAATTTGAAAGATTTGAATCCGACAGTTTGTTATTATAAGAATAAAATTAAACAAAAGTTGCACTTGTAAGTTATGACTATCCTTATTTGCATACCTTGTTTGATGACTGGTGGAACGGAGATTCAGACGTTGAATCTCGTACAGGCACTTGTTGCCGGAGGACATCGGGTAGTGACGATATGCTATTTCGAATATAGCGATGATATGGTCGTCCGATTTCGAAAAGCCGGTAGCGAGGTGGTATGTCTGAGTCCTACCGGAATGCGAGTGAATGGTTGGCGGGGAATACTTTTTTTATACAAAGGATTACGCAGGGTGTTGAAACAGTATAAACCAGATGTAGCTCATGTGCAATATATGGCTCCGGGTGCTATTCCTATTCTGTTGTTGCGATGGTTAGGTATGCGGCAGATTATTGCTACGGTACATACGGCAGCCGATATCTATCCTAATTTACGGCTGGTACATTTTATTCAACGACATTGTGTGCGGGTGTTTACATGTATTACCGAGTTGGCCGAGCGATCTTTCTTCGGAGCATCTCGGTTGTATAATGAGAATACTCCTTTGAACAAACGTAACCATTTTACGATTTATAACGCGTTGCCTTCCGGCTTTTCAATTGTGAGTGAGAATAGGAGCTTTTCTCGTCCAATCACGATAGGGGTTGTCAGCCGGTTAGAAGAAATTAAGGGTATGGATTGGGTTATTCCGGCATTTGCACAGGTGAAAAAGCGATATCCCGATACCCGATTGGTGATTGTGGGGGACGGTTCTTTACGGGTGAAAATGCAACGACAGGCACAAGAGTTCGATTGCACCGACAATGTCGAATGGGCTGGTCGTCAGCCGCAGGAGAGATTGACGGAGTGGTATCGCCGCATGGATATCGTACTGATGTCCTCCCGTAGCGAAGGGTTTGGACTGACGGCTATCGAGGCAATGGCTAACGGTTGTGTGGTGGTCGCTTCCCGAACGGGAGGATTGCCCGAAGTTGTTCAAGACGGAGAAGTCGGGCTGTTGCACGAGGTGGGTTCAATCGACGATATGGCAAATAAAATCATATCGCTGATTGCGACTCCTGAGTTGTTGCGAAAATATTCATCAGAAGCGATACGGTACGTTCGTAGGTATAGTTTCGAACGCTATTCTCAATTGTTTAATGATTTGTATAGGCGGTTGATATGAGTCTTTTTTTGAATTTATTAGCTTTGATAGCTTTCGTGTTTATATCCATTTGGATATTTACACCTAAATTTGATAAATATAGACTACTTAAATTTCCAGAAAATAGAGATTACTTGTATCGCATTAATCGAAATATGTATTTTTTGATTTTTGTGGTTTGTACGGCTCCTTTCTTTTTGACCTATTTGTCCTTGATTAAATATGGTATTTATTTTTTAGCTTTAATTTATCTTTTAATTTTAGGAAAAATTAAAATTAAGGTAGATGTAATAGTGGGTGCTTATTTGCTATTCTTTTTGTGGTTGATTATTTCTACTTCCTATTCAGAATCACGGTATGATTCTATGATGCTATTAATTAAATATTCTATTCCTTTATTATCTTTATGGTTAGGTTATAGTGCTGTAGAGGGGAAATATGATTTATATTATTTTTCAAAATCCGTAGCTAAAACATCTATCGTTTATGCTCTTATTGCAGGAGGTGTGAGTGCAGTATTTATGCCATGGTTATATTTTTCTCCTTTTGTAAGTGGTGTTATTCTTAAATATGCTGGTTTAGCAGATTATTTTACGTCCATATTTGTGATATTTTTTATTTTACATTGGATAACAGGGTGTAAAATTTATTTATGGGGAGCTTTGTGGTTGTTATTGTCGACTATATTGGAAGTGGTACGAACCGGTTTGGGGGGAATGGCATTGGTCGGTATATTTTTTGTATTTTTTCGATATAAATTGAAATCTATTCCATATATTATAATTACAGGAATTTTATTTATAGGTATCGTTTTGTATGTTCCAAGTGTCAATGAAAAATTCTTCGGTAAAAATGCAGGGACAGTTGATGCTACCGATATTGTTCAAGGAGGTGCTTTGAGTATGGATAATATCCAAACGTCTGGTCGAGAGTTTTTGTGGGGGGTGGCAATGGATAAGTTTTATGAACCGAATCCTATAATCGGTTCAGGATTGGGAACAACGACTCATTTTATAAAAGAACGTGCTCAGAAAGAACATACCATAGCACTGTTGCATAGTGATTATGTACAAATATTGTGTGATAATGGTATTATAGGGATTGTGTTATTGGCTTTATTCTATTTGTGTGTCATTTGTAAGGTTTTTATATACTCTTGGAGAGGTGTTGATCCATGGATTAAAGTTAGTGGAATTATGGCTGTATCGAGTATGGCAGGAGTTGCTTTCTCTATGGGATTTGACAATGTGGTCTCTCATTCGATGACATCATTGATCAATCCTTTTATATTTATAGGATTTTTTTTGAAGTTTATCGATTTAGCGAAATATGACAGCTTATCTTAGTGAAAAAATTAGGATTTTATCTTTTTTTTCTATGGTATTGGTCGTCTTTTTACATGGACAACTGATATCTATTTCTTCGGGATATGTATTGTGGATACAGCAGTTTGTTTCAGGAGAATTAACACGGATTGCTGTGCCTCTCTTTTTCGTCATATCAGGTTATCTATTTTTTCAGAATTTTTCAAAGCCGTTGATTCTATTTTTTCAAAAGAAGATTCAAAAACGGATATATACATTATTAATCCCATATTTGTTTTGGAGTATTTTTGGTATCGTTTCTGTGTATGTAATGCAGCACATTTTACCTGCTTTTTTTTCTTCCTCGAAGGATTTGATTGCGAATTATGATATGAAAGAAATCTTATATGCTATTTTTATACAACCGGTAGGGACATATCAGTTGTGGTTTTTGCGAGATTTATTTATTTTGGTTATTTTTAGTCCGGTTATTTATTGGGGAATAAAATATGTAAGAATCTTTTTTTTGTTAGGCTTATTTTTTTTATGGATTAATGGAATACAGTATTTCGTCAGTATAGAGTCTATTTTCTTTTTTACAGTAGGTGCATATATTGCGTTGAGATATAAGGTCTGTTTAGAAGCAAAGCATTTGTGCCCTTTTGCGTATTGTTTATTAGCCTGTGTCTGGGTCGTTTATTGTGGAGTGTTGGCTTATTATAAACTTGGTTATTCATATCATTGTTTGGGTATTTTATTAGGAATAATAGCTGTATGGTATTCATATGATGGTGTATATTTTTATTTGAATCGCATAAAAAAATTACAAGAAATTTCTACTTATTCTTTTTTCATTTATGTGGCTCATGAACCATTGTTAACTGGAATAAAAAAAATATTGTTGAGTATAAGTGGTAGTTCGTCTTCTATGAGTTTAATGATTTATTTTATTGCACCATTAATTACTATTTTTATATGTCTTATTATTGGGAAATTTTTTAGAATAAGAATACCAAAAATATATTATATTATTTCAGGAGGTCGATAGTTTATGATATCCGTAGTTATACCTTTATATAATAAAGAGGAGCAGATAGCCGATACTTTACAGTCGATTTTTGCACAGACTTTTCAAGATTTTGAAATTGTTATTGTCGATGATGGCTCGACAGACAACAGTGTAGAGGAAGTCGAGAAATTCGATGACTCTCGTATTCGGTTGATTCATCAAACCAATGCCGGTGTTTCTGCTGCCCGGAATCGGGGAATAGAAGAAGCTCGTGGAGAGTTGATCGCATTTCTTGATGCCGATGATGAGTGGAAGCCAGAGTATTTGGCGACACAATACGGACTTTATCAAAAGTATCCCGAATGTAGCGTATATGCTTGTAATTACGAGTTTCGGGATTCAGAGGGAAAAGTGACTCCAATCATTATTCGCAGATTGCCTTTCGAAGGAGAAGATGGAATCCTATCCAATTATTTCGAGGTAGCAAGTTGTTCTCATCCACCATTATGGACATCGGCGGTAGTTGTAAAAAAGTCGGTCATACAAGCTATTGGAGGCTTTCCTCTGGGTATCAAATCGGGAGAGGATCTATTGACTTGGGCGAGATTGGCAGTGAGTGGGGCGATTGCTTATTCGAGAAAATCACTGGCGATATTTAATGTAGAAGGCTATTCTGT
>UMLM01028562.1_pt1 | contig 92917 bp, 93 predicted proteins | sample 1966571 | NCBI WGS metagenome assembly UMLM01 (sample SAMEA4836203, study PRJEB28245) | human gut metagenome | biome: gut microbiome; material: fecal sample | place: Denmark | collected 2008 | reverse complement strand
CAGAAGTAGCAGTACCCCAAGCCATAAGAATACCAGTAGTATAGGCACCAGTACGCATAGCAGGTTCAGTAACATTCATAAATTCATCAAAGTTATCCATAGTAGATAACTCCTCAACTTTAACACAAACAGCATCTTTACCAATAGCGCAATCAGGATTATTCATTGCACTAACAGAAAACAAAGAAGACTTCCAAGAATTATCAGCTTCCATACCATTAGGTAGTTTATAGCCTAAACGGAAATCTTCTTTATTAGTACTAAATATACCTCGAACAAAAGGAGTTTTCTCCTCATAAAACTTAATTCCACTAATAGCAAAATCAGATAAACCTTTATCAGCAGTAAGGAACTTTTTATCAGCAGCAACATGAATAACCATCTTACGTGATTGAAGATTTACTCTATTAGCGCTATCAGAAGCCATAATATAAGAGAAACCACCACGACGAGTTTTATCAATAATAAGATGAAAACCATTATTTTCTGCAAACTCCATTACGTGAAATGTCCAAAACTGCGCATCAATAAATTTAGGAAAACTATAATATTTCTTTGCAGTATTAGTATTACCTCTCTTAATAGTAGTTTCATCGAGCTGTTCCATTCGACTATAATTAAGAAAGTTATAATGAGCACCTGTAATACGAACTTCTTTAATAGAACCGTCAGGCATCATTAAACACGGAGCAGAATAACCCTTTTTACGTCTGTATTCCTCACGTTTACGAAACTGTCTATGAGGAATACTATCTTCTTTATAATGACAATATTTATTACCATTAGCAAGAAAATAATTAGCGACTTCTTGAAAAAGATGTGTATTAACAAAACGCATTCCGGGTTGAATATTCATAAGAAATCCTCCACTTTCTCCTACAAGAAAAAGATCATCGGGATCTACAAATCCAAGCTCAGATGCTTTTCTATAATGACTTTTATCTTCTTGTATAAATTCAAGAAAAGGATATTTATCGTCAGCCATAATATATTATTTAATCAATAAAACAAGTACAGTAACAGCAACAGCGCCACAAGTTGTACCTATTAGTATTCTATTCTTTTTCTTTTGTTTTTCAATAGCAGCATGTAGTTCTTCGTTGTACTTATTTGCATCAACTATTCTACTTTGCATATCGGTAACAATAGTATTATATTCTTTAATTTGCAATTTCTGCAATCTAATAATAGTATCTTGTTGATATATAAGTTGAGCAAAACCTTTACACTCTATTAGCTTAGCATTAGCTCTACGAATAAGTTCAACAGGAACGATACATTTGTTATCACCAATTAATTGTATCTCCCCCGTAGAGGAAGGCATCTCTTCCTTAGTCTGACAATAGCTTTTGAAAGTTAACAATAACAGTACTATCGTCAGCAGTTTGATTAAGGTGTAATTCATAAATTATAGAATCTTTAATTTGAACAATAATAGAATCTCGTTTAATTATATTATATTCAATAGAATCAATAACTACTCTATTATATGTAGTATCCACAGGTTTAACAGGTTCTACTGATACATCATTTTTAATAGACAATCTCGATACTATAAATATAAGTACAAATATAATAATAAGATATATTAAATCTCTAATTGTAAAATCTTTCATACTACATTATGATTTAATTTTAACAAGAGTATTAATAAGTTTAGTAGTAACTTTAGTAGAAGGTTCTAAACCGCATGCCTCATAAGCAAACTTAACGGCAGTACCGACTCCCATATTAACAGCAGTATCAAATATTTCTTCAGCAATACGTTGCGAAGTAATAATATCTAATTGAATAGGATCCCAATAATTACTCTTATAAAGTTCATCTACAAGAGCCATAAGTTTATCATCAGCAAATAACTTTTCATTAAGCCTCGATAAATCTTGAGGTAACATAATACCTACTTTATGTTTATCAATAATAGGCCAACCTTTCCAAGTTCTATTATTCTTTCTCGAAACACCAGCAAATGTTTCTCCACCAGAATCATCAGGATCATTCACATAACCTGCTTCCCATTTAAGAACTTTATTTAGAGCTGTTTTGAAATCCGCCATATTTAATCATTTTATTATATAAAGCCTTAGCAGACATTTTAGCTATAAGTAAATTTCTTTCTACATCAGCTTTATCTAAATTAACGTTATCAAGAACTCCCCAATTAGCTAAACTAATCCATTTGTGCCAAAACAATAAATAAGGAATACGAATTTGAATAGTATAAGATGTAGCAAAATCTTCAATAGTAGAACCATTAAATTCTCCTATAACTCTTTCTTCTTTTATAAGTCTAATTTCTCTTAGACCACAAAGACCATATTCAAGAACTTCCATAACTTATTTAAATTAAACATTATTAATTTATTCTTTAATTTCATTATAATGTTTAACTAAACTATTAAAATTATCTTCATACATAAAACAATATCCTTTACATCTATAACGTGGAACAGAAACTTTAGAATTAGCTTTACAAACTCTACTAATATTAGTGGAAGAATCATTTATAGATTTAGCAGCATTCAATACACTGTCAAATATTTCAGTATTATTATAATCTTTATATTTAAATTTAATTACTTTTATCTTTCTATCAACATTATAAGAACGAAGTCTATTTACTTGTTTGGAAACAGTAATAGGATTATTATTATTTTCTTTTATTGTAGCCCATTTAAGATTTTCAACATTGTTATTAAACGTATTCGTATCTATATGATCAACGCATTGTTTATTATCAGGATTAGGAATAAACGCAATAGCAACAAGTTTATGAACAAAATATGGAGTAGCTTTTAATGAAACTTTATAATAATTTCCAACAATAAAAGTAGACATTAATTTATTAGAAATAATATTCTTAATTCTTCCTTTATTAGAAACATAATAAATATCATCGAAACCTTTAATTGGTTTCCATATTTCTCCATCTATATTATTTGGAGTTCCATTTTTATAGTGCTTAGTATTAAAATTAGAATTATGTCTTTTATTTTTAATCTTGCTATTATTATTATTAATAGTAAAATTAAAAATTACTCGTTTAACGTTCTCTTTATCCATCCTTTATAAAATTTAATTTGTGCAGGTTTGTTATCAACTATTTTTGTATAATATTTAATTCGAGCAAGTTTATAATTAGCAATAAATAAATTCTCACCAAGACTATCACGTACTAATTTAAGACTATCTTGATAAAGAGTAATATCATGTTCCAAACGAATAATACGAGCAATATTAGTTTGTTCGTTGATAGTATCTTTTACAGGTATGTAGATCACTTTCTCTACGGGGGGACTACATTTACAACCAGTAACAATACTTGCTATTACAACTATAAATAACTTTCTCATAATTCTAATGAAAATTGTGTATTAATTTGTTGCGCTCTAAGAGTCTTTCGTCTATCTTCAAGAATAGCCATAACTTCAGCTTTACGATACGGCATCTTGTGCATAGTAACTTTCTCAATAGGATTGTCTTTAACTTTAAAACTATTATCAGGAAAACGTTTAGGCATGCCATATTTATTAAGAATAAAATCTGAATCTATATGACAAAGCCATAAACCAGCGCAAGGAATACCAAGAATCATTTCAACATAAGCAGCATAAAGAGAAAGCTGCATATTATAAATAGAACCATTACAACTTGGTAAATTATTAAGAGGAGGAAGTAACCACTCTTCTTTAGAAACCCAAACATCAGTATCTTGAGCAGGTTTCTGAGTTTTATCTTTTTTAAAGTAACCGGATTCAAATTTAAGACCTCCACGATTAGTCTTATAATCTCCTATAACAAATTGATCGTCTCGTATACACAGAACATCAATAGTGCCAGACAAAAGATAATCAATAAGAAAGGCACCAATTTCTGCATAGATTTTATAGCCGTTCTTGGTATAATAATCAAAGACATTATAAAGATCAGTATACTTTCCTTCAGTATAATCAATAAAAGCTTTAATATCGAGTTCTCTGACATGCTTATCTATTTGAGGTAAATCTGCAATAGTACTCATAGAATTATCGTCATACGTTTGTGCATAACGAATAGCATCATTAAACTTAGAAACAAGCTTTACTCCATCTTCAAGATCATTATGAGTTTTACTTCCTCTATCACAGGCTTCATCTCTAATAGCGTCCCATTGAGCTGCAAGTTTCTTTTCACTAATACCAAGTTCTTTAGCTTTCTTACGAAGCCAAAAAGTCTTATCAAACTTGGGAGAATATTCGTGAAGAAAGGTAGTAGTAGAAAGATACTCGTTACCTAAAGTATCAGTATATTTATGTCCATCTTCTTTAAATATAAGACGAACGTCATTATAACGTTTATCTCTAAGCGAAAGCATATATTATAAACTATTATTAGCGTCCATACTTGAAGTTACACCTTTACCACCACGTGCCATAACTTGTTCAGATTCTTCTTTAAGATTCTCTTTAGCAATAGATACAGCTTTCATAAGTTCAGGAATTTGTTTGGCACGAGAAGTAATCTTATCGAGGTTATCAATAATAGGTCCAATGTCTTCTTGAGTAACACCATTATTTAATTTCTCAGTAAGTAAATCATGACACTTATTAATAATAATATCAGCAGTATGAATAGAACGATATAAGTTCTCTAATGCTACACCAGCAGGCCCTACTGCTAATTTATAATATCTGTTAACTATTTTAAGGACAAGACTATCAGGACTATAATCTTTAGGTAAATCAAAATTCTCAATAGCTTCTTTAAGACATTCTGCATCAGTAAGACCTTGTTGTCTCGCAGGACTACGAGGATCAGCAAGATAATATATTACTCCGCACTCTTTCATATACTTCATTTTATCTTTAGTATTATCACGTGCGTAAAGTAAACATATATCTTTATCTAATAATTGATTAATAGTAGGAGGTTTAGGCATTCCACTATCATCAATACTAATTATGTTTTCTATTAGTAAGCTCATCGTATTGTTCTTGTAATTCAAAATTAAAAGGAACTTCTTCAAAGATACTCATACAATAAAGAAATGCGTCGGCATATGCTTTACCTAAAGTAGTACAGTATTTAATATAACGTTTTCGATTACGTTTTTTGATTCTATCTAAAACACGTTTACGAATTGTTTCAGCCTTAATCTTATCTTGCTCATAATAATAAATACCTTTAGCATATTCTTTATACTCATCTTTATCCATAACTTGACGGGCAAGTTTAAGTTCTTTATAATGAGCAGTCATAGCTTTATCAACAGGATTATAACGAAGTACTCCAATAAAAGGTAAAGACATTGCTTTAAAATTACTAATTCCTTGAGAAACAGTTTTCTCAATAAAATCAACAATCATTCTACAAGTGTCTTCTTCCTTTTTATTATTGAACTTAATGTCATTAAATATATCATCTGCGTCTTTGCAAATTAATACATATTCAGCATCAAGTTCATCAAGATTTTTAATATTAACTATATCGCTCATGTAATACGACTAAAAAGAAATAAAGCTGGTATGAATAATAGCACTTGCTTCGCTCGTGCGCCTCCCCGTAGAGGGATTCACACATCTGACTATTCATACCAGCTTCATTATCAATATAATGTTAATTAATATCTTCGTTATCTTTTTCAATAAAAGGATGCAGTTTGTTTCCTCCTATTTCATAAGCACCAATGATAGCATTAATGGGTACAATCTTAAACTCAACGAAACAACATTTAGGACTTGCATTTTTACTATCAATGATTGCCTTACCCTCTTCTTTAAAATAATTTCCAGTGATAATATCGTTTCGCAACTCTTTATCATCATCAATGAAACTATTAACTGCGGTAAGAGTAATATCATTTGCAGCAGAATTATAATGAGTACCCATCTCAAGAGAACTTCTATTAATAACTGCACGATAACCAACTTTCAGTTTTTCTTCAAGCTCTACGTTAGGAGTACTAACCTTAGCAATAATAGGAACAACTTCAACCGTGGGAGGATTCTTGGCACTAACTACACTTGCAAGACTAAACAGTTTAATCTTATGTACAAGAGCAATAACGCAATAATGGTCTTGGAGAATAAGACTATTTGTCATCGCCTCATAATGAGCAGGAGTAATTTCTGCAACACTTGTAGGAATCAAAAGCGAATAGTCTTTTAACTTACTTTCTAACTTAATCATTTCTTTGTTGTTTAATAGTTATACGTTTAATAGGAGGAATTTCCGCATCACCCTCTTTAAGTTTAATTTGATTAGCATTAGTTGATACCATATAAATATAAGTATTAAAATGAAACAATGGAATAAATATAACCAATATTTATATAAGTACCAAATAAAAACGTTTTTATTTTATAATATTATAAAGATGTTAAAGATTAATAACAATACATTCAACATTGCCTTCGATAACATTATCAGGAGTATCATTAGGATTAAGCATAGCTCGGTCAGTATATAATTTTTTATTAGGTGTAAACACTTGTCCAAGTACTCCTTTTTTAATAAGTCCATTAATAGCGTTACGAGCATTACGTCTATTAATACCATGTTCTCCCTCACACTTTAGAAAAAACTTATCATCGAATTTAACAATACGAGTATTAATACCTTTAGTAAAAAAGTTACGTAGAGTAGAAACAATATTACCATAAACAACAGTTTCATTATGATTCAACTCGTGTAACATACTTGCAATAATAATAAATTTCTTTGTAGTAGAAATAACACTCTTAGGAACATTAAAACTAACAACTTGTTTCTTTCCAAAAACTTTATAGTTAGCTTCGTCAATAACTTGACCATCAAAATTATTACCAATTAAATACATAGCAATATAGGTTTAACAATTATTTATGAACAAATATACAAATAATTTTGTTATTACCAAATAAAAATGTTATATTGTGTAATATTATAATACCTTAATGTTGTAGTTATGGATAAAGAAAAGTATGAAGTTATTGGAATTGATATTGGTATTAATACTAATACAATTCCTAATGAAAAATCTAAAGATGTAGATGAACTTATTAAAGAAATTCTTTTAGAAAGAGGTTGTTATTGTGAAACATGTAATATTGATTAATATGGATGAATACAGAAAGAATGAAGAGCTTGCTGCTACAACTATACTTATAGTTCCTGTTCTTGTTATTATGATTGCTATTGTATTTGGAATTATTGGATTTATAATTAAATGTATTTAAATTATGACTAAAGAAGAAATTATTAATAATAAATGGGGATTCACTATTTATCAGATTGATAAATATTATCGTATTATTGTTAATTATAAAAATGATTTAAATTGTCATCCATCTACTGCTATTATAGCTTTTATACATTCTTTTCCTTTTGATAGAGATGGGCTATATGAATTTCTTAATGAAGTATATTATAATTGGACAAGTTTTCTTGAAACTATTAGAAATGAAAAATAAAGTTATTTGGAATATAGGATTAATAATGATGATATTGTTGTTATTAATTATTATGCTTGTAGTTGGAGTGGTTATTCATACTTGGTGTACTATGATTGGAATTGGATAAGTCGGGCTTAGGCTCGACTTTCTTTTTGTGGGTATGAGAAAGAATAAGATAAAGTTGTTGATTTAAATATCGGATTGATAAAGGGAAAAGGTTATAATACAAATGCCGGTTTTAAATATAATAGAGTATGAGATTTTTATGAGTACAAATGATATAATTTTAGGAAGAGAAAATATAAGGTTTTAGAATGTGAAAAACATATTTATTTAATATATGGAGAATAAAGTGAGAGAGAATGGGTTTAAATGAGGAATATGATATATTTTAAATGAGGAAAGTTTTAGTGATAAGTATAGAGATGTGAGTAGGAATGAATAATATAATTTTAGTGAGAGAGAAGATGGGGGTGGTGTATAATATAATGTATATATTTAAGAGAGTGGAACGGCGAATGGAGTTATTATTAATTTAAAAGTGGAATGAGATACACGGTTTAATAGTGATGAATAATGTGATAAGATTATTCATTTAGGCATGAGTGAAAGAAGGTAGAAAAGAAGAGAAGTTAATATTGATCTAACATATAGTTAAGGATTGTATTTTAATGATGAGGAATGAGATAGTATAGTTGTTTATTTAAGTGTGAATATAGAAATGAGATTTTATTAAGAAAACGCTATTTTGTGAGTACGGATTTTAGGCATAATGAAACGTATGATTTTAAGAAAGGAAAAAATTATATTGTAAGTGCGTGTTTTAGGTATGACGAAGTGTATGACTTTAAAAGGGGTAAAGGAGAATATGGTGTATATGTTTTTAAGAGGGGGCCTATTGTATATGAACCCCGGGGTCTGAGTTGCGACTTGAACTCCCCCGTACTTGTTTCTACAAAATAAGATTTTTTCGCAGGTAATTATATTATTATAAAAATAAATAAATATGTTGATAGAACAACTACCAACCCTCCAAATAATAACAATAAAGAATTTGGCAATGAACGTTTCATTGTTACAACTAAAATCCACTATCATGAAGTACATTGGAATATTGAATTTCATCAACCACATCGTGTGCATGATCTTATGCGCGATCGTTATCGTGCTGGCTATTCAGAACAACAGCGTGTTCTACTTTTGTATCAGCATAGTTGCAATGCCTCTGTTATTGTGGAACATCATGGTGTTCACAGAAAAACTGACAGATGCACTGTACAAATAGGTAGCATTGTTGGGACTATACATCCTGACAATGCTATTTCTGTTTTTATTCCCTCATATAATAACAATAAAGAATTTGGCATCGTGGTGATGCACCGGCTTGTCGTAGTAGCGATACGACTGTCGTTAATACTAATGCTCGTGCCACAGGAGCACGTAATGTTGTTATGGCAACTCAACCTATCGAAACCAATGCTGTTGTTACAGCAAAACTGCTGCGTATTAGCGTTTACGAAGGCGTTGACGCTATTCGCTATCGTTTCACGTTTGATACTGCATTTCCTGCGTATCGTCGTGGAGAGGACGGTCAGAATGTTCTGACCACTGCTGATTACATTGACTTTGCGCCTAATGTCGCAATAGCTCAGCTCATCAACTGTCTGCCTGAACTTGCAGACCTTCATGTCGATGCTCGTGAACGTGCTATTCGTCAGGGCGTGAGTGGTGGTATATCTGCTGCTCAATTGCAAATTCTCTGTCGTGGTGCTAAGTTCACTATTGAGCGTACTCAATTCGCTGCTGGTGATCCGTACAAAACGTTCGACGGTGAAGATGCTATTCACGAGCATGATGGTTTCTCGACCAGCATACGAGAGGTCAAACTGCTGGACAAGCAGGTCAAACTGCTGGAGAATATGCAGATGCAACTGTTGATGAACCAGTTGTGATGCAACGGGAGAGGCGGTGAATAGCCGCTTCTCCTCTTTGTGTTTTTATCCCTCATATAATAACAATAAAGAATTCGAGCGATATAGGATATGATATTAAGAGTTCTATATAGTGCTCGTAATTAGTGGTCGTAATGGACGAGACACAAAGGGTAACTGCCATGCTGTCGCTGGTAGTAAAGTAACTGATGATTACGCTAATGATTATGTTGCTCTAACGAAAAAAAACCAATATATGTATATATATTTTACGATAGTAAAATATACATATATTGAGGAAAAAATGACCGAAAAACGGATATTACACAATGAATAATTTTATTAATGATTACTATAATATTTGTTTTATTAACGGTTTTATAACTAATAAATATTAATGATATGAATGAAGTAAAAGATTATATTCTTAAAGTTACAGTTGCCTTTGAAGGTGGTGTTGTTCAAAAGTTTACTTTTGACAACCCACAGGATTATTTAACGAACAATCAAATAGATAAACTTATAAATGCTCTCCCTTATGTTTATCATAATAAAATAAGATTAGGTGATTTTATTAATCAATCTTTTGTTAAAGATATTGAAAATAGATATGGTAAACATATTATTGAAATTCGAAAAGTGGTCTTTAAATATCGTAACTAAATTCTCCACTAATAAAATCAATAACAAAATCATATTTAAAATTAATAAAATCATTCATAAATAACAGGAGTAAGAAAACCAATAGTAAGATTTGTTATTATTTGATCTTATTTTCTCCCCCGTAGAGGAATGCATCCACCTACAAACGCTCTTGCAAAATCAATAGTAGTAAAATCATAAAGAACTATAACAGGAGAATCATATACAAAATTAAACTTATTATTAGTTTTTCCGTTCAGAAATCCAGTATTAAATTCTCCTGTTGAAATAGGAGTAGTATTATTAATAGCTGAATGATAGTTATTAGCACTGCATTTAGTAACAAAACTATTGGTAATCTACTCTTTTTGAAATATCAGTTGAAATAGTAATAGGAAAATCATATACAATTTCAGTAGTAATATTAGGATTTTCATTTACAAATTTCAGTATTAAGTTTTCCAATTGAAATAGGAATAGGAATTTTAGTGAGGTTGGCATATAGTTTAGTGGATTTTACTATGGTAAAATCATTAGTTCCTATTCCTTAACGATTGAGAGAAAGAAAAGAAAGTGTTGGAGCATCTGATTCCCCACCCTTTTCATCTTTCTCATCATCCTATTTTTCATTCTCATCTTTAATACTCATATTCCTGTCCTATTATTAAATAATTGAACTTTCATTGAACTTTCAGTTCTACCTTTCATAATTTCATAAATTATATTCCCAAATCCAACCGCATATTCATTCCATTAAAAATAACAACTAAAATCGCAAGTTCAACCATATAAAATATACCAACTTATGTCAACCATATCAACCTTAATCGCACTTTTATTAGAGATCACTCTCTACATCATATTAGTATCATTTATAATATTAGAAATCATAATAGTAATATGGGTATTATGTACTATTACCAAAAAGATATTCAATTTCATCACTAAATAGACTACAAACTATGACGTACTTCTTATCCACTTCTCCAGACGATACAATGTTCAAAATCATAGGATTTGTGTTAGCCATTGTAATTCTATTCTATTTATCCTCAAGAAAATCAAAGAAAAGACGATAAACTATGATATTATATGCAGGAGGCAAATTAGCCGATTATACAGAATACTCACGAGGCTTATCTTTATCAGAAAGAGGAGCAGACGCATTACCTTGGATAATATTAGCCATTGTACTAATAGTAATAGCAGCATTTGTACTCAAACATACAGACTCAGATAAAAACCCTGATTTAGAAGAAGGTTTATGTATATTTATAGCATTTATGTTTGTATGGGGTTTACCTTTATTGTTAATGATATTAATATAACAAAGAGTAAATAGTACATTATCATATTTGTTAGTATTTGTACATTTGCTATTACTTTCCTCCCCGTAGAGGAATGCACTTCATTCATAGTCGCAGTAGTAACAACATCGGCAACTCAAGATGGATCAGTTCCTCTACGGGGGAACATCATTAAACAACCTTTTAAATCCTAACAAATGGACATTGGTGCATTCATATTAGCAATAAGTTTTGTAGTTATAGTAAGTGTTGAAATAATATCATATTTAATAAACTCTGAAATAACCAAAACAAAAACAGAAAAGAAACTATTCTTTTTCCAAACAGTATCAAAAGTACTATTTATCGTTGTTATAGTAACAATGTTTCAACTAATAGTAAAGATATTGGAAATAGTAAAAACAATATAAGCGATAAGTCCGGCTTTAACAGGACTAAAATAAATAACGTTATTTAAATATTATGGAACAACCTGTTGTACAGGGTGTAGAACAAGCTGGTGCTGTTCAACCCGAAGTTCGAACAAGTGATTATGATGCCATAATCAAAGGTATCATCGCTGCTGGTGGTAAAAAATTACCGAGTATTCGAGTTAAGAACGCGAACTTTACTGAAAAGGATAACTATACTATGGTTTCCTTTACTCTCGCAAACAAAGTTCGCGGTTATGTTCGAGACGAAGAAACTGGTGTTTACAAAGAGGGTATGACCAATGTCATTTTTACCTCTTTGTTTGCTATCTGTGGCGCTCTCAAAGAGGATGATGAAAAAGCATGGATTGCTAATCATCTTCTGAATCATCCTACTGCTCTTCCTCTGCTGTTTGCAGGATCGACTATCGACATCGTTCAGACTGAAGTCGCTGCTGGGGTTACTTATCGTAATCCTTTCAGTACTCGTGATAACGTTGAAGGTGTTAGTTACGATCATGAAACCATCATCAACAATGTTATCAAAGTTCGCTTTGGTAAGATGGGCGAAATCGCTGCAAGTCGTCTCATGGACAAAATGCTCGATCTGTAACTATATATTGGTAGTGTTAGTGTTATAGCTGACACTACCATTTTTACTTTCAATAATTGATTATATTGCTGTTCATAATTTTGATACGGTTGTATTTTCATGTAATAGCATGATTATCGGTTATTGAGTAAAAAATATTATTATATAGTTGCATATTACAAAATAAAGATTTATCTTTACACTGATTTAATCACAAACCACCATTTTATATTACTATTATTATGAATACTGAAAAAGCAGTAGAAAAGGCAAATATAGTTGCCAAAGAAGCAGAAGTTAGTGAAGCAAAAGAAGTATCTGTTGAAGCACCTGCTGAACAGATTGCTCCTGCTGAAGAAGAAAACGCTACTCAACAAAGCAAAGTTGAGAAGGAAGACAAGCTGGGTAAAATTACCCGTAAGCTAAAAGAAAATCCTGCGGTTAAAAACATTCCTACTCACGTGCTTGAACTGGCATGTATTGTTAAGGATAACGCAGAGATTCGTCGTTTCACTTCTCTCGCTATTCTTAACTATCTTCATCAGAAGAATGAACTTCGTGGTAAGAAAGGTTATGTAGACTTTCTTTGGAACAAGTTTGCTGTAAAGGCTGGTGGACTGTCCCGTGAATATCGTTATACTGAGCCTTTCTTTATTAAGGCTCTTGTGAGTTCGTTTACAAGTTTTGCGAACTCTGCAAACAAAACTATCAACAATTTCCTCGAAATCGAACTTAACACTGAACTTAGTGAGATTACGAACAACGACGAGATTGTTGAAATAGTCAACACTGTTACAGCCGAAAAAGAATAAGATTCAACTATGAGAGATTACGATCCTGATGGTGTAGAAATCAATAGTGAACTTTATACTACTGATTTTGATGAAGTAGGCTTCGAACCTGAACATGTTACTGATGAAGATAATGAAATGGCAGATAAATTCGGATATTAATTTGTTAATTTAATTGTTTTTGCTTATGAACAAGTTTTGGTGGAGCGTGCTGATGATTGCCGTTATTTGTATTTTAGGTGTCATTGATATTAAGACTATGAATACTTGGGTCGTAGTCGCTAATGTTGTTCTTGGAGTTGTAGCTGCATTTGCAGCTTATAAACTCGGTAAGTTTCCTGCAAGTAAGAAGTAGGGCCGTGTTCATTCCTTTACGGGGAGAGAAATACGAACTGCTTTAAGTTATATTGTAGCATTGGTCTATCATGTTATACAATCTGCCATTTTTAGAGCGTGGTGGATTCAATGCTACAAAAACTGTTCTATGGTGTAATGGTAACACGTCAGATTTTGGTTCTGAAATTCCAAGTTCGAATCTTGGTAGAATAACTATTACTCTATTCAAAAATACTGTTGTTTGTATACAATAAGTATTTAGGAGTAATAACAAGGTAAATTGGCTATTTTAAACCTTGTACTGATAATGATAAAAGTGTAGCCGACAAACTTGTACTATTGCTAATTGTGGTAGTATAATTAGAACTAAGTTATCTATGAACTTATGCCGCATTGTGCTGCTTACAAAAAGTCATATGGATTATATGTTCTTATTTGGCCTTTTCGTCTAAGGGTTAGGACGCGAGATTTTCATTCTCGAAATCATGGTTCGAATCCATGTTAGGCTACAGGGTAGACTCATTACCCGTTAGGCACATCCATTTTATAATGTTGAATCAGTTTATTTGATTTATTTGTCAGTTGATCTTCCATACCTTTCGTTGACTGATTCAACTGTGTTCAATTGCTGTGGACACTAACTCCTCTCATGTCGTGATGATATTGGAGGAGTTTTTTATTTTGTTTAATTTAATATTTATAATACTATGTTTAAAATTAATTGGTGCAAGATATTTGGACATAAGACATATACTACTGAACGTCTTAAAAAGAGACACAACGGTACAAGAAAAGGACAAGTAATTATTATATGCACTACAAGATGTATGCGTTGTGGAAAAGTTATTTCCAAAGAAAGAGTTTGGACTACTAAAGGAATCAAAGATAAAAGTACTGGTATTAAATACTATAAATAACCTAATAACAATTCAAAACTTATGAAGTACGAAAAATGTAAAGTTATCCTTGTTGAAACAAGAGAAAAGAATGGGACTTTTAAAGTTAGTCCATCGGGTAAAATGTATCCATGTTATATGTATTCTAATACATGGTTTGGTTTTAAGTTCTATCATATGATGATATGTTCTTATGAACCTGCATTTAATTCCGATATAAAAGTTTATGATTTAGAAACTAATAGTATGCTTAAAGTTATAGCTACTACAAATGAGAATCTAAATCTTCCTCGTCCATCTAACGAATTTATCGTTAAGTTCGCTAAGAAAAATGGTAATATTTCTGAAATTCTTGTAGAGTATGAAACTCTTAAAAGAGTTGAGAATAGTACTAATTATGAACTTGATGATATTATTAATGAAGATGGAGAAAGAATTGCATCTATTGATAGGTTTGAACCTTACAAACTTACTATTCTTAAAATAGCCAAAGATAATACTATTACTATTCGTAAGATTAAATCGGAGTTTACTCGTGAAGAAGTTTTAACTCTTCTTAAAAAGGCTTATGATTTAGGTAAAGGGTATCATCATAAAGATATAGATGAAAACAAGTATTTTAATTATTTTATTAATGAAATATAAACTATGAAAGTAAGATTTAAAGCCTATATTTGTGGAGAAGCTGTATATTCTGATAGATTTAATTTTGACTATAATCCTTATAAAGTAGGTGATACTATTGAAATAACAGGTATAACTTACAATAAAATACAAGATCAAAAAGATTTAGTTGAAAGTGAAGATGTACAATGGAATGGAACATTCAAAATTGTAGATATTGTACATAAAATTCTATTAGAAACTATACTTACTCAAAATTATACTCATGATTCATGTACAATTGTATTACAAAAAATGTAATATATGACAAGACTTACAACATTAGAAGATATAGGTCTTCTACCTAAAGCAATAGAATATGCTGGAGAAACATTTATGTTTAATACTTGGGTTACTTTCAAAGGTAAGTTATGTATTGGATATAAACATGTTTCTACTCGTAGTTCTTTTATATCTATTATAGTAGGAGATAGTATGTCATATGATACTTACATAGATATTCTGAAAGTAAATGGTAGAGAAAAAGAAATAGAAATTATTATTGCTGAAACTCCTAAAATAGAAGAAGCATTTAATAAACTCTATCAGATTGTAATTAACGGAAACTATAAATTTGATTAATATGATTTGGACATTGTTGTTTTTCTGTATCGCATTTACATTGTTTTTCTTTAACAATCTTATAATGCTTGTAGGTAATTATATTACTTATTCTATGGCGGCAATTCGTGATAAAACTGTTACTGAAGTTAGTAAAACCGTAAAACGCCAGTCTATTATTAGTACAATACTAATAATTATTTGTAGTATTTTATGGACTGCGTTTATTTATCTTTGGAATTAAATAATGGATTGCCAAGATGGTGAAATAGGTAGACACGCCGGACTTAAAATCCTGTGGTCAGTAATGGCCGTGCGGGTTCGACTCCCGCTCTTGGTACAAATTGGAATTTAAAGTGTTTTGTTGTAATTGGCTGTTTAATTATTATTGTTTCTAATGTTAAACCTCAAAACACAAAAGCCATGAAAATTCCAGTTTCAACTCCTTCGAGAACAGATGTTGTTGTTGATGTTATTAAACTTGAGAACGGTCTATATTCAGCTACTTGTGCTGAAGTAGTAAACGGTTTCGGTTTAGTTCCACTTAACAACTATGAGGTGTTTAATGAAGCCAATGAGGAAGAAATGTATGTTCCAACATGTATGTTTAATCCTAAAGTTGGTGAATATCGAATGCCTACATTTGTTCGAAAAACCTTTGAAGATGCTCTTAATAATTGCTTAGACTTTCTGTATCTTGCAGATGGTTTAGTAAGACATTAAGTCTTCAAAGGGTAGTGCAGTGGTGTAATAGGTTGCACACAAGTTAATACAACTTGAGGTATTGGTTCGAATCCAATCGCACTACTATTTAAGGTAAAAATGACCTTAAACTATATAATTATTATTTGTATAATTAAATTAGAACTAAAATGATTGATTTGAACCTTTGCAACTTGCCTTCCGGTAAGATTATTAACTTTCCCGCAGGATGTCCTATTATTTCTGTTGGAGCAGTGTATACTATCACTGAACAAAATGCAGATTTATTAAGTATTAAATTTGCTGACGGAACTATTGGTAACTATTATTTTGCCATTAATTATGTTAATGGTATAAGTTTACCTCTTGTATACTCTTCTATACGTAAAGCTAATATTGATCGTAACTTTATGGTTAAATGGTTGAAAAATCATGATAGTAAATTATAAAGATAACGACATTATAGTTCTACCTAATAATACCCATATTGAAAATAGTTTTCAAACGCATAGTATCAAAGATATGAAAGATACTATTAAGAGTATTAGGGCTATATCTAAAGGACATCATATAAGATATAAATATTATGCTATTCATGTTCGTACTATGTTTGGTATGATTTGTGAATGGAGAGCGCATAATCTTTTATATTCTTTAGGTATTAAAAGAACAAGTACTAAACATGTTGATTTAGAATTACATCCTAAATGGTACTATAAAATAGGATATTTTATACTATCTTGTTGTTATTTAAAATGGTAATAATATTCATAGTCGATTATCATTATTTAACGCAGATAAGATTAAATATATCTAAATAAGCTAACAATAGCTTGTTACCTCTCACCATGTCGGTTCTATATATAAAGTTGAACATCTGTATTACTTTATTATATAAAGCCGACATTTCGTCTATTTTGCATTGTTTTTATAAAAATATTATATAATAATGAGTAATATTATTGAACATGAACTTCCTGAAATAATATATGATAATAGTAATCATATAATTAAATGCGTAATTAGTAATATTCCTATTAAAAGAAGTATACGCAAAGAAATATATAAATGGATTGTCGATGAATGTATCGAATATAAATATAAAAATAAACATGCATTTATATGTATTATTATAAAAGCTATATGTTTAACAATTAGTAAATATAAGTTTGTTAATAATATTTATCAATTTGATCTTAACAATAAAAAGCAAAAAGTATTTCCTGAACTAAATGTTAATAAAGTTGAATACTGGGCAAAAAAGAATAAACTTTGTGAACATAATAGTCATTTTTCTACTGCATGGTTTAATGGTCGTGATTATGATACAAGAATCGCTGTTCTAAAGCATTGTATTGATACTATTAATAAAAATATCGAACGAGAAAAGCGTGTTGCTTCCTCTACGGGGGAACAACATTAAAACAAATCAAATCAAATAATAACAAATTTAATTCATTGTAAAGTTATGGCAAAACGTCATTATGAGGAAAATGAATGTATCGCTGCTTTAAAGCGTCATTCGCTGGTTAACATTAACGTAGCTGACAAAGCTATTACTATGGCAGCAGAAGGAGTAGGAATTCATACTCTTGGAAAGATCGACTGCCTTGTTCATTATCACGGGTATTTTGCTCGTGTAGACAAGGGTTTTCGACCTCAGATTTATGTTCGTGAAAGAACAGATACCAAATCATCTGAACCTAAAGTCAAAAAGTTACGTATGGCTAATATGGTAAAGATGGATGTACGAGTACCTAAAAAATAATGGTATATGCCTACCTTTAATTTCTCTGTTGTTAAAAAGAAAGACAAGAGAGAACATAAACCAGCTAAACAATATGTAGTTTTAAAGAAAGGAGTTACTGGCATTGTTCATATTGACATTGAAGGTAAATTTTATGTCAACTTGAATGATGTAAAAGTTCCTATTCTTAAAGAATGTTATTCTACCAAAGGTAAACCTTATATATTTTCTCGTAAGTTAAAACCTAATGGTAAAAAACTATGTATTGTACGGAATAAAAGTGATGCTGTCGAAGTATTTAAAGAATATTTACCTTTTTGTCCCGGTTGTGTGGTCGAAGGTAATATTCTTTTAAATCCTTTTGGTACTACTCTCTTTAATATAAAAAGAGTAAAATTGGAATATGAAAATGCTGATGCTAAATTAGCGTTTTTGTATTGGAAGAAACATTATGACGAAATAGAAAGAAATAGAAATAAAGATAATGGAGTTTAACGTAGCTGGTGAGGCTTCAAATAAACGCATTGAATTTACAAAAGACCAAGAAGTGGCTATTAAGAATCTTATTGATTTTATAGCTACTCCTTGGTCTGATGTAGATTTTATTAGAGGTTTATGCGGAGCCGGTGGAACTGGTAAAACATTTATTACTGATTATATTATTAATCATTGTAAGTACAGTTTAAGTGTTATTAAATGTACTGCTCCTACTCATAAGGCTTGTCGTGTATTAAGCGCAGCTATTAATGGTAAGAAAGTAGAAACTATTCAATCTACTTTTGGTCTTCGTCTTGATTTAAGACTTGAAGACTTTGATCCTGAGCATCCTCAATTTAATCCTATGGCTTCTCCTAAAATTGCAGATGTTAAACTGCTTATTATAGATGAGGCCTCGATGTTACCGATTAAGTTATTAAACTATATAATCAAAACTTGCAAAGAGAATAGGGTAAAGATAATAATGCAAGGTGATGCCAGCCAGCTTCCCCCCGTAAATGAGAAACGAAGTGCGGCATTTACTAAATGTACTAAAGTTTATTACCTTAAACAAATTGTAAGACAAGAAGCTACTAATCCTATTAAGATTCTACTCGATATTCTTAGAGAAGATATTGATAACAAAACTTATCGTTTTCTTGAGTATATTAGTAGAATGAGAGGTACTGCAAATTACAATGAGTTTAATGAAGGATTCATTGTATGCGGTAAAATGAAATTTAAAGAACTTATTGATAAGTCTTTTAATGATGAACTATATACTAAGAATATAGATATGTATAGAATTGTAGCATATACTAATAATTGTGTTACTTCTTGGAATAACTATATTCGTCATTCTATTATTGCTGATTCTGATAAAAGTATTATTACTAAAAATGACTTAATTATGTCATATGAAACTATTGTTAATGAGTTTATGGAAACTGTTATTAATAATAGTGAAGAATATGTAGTAAAAGATATTGTTGATTATGTAGATGCTACACATGGATTTAATGGTTTTCTTGTTAAATTCCAAATGGTTCATGGTGGTATGATTACTCGTCCTCTATTTATTATTAATCATAGAGATAAGTTTAGTATTCAGAAATATTATCAGGTTATTACAACTTTGATAAATGATGCTAAAACTGCTCGTAGTGATAGAGGAGCTAAGTGGAGAGCTTATTACGATTTCAAAAAGAAATATATACTTGCTACAAATATTGTTGGTCGTGATGGTAGAATATTGTTTTCAAGAGATATTGATTACGGTTTTGCTATTACTGCACATAAGTCCCAAGGTTCTACTTATGATACAGTTTTTGTAGATGTTAATGACATGGTTTATGATAGGTACGGCGCTCCTTATTCAAATCAAGATGATCTTCTTCGTAGACTTTATGTCGCATGTTCTCGTGCTCGAAAAGAGTTAATATTATGTTACGGAGAATAGTATGGGAACTATGGGTAGACGTAGAGGGCCAAGTGGAGAACTTTACAGAAGTGATGGTATAACTTTTGTACAAACAAAACTCGTTAAAAGCAGATGTGCATATTGTTCTAAATGTCCTAATAGGCTTTTTGCTGGAGATGAGGAAAACATTGTTTTTGGAGCTGGCACTATTGTAACCAATACTATACTTATATTACCTACTGTTGAAGAACACTATTTTGATAATAGCAATATAATAAATATATTAGCTAACGTGTATAATTCTTATACTAATAGGAATATGTTTGAAGATGTTTATGTTACTTTTGCTACAAAATGTCATAGATTACGAGATTATGACACGTTTAGTGAATCATATAAACATTGTAAAGCTATTCTTAAATATGAATTATACAAAATTCATCCTACTGATGTTGTACTATTAGGGCCTTATACTCATAGTTTGTTAGGTAATGAAGACGTTTGTGGATATGTAAGACTTCATCGTCTTATTAATCCTAATGTTTTTTATACTGATAAACAGCTATGGGAGGTATTTAAAAAACACTTTGGTTTACTTATGAATCAATTATTAAGTAAGTAGTATGATAAAATCAAAGTTTTATGATGTTGAAATTCTAAAGAATTTCTTTTCTATTACTATTATAGATATAACTTCGTATCTTGAAGTAATGAAAGATGCTTGTGATGAAAAAGGTAATCCTATACCTCTTGTTCAGAAATTTACTGTTAAAGAAATTAAAGAAAGATTAGATACAGTTAAATCTGAAAATTATTATATTACTGATACTGACGATAGTCAGTTATTTCCTATGCTCAAAGCTATTAACGATATGAGACCTCACTATGAGAAAAATAGTAATGATGAAGATATTCCTGTTACAACTCATATGTTTGGTTATAATAACAGCAAGTATGATAAACTCATGGTTGCTGCTTTACTTATGCACCATAATAATGTTAATGGTACTAAAGAGCTTATTAAAATATTATATGAAACTTCACAGAAAATTATTCAAAGTCAAAACGAAGATCGTTCATTTAATCAGAATGATTTTTATATGAATGCTTTGAATAAGTTTAAACTACCATATACAGATATTGATGTAATGCAGATATTTGCTTTGAATAAAGCAAGTGTTATGATAGATAAAGCTGGTGATCGTAAACCTGTTCCTAAAAGTTTAAAACAAACTTCTATTAATTTACAATGGTATGAGTTATTAGAGTTTGAACTGCCTCCTATATGCGAAAAAGATATACATTTCTATCATAATATTGATAGATATAAAGGAATGACTGCTAAACAGTTAAATTCTCTTCTTGGTAAGTGGGAAAGATTTATTATTGAAGAGTATATTCCACCTATGATGTATTATAATAAAAACGACTGTTTTATCGGTTGTGAAATGATGCGTCTTAATATTGATGAAATTCGTCTTAGATATAATATTGCTCGTTCTTATGGTTTAAATGTACTTAGCGCAAGTAGAAGTAATATTTCTGATGCGTTTATTGAAAAGTTCTATTCTGAAATGAGTGGTCTTCATCCTTCTCAATGGAAAGGAAAAAAGACTGAACGCAAAGCTATGGCTTTTAAGAAAGTTATATTTGACTTTATTAATTTTAAGACAGAACCTTTACAGAAATTACTACGTGAAATGAAAGAAGTAGTAGTATTTTCTATTGGTAAAGATGCTTTTAGTAGAGAAGTATCTATAAACAATGGAGTTTATACTATTGCAACTGGAGGTTTACATAGCAAAGATATTCCCGGCGCATTATATAGTAATTGGCCAACAGATGATGCTTCCTCTACGGGGGAGCAATCACAAAAATCTTTAAATAGATTTAAGTACGTTCACTGGGACATCTCCAGCTTCTACCCGTCAATAATGGTGCAGTATGGAGTAGCACCTGCTCATCTTGATCAAAAAGTTTTTGTTAAACTTATTAAGTGGATTAGAGATACACGAGTTACTGCTAAACACACTAAAGGTGATATTGATGGAGTTCCTGCTAACATATTAGCTGCTGTTCTTAAAATTGTTATTAACGCTATTTATGGTAAACTTGGTTTTGAACATGGTGATCTTTGCGATCGCCTTGCGGTACTTAAAGTTACTATTAATGGACAGTTAATGATTATGATGTTATGTGAAGAATTGGAGTTGAATGGGATAGAGGTGATTAGTGCGAATACTGATGGTATAGTTGTTAAACTATATGAAAACAAAGTTGATACTTTTAATACTATTGCAAATAACTGGAAAAAGCTTACTGGGCTTGATGCTGATAGCGAAGAATATAAATGTTATATTAATAGAGACATTGATTATTGGTGTCTTAACTCGGTGAATTGCTGGAACTCTAAACAACTATTATGTTGCATGACAATCAGCAGCCAAGCGTCTTAATAAAGATGAAGGTTCAGAGACTATCGAAAAGCAACATTTTACCGATGTTGAACTTAGTAGAGTAGACAATAAATATATTATTGTCGAAGCGCCGAGCAAATTTTATTCAAACAATTATGTTATTTCACACAATTATATTATATTTGTAGTAAACAAATATTAATTAAATATGGAAATATTATGAAACTTACAGAAAAATTACCCCATGTTTGTTGTGTGTATAAAATTACAAATACTATTTCTAATCTTATTCTTATTGGTTCTACTGTTGATCTTAATAAAAGAATAAATCATTATCGTAATGATATTAAAAAAGGTAATCCTCTTAAACATTATAATAAACGATTCCTTAAAGATATTATTACTTATGGTATAAATTCTTTTATTGTTGAAATTATTGAAGAATATGAATATAATATTAATACTACTTATCTAAAAAATAAAGAAAGCGAATACATTCTTCAATATGATTCTATTAATCCTGAAATTGGATATAATTTAAGATTAGACATAGACGGTAAATATATTTGTAATTCTTCAACTAAATCTTTAAAGAGTGAACAAGTTAAAGCTCAATGGGCTTTTGGTATAAGAAGTGGGCATTCTGATAAATTAAAAAGATATTGGGATAAAAATGAAGATAGACGATTAAGTCAAGCAGAAGTTATGAGAAATAATTTAACTAAATATGTTTATACTGTTAAAGATGCTCATGATAATATATTGTATGACAAGATTTCATATAATAAACTTGCTGTAATCGGACTTAAATGTGCTGCTACTCGATGTTCACAACATAAAACCAATTGTGTAATTAGTAAAGGTTATAAAGTTGAACGTATTGTTAAAAATGAAATTTGAAGATATAGTCCGACACTCTATGAAAGTAGAGATAACAAATATGCAATAATTACTTTATTCAAGAGTATAATGGTAAGATTACTGCAAAGGGTGCATTAAATCCTAAAATGTACCTTGAAGACCTTAAAAAAGGTTATGATATGCCTATTGTCGCAGAAGCAGTAGTTAACTATTTTCTATATAAGACTCCTATAATGGATACTTTATACCAAGCAAAGAATATTCTTGATTTCTGTAAAACGCAAAATATTGGTAAACAATTTCATGTTGAAGAAACTATTGTAAAAGATGGTGAAATTATACATAAAGTTTCTCAACGAAATTGTAGATTTTATGTTTCTAATAATGGTACTGTCATTGAAAAAGTTAATTCTTTAGCTAATATTAGAAGTAAACTGTGTGCTGGATATAAATGTACAATTCTTAATAGTCTTGATGATAAAGATATTTCTTTACGAGATATTAATTATCAATATTACTATAATGAAGCTCTAAAAATTATTAATCCTATTAAACTTGGTATTTCACCTTCTCAAAAAGGTAATGTAATACATAAAACAAAAAGCGGTAAAGCTCTTCTCAAAAAATATAGTGGTATAACTCAAACTCTATTTGACGAAGATGGAAGTACTTGACCAATTTTATGAAACTGTTATTAATAAATGGCGAAACAATAAAGGTAAAGGTACTATTCATTGTAATAAGCCGTTTAGTTATGCCACTTTGGCTGTACTTACTATTGGTAAGTTTGCAGCTAAGAGGCCGGATGCAAGTATATTTATTGTTGTACAATCTTTTGATATGAGGAGAGAGCTCATATCTGAATTTAATAAACTTAATGTAGATCATTCTCGAATTACTTGTGTTAGTCAAAATTATATTAAAACTGGGTATAATTATAACTATGATTTAGTAGTACTTATTGATGTTACGCCTTTAAGTATTATTCAAATGTTTTGTGAACGTACTAAGTTTGTTATAAATATACTTACAAGTTCTAAAATTCTTGCTCCTCAAACTTTAAGTAAAGTTTATATTATACTTCCTTCTATTAATGGAGAAATAAGTGTCCAACAAGCAAGGAATGCTATGTTATGCTCCCCCGTAGAGGAACATCGAGTGGCTGTTACTATATCTGCTGATGATAGAGCAGAATATGATAAACAGTCCGCTTATATTAGTAATACTATGGTTATTATTGGTGATATTAGAAATATTGATAGAATCAAACATGGTGATCGACAATTAGGTTTATCAGGTGCTGAAGTTCGTGATAAAATTGCTCGTTCTAATGGTTGGTCTGAGACACTTGATATGTCTATTCCTTTTAATAAACAAATTGATAGTGCATATAATCCTACATTACTGTATGAAAAAGCATGTACAGTATATGAAGTTATGAGAAAACGAAGAGATTTAGTTACAGATAATGAAGCTAAACTTTCTTATATACTTGATATTATTAAAGAAAATACTAATAAAAAGTTTGTTATTATTTCTAAAAGAGGTGAGTTTGCAGCTTTGGTTACAAAATACCTTAACGCTAATGGTATTAAATGTGGAGATTACCATGATTGTATTGAGAAAGCTGTTGCTGTCGATGATGATGGAGTTCCTATTCTTATTAAATCAGGTACACGAAAGGGAGAGCCTAAGATCATAGGCTCACAAGCGATTTCAACGGCCAATTTAAGGCGTTATATTTCCGGTGATATACAAGTACTTTCGACAAAAAATAGCTCGTTAAACGGGCTGGAATTGGCGTGTGATGCGTGGATTATTACCTCCTCGTTGTGTGAAGATATTCGTACTATTAAAGGTAGGTTTGCCGACTTACATTTTACTACTAATCCTAATATAATTTACAATCTTTATTGTAGTGGCACAATAGAGGCTACCGCAATAGATAAAGTAAAAGGTAGTGCAATTCATGCAATAATTGAGGACACAGAAAAAAATTTATATGTAGATGAAAATACCGGTGATATTATTTTGTAGATTCGAATTTAATCCTTATAATTGTAGTACCAATTAACGTTCTTTGATACAATGATGACGGAACAAACTAACAAACCGAATGACGAAGCTACTGATGACAATGCCAAAGTAGCAATAGTCAAAGAGGATGTTAAACAACCCGTTACTGCTGTTAGTAATTTTAATAGTGGTTCTATTAATTCTCTTAATCTTTTAGATGAGAAACAACTTGCTTCTGCAATAAACTTTCTTGATAAGATTATGAGGACTGATAAAGGTGGAATTAAGTCTGTGAATGAGGGTCTGGCTGTTCTTATGAGAGCAAAAGACCTCGATATTCCTTTCAGTACTTCACTTGAACATATTCACGTTATTAATGGTAAAACGGGTGTTGACATTCATATCATCAAAGCATTATTGTCGAGGGCAGGTGTTACTTGGCGTTGTATTAAAAATTATGCACCTCTGTATGAATATACAGACGGCATTAATGTTTATGTTGATAACCTACTTCCGGACTATGTTGAAAAATGTAAAAGTCGTAAGGAAGCAGAAGAGAAACAAATTAATTCTAAAGATAAAGATGTAGTTTATGTTTATCCTGTTCAGTTTTATAGTGATATGCGAAAGACTATTTATAAGAGTTATCAATTAGATAGTCGTTTTGCTATTGCGGTTACAAAGACTGATGTTGACACGATAACTAAAAGTGGGAAATGTCCTATTTATCGTATTCCTAATCAAGCAGTCGATTATATTACTGAATATGAATTTCATCGTACTGTAAATGGTAGAGAAGTTACTACCATTAGTAGTTTTAGTTTTTCAGAAGCTATGACTGCTGGTATGTTTGAAAAAGATACTTACAAGAAATATCCTAAAGTTCTTATTGGCCATAGAGCTTTTACTTATGGTGCTCGTGATATTGCATCTGATGTTATAATGGGCTGTATGGAAACCACTGAATTAAAGATTATTAGTGGTAAAGAACTTAATGATACTGAAATTGCTGACTTTGAGGAAGTCAAGTAATGGAAAAATTATTCCTCAAAAAACAAATCAAACAATTAATTTTTAAACACAAAGAATTATGAAAACTTTAGGAAATGTTAAAGGCTCTGGTTTTGGTTTTGCTGTTGTTGCTGCTGGACAGCGTAATATGACTGCTGACCCGCAGGTAATCGCAACCTCGACTGAGGGTGGTTTCCGTATTACTGGCCCTGTTACTCGTATTCTGGGTATTCAGCATGGCGATTATGTAATGTTTATCAATAACGTTGCTAATATTGATCAGGCTATCGCTAATAAGGTTGAAGAGCTTGTTGCTTTTGTTGAAGAAAATGGTCTGGCTTGGGGTACTCCCGAAGCTGCTATTGCTATTCATAAAGAGTTCGATATGTGGGCTATCGCAAAGGGTATTCAAGAGTTTGACAGCAAGGGTCTTCCCGTTCTTGGTAAAGAGCGTCTTACTCAAAGTGATCGTCTTCGTCTTGTTGAGGCTCGTTTCGATGAGATGTTGGCTGCTGCTCTTGAGAGTGAGAACGAAGAGCTTATTGAAGCTCTTAACCGTGATGGTATTACGGAGGAAGAGCAGAAGAATCTGCTTTGTCCTTTTGTTCAGCCTGTTGAGGTTAATAAGTTTAAGGGTTCGAAAGCTGCCAGCCCTTCGAATGTTACGGGTCTTGGTGTAAACCTTACGTTTACTGATTCGAATGTTTGGGCACAGCTCAAAGCTGATCTTGGTGAAGCAGCTGATACTGTTAACCGTATTTATTCTGTTGATATTGATGATATCCAGAAGTGCATGATTAATGACGGTTACAAGGATGTAGAAGTTTCTATGCTTATCCTTGGCGAATCGGAAGATAAGAAGCCCGTTCGTGTTGGTGCTAAAAAGGATGAAGAGTAATTCCGTTCATTGTATCTAACTTGTAGTCGGAGTAGTAGTTAATTTACTACTACTCCGGCTATTTTTGTCTAATTAAACGTTTAATTAAAAAATTACAGAACTATGAGTGAAGAAAAAGTTACTAAGGCAGAAGCTGGCCAGCCTGCCGAAGTTGCTAACAAAAAGAAGCGTCGTGGTATTTCCAATGAAACTCGTGCTACAAGTCGTTTGAAATTTGATGATGTTCGTGATGCAAATAAAGCTAATGGTCTGTTCCAAGGCCATCTTGAAAGCGTCGAAGTAAAGGACATTACTATCGGTGAAGAAACGACTGGTATGCCTTCTTTCAATGGAATGACCGTACCTAAACTTATTCTTACTTTTGCAAGTAATCATCCTGCTGTTGCTGAACGTCGTTATGTATCTATGCAGTTTTTGCCCGCAGAATCTAATGTAGATACTATTCCTAATGGTAGTAAGGCTTGGCAAGTTGATCGTATTATGGCTTATCTTAAACATCTTCTTGATGTTTATCTGCTTAAAGGTAAGTCTATGAGTGAAGAACAAGAAGATGCTCTTACTCTCGCTTTCGAAGATTTTGACGATAACGGTGAATACGTTAGCGTTGATCCTACTGAAGTAATTAATGGTTGGCGTGTTCTCTTTGAGAACTTTGCTAATATTATGAATACTGGTAAAGATGGCAAGCCTATCTATGTTACTGCTGATGGTAAAATTATTCCTATTTGGATGAAGCTGTTGCGCTTCACCAAGAATAAGGGACAATGGAAACCTGTTGAAGGTGGTAATCGCGCTGGTGATCTTGCTTTCCCCGGATTTGTTGGTGAAGGTGTTATCGAACTCTTTGTAACCAACAAAGCTCCTATTCTTAAAGTTGACGCAACTAAAGAAAAGATTGCTGTCATGGATATTGCTAAAACTCCTACTAATCCTGCTGTTCCCGGTATGCCCGGTGCTCCTATGGGAGGCGTTCCTGCTGGATTTGGAGATGGCATGGGTGCCGATAATGGTAGCCCGATTCCTGCATTTCCCGGAGCAGGAGAAGATTTACCTTTCTAATTAAATATAGTTAATATTTGAGTTTACATAACCCCCATACATACTGTTATTATTTATAATAGTTTGTATGGGGTATTTTTTTATTCTATGCGCAGAAATATAAATAATACTAATCTTAATAAGAATTATATTCTTTCAAAAGTTAGTCAAATCAAAATATTTTCTGTTTATCTTGGTATTCCCGAACAACTTATTCAACATTGTGTTGACACAGGAGAACTTATCTGTTCTACTTTAAGAATAGACAATCATCCTACTGTTGGTTTTAAATATGACAATAGAGGCAAACTAAAATATAAAGACTTTTCAGGTTTTCTATGGGGTGATTGTTTTGATATAGCTGCATATGTTATTTCTGGTACATATAATAAAATTATTAATGTAGAAAATAAAAGAGATTTCATTGCGGTTCTAAAACATATAGCCCTTACATTTAGTGATATTATCTATGGTAAAGCCGTTGACCCTAATCTTGCTGGGCATCTTGCTGAAGGTCGTATTCGTATACAAAAATCAAAACCAATTATTGAATTTGTTAATCGTGAATGGAACACAGATGATATTGCTTACTGGGGAAAAATAGGCGTTGATGTTAATTGGCTAAATACTCATTTTATTTATGCAGTAGACCAATATTATATTAATCGACGTATAAATCCTCAACCAAAATATTATTATGACTCTGATGATCCTTGTTATGCTTATGTTCTTGGACGAGATAGCAATGGTATACACAATATAAAACTATACTTTCCTAAACGAAATAAAAAAGATACTCGATTCATTACTAATTGTAATCATCTTGAAGGTATTTATAATCTTGAAAGAGATGATTATGATTATATTATTATAACGAAATCTACAAAAGATAGAGTTAGTCTCGACAAACAACTATGGATGATGCGTTTCCTCTACGGGGGAACATTTCCGTACAACATTGGAGTTATTAACATACCTGCTGAAAATTACAGACTTAGCACCGCTGAATATTATTGGCTTTATGATAAACTCAAAGATAAAAGTCCTTATAATATTGTTAGTCTTATGGATAATGATAAAACAGGATTTTCTGAGGCTTATCATCTAAGAAAACAATATCGTATTCCAGCCGTTTTAATTCCTAAAAGTTATAGTTGTAAAGATTTTTCTGAACTTCGTGCTAAATATGGTTCAAAAGAATGTACTAAGTTTATAGTAGAAACCATTAAATATATTAAACATTATGTTAAAAGAATTGAATATATTAGGAATAAGAAAGAAGACGATAGTTGCCCGTTTTGATAGAGCGCAGATCGCTGTTATGGAAGCTATTGATGAAAAAACTGAGAAAAATATTGAGAAACTTCATCCTTGGTTTAATGGTAAAGAAGTTATTGATAAAGATAAAATATTTTTATATGGTGAAGTAAATGTTAACGATAATGAAGATTGTAAGATTATTAAGCGAATACTGCCTATGTCTTCTGACATTGCAGGTAATCAAATGCGTAGTGGCTTTAATTACGAATCCGGTATTGTTAATCCTGTCGATGGTGAGTTTAGGTGGCATCCTGCTGTTGACCCTATTAAATGGTTTAAATACAATCATTGCTTATTAGGTAAACCTAAACGTGTTATTGTTTATAAGACTACTTTAAGTATGTTATGATTATAGATTATAAGGGAGAAACTTATGAATTTCCCGATCATACTTTAAATCATTTAGATTATAGAGATTTAAATAGAAAATTACAGTCTGAAATAACATCTTCTATACTTACTATTTTACTCAAAGATATGGATTGTACAAGGGAATATAGTTGTGGTCGTCCTATGATGACTGATTATCCTATGTACGCTCGTCATGTACAAGCCTATTTATATGTTATTAGTAGTATAAAAGATGATAGTGATGATGAAGTTGTCAACATTAATATTCGAGCTAACAAAGAGAAATGGATTGGCAAACTCATTGAAAGGCATAAAGAAAATCTTTTATTTGAACAAAATAATCCTTATACTCCTCCTGCTCCTAAAAAGAAACAAGTTAAACGTGGTAAAATAGCAAAATATAAAACTCACGATTTAATTACTGGAGAAGATGCTTATCTTCTTGAAGATACTAAAACTAAGAAACATGTTATTCGTAAGAATCCCGATGCCTTAGATAAAACCAAAAAGAGTAAGGTTGAAACACCTTTAAATATGATGACATTTAATTTTTCAAAGAAATGACTTATAAAATTATTTACAGACGTAATAATCATGGTAATCCTTGTTATTGGTATGCTTTACCTTTAACAGAAAACACTTATTGTATTCATCACGGATTAGTTGGTGGTAAAGATATACTTACTACTGTTTGTACTAATCGTAAATCTGTTGACGAAGTTAAAAGTAAGTATAATGAAAAATTAAAGCAAGGGTATAAATATCTTAATGAATTAAGGGATGATACAAGTTGTCCCCCCGTAGGGGAACACTCCCTCCTCCAGTACTTGCAAACATATCTTCCGCATGATCGTACTACTGCTGATGGAACTTTGCTTCCTATGCTTGCTAAAATATATAATGATAACATATTTAATAAAATAAGTAATCGTCTTGGACAATTTAAAATTAATGGTCTGCGTTGTCTCATTAGTGCTGAAAGAAATGAAGGAGATATTTTTATTCCTTATAAACTTTTGTTTCAGTCTCGTGAGGGAACGTATTGGAAAAGTCTTTACCATTTAGAGAATTATCTTCTTACTGTACTACCTGAATGGTTTATTAGGAAAATGGTTGATGAAGATTATGTTTTAGATGGTGAGATTTATCTTCCCGGATATTCTGTTAACGAAATCAATCATTTTGTTAAAGACCCTAAGTGTATTGAAAATGCTATGTTGCAGTATTGGTGTTATGATATTGCAATGCAAGATTATATTCAATCTAAACGTATTGAAGAACTCTATACAATTAAAGCTCCTAAACATATTAAATCTAAAGAAGATCATCTTAATAATATTGACAAATTTGTTGTATTACCTATTGTTGAAATTCATAATACTGAAAAAGCAAGAGAAACACGTGATAAATTTATTGATATAGGTTTTGAAGGTCTTATTCTTCGTGATCCTAATGCTGAATATCAATTCGGCAAGAGAAATAATACGATGATTAAATATAAACGAACCACTGATGGTGTATTTGAAGTTATTGATATTTATCCGGAAGGTACTAAACGTAGTGATATTCCCCTTCTGTTATGTCGTAATGACGTTAATAACAATACTTTTGAGGTTCATGTTAATGGTACGTTCGAATACCAAAATGAAGTACTTGTCCATAGAGATAAATATATTGGACGTAAACTATTCATTACCTTTGGTGAAAGGTCTGGGGTGGATAAAGTTCCGTTTCATGTAAAAGAAGTTAGGTTTATTGATTAATCTATGCCTGAGATTTTATCATTTGATGTTATAAATCCACTTACTAATAATAAACTACCGTTTTATAATAATACTAAAAGTTTATTATATATTCCCGGTCTTAATACTAAATATAGGTACTATATAGAATGTGCTCGTAGTGTACCTAACGTAGGTAGAAGATATTATCTTTTACTTAATAAAACTAAATTTAATAAAGACTGCCGTATATGTCATACGGACGGATATGGTAGACTTGTTATACCTGTTCGTGGTGAACTAAAAGAATATCTTGATGATTGCTGTACAAGAACAAGAAATATTGAAGTTGGTCTTATAGAACCTACTGAAGTTTATGATATTTATTATATTAATGCTGATAATATGTAACAAAGCGGGGCTATTGCTCCGCTTTTCCTTTGCCTAAATGTCAGTATTGCCACCTCTCGACCCATACAATCAATTATATATACTAAGTGATACATTTGTTAAGGTTAAAATTTAATGCCGTGAAACAGCCTAAAATTTACTAATTTAATATAATAATTTTTTCACAAAATATTATACGAAATCAAATATTTTTCGTATATTGTCATCATGGAACAAAAATATAAAATTGTTATCGGAATTAGTGGTGCTAAAAATAGTGGTAAAGATACTGCTGCATCAATGATTCATTACATCTTTAAAAGTGGTATTACAAATGCTACTTATAAAGAATGGGCTTTAAAATATGAACAAACAAGATTTAAACCTACTGTTATTCATTTTGCTGATTATCTTAAAGACATGCTTTCTATGCTATTTAATATAGATAGAAAACTTTTTGATAGTAGAACTTACAAAGATGAACTTTGGTATGATATTCATGGTAATGTTTTCTTTGATAAGCCTAAACATGATGCAAGATTTACTAATTCGGAAGAAATATGTAAAGATGTAACTATTGATGATTTAAAGACTACACCTCTTGCTTACTACATGAATAATTATCAATTTGTTTTTATTAAATTACGTACTCTATTACAGTATTTTGGTACTGATATTATTCGTAATCAAATTGAGAATGATAGATGGGTTAAACTTACTATGGGTAGAGCATGGAATCTCGCCCGTAAAGAAGGACTTTGTTTAATACCTGATGTTCGTTTTGCTAATGAGCAAAAATGGATTACTAAAACAGGAGGTATAGTTATTAAACTTGAACGACCTACTAAAAATATAGATAATCATGATTCTGAAGATATGTCTGACATTAATGCGGATTATACTGTAAATAATGATAATACTAAAATGGTATTATTTTATAGTTTACTTAATATTTGTGGTCAGATTTATGAGAAGGCTGGTAAACATGAAACAATTATAAATAATATATAATGAATTACTACTGTTTACTTTGTGGAGTTTTTATAAGATATAACTTTAATCATTTTTATGATAAAGTATTTACTTATAAACCTGAAAATCATATATGTCCAACGTGTAGAAAATTTATTAACGATGGTAATATGGCGTTTAGGGAAGCGAATGTTTCCTCTACGGGGGAGCTACAATTAGGAGATAAAACAATGTTTCTAAGTAAGACTATTGCTGCTAATGTTTGCAGTAAAGAACAATTAGAACAAGGTGTTGTGTTTTGTACTACTAAAGTATTTAATGAATTATTTGGCGCAATTGAATTTATAGAAAATGAAAATAGTAAAACCGTCAGTTGAATTATTGCCTATGAACCACACTATTGAACAGATGTGGTTAAATATAGAGAAAGGTGCAAGACTTTGTTATGCTTCTGAACCTAAAGAAGGTAATACTTGGGAAGATGCTAAACGATTTTGTTTAAAGCATATTAATGCTGGACATGTAAGCATTGGACGTCATGGTTCTGTTTATCTTAAAATAACAGATCGTGTAATTGCAAGAGGGATATATGATGAGTTTTATAAATCTCCTTTTGCTTTAATGAATTATGATAATAAAGATTTATATATTACTACTAATTATCAATTTGCTTCTGAAAACTTTGGAAATGAATTCATAGAAAAGTATTGGTGTGATACACCTATTCCTGAGAATGAAAGATATACTTTTGTAGTAACTACTCAAATATCTACTTCTCGTGAGCTTAATCGTACTTCTCCTAATAACATTATGGAACAAAGTACAAGATATGTTAATTTCTATTCTAAAGGTGGAGCTATTTGTCAACCTTGGTGGTTTGATTTATTCTTAGACGAAAAAGAAGATATTGAAACACTTATGGACGATAGTCATTTATATATTACAATAAATGGTAAATCTACTCATTGGTCTAATACTCATTGTAAAATTTTAGCTAATAATAACGGTTATTACGATTCTACTGTCTATATGTCTCTTAGAAAGTGGCATAAAGACTTTGAATTTTACAATGATCAAATTGCTCATGGTATGCAACCTCAAGATGCAAGAGAATATCTTCCTCTTGTAACTGCTACTAAAGTAGCTTATTCATATAATATTAAAGAGCTTATTCAAGTTGTTAATAAACGTTATTATGGTACAACTGGTAAGCCTCATCCTAATGCTAAAATTATAGCTAAAGAGTTTGCCGAATATGCTTTTAAAAATTCTTGTTGTCGTAAGCATACTGATTGCGATAATGTTAAAGGTTTAATGTACGTTACTGTATATGATGTAGTTAAAAAAGATATTAGTAGAAACGCATAATATGAAATACGTCTTATTGTCATATATAGATGGTATTAGACAATATTATACTCATTTCGAAAATAATATTCCTGAATTTTCTGCTGATTTAAATGAAGCAGAAACTTTTAATAGCGCTGCCGCTGCTAAACAAGTAAAGAATATGATTTTATTGTATTTTTTGCTTAATGCAAAAAAGAATATAAATGTAGATATTATTAATGTAGAACTTAATGATTATGTATTATGAATTGGGATTGCTTTATACACGGACATAAATATAAAATCATGGAAAGACATGATTTGTTAGATGATAGAAATTCTATTATTGGTAAAGTTATTGTTTCACGTTGTGAACTTTGTGGACGAATTACAGTTAAAACTATTTATACCGTAAATAACTATGTCAGACGTAAATACTGAAAAGAGCATCTTTAGTATTGAAGCCGATCTTGAAGCTATATTCATGGAGCTTGAAGATAATGGTGGAGAATTAACTCCTGAGCTTGAAGATAAACTAAAGATTACACAAGAAAACTTTGAGAATAAAGTTTCTAAGTATGTAAAAGCTATTCGATACTATGAGGATAATGTAACTATTCTTAAAGGTCGAAAGAAAAACATTGAAGATTTACTTAAAGTAAGAGAAAACCGTGCTAAACGTTTACGTTCAGTTGTATCTGATGCTGTAACTCGTTATGGCATTAAAGGTAAATCTGGTAATAGTGTTCTTGAACTTTGGGATGCAAAGTTATTTACAAGAAATACTGAAGCTATTGAATTCAAAGAAGATCGTATAGCTATTCTTACTGCTGAATTTTTCGAGTATGCTCGTGAACTTTATAACCAAGGTATTCTTGAAACAGGTGAAGATATTGATCCTACTGGAATGTTAGATGCCATTAATGCAGTATGTATAGCAAAATATGGTGAAGATTTCAAACCTTTTACTATTGGCGATTTTGTTAATACTCGTTATACTATTTCCTTTAATTTAACTCCTAAAGAACTCCTTACAGACACTCAATATATTCTTAAAGCATTTAGTGCTTTAACTTATTGCGCAGATGTTGCGTTCTGTACTCCTAAAAATTCTATTAAAGGATATGTAAGTACTATTGACGAAAACGATTTAACTATTGCAGAAGTTAAAGTTAATACAAGTATTAACATTAAATAATATGGAAAAAAGCGATTTTGTTAAAAGAATAGAAAACGAACTTATACTTGCTACAAAACAGCAAATTATATCTTCTTATAGTGCTGAAATACTCGAAGATCTTTGTAAAGTTTGGAGTAAACATAGTTTAGATATTATCCTTAGTACTGATTCTCCTAATAAAATAAGAAAATTATTTAATGATCTTTGTAATGAAAAAACATTGTCTCCTGTAAATTTTGATACAGATGAAGTTATAGATCTTGGCAATGGTTTTGTTGCATATAAAAGATGTAAACATTTAATTAAAAATACTGTTACTTGTACAATAAGCTATAATATGGCTTATCAAATTGTTTGCAATAGAATTTATTATGTTTATGATAAATTTTATCATAACTTTTATCCTGAGTTTAATAAAACTTATGCTCCTAATAAAGTTTATCTTTCTAAAGGAGGAGTTATTACTAACCAATATATAGAAAAGGTATATGTAAAAGGTGATATTTTCATGCCTAAAGATCCTGTTAATCTTGATTGTCATTATGTTAAAATAGATACAAATGGAAAATTTATTTATACTATTGATTCTCGTTCTAATAAACTTAAAGCTTTAATGGAATTTTATGAAGTTCCTATACTTACTGATGATAAGTTTAAAAATATAGATTTACGAAACTTTAAATTTAAAGAAAATGGAAACAATGTTAGTAATAATTGAAATATTAGGAGTATTTTGGTTATTAATGGCTTTTGCTTATTTATTTAAAGCACAAGGTATCAAAGAAGCAAATAAGTTTGTAGTAGATAACTATAAACCTAATAATGTTTATAAAAAGTTTTTAGAGACTACTAATGACAATTATAATAAATATATTAAACAATGTAAATATTATACTTGTTACGCGATAGTTTTATTTGCTATTTTAATAACTATTATCTTATGTTCAAAATAAAAGGGATGCCTTTTAAACATTCCGGAGCTGTTGATGTATCTGATTGCGAAACTGCTGAAGATGTAATTAAAAAAGCTAATCTTGACTGGAATGTTGCAAAGTGTGAGTTGGTGGCTAAAATGCCACCTGCTCATACTGTTGATGAAATGGAGGGTGGTCATTTCCTCTACGGGGGAGCAGAATATGCAGATGTAGACAATTTTTACGCTACTTATCGTACTGACATTAATTATCCTCTTGGTATTGTAAAAGGTAAATATACTCCTGTCCAAAATATTAAGGCATTTGAGTTCTTTAATGATGCTATTGGTTTTAATAAAGCTATTTGGCAAACTGCTGGATGCTTCGATAGAGGTCGAAGAGTGTTTGTAAGCGCTAAGTTACCTAATACTGTATTTGTCGCTGGTGATCCTATTGAAAACTATTTGATATTTATGAGTTCTCATGATGGTTCTACTGGAGTTAAAATATTATTTACTCCTATCCGTGTTGTATGTGAAAATACGTTAACTGCGGCTATTAAACATAGTACTAATTATGTAAGTTTTAGACATACTGTTTCAGTTCATGATAATATTGTTATTGCTAAAGAACTTCTTGAAATTTGTGCTATGAAAGCTATGAGTTGTCAAGAAGAATATAGCAAACTTGCTCAAGCAACTGCTAAAGATGAAGACGTTATGCAATATATTTGCGATAGCGTTCTTACTCATGATGAACTTTCTGCTATAAAATCATATGGATACAATGTTAAACATGTGATTAATCGTAACTTTAATTGTATTGAAGCTGCAAATATTTCAATGCGTAAAGTTAATATTATTACTAATATGTGGAAATACTATTTTGAAGGGCCTGGCCAAAAAGAACAAGTTGGTAATTGGTGGGGAGCAGTTAATGCTATTACTGGTTATTATTCTAATGTAGATAGTGCAGAAGGTGATAAACGTATGGATAGTCTTCTGTACGGAGATAAGTCTCGAAAACTCATTAATGCGTTTGATAACGCATTTGAAATTATAAACACTAAACAAGCAATATAATGAACAAATATATTGGCGTTAAACTTATTGACGCAGAAGAAGCTATTTGTTGTAACAAAGAGTTCTTTGACGATATGCAAAAAGCTATGGAATATCGTAGCGAAGTATTTAACAAAACGGGTAAGGTTTACGATATTCAACAAGGATATAAAGTAATTTATCCTGATGGGTATGTTTCTTTTAGTCCTAAAGAAGCTTTTGAAGCAGCTTATTTTCAGCTTAACAATGAAAAAGCAGATCGTATTACTGCCGAAGATGTAGATAATTTTGTTAAAGACCAAGTTTCTATTAAGATTGGAACTAAGACTACTAATACTACTTTAACTCTTCTTAATGACTATGAAATTAATGGTCAAGCAAGTTGTGTTCGTCCTGAGAACTATGATATTAAAATAGGTGAATCTTTTGCTAAAGAAAAAGCTAAGGATAAAATTTGGGAACTTCTTGGCTTTGTATTACAGTGGGGAATTAATGGTATTAAAAAGGATAAGTAATGACACGAGAAATTAATTTTAACAAGAAAGACGAAACTGATGTTACAAAGGATGCACCTGCTGAAGTAAAAAATGAAAAAGTGTATCCTGTAAAATATGAATTTACTGATAAGGAAGAACACGATAAAGTATTAGAGCTAGTTAATGCTAATCGTAAAGAAGAAGGTCTTGAACCTCTTGCGTCTTTACTTCCTATTAAAAGTTACGATACTGATGCTAAATATGATATGTTTGCTATTAAGCGGGCATATGATAATGATAAAGACTGCTGGGTATATGATACCTGTCTTCGTCTTGAACCTCAGAAAGGTTATTGGATTGCATTAGTTCCTCGTAGTTCTAATCGTAAGACTGAATGTTATCTTCCTAATAGTGTTGGTACTGGTGATTATGGTTATCGTGGTTCGTATCTTTTCTCGTATAAACCTCGTACTTCTGCTGCTGTTCGCAACGCTATCAACATATTAGTCCAAGCTGTTTCTACTCTTTGTAGTGTTACAGGTCTTGCTCGTTGGCGTGCATCTGTTGAATCTCTTCGTGTTAATAACGTTCCTCCTTTTGAAGTAGGAGATCGTATTGGCCAAATGTCTGTTGAAAAGGTTCATGTTATCGACTTTGTAGAAGCCGATCTTAATCCTGATGAAACAGCACGAGGAGAAGGTGGACACGGATCTACTGGAAAATAGTGATTTATGACTGTTGCTCTCATTCGTACAAAAGGTTGCCAAGGATGTAATATAATGGTAGATATTCTTATGCAAGTAGTGAAAGCTTATGCTGGTTCTTCCGGCATAAGTTTTCTTATTTTTGATAAGACTGATGTGCCAAATGTTATTCTTCAATATTTAGGAATTAAAGATTTCCCAACTTTAGTGATTACTTCATTTGAACGAATTGTTTTTGATGAAGAAGTTGTTAATTGTACTCTTCCTAAATGTAAAGGAGATTATTTTACTATTCTTGAGGGAACACAGCGTTACGTTGATGTTACAGCAGCTATTGAAAAATATAGATAGGCAGGGCTTCGCCCTGCGCTCCCCCGTAGAGGAATACACTCCTTCGAGTTGCCGATATTGTTAGTATTGTTATTGATGCTAAAGTTTGTAGTAGGTTATATAATAATTATATGAAATACTCCGAATCCGACCGTTTAAACGTGTCAATTCTAAATATAAAGAACTACATCAACTCAAAGAATTAATCAACTATACAGCCTATAAATACTTATTACATGCATTTAGCACTCTATAAGACTAACAATAGCAGCGTTCCCTTTACGAACCACAAACAAAATAGCCCGTATTAGCACTAATTACAGTGTTAATACGGGCTTTTTTATTAGTACGAGCTACAACTGGTTACTATTCTAACCAATCTACAATATTATCTACAACAGCATTTCGAATTGAGTTGTCATCCAAACGATAATACTGATTATTCTTTTCTAATTGTTCAAGACGATTAATATTACGCATAAGAGGAATATTACCAATAACAAGACGTTTAAGTTTATTTTCACCTTTATAACGTCCGGTAGTATATTCAGGATTGAAATCATCATCAAATATAGCTTGTACACCAAGATTAAGTAGTTTAAGAATATCTTCAGGTAATTTAAACGAAGCAACAGGTGAACTCCAAAGAGTTTTACCCTCAGTAAATAATCCCCAAGGAGTATAAGAATTAGATTCAGTAATCCATCTATCAGCAGTATAAAGCATAAAGTTATACCAAGTAGTATCATAAAGTTCATCGTCATCATCACCACCTGTAAGCAATCCAAGAGCAATAAGACCAACCATACCGGCCATAATACCACCTAAATCACCTTGAATACGACGAATATTAGCTTTTTCCCATTCGGGAAGAGCTTTATAATTAAGCCGTAAATTAGTAGCAGTATTAATCATAGCTCTCGCTATATTCTTAATACTTTCCATAATAACAGCTTGAGTATCATCTCCATGAAGTTCTCGAGCTTGTTTAATTGTATTTCTAAACTCAGTACTAAGCAATGAAGCTAAAGCAACATAAGAACCTCGTTCAACAGAACCTCTAAACTCATTATAGTAACCACGTCTACGCCAACGTTTCATAATACCGGGATACATATGTTTATGATATTGCATAACGACACTACCCCACCAATGTTTTTCAATGTTGGCAGCACCAATTTTATCATAAACACCATGTATCTTTTTATTAACAGAAATAACTGCTATTTTAAACTTAGCAAGTTCATCAGAAGTAAGTTTAGATTCAGGCTTAACAACAGCTACACCATTATCGTATACAAATTGATCTTTAATATTTTCAAAAGAATCAAATTCAGCTTTAGCTTTTTTAAGTTCTTTATCACGTTCTTCAATATATTTACGAGTAATTTCTTTATCTCCATACATTTGTAAGAATTCAACATTAAAGTCTTTAGTAAATTGAGCATAATCTTTTGCATTTTTAACGTCATTATCGACACTTTCAGCAAATTGATTATAGTCTCGAAGTATTACAGGATTATCAGCAACTAATCTACGAAGAATTGCTTTATCTTTATGCCAAGCATAATGAGCAAAACTACCAATAGTCCAATTACCTTTATCATCTTGGTAAAGTTTATGACTATACATCATAGCAATCATAGCAGTATTTTGCATATAATGCTCACCGGACGATTGCATAGAATAAAGGAAATTACGTGCTCGTTGAATCCATTGTTCCCAGTTTTCACCTGATCTACGTTCAAGCATTTCATCAAGATTGACAACATTCATAGATTTAATAATGCCATCAATAAGATTTCTATGACCATCATCATATAGACCAGCAAGGATATAATGAATAGAACCGATATAATCTTTATGAGCACGTGCCCAATCACCATTATCAAAGAATTCTTTAGCAAAACTTTCTCCAAATATATTAGTCCAACCAGTAAGTATGTTAGCAACACCACCAGTATGGTTGAAAATCATATATTTAGCAGAAGTAATATTCTGAAAAAAATCAGCAACTTTAGTTAATGTTTTATTACCTGATTTAAATTCACCGTAAATAAAACGATTAATATAGGTTTCAAGAAGTTCAATATTCTTACGTTGTTCTTCTTTCTTATATTCAGTATAGCCTTCAACAGAATTAGATCTATCTTCACGAAGACCACCAGTTAAAGGAGCAGTTTTATAAGCTTGATTATCTTTAAGGTCTTGCAACAACAAATAAAGATAAGGTTTAACAGCTTCTTTAGCATTGTATTCAATAGCCCTTGCAACAAACGTTTCCATTATATCTGACATATTGTCATTAGCAAGTTCTATATCAATACGTGCATTCTCCTTTTTAATCTCTTCGTTTTGTTTATTAGTAAGTTCTACATATTCTTTATATTCAGCATCTGTTTCATCAGATAACTGAGGACGAATATTAATAAGATTTTTAGTACCTTTGCCTCGTAGTTCAGCAAACATATCAAAATCAGCAGGAGTATCATATTCATAACCTACTTCATCTCTCCATCGCATACTACGAGCATTAGTTGCAAACCCAGCAGCACCTAACAACTCTTTAGCGACTTCTTTAGGACTAATGTCTTTAAGACGAAGACGAGGAATATTATCTTTTCCTACCCAATTAAGCATACGGTCATTACCTGAATAAGCACGCATAACACTTTGCAGATAATTAACCATTTCTTTTTCAGCAGGACTTTGTTTAACATTGCTTGCGTAAGTAGGATTACCATTATAGTTATAACTATATTTGTCGTATTTAGAATTCTTTTTATCGTCTTTTACTTCAGACGTAACATTATCACCAATAGGATCATATTTATACCGAGAAGTACCATCAGGCCCATCTTTCACAGTTAAATTAGTCCATATAGTAAGAGGTTCATATTTACCCGTATAAGGATTAAAAACATGATTTTCTCTAAACCATTCATCCCAGCGTCCCTCTTTACGGGCGAGGTTCATGGCTTTAGTATAATATTCAGTAGGAGTAAACTCTATATTATCTTTAATAAACTTAACTGCTTCAGCTCGTTTATTATCAACATATTTATCATCTTTAGGTTCAAAGTATCCAAAAACATTATCTCCGGGTATTAATTGACCGTCTTTATTAGTTTTTAAACTACCTTTTTCCCATTTAGCAAAAATCTGAGACCAAAGAATAAGATTGTCTCCTGTAAGATTAGTAAGAGCCCAGTTATACTCTCTATTGAAAGCATCAGTATTATGTTTGAAAGTAACAGCATTAACAAATTTCTTACGCCAACCTTTATCACTTTCATCTTTAAGAAGTTCTTTACGAGAATTAGCTAAATCATAAAGTTCAGCTAAACGTTGAACAGTATCTTTACCTAAATCAAATAGTTTCTTAGAACTAATATGACCTTGATCATCAACAGCTTGTTCAAGAATATTGTTAATTTCTTGATTATATTTATCTAAAACTTCATCATAAGCATTAGATTTACGAGTACCAAGTTCTGCCCAGAATTTAGCATTAACTTGTTTTCTATCAGCAGGAAGTTCTCTAATAGTAGCAGCAACATGAGGATTATCGCTATCCATAGCATATCGACGTTCAAAAGCAGCTTTTAATTCTTTAATAATTGCTTCAGGCACTTTAGTTCCATCAACAACGCCATCAACATCAATAATTTCCGGATGTTTATCTAAATACCACTTATAAGCATTTTTAAATTCATAATTAGCACCAAGGTCTTTAAATGCTTGAGAAATCTGATCTCTAAGTTCAGAATCAACACGTCTAATAGTATTAGCTTTAAGCCAATTATAAGCATCTAAATAATTATCATCTTTAAGCCTTTCATCAAGAGTTTCATAAGGATGATTAGCTTCATATCTTTTAATAATATCAAGATAGTACTCAAGATTCTCTTCAAAACCTTCAACAACTTCTTTTTCAAAATACTCTTCGTTAAGATTACGCATAGACGTAATATAAGTATTGAGAACAGAACTTTTATGGAGGTCTTCCATATTCTTCATAGTACCATCTTCATAAACATCGCTACGAAGAAGTCTTAATTCTTTTACAAGTTCATGACGACGTTTAAGTTGTTCATCAGATAAATCTGCTCTATTAAAATTACCTGTTCCATAAAGTTCGTGCATAATATATTTATAACGAACAAAATGTTCAGGAGCATATTTAAGAACATTAGTAACATAAGCATTTTTACGAGTATAATAATCTTTTTGAATCTTTTGTTCAACATTATCATTATACCATTTATCTTTTTCAAGAAGCGCTTTATAATGCTCAATAGAATATTCACCATAAGTATCACGAGCTTCTTTTACAGCATCACTATATTTTCGTTTATCCTCAATGAATTTCTCATTATAAGGAGTAACAAATTTACCATTCCTTCTAACATTATTCCAATCAAAATTGGGATCTTTAGCAATAATATCTGCAATCTTAGTTTTTACAGCTTTAATACTCTCAGGAATATCTTTCATTCTTACTTTCTCAACTTGAGCTTCAATAAAACGAAGAACAACTTGGATTTGAGAATTATTTAATTCATGAATATCACTAAACACATAATCAAACCAGTCAGCATCACCAAATTGATCACGTAAATTAACAAGACCTTCTTTAATAACAGGATTACGACTAAATTGAGCAAAAGTAATATCAAATACGTTCTTCATTGCCGTAACAACTTTAATATTGTTACGAATAGAATTTATAGATTTCTTAATAGTATCAAGATTTCTTGCAGTTGCACTATCAAGACTTGTAACATCATATCTAAATATAGGGTCAAACGATTTACCAATAGTACGAGCTTCAAGTAAGAAATTAACTAAATCCTGCAACAATTCCTTGTCCTCAGCAGCACGTTCATAAAGCTCAACATTATCAATACTTAAACCAGTATCTTGGAAATTATTAATTTCACTATTGATATAGTTTGATAAATCACGATAAAGATTTGCAGCACGAGCAAATATTACATTAGTGTTTTCAGCAATACTTTGTGCAGTAAAGTTCTCAATACCATGACTTTTAAATATTTCAACAACTCTTTCAAACTTAGGATTCTTACGTGCTTTACGTTTAATATCATTATAAACTCGAAGAGCAATACGATCTATTTCATCAAGTTTATTTATTTCAGAATTAGCATCATTAAGAGGAACCTCAGAAGTAGTAGCATAGGCTTCATCTAAGCCGAGGTGTTCCTCTACGGGGGAGCTTCTTTTAACTTCATATAAAGTAGGAGCAAATTGACTTATAGGACTAAACTCATCATAAATAGCTTTTTCAACAGGATTAAGTCTTGCAACAGCTTTAGGAGTTCTATTAATAAAAGCATTACTAAGCGCTCTTCTACGTCCAATACGTTTAACGGAGAACAATTCCTGCCCCCCCGTAGAAGAAACACCAAGATCCTGTACAGTAACATCACCAATATTAGGTAACATACGACGAACTTCAGTATTCATTGTAGGAATAAGTTTAACAGTCGTATTATCCTTTACATTAGCAAATTCTCTAAGTATTCTATTAACAAAATTATATTTGTCTTGAGTACCCAATCTCTTAACAAATGCGTTCATATCTGTAATAGCTGTTCCAGTCTTAGGCTGAACTATTCTTCCAGCAACATATTCTCTAAGATTATCAACTGTTATATATTTAGGATTCTCAATAAGGAACTGAGTAATAGAAGTATAATTCTTTGCAGCATCTTCAATTAATCCCTCATAATAAGCAGGAATATAATATTTATTATTCTTAGGATTAACACTTACATCATTGATCTCATTAGGATCAAGAGTATTAAGAGGATAATAAAAAAGACCAATACCCGGCTTGTATAAACTCTTATATAAAATAGTCGATTTAGAGCCGTTTGGCATCGTCCTTTGTATGCGGATGTACTTTTGTACGTCGATGTATTCTTTGTCGGTATATGCAGTATCGGAATCCTCTAAAGGACTATTCTTGCCGTTCTCAATATCTTGTACGGTGGCATATCCGGTAAAGTCGAGGAACTCATATCCAAGTTCATTAAAAGGAACTTCAATAATACCATTATTGAAAAGTTTATTAAAACGAGTATCACGTTTAGGAATAGTTACAAGTTTAATAACGTTAGGATTTTGTCTAACAAACTTTTCAAACATATCATAGGATGCATTATCACCTTTAAGGAATGTAGCTAAATCAAAAGTTGTAGCAAAGTTCTTAGTAGCTTGTCCTACAATATTAGTACCTTTTTGAGCAAGTGATTGTTTAAGAAATTGAGCAGTTATAATTTTACTAATTGAATTCTTTTTAAATTTAAAGCCTTCAACTACAAAACTATACTTCATTAAATCATAAGCAGCAAGACGAATAAGAGGATTTTTAGAATAAGCAGCTTGATTGAATTTAGTAAACACATTTTCAATGTTTTCTGCTTTATCATTAAAATACATGTATTGACCACTAATACCTTTGTTTTTAATTTCAGAAGTATTAGAAGTATTAACTTTAATATAAGCAAACACACCTTGATCCCTTGCAAAAGCTGTTTGTATAGCCATTACCTTTTGAACAGGTGTTAACTTAGCAAATCTATTAATATCATATTGGGTAGGTTCAATAAAATTAAAACCTACTTCATTAGCAGTTTCATATGCAAGTAAACCTCTAACACGAAGTTGTTCTCTATCCCATCTATTCTTAAATGTTTTGCCTTCCTCTTCAATACGTTTACTATCAACAACAAACTGATTAAATTCATTAAGTGTCATAGGTTCATTAATACCTTCACACATATTGCAAACAAAGTTAACAGCGTATTGTTGAAGTTCTCTATATTGACTACCAGTAAGTTTAGTATGAATAGAATCTTCGAGAGCTTTAATAATTTCAGAAACATAATCACTTTCAAGTGTAAAAACAAGTTTATTTACTTCAACACTTGTTTGTGTAGAATACCGCATAAATGCAGCGATATAAGGATAAAAACTATTATTAACATCAATATTGCCATCAGCATCTAAAGGATACAAAGCCTCAATAAGATTACGTCCATCTCGTACAGTTAATATATCACCACCTGTTAATTTGTTTCGATACTCTTTAACTCGGTCTAATATGTCACGAGTGGCTTTAATAGTTTGTTTAGCACCAAATTTATCAGGATTGCAGCATTGTAAATTAGATTCTATTTTCTTAGTAGTATTATAAAGTTTATTAAAATCAAGAATATTCTTAACAACAGCACTTAAATTAGGTTCAGATTTAAGATTATTTTCCAAACCTTTTTGATTAAGAACTATTTTATATTTAATTGCTTCTTTAGCATTAGTAGGAATTTTAACATCAGAAACTTTATTCAAAGCTTCTATAACCATAGGAATAGGAGTATATGCAGTTATACTGGAACCATCTGCAAGTTTAACATCATATTGACGTGCTACATTCTTTAATGCAACATTAATTGCATTACCATAAGAGGTAACTACTTGAGACTCAAGAGAGTTATATGCTTCAACAATAGCAGAAACTCCCGGTTGAGCAAGGAATAATTCAGCAGTATAATAATCAACACCTAAGTCAATAAGAGTTTTAAAAGTACCAAAGGTAAATTTATTCTCATTGAACAAAGAACCAACTTTAACTGCATCAAGAATATAAGCAGTAGTCTGAGAGCTATACGCAGTAACTAATTGACCTACAATATTTCTATTGTTTTTACTATTAGCAAAACGATTATGCGTTACAGTATATGAATCTTTATCATCTTTAACATTATCATAAGCTTCTTCTATAACAGATAAATTATAACTATCGTTTTTAGGATAAACAACAGTTACAGCATCATCCATACTTAAATAAGCTTCACCAACATTACAAATAGAATTAAATGTATCTCTATTGACAGAAAATGCTTTAAGTGTAGCACCTTCTTGAGCCTTAGCTCTATTTTCAATTTGAGATAAAGGATTATAAGGATTATCAATAATATTATTTCTACCAGCAATAAGTTTATTTATTTTAGTAGCTGCATTACGAAGATCATCATATTTACTACGGCCAAGATGCTCCTCAATAGAACTATCATCTGACATAATAGTTTTAAGAGCATCAACCATTTGATTTTCAAGAGCAGCAGTAGTATTTTGAGCTTCTATACTCCAAGTTTTAAACTCTTCATATGTAAGATTTTCAGTACCACTTTCGTTAAGTTTATATAAATTATAACGAAGTTTAGTATTAGCTTCATCAGTCTTATCGTTATATTCTATTTTGAATAGTTCTCCGCTTTTAGTACGTTTAGCTATATTATAACCAATACCATATACGGAGTCAATATCAAAGTCAGAACCTGTTTGAGTAACCCATTCATCAGGAACAATAATAGTAGAACCATAAGCCTCAGGTAAGAATTCTTTTACCTTAATAACAATAACAGATTGTTTACCTTCAGTAGGAATACGATAAGCAATTTGGAACTGCAAATCTTCGGGAAGTTCATCAGCACGCATACTCTCAGGAATAAGTTTACTCCAACGAGGTAAACGAACTTCCATATATGCTTCTTGAATAACTTCGCCATCTTTAATTACAGCAGGATGATAAGCAAGATCATCACTATAACCAACATTAGTAACCTGAGCAGCATGCCATCCGGGAAGCATTTGTCGTGTAATACCTCTATTAAATATAGCTTGTGCAATACTTTCGAGTTTAACACTAACATTATTCATCCAGTTTGGCATAAGAGGAGAACCCATTTTATCAGTAGATAAATACTCTAAGAAATTACTATCTACTCCAAGACGTTGAGCTTCTTCTCTTGCTCGACGATAAATATTTTCAACATTAACTACTCCATGTTTAGATTTAACAGAACCATTAGGATTCATTTCCAACCCAAGATTACGAATAGTTTTATCAAAACTACGTTTAATCTTAGCAACATATGCTTTTTGGAAAGTATTAAACGCTTCTTGAGTCTTCTTAGAACCAGTAGAAATATTATCAAAAACTTTTTTACTAATCTGAACAGCAAGTTTATTTTTAGAATCCCTCATATGATCAGGAACTTCTTGCTGTTTATAAAGATGATTATAATAATAATTTTCAATACCATAACCATTCTTTAAAGCATTAGCAAACTTCTCTTTGTTTTCAGCAGTAACATTACCATTGTTATCCCAGTATTCCAAAACATTGCGTTTAGCAGCTTTATCAGTTTCAACAGTATTAATTTGATCAATATCATTTGCGACCATCATATCATATAATTCTCTAAGAGAACTATTTTCAGGTAAAAGTTTAGGAATTAAAACAAACTCTGCGTTCTTAATTTGACGAGGTTTAATAAGACCGTCAACAGGATCAAATATTTGATCATAATAAAAGTTCTTTTGAACTTGTATAAGTCCAGCTACATCTTCATAATTAATATCCTCAACTCCAACATTAGAATCAACTAATTGCTTAATAAGATTTTCATATTTATCATAAGTACCATCTAAAATTCTACGACGAATAAATTCATCAATAGTAATATAAGATTGAGCATCATTAGCAGTAGTTTTATCAGCAAAACCATCAACAATATTCTGAATACGTTCTAAAGCAGCAGCTTTCTCTTCATCAGTTTTAGCGTTAGCCATAAAAATACGTTCAAGATACTTACGCATATCAACGATATGTTTACTTGGACGAACAGTATTTTTAATAGTAATAGCTTTAAAACCATTACGAATATTAAGAACATCATACTCGGCAGTGTTTCCTCTACGGGGGAACTCCATTTTACCAGTCGTACTAATACTATCTCCAATAGCTCTATCGAAATTATTTCCACCATAGACTTCACCACCAGCTTGAATCTCTTTATTGCGCTTAAATAAATCTTGGGGGTCTTTATAATATTTAGCATTACCTTCAAATATATCATCAAAAGCCATATAAGCTAATGATTGATTGAAGATTAAATCTTCTATGTTTCTATCATTAAACTTATTATTAAGGATATTGCTAATAGGCTTAACATAATCAAGAGCTTGTTTAGAGACATGTTTAATCCATTGATCTACAATATCTTCCAATGCAGCTCTATGTTCATCAGTAAGTTTAAGTTTGTAAGTATTGGTAGCTTCGTTGAAACTATAAATGGGGTTCACTTCAGTCCCCCCGTAGAGGAAAGCAAACCTCTCATCGTTTGCCAGCAAAGAATTAACATCAAAATCGGTAGTAGCATAAAGTTTATAATACTTAAATGCGTTACCAACAAGATTACCATTATCATCAAAAATATTACCACCTTTACGATAATATCTATCAGATAATTGCATAATATCTTTATTAAAATTAGCATAGGTTTTACCATCTCTACGTTCAAAATTACTAAGAACAGAAAGAGCTTTAAAACCTGATTCCATTTCAGCAGTAAGCTGATTATAAATTAATTTATAATAAGTACTATTACGATTTATATTTCTATTAACAATTCCTTCACGAATACCATATTCAAGAAGTTTACTATCAATATTAGAAGAAATATCAGTAGGTAATTGTGTACCAGTACTTTCAATACCTGTACGAACAACATTGATAAATTTACCAGTAGCACTGCGTGTTGCTTTAAACTTTACAGTAGCAGATAATCCACTTGCTTTATCTGTATAAGTAAATTTAAGTTCAACAGCATTATTATCAAGCTTAGTAGCTTTATAATTATTATTTTGAATTTCATTAGGAGAATCAGTAATTAAATCTATAAGGAAATCAGCATTAACATTATTAGTATTTTTACTATCTAATTTAATATTATAAGTTACATTTCTATTATAGAACTTTTTCTTATATTTATCAAATGATTCATCATCAACTTGAAGAAGATCAGAAACACTATATTTAGGAGCACGGAAAATATAGTTCTTAGGCGCATCAGAAGGAGTACGAGCTATATATCCAGCAATACTAAAAGGATGAGTTTTTTCATCATAACGAGAAATAGGATTGTTAAATGCAGTAAGCATGGCAACTAAATAGTCAGCGCTACTCATACTTGCATAACTCGATGCTTTACCAGTATCTTCATTTTGCATACCAGCATATAAATAAGCATCTAAAACATCCTTAGCATAATCATTAATAACAAAAGTACTATCACCTGTTTTTCTAAACATACCGTACGATAACTGATTACCAGCTTCGTCAAATTGGTCAAAAAGAATATGATTAGAATGAGTAGCAGGCGATTTAATATAAAATTCACCTAATGTACGAAGACCAGCAAAACTATCTTCTTTATTACCATATTGAATACGGTCAACAATAGATGTTATCCAACTTGCGTTAACAATATCAGAACCAATATTACCTTCAGCATTTCTACTGTTTAGTTCATTCTTTACATCAATAAAAGGAGTAAGCGCTCTAACAATTTTATCTAAAGCATTAGAAAAGTTACCACCAAAATATTCTTCAATAGTAGGCGATTCAGTTTTATTCTTAAAAGCATTAATTCTTGCTTCATCATAACGTTGAACGGCATCATCGCCTTGCTGTAAAAGATCAATAAAATTATTTACAAGACTGCGATAATTATTTATTTTATCTCCATAATTTAAATAAGAATCAATATCTTGTTGTGAAATATTAGGAAGATATATTGCAAATACAGTTTTAAGTTTATCATTAGCAGAAGCTAAATTAACATCATAACCAAAACCTTCTTTTGCTTTATTAGCACTATTAATATTATCTAAAGCACTCATAATCATACTAATATGATATTGGAGGCTTTCGTCTTGAATAGTAAACTTTAATCTATTATAGCTATCATAGAATACAGAAGTCTCAGGATCAACAATACGATTACTCTGATCTATATTAATTTCATTTCCAGTAACACTAATAATAGCTTTCTTAATCTTAGGTTTATTAAGTTGAGTATATATTTTATTAGCAAGATTAGAATTATTTTTAAGAATATCATAAAGATTGATTAAACCGGCTTTACTCCTATCTTTATAAGCAATATCTTTAACTGATTCAACAAAATTATCAATAGAAGATCTATCTGCCTTATTAATTAAGGTTTGCATTACCTCTCGATAATTCATACGAGTAGGAACACCTAAAGGATTATTAGTATCAATAATTCGAGAATCAGCAGATTCTAAATTAACAAGACTATTAAAAAGATATTTAACGTCATCGCTGACAATTTTATCAAAACTACCTTTAATCGCATTATCACGACTAAATTCACGCATCATATTATCGACAGCATCGCTATCAGAATTGACTAATTGCAAATCTTCTTCATCGCTTGCAATAACCTCATCATAATTTTCAGTGCCATCAAATACGGATTTATTCACTACTCCATCTAATTTAGAAGCACTGAATACATAATCCATAAAATCTTCATTATTAGCACGAATATTACGAATAAGTTGCATGAAGTTTTTCTGATGCGCATTTCCAGTACGACGAATAAGAGAATAATCTAAAGCATAAAGCAGCATTTTAGCTTTATTTCTTTCTTCAGCAGTTTTAGTAGTATCACGAGCAGTATCAATGAGTTCTGTTCTACGTTTAAGATAACCGCTTCGTTTAGATTCATAAGCAGGACTATTGACAATATCAATAATCATAGCTTGATATTTCTTTGTAAGATCAGTTCGCACAGGAACATAAAAATCCGATCTCCTACGAAACTCAGTATTACCATTTCGCACAAGATCGGATATAATATCAGCTACATAATTGCGTGCAGTTACAGCTGCACTGCTGGAATCAAAACCGTATAACGGAGTTCCAGCTTTGCCGCTCACATAATTAGATACAGCAGGGAATTTAATATTATAGAAATTACGAAGAAGACGTTTCAACGTATTTCCATTAATACCTTCAATACCTTTTTGCTCATATTCTTTATTAGCCACATCATCCTTCTTAACATAATCAATAAATTCTTGATTATTGTCAAGAAACATGGTCATAATACGAGCCTTTTTAAAATCACCCTGTGCAACATCATCAATATGAGCTGCAATTTTAGGACTTAAATTAAGTCCAAATTCGATACAAGACATAAATGTTAGTTTATAAGTTTCACCAATACAAACATTAACTGTTCGTCTTAATTAGTTAATAAAAATATTATAGGAAAAGCCCATTTAGAGCCTTTCCTATAACATATAAAGAACGTGTGGAATAAGAGTATTAACAGCGGAAATTAATGCCGCCATTTTGGACGAAATCAGCTATTCCGGGCCTTTCTCGTTCGTCGTAAGTATCAATTAAAGACTTAATAGAATTTACAGCATGAACAATTCCATCATCAACTTCAGTAGTAAAAGCGCCTTTAATAGTAGGTATTTCAAACAATTCCAAATCATCATCAAACTCAACCTGTTGATTCATATTTTCTTTAGTAGCAACTTCGATCGCATCTTCATCAATATCAATAGGTTCTTCAGTTTGCTGAGTAGTATCCTCATTGTTAACTTCTTCTTTATTAACAAGAGTAACATCATTAGTATCTGCAAGTTCTCCAATATTATTACCAAGTAATTTATATTCTCTTGCCAATATACTATTATTTTCAACATTATCAAAATTTATTCCAAATAATTTTAGAATAGCATCAATAAGTTTTTGAAAAAGAGACTTTTCTCCAGCTTCAATATTACTATCTCCACGAGTAGATTTAAGCTCATTCATAGCATTAAGAATAGCTTGTTGAGAAAGACTTTCAACTAACCATTCCTCAGCAAATAGTTGTATAAGTTCTTGTTCATTAAGACTATCCCTAAGTTTCTTAGGAAGATTATTAATATAATTATCAACAGTAAAGTTATTCTTTACAATCCATTCAATAATGGATTTATATTTGTCAGGTTCAGCATTAATCTTTTCTACAAACTCATTGTAAATATCAATAAGTTCATTAGTAATATCAGCACGTTTTCTATAACCACTTTGTTCAAAGTATTTATGAAATTGTTCATGCATAAGAATAGTAACAGCTCTACGAGGATTTACATTCGATTCAGAAACAAATCCATTGAAAACACTAATTCTACCAGTGTTAGCGTTGTAAGCTCCACGAGCATTAGCAGGGCCAGTTCTACGATAATAAATTTCAGTAGGAATAAGATTATTAGCTCTTAATTGTTTAATAAGTTCATCAGAAACATTTAAACGTTTGAGAACTTTATCAGTACTATAAGCAGTATTAGGATTAGGATTACTAAATAGTTCAAGTGGAGCAACAGTAGCCGGAGTGTGTTCCTCTACGGGGAGGCTACCCTTTTCTTTCTTTATATAAAAACGATCACCGTTTCTTTGAAAATAATTACCTCCACTATCTACACCTTGATAAGTATTAAAAATATTATTTTTAATAGCAAAATCAGTAAAACTATTATAATCCAATTTTATACCACCGAGATCAATACTTAAAGCATTGCCATTTTTAGTAGTATAATAAGTAGGTTTAGCACCATTTTGGAATTGTCTAAAACCAAGATATGTTCTGTTAAAACGAGTATTAGAAAGAATATTATCTACAAGTAAAGATATAGCAGCTTCATTATCTTTAAACGTACTAAATGAAACTCCTTTACCATTATTATAAACAGTAATACCAGTTCCATTTTGAGTAGTATTATTACGATAACGATAAGCAACAAAAAGATAGTCATTAGTTCCTTTTTTCTTTAAAGCTAAAGCGTTATTACCGCTTTTAGTAGGCCCATAAACTATATCAAATCCAGTAAATAAATTATTATGACTGTAATCTTTGCCTTTACCTCCAAATAAATCTTTGACTTTACGAACAAGATCATCGAAGTTTTTACCTTCTAATCTATCTTTTAAAATGTTAGTAAGTTCTTGACGAAGACCATCAGCAAGTTTACTATTTTTATCAATAAGATTAAAATTAGGTTCAGACAAAGCATATACAGGATGTTCACCATCACGAATAAGTAAACCAATAGTACCAGTTCTTAAACCATTAGCTGGAAAAGTTTCAGTTCTACCTTCAACTTGAACCGTACCACCATCAATAACAGCAATCATAGGATTATGAGTAGCAGTAAAATGTAAACTCTTATTTGCAATACCTTTAGGAGTATTAGAAATAATAGCTCTACCTCCATCAAGATTTTGAAGAGTAAAACGAACCGGTTTATCTGTCTCAATAGCATCTTGAATATCATACGTTTCCATATAATTATTATAAACACTATCAATCCAATTATGTAAACTTAAACGTTTATCTTCAATAGTAAAAGCATTTTTATCTTTAGTAAATAACTTACCTAATTGATCTAAAACATATGTAGCTTTATTATTAATATTATCTCCTAACTTAGACGGAAATTTAATACCTCCATCATTAATAAGTTTGGCAATTAATTCATTATTAAGTACACTATCTGCAACAATACTTGTAGGAGTTTCTCCATATTTCAAAGGATTAGTAACTCCACTTGTAGTATTAGCAAGATAATTATAAAGAAGTTCACGTAAATTAATACCATCTTTTTGTGTACCAGCATCACTACCAGTAAGAATTGCTTCAAATACTTCATCAAAATTAGAAGTATAAGAACCATTATTATTTTTAGTAATAGTATAACTTAAACCTGTAGTTTTATAATCACGCACAGTAGAACCATTATTAGAGACTTCTACTTTGGATAACAAACCAATAGGAACTCCAATTTTATTTTTATATAATAAAATACTATTTCCATTAATACGAGCTTCAAGCGCATCACCATCTTCAAGAGAAGCAAGAATAGCTTGTCTTTCAGCATCTGCTAAACTATTAAAATCATTAGATGCAGACACAGTAATATAAGAACCTGAATTATCATAAACAGTCTTACTTTCAATAAGTTCATTAAGATATTTATCAGCTCTTTCAAGTTTATTAGTTAAAGCTCTAAGACTTGCAAAGCCTTTATAAGCATTACTACTATTAATAAACTTATAAGGAGAATTAAATCTTGAATTCTTAGAATTTTCAATATAAGAAGCAAGATTCATATAAATAAATCGAGCATCATCAAAACTTATATCTTTGTTTTCTAAAAGATTAGCAAATATATGGTCAACATTAATATAAGTTTTAGCATTTTTATTAACAGGAATTTTATTGGTTTCAACAAATTCTTTAAGAAAATCTTCAATAATTCTACGATCTTGAATACCTTCAATAGAACTTGTTAAAGCAAAAGTAGTACGATTTTGATTCTTTTCAATAAAACGAAGAGCTTCTTCGATAGCACCATCAACTACTCTTTCGTAAACATCAGAATCAACATTATATTCTTTAATCTTATTATCTAACTTCTCACGAATAAAACGATATTCTTCGCTTTCATGATTAATACCGTCTTTAATAAGTTTATCGAATATATTCTTATATTTTTTATAATTATGAACAATAATGCTACGAATAGTATAAATAGTAGGAGTTTCTCCAAATTCAGCAGTATATTCTGCATCAATATCTTCAATTACTTTAGCTTCAGTAGGAGAAGGTTCAATAGGAGTTTCAATTTCAACAGGAGGAACATCTGCAAGTACTGCCTGACCAGTATCATCTGTTATTACTTCTCCCCCCGTAGAGGAAGCATCTCCGGCCTCATCAGTATTTGCAGCATCATCTGTAACTACTTCAGGAGCAGGTTCTGGTACAGTAGCTTTTTCAGCAGAAACAGGTTCTCCATTAACTTCAGCAGTATTAGCAATAATTTCATCAGTCTTTCTCTTACCCTTTAAATCAGCTTCTAACATAGCATGCCAAGTACGACCACTATGGAATCCAATATTAAGAGTTTCAATTTCCTTTTGTAAATCATTAAATATACCGCCATTATTTCGTAAATCAAATAAAATGTCTTCATCAGACATTCTATCTGCATTTTGCAGGATTCTATCTTTTACTTTATCATAAGCAGAAGTAATCTGTTTTTTAACAGCTTTATCAATAGTAAAACCTATCTCATTATATCTATCTTGAATTTCAGCATCACTTTGATTAAGAAGAGCATCTCTTAAACCAGCAGCAATTTCAAGATCATTTTTACGAATAATTAGATCATTAAGAGCTTCACGTGTTTCAACCTTACTCTTTAAATAATCTTTAGCAATATTAACAACTTCTTGATTACTTATTTCATTACCAAGAGTTACACGCTCTGCAACTTGTGTAGCAACATAAGGATTCTTTTTAAGTTCTTCAATATAGAAATTATAACTTTTAGTCGCATTATCTGTTTCGTTAATACGTTCTGTAATATTTTTATTAGAAGGTTTAAGATTGATTTGGTCAACCTTTTCAATAATCTGAGCTACTTTATCATACTCAGCTTGAGGATTATAATTGAAATTATCAGTATTGATATTATCTATTTCAATACCTACATTATTTGCAGCATTACGAAGTGCTTCGCTACGAAAACGATTACGTGTTCTTTCACGAGCTATAATAGCAGTAATGTTTTCATTATCTCCATTAACAGTATTAGCTACTTTCCAGAGTTCGTTATAGTATTTATCTTTAACGTCTTCAACTCTTTCAAGAATAGCTCTATCTAATTGGTTATTATCTTTGAAATTCTCATTAATATATTTATTAAGATTAGGATTTTTAAGATATTCAATAAGAAGCTCTTCGTTACCAACCTCAACAGCGGACATTGTAATATCAGTTACAAAGTCATTAATGAGCATTTCTTTAATAGTTTCTTTATCAGCAGTAGGGTCTAATTGACCATAAATAGCAGAAGATTGATTTTTATAATTAGTAATACCTTCAACTGTTTTCTCAGCATAAGGATTGCGCCCTTCATTTTCAAGAATAGAAAGATCATTAAGTAACTCATTAAATTTAACTTCACGACCTTCAATTTCTTGTTCTCTTAGCTTTTCAAAAGTAAGTTTTTCAGGAATTATATCATTTTCATGTTTAGCTTGTTGTTTCTCCCAAGCATTAATAACTTTGTTCTTAGCAGTACCAACAGCTTGACCAATAGTTTGAAAACCAATACCTCCAATATAACCCCAAAAGGCTTGTTCCCATATTTCAGGATCAGAAAGATAAGAACTTAAATCACGAGTTTTATAATTAGGATTAAATACTTTTTCAGCATATTCTTTTCCTCTCTCAGTTTGAACACCTTGCCAACCTTCTTCAAAACCTTCAGAAAGTTCAGCATAAAGAGGACTATCTAACTTCTTTAAAGACTGGCCAATTTGCCAAAGTTTACCATATTTTTTACTTGCAGCTTTAGCACCTTCAGCTGTAAGACTTTCAGCACTAATTAAATTCTTTGCACGAAGGGCAGCACTGGCAGCAGTTTTGCCTACACCTTTATAAAGATTAGTAAGGTTTTTTAATTGAAAAGCATCTAAGGCTAAAAGCCACATATCATTTTTAAATGTTTCTCCTGCTGATTCAGAAGCAATAGCTTGAGCAACTTCATCATCAGTTAAACCTTGCCAATCAGGGCGACGAGAAAGTATATCTTCTTTTTGTTTCTCGTCCATTTTAGCCCAACGTTCTTTAGCGCTATCATAAACTTCTTGATAAACACCACGAGCTTCTTGATAGTTTTCAGCAGTACGCATAAGTAAAGCATCAGCACCAAGTCTGCCATATTTTTCTATCATAGCGCCATTAAGAATAGAATTCGTAGTAAACTTAGTATTCTTAGGCAATTTAGTAAGAGCAGCGCCTATACCATATTTACCACGTGTAGCGTATTTTAAAGCTTTGTTAGCTTTAGTAAGTTTTCCCAACGCATTAGCAGCACCTGTAATACCACGAGCAGGAATAGCTAAAGATAATGTAGAAGCAATAGTAGTGAGACCATTAATCCACCAACCGGAATCAGTAAAATTAAAAGTAGAATCAGGGTCTTGTTCATATACTTCTAATCTCTCTCTAATAGAATTTTGTGCATTTTCAATAGCATCACTAACAGGATTAGTATAATCGTTATAGCCTTCATTTGCAACAACATTATAAACAGAATCAAATATATCGCTAAATCCTCTAAGAGAACCTAAAACTATTTCATTAGTAACAACTTGACCAACACCTCGACCAACTTGTTCAAGAAAACCTTGGTTCTTAGCACGTTGTTTATCTGCTTCTTTAAGATCACTATTAACATTTAAATATACATCGTAATTACGATATTTATTATAAGTTTCGCTGTCAATAGACTTTGGTGTGCGAGCAATAGCATCTTTATTAAGACCAGAATAAGCAAGAGGATTTTCTTCTATATTATTAGAAGTGGGGACTTGCACTGATGCAAGTCCCTTATCACTCTTTAAATTATTAATTTCTTCACTACTTAGTGGTTTCATTGTTTTGGAAATATTGTGCTATATAAGCATTAATATAACTATTTCTCATGCCTTCTGACATACCGGTAGCATCAAGTAAATCTCTATAAGCAGCAACAGCAGATAATTGTTCTTCTTCTGTTCTTAAAAGACCACTACGAGCAGCGGCATCAAAAGTTTTCCAAGTAGATGCTTTATTAACAAAAGTATAATCTAATCCACTATTGATAGGAGATTCAATATCGCTTGCTTCATAAATAGCATAACGACTTTTATCTTCAGGATCAGTACCTACAACAAATCTTTGACCAATAATAGGAACATCAAATGCTACGTTTTGATAAAACAATAATTCAGAAGTTTGAACAGCAGCAGCTTCTAAACTATTATTATAAGCGTTAAACGCAGGATCATTAATACCATCTACAATGATAAAACCTATGTTAGATTTAGTATCTTTAAGCGAACTTTTAAGTTTAGTAAAACCACTTCTTGCAGCAGTAGCGTTTTTACTATCATCTGGCAATAAAGTAATTAAAGGATGATTACCTTTAATCGTAGGTATATGTACTTGTTTATCTGCAATAATTTTATTGTCTCCAATACCACTTCTTGCAGCATCTAACCAACGAAGTTCTTCATCAGTAGGAACACGATAACGTCCAGTGGGATAACCGTTATCATCTAATTCATTAACGTATATCTTTTTATTATTGAGAATACCCGGAGTAGAACGAAGATGAGAAATATATTTATTTTGTTCATCTTCAGAAAGTTTATCATAATAAGTAATTTCTTTACTATCAGAAGCTCCACTCCTATATTGTTGTAACTGCCAATCACGAGGATTAACTCCAAGATTTATAGTAACAGGAACTTCTTTAGTATTGTTTTCAAATACTTCATCAGCATTTTTAGTAAGTTTCTTTACTTGTAACTTAAATACATCTGCCCAATCATTAGGACTTAATGTAGAAGTAATATTAGCAATAGGTTCAGCTACACCTCTAACAAATTGTCCAACAGATGTAGCAGATTGTCCCATAGCAGTCATCCAAGCATTACGATCGTAACTTAAATCTTCTACTGAACTTTTATCTGCTCCAAGTCTAACAACTCTCATTTGAGGACTACCGCCAACTTTACCTCTAAAAGAGTTCCAAGCACGAGATAAAGCGCCCTTTTGCTCATAAGCATTGCCAGCAGCAATCATAAAGTTCGAAAGACCATCAGACATTTCTTTAGGAATAGTTACACGAACTCTACCATCAGGAAGATTAGATTGTTCAATATTATATTTGCCTAAAACTTCTCTACCACCAAGATTTGAAACAAAAGCGTCAAACATACGTTTATCAGCTAAATCAACACCAACATAATCGCCATCGCCATACATAGCATTAACGATATTAGCATTTTCCTGTTTAAATCTTTTAGTAGCTTCATCATCATTTTCACTTATAGGACTAATAGAACCACTTTGAAGTTCTTGTAAAAAACTATATGCTGAACGAGCCTCTTGTGAAACACCAGCAGTAGCTTGTTGTAAAGTAAGTCTGTCAGCAGCAGTAGCTTCATTAACGGCCGCATAGGCTTTAAGTATATCATCTTTTTCAAATTCTCCAAGCGAGGTCTTATTAAGAAGATTATTAACATCATCAAGAGACATATCTGGAGTAACAAAAAGATTTAAATCTTTGTACCTATCATTAACAATATCATTAAATTTAGCATAAGCTGCTTTATACCTTGTTAACGTTTCGGGATTAGGTGTAGCATCAATAGTTACTAACGGGCCAGAAACATCAGTTGTAGGAGCTGAGGCAGAACTTTGCATTGCACTTGCAGCACCTTTAGCAGCAGCTTTAGCTTTAATAGTCCAAAGATTATTAAGTAAACTATCGTTGTAATTATTCTTACTTACAAAGTTATTATATTTCTTTGCAGCAATAAAAGGATCAATCTTATCTTGAACATATTCATTAAAGGTTTTAAGCACACCTTTACTATTATATGCGTCAGTAAAAATATCAGGATTTCTTTCATGCTTCCATTTATCAATTTTAAAGTCTTGTTCGAGACTTGCTTTGATAGCAGGATTAGCATTCATAGCGGCAGTAACTGCTGCTTGAAGTTTATCAGCACCAAGTTTCTCATAAGAATTAGTAACAGTATTAAGTCTTACTAATTCAGCTCCGGGAGTATAAGTTTTAGATGTTTTATTAGTATTAGGATCTAAAAACATAACATTCTCATAAGTACCAGAATCAGGAGAAACATATTTAAGTGCAGTAGTAAACACTTCATTCATGTCAATTTGACTAACAGGTCTTTCATTAGGTTGCCATTTTGTACCACCAACTACTCGACCATTATCGTCAGTTATATCTTGATAATTATATTTAGTACGAGAACGATAATAATTCTTATAATCTTCAGACAAATCATTACGCTTGTCTAAATTATCCATATAAGTCTTATAATCTTGTTGAGCCCTAAGCCTACCAAGTAAACCCGGGTCAGAAAATATATCTCCTTGTGCTCTTACAAGATCATCTACTGCACCAGCAGCATTACCGTATTTAGTATTTTCACTAAGTGTTGCTCTAATACCGTCAATCTTTTGTTGACGCCAACCATCTTCGGCTTCGTTAAGATCAAGTTTAGCCATTTCAGTTTTAAGAGCAGATTCAAATTGAACAGCTCTTTGATGGCCTTGTTCTAATTCACGATATGTATTGCCGAAAGTATCAATATCAACAGGGCTGACATTGCTTCTATGAATAGGATTAAACGCTTTCATAATAGTATATTATTTCTTTTTGCCTTTAGCATTACTCTTTTCTTTACGTGTACGTTTACGTGCTTGACTACGAGTTTCATCATCACGTATATAATAATCTGCATCAAATCCTACATCCCTTAAAAGTTGACCAGTAACATTAGGATTAGCAGCAGAAATCATAGCAAGATTATTATTAGTATTTCGACGTACTTCAATTCTACCAATAAGATCTTGAATACCACTATTAAGTCCTTCAATAGTAGAAACAGTATTTTCAGCAAGCATTTCTCGTTTCTTATTCTCAAAATCAGCTTTACCAGCAGCCCAACGATTATACTGCTCAACATTACGAGCACGAACAGCTTGCTGATTCATTCTATCTTGATTAATAAGTTGAGTTTCTATATTCTCTTTATTGGCATAAAGTTCATTACTCTTTAAAAGAGCATCGACCGAAGCTCTTCCTTTACGGGCGAGCGCCACTCTACTACTTGCAGTATTAGCATCTACGTCTCTGTAATATCTATTAACAGTTTCTCGAAGTTTATCAATCTGAGGATTAATATTAATTCGAGTTTTCAATTTAGCAGCAGCAATAGGAGTAGGAGTTTTACTATATCGCATACCTTTTATAGTATTACGATTTCTAATACCACTTGCTAAAGCTCCAATAGTATTAGCTCCAAGTCCAATATAATCAGCAGGAGTTAAAGTTTTGAAAGCAGGAGTTTCATGTCCCTCATAATCATCAGTCTTAGATTGAGGAATAATACCTTCTTCATATTCAACAGGTAATGCTTTAAAACCAAGTCTATTATTAATCTTATCTTGTTGATCTTTGCTAATAATAGGATCGTAACGTTTATATTCATCGGTTCCCAAAGCAGCTTTTACTTTTCCCCCCGTAGAGGAAGGCACACGGATAAGCCGCTTATTCCCACCAATAGTAACCTCTACAAGTTTATGTTTAGGACTCTCTCCTCCTATTTCTTTTTTATTTTTACGAAGTTCAGGATATTTACTATAAACTTTACTTTTAACATCTGACCTACCATGAAGCCCGGCCAACCGCAAAGCGTCAACAGCATCAGCTTTTGTAGGAATAGGATAACTTCTGCCACCTCCAGCAAAATCTCCGCTTTTAACTTTAGGATAAGGTTTTTTAGAAGAACCATAATCTTTTGCTCTACTTAAACCTCCAGCACGAAACTTCCTGCTACCATCATCATTAAGTTTATTTCTGTCTTTAAACTCTTCTTGAGCATTAAAAACATCATTAGGATTATCTCCACCAAGAACTTTCTCAGCAGGACTTTGCCCATTCAAAATAGGCTGTGCACTAAAGACTTTAACTCCATCTTTAGAGAGGTGCATTACTTCACCATCTTCTACCTCAAGGCCACTCTTAGGATCAGCACCAATATCAATACCACCTTGCTCGTGCTTGCGACCTTTCATATAATAATAGTTTTTTCCAAGAGGAATAGCTTCTCCTCCAGCAACTATTTTAACACTTTTGACTTTCTTAGCCATTTTAAAATTATTATATAAAATTTTGTATTTTAGGCTTTCTGTTTGAGTTATACCGATAGGCTTTACATTTATTCAGCTTACTATATAGCATACAGATAACAGCCTGCAAATACTTTTTATTTACGTTTAATATGTTTACGACCACCGCAACGGTAATTCTCAGCCCGGTCTTTATACTCATTATTAGTAGGATTAGCAGGATTAACAATATTGCCATTTACAATTTGTTCTCCATTACCAGCATTTTGTTGATAATCAGGTTTTTGAATACCAACTTTAGGAGCAGAACTACTGAAACCAACTGCCTTTTTAACTTGTTTAGGAGCAGAAGTACTTTGAAACAAAGAACCTACAAGACCTCCAACACCTCCAGCAGCACTACCAATCTCAGAACCCATAGCAGCTTTCCTACGAGTACCAAGTCGTGCAGTTGAAGAAGTAGCATATTTATTACCAGCAGCAGGCTGAACAGTATTACTTTCAATAATACGTTGTTTCTTAGCTTCTTCAGCTAATTGATTATTTTGCAAAGTCTTTGCACTACCAGTATTAAATTGAGGAGTAGTATTAGTAGGATTACCAGAAGCAGCACTGATACCATTTTGAATACCAGCAGAAAGACCTGTAATCAAATCTCCAGTATCTTGCTTAGTCCATTTAGAACCAGCATCTGCACCAAGTTCTGCTTTCTTTCGTCCACCACAACGATAAATACGATTTACAACTTTCTTTTTACGACTTACTCTATCAGTATAACCACCCATTTTTAAAGTAACTTTTTTTTGATAATCTTCAACATAACTTTGATCAGCGACTCCAGAACTCATGGCCTGAGCATTTTGATAAGTCTCAGTCTTATTTTGTTCTTCTTGTTGTTGTTTAAGCATTGCCGCTTCTTGTTTACGCTTCTTAGCTCCACCAATTAAAGAACCTGCAATACCAGCAACTGCACCAATAGCAGCACCAATAAAAGCTTTTTTACGTTTAACTGCAACTTTTTTCATAATTGTCTATTTTTAACAACACTGCCATCAATGTTTTCAAATTCAATACGAAGATTATCTTCATTTTTAAATCTAAATTCAATCACAAAGAAGTTTCCGTAAAGCCTTGTATAAACATCTTTAGCAGTAGGATTAGGTTTATTAATATCGTTACGGAAATAATTAAAGTTCCAATTACCAAGTTCAAACCAAGGTTTCTTATAATCACCCGGATTATAAACATTAACTGCAACATCTATATCTCCACTATCACACATATCATTAAAGATTCTAATAATATCTCCGGCATAAGGAGTTTGCTGTTCCTCTACGGGGGAGTAAGTAAAATCTTCTTTGGCAATACCTGCAACTTTACGTAACTTATATTTAATAAACTCAATAAGTTTAATTACTTCGTATTCACTATTAATAATAATATTTATATAGCTACTAAAAGTATCATTACCTACGTAATATTTTTTAGAAGGAGTTTTACTATTTACCATCAGGGTGGGAATGACACCATACCCGTCCTTTTCTTTAAAAGTATAAACTTCATCGTTGTCATTCGGAGCTTCAAAAACTCGATTCAACATATAAAGTTTAACTTTAGTATTAAATGCTTCAGTAAAATAATAATCATGTAATGCAACAAAACCACCATTATCGTAATGATAACTTAATACATCAGCGTTTTGTCCATCGTTATAATCAAATTTTATAAGTATGCGTTTGTTAAATTTATCATTTGCAAATCTAACATTAATAGGGCTGACTTTTTTAAGCCATAGTGTAATATCTTGGTCGATAATATTAAGTTTACCATTATCGAACTGAAATAGTTGACGGAAATCATTATTATAGAAGATATAACCAAATTGGTCAACAACAAAACTTAAATCATCTTGTAGTCCTCCATAACCATGATCAGAAGTAAATACCTCAACATAATTAGTATCAAAAGCATCAGGTTGTGCTAATTGAATATCCTTATCTTCAGTTTTAAGAGTAGCATCTCCATTAAACATAAACAAACTATGTTGAGTATGTACAAGAAGATAAGTACCTATACCAATAAGGTTAGTAATAATACCTTTATTTTCAGTAATATTTTTATAACCTTCAACAGGAAATGTTCTCCAAGCATTAACACGACTCTCATCTTGAATCACATTACTACGACGAACAGTTTTATCATATTCTTCTACTGACAATACATCTTCTCGGTAATTACTGTATTTCTTTATGTTAAAGTCATCAGCAGAACCTTGTGAATTAGCAAATAAGTCAATACTATTTTTAGGTTCTACAATAGCACCAGCCCAAGTAGATTTTTTATCAGCAGTTTCATTATTTACAGGAAATACATATGCTTGAGGCGTATTGTTAAATTGTTTACTCTCATAGAAATATGTATCATAACAAGGGAATTGAACATAATTAGCAAAAGGAATCATGTTCTTATATACTCTACGAGGATCACCAGTAAACTCACTCGCTATGTATTTAGAGTTATTTCCTCTAAGTCGACGTATAGTAAAATCTTCAGTATTGTAACTCATTCCGGGATTCTCATAAATAATAACTCCATCATAAGTTATAACACCGGGAAGACCATTAATAAATAGTTTCTCTCCAGTCGAATATTGTATATCTGTCATTCGAATAAGTTCTTTATTCTTGGACATATACAAGTTTAAAGTATGGCTGTATAATGTAGCTAAGTATACATTAATATCGGGTTTATCAGAACCCGATTCATAAGCAAATAATGCAGTATTATCTTCAAGTTGAAGAGCGGAACCTAAACCTACACGATCTCCTTTAGCAGCATCAGCAACTACTAATTCAAATTTAGGCATTGCAATAATATACTGAGTTTCAGTTGTTTCTCCAGCTTGATTACCAGTTCCTGTAACAGTTTTAGGAACATCAGTAAGATCGTAAATAATTTTATTTAAGTCAAAAGGATAAACAGTAGAACCATTTCTCGATATACTATCGTAATAACGAATCTCAGGTGTATAACCACCTTGTAATTCAATTTCAAGAACATTATAATCAAGTTTAATAGAATCAGATATGTCAAATTTACTACTATATAAAAACATAGTATTTGCCATCTTACAATTAGAAGTATCTAAAGTATCTTGGATATTACCATTAGCGCCTCTAACTTTACTAATAGTTCTAAAATCATTACGAGTTAAGAACCCAGTAACACGTTGGATAGGTTCAAATTTCTCATAACTAATAAACCATCCAATATATCCATCAGGAAGTTGAGGAACATCAACATAAATACCATATGTATAGAAACTATGAGTACCCCAATCATAATCGGGATCAGTATAAAATTTCTTCTTAGGTATTCTATGAAGACGATCTCCATTATTATTTATATAAATACCAAAGTTATTTCCAACAGCAGTATTTACAACTTGATATATACGTAAACTACTGTAATCAGAATCACCCATAAAGGTATTATATATCTTGTTTACAGTAAGTTTAATTTGATCTAAAGTTCTTGAAGTATAAGGAGTAGTTAAATCAATATCAGGTTCACTAGAACCATTATCAGCAACTTTATATAATCTGTTATTAACAATAGCAGAATTTAAATTACTAAATGTGGTATCTTCTGGAACAAGAACATAAAACACATCTTTATTTTGACTAACAGAACTTGTAAAATTAATAGGAAGAGGTACAGATTTTTTACCACTTACGGGATCAATATATATCTTTTTATTTTCAAGTCTATAACCATTAGTTACATGACCATATTTATCAACAAAATGAATAAAGAAATTATATACTTCATTAGGAATAAGTGTAGTCCTTGTACGTCTGTTTTCAAAAGTAGAAGCATTATCATATACTTTTTCAACAGATGCCATTAACCAATCTCCTACATTAATTTCAAAATAATAAGAACCGTCATTAGGATCAGAATATACTCTAAGAATATTACCAGTAGTACCAGTAAGACCATTATAGAATTCTACATTAGCGGGAATCGAAACAGTACTACCACTTGATTTAGCACGTAAATATATTCTACTTAAATCAGTATCAGTAGCAGTATCAGTAGTACTACCTCCAGATACTCTAACCTTACGTACAGTACCATAAGGTAAATGTAAAAATTCAGCAGCAGTAATACTTGTACCATTGCTCATTCTACTATACGGTACAAAATACTGTAAAGGAGAAGCTTGAGCACTGGGATTATAGAACGTAACACAATATTTTATATTGCTATCTAATGTAGGCCCATAATAGTTACCATCATTACTATATAGTCTTACATTTATAGCATCAATAATAGATTGAGTTATCTTATTATTGTTAAGAGAATGTTCTTTATAGTTAGAAATATAAACTCTATTCTTATAGTTTATAATGTTTCTAACATTAAAGTAGTTATAATTTTCTTCAATAAAACTTTGAAGATCAACTTCAACTAATTGTTGAATATCAAAAATATAATCTTGACTATACCAACTTGAAGTTTCATTCTTAATAACTCTTACATCAGAAGTTCTCCAAGATTTAGTATATTTCTTAGAAGCACAAACTACACCAATTTGATAATATTCAAAATTATCAACAATATTATTAATATTTAATGTTATTTTGAATGTATTAGCAGCTACATCTCCATTAGAGCTTATATCATCAAAACATCCAGTACAAAAACCATCATCGGGCCAGTTAGTAAGAATTTTATTATTATCAGTATATCCGGGTTTAGCTCCAAAAGCATATCGCATTATTTGAGTTTTCTCATAAGTATCCATAAATATAGGATAACCTATATGAAACCATTGAGTATAATCAACTTCGTTAATCTTAAAACGAATATAAATATAATGCCAGCCTTTATAACAAGAACCTGCTATATAACTAACATCACTAAAACTCGGAAGTTTAAGTTCAGGAGAAATAGCTAACTTACCATCAGGAAGGTCTAAATCTCCACCTTCAACATTCTTAGAACCATCAGTAGGAAAATGACCAAGATTAATAGTTTTTAAAGGTATATCTTTATTTTCTACACCATATTCGGCAATAGAAACAATAAGATCATTTTCAACATTGTAAGTAAATGTACCTTTAATCTTACCTCCAGACCAAATCCAATTAGAAGTACAATAGTATAAAGTATTATCTTTTTCTCTATATCTAAATATATGATTATTTTTATCAACATAACCAGTAAGAGCGCCATCAACAAATAACACAACTTCGTCATTACATGGAATATATCCTACAATCTTCCATGCACTACTTAAACGCTCATTTAAACCAGCTTCTATTCCAGCAATATTTTCAATACCGGGTTCATTGGTAATGCAACTCATGTCCCCACTAATCATCACATTCTTTGCAAGAGTCAAAGAAAGATTCTCGCAATCTTTAGGATGTTTATTAAGATTAAGTTTAGGAACAATATTCATAATTATTCATCACGTCTAAAAGTGAAATTATAGAACATACCTCCCCAAGCATTACCATTATATTTTCCTTGACCATCAATAGCCACAGAACTTTTTGCTCTACTACGAAGTTCAACCCAAGCTACATAAGGATTAATAGCAGGATTGTTAGCATTAAGATTTAATACAGGATGCTTCATACCACGAGTAAGCATTTTATACATACAATAAGCACCAATAGCTTCAATCAATAAACCGTTATTAGGAATCTCAGGTAATTCACAATGATAATAATCGCTATAATAAGTCTTTACTTCTTCACTTTCAATAACGATTTCGTCCGTATCAAAATTAAGTTCAATTTGATTTTCACCAACAAGAACATAATTATGATAAGTTTTACCATTACGTTTTACTTCTTTAACATTGTAACGATCAGGATAATCTTTATCAATACGAGTCTCAGCAAACATATCAGGCCCATACGCAGCATTAGGATTATAGTTAATACCAGTAGTACCTGTTCTCATTCCACACTGTTGCTCCCCCGTAGAGGAACAGCATCGTTTCCCATTTGCATTTGACATCATAGGAACCTTACAACCCTGCTTATCATAAACAACAAGTCCTTGCGCTTTAATAGCACAAGGAGAATAAGCAATACGGTCTGTAACTTTCAATGTTCTTTTCTTTCTTTCAGTACTAAGAACTTTTAATTGAGACATAGCATCAATAGACCAAGCAGCAACACGAGGAACCCAATCACTTGTATCGGGATTAAAGTCGTTGTCTATTTTTGCTATTATGCGCTCCACGTTTGTATTTGTCTTGTTCAGCATTTCGAATATATTTTAAATAATCCGTCGGATATTTAAAAAGCATAGCATTAAGTTTATACTTAATATCAACTTTTAAATTAAGAATTTCTTCTCTACTGTTACATTGGCTTGCAACCTCTTCTTGACTTTTACCTCTAAGAGGAACTGCAATATATTCAGTAGTCTTAAATTCTTGTTTGCTTCTATGTAGTATTTTACTATTAACAATATCTATTTCATAATAAAAATTATCTTGTCTGTAAACTCTATAATCTTCGACTTCATATTTAATACCACGAGCTTGATACCAAGCAGCTTTTCGAGCATCATAAAGTTCTTTACCAGCGGCAAGTAATTCTTTCTTTTTAGCAGCAGTAGCAGCAAAATCAATTATCATTTTAGGTTTTCCAGTAGTCCATCTACTTATCATAAGATCACCTATACCATAACCATAAGCATAAGCATATCCATCAAGTATTGCTTTATGAACACCATATCCATAAAACTTATTAACTAAAGCTTTAAATTCTTTAAAAGTTAAAGAAGAAGTATTTTTAGCAATTTCATAATTATTTATATGACGATTACAATGTTTAAGTAAACCACAATATTTAACAACTTGTAAAACTAATACTCTTTTAGGCCCAGCATCAAGCTCTTTAAGCATCTTATGTGCTTTCTTAAAAAGCAGTTCTTCACCATTATATTTAGTCATTCCCCATTCAATAGGGTATTCTAAAAGTTTAATACCAAGATCATAAAGCTCTCCAACATTCTTAACTAAATTGTTTTTACAGTCTAAAAGAATAGCATAAGCAGTCTCATACTTTTCTTTATAAACAGGAATGTTTTGTTTAGCTTGGTTAATAAACATATAATAGTAATCGTTTATATTATAATCAGGTTTCATATGTTAGCCTCTAAGTTTATTCATTTCAGGAGTCTCATTAGTTTGACGATGAATCTCTAAATGAAGCCTTTGATAAACCATATCTTTGACAGCACCTACAAGATCTTCCGGCAATAAGAACTCATCGTCATCAATAGTAAACTCATTACTAATTTTTTTACCAGCAAGAGTTTCAGTTTCTATAATATGAGGATATTCAAATACAGATTCAATAACAATATTTTTAAGATTTACAATATCGTTACTGGGAGAAAGACGAATATAAATATATTCATTAATGTAATCATAAGTAGCAAGATTACACATACCGGGAAGAAAATTATTAAACCTTGCAGAAGCCTCTTTAGCAAAAGGTATTTCATGAGGATTATTAACTCCAGCAGTTCTTACAGAATGAAAAGGAACATTGTGAGGAAGACGAGTAGGACGAGGAACTTTTTGTACAGTACGTTTAATAACAGGAAGTTTAAGACCATCAGTACCTTGTAAATCTCCATCAGGAATATCAATAATACTAAGACGAAAACGCTGTTGAAGCACTTTGTCTGTAATAGAGTGATTATTGTAACTCTTACGAATAAGTTCGTTACGAGCATGAATAATCTCTCTTTTAATTGCAACACGAAGAGCATTGTTATTAGGCTCTTGAGCAACGTGTGCAATCTCAGAAACAAGTTGATTAATAGAACTCATATTATCATTAATAAAATTATGATACACAATAAAGATATAAAAAATATTCGGAATAACTTGCATTTCTGCAAAACTTTTATAACAAGACAAACAAAAAGGCTCGACGTTAATACGCCGAGCCACACAAAGAATAAGAAAATAAAGAGTTTAAATAGCCTTAAAGTACTCCCAGACTTTATCATCACCTGCGTCTATATCTTCAAACCAGTTAACAACAGTAGCTTCGATAATCTTTTCTTTCATCTCATCTTCACTAATATTGCCAAACCATTTTTCATATAGAACAACGTTATCATGGTATTGAGCATTAAGAGCAACATAAACATCCCACATGGTAATATTACCATTGATACTCCTAACACGTTTATCATAAACCTTTTTGGCATCTTCGGAAGTAAACATATGACGAGTAACTTTATTACCTTTACTATCCATATGATACATCTCTTCAACTTGCCATTCTCCGTACACTTCGTCAAAGTGAGGGCCTTTAATCTTTTCATGGATATCACACATAAGTTCCCAACAAGCATCTTTATCCTCTTGAGTCTTATGTTCAAAATGATTATCAAAACTGCTAATAATATCCCAAGCAGTTTCATTATCTAATCTATGCGTAGATTTATAATGATCTACCATTTCTTTAAACTTGTGCATAATCTTAAACGTTATATTGTTTTAAAACATTTCTAAATTCTTGTATATCTTCCTTATCTAAACAAATAGCTTTGTTCATAAAAGGAATTTTAATTTCAACAGCTCCATTTCCAATTGCCATCCCATGTTCTTCCTTTACGGGGGAGGAAATAAGATTGTCAACGATATCATTAAGAATACCGTCAGCATCAATCATTCCCTCTTCATTTGCAATTAAAGACAATGCTTTATCTACTTTAGAAATATTATTGTTAATAATTCTTGAAACAAAAGGACGAACAAAAACATTAACTAATTGACTATCTCCTGATAAAGCAGTTAACTTACCATTGAAAAATTCAATAAGTTTATTAATAATAATATCTTTACTTACCATAATTATTTATCATTAATAGTTTTAATAAATTCGTTATATGTTAATTCGGGATTAGCTTTTGCTGCAATTTGAAACTTTTTAAATAGTTCAATTTCTTTATTAGATTGTGCAACAATCTTATCCTTACTACTCTTAATAAAATTCAATTGTTTAGTCAGTAAATCTTTACCGACTTCGGAAGATTCAACAACACTCTTAACAGAATTAATAAGAGCCTGCTGAATAAGTAGTTTTAATTCAGTATCAATAGAAGAATAAGTTTCACTATTGAAAAGAATATTTTTTTGATCTTCTGTAAGACTTGAAACTTCTCTATCAATTTCAGTCCAAAGAGAATTACCAGCAGTATATTGTTTAACTTGGCTATACTGCTCTTTCATGGCTTGTAACTTTCTCATTCTATCTTCAATCTCACGTTCATAGTCAATGTTATTAGGACTATAAGGATTTTGAAGAAGAGGGTCAACGCCAAAATTAACTGTATAATTGGGATTAGTCATAGCTATTTATTTTCTTATTGTTTGAAAAGAAGAACTACTTTGAACCGAAGCCCAAAGTAGTTCCCCCGTAAAGGAAGCATCACGGCCGAATTACTCAGCAGCAGGAGCAGGAGTAGCAGCAACCTGACGGCAAGGGCTATAAGAAGGATAACCCGTAACAGTAGGTTCGTTAGGCAGAACAAGCTCACCGGTAATCATACGGCAAGTACGACGGAACAGGTTAAAATCAGCATGCTCAGCAACACGACGAATATCCGACTGAATAAGAGCATCTTGATAAGGACGAGTAGCAGTAAGAACAGCAATCTTAGTTTCCAAATCACTAATGCGAGCATTAGTAATATCAAAACCATCACGCGTACTCTTATACAGACCAAAGTCTGCATCTACTTGGCTCTTATAAAGACCAAACATTTCAGCGTTAATAGTCTGACGATCATTGAAACGAGCGTTCTGACCATTATAAGCTAACGACCACATACCATTAATAAGCTCACACTTATCTTCTTTTTCAGCAATGCCCTCTGCGCCAATACCAGCAGCAGCGGCAACACCTGCACGATTACCGAACAGACCACCACCAAGGCCGCCACTCAACAGCCAAAGAGCAGTACCAGCAATACCAAGTCCAAGACCAGTACCAGCTACACCTTTCGATGCGTACTCCTTGTGAGAACCAACCTCAACAAGTTCTTCACCATTCTCTTTATTAATCAGTTTCATAAAGGAAAATTTTAAAATGTTAATTTGTAATTGATTTTGTAAACGTTTACAATACAAACATACATTTACCCGGCGAATATACATAACGATAACAAAAAGCCCCACAGACGTTAATCTGCGGGGCGTGGAGTTGGCAATGAGTGGCCAATAAGGTTTTATTGCTTTACAGCATTTCTTATTCTCTTTAGTTTAATACCAATAAAATCACTTTCAATCCATGAAAGTTCTTTAAAACCAGCAACTTTACGGCCAGGAGGAATAATACCTTCACGAACGTAATTATCAAAAGTAGATGGACTACAATGAAGTATCTTCTCGCAAGCGATAGTTTTACTAATACGTTCTCCGCCTTTGTTTATAGTAGCAAGAAGTTTAACTAATTCAATTAGTTCTTCTTCTGTAATTTCACTATTTCCAGCGTCAATATTTTCGATAGAGTGTTGAAGCTCTTTTTTCAATACTTTAAGTAACACGCTCATCTTTTGTAGTAGTGTTAGTATTTTTTTTTTGTTGTGAAGATATAGACCTACGAGTATAAATACGCCAGCTAAAATGTAATACAATAACAATAGCAGCGAGTACCCACATTCTATACTTGTATATCTGATTAAAAATGTTAATAGCATAACAGAGGCATTATAACTAATAACAACTCTATGCCAAGTACAAAAATTGAAAGCATAACTACAAGAATACATAAGAGCAATCCCTGCAATAGAAACTCCAACTGTAAAACTCATTAAATCATTTACAGCGTCAGGAGAATTAAAGTATACAAGTGTAGCATTAATAAGAATTCCGATAGCAGTAGCTACCGGAATCCATTTGGCAAGTAATAGAAAAACTTTATGTTTAGACAACATAATTTATTTCTTTTTACCACCCTTTCGAACATCAGAACTACGAGGCCCAGCAGTACCAATTCCAACCATAGGTTTAGATTTCTTTGCCATAGTAATAAAAATTAATTAATTGTTATATTGACATTATTGTCAGTTCGAATATAGGAATAAATTTTGTAACCACAAAATTATTTAGAAGAATATGAACGAATTTTTATATACTTAAACCAAGCATACCATTTTCGTTCTTTAAGATAATTAAGATTAGCGTCGTTATTATGAGCTTCTTCTTCAAATGAAACATCATGATAAGTGTCATTTTGTTTTTTATGAAAGAAACGCACAATTAAATATTCAATACCGTACCAAAGATAAAAACCAATAAAAAGAGTTTCTAACATTTGACGAGTATGAATACGTTCATGGTTTTTAGTCTTATCGCTAAGTTTCCCTTTATAGAATACTATTCCACAAATGTTAATAGCTTTATAAGAACCAAAAGGAAAAACTTTATTTTTAATCCAAATCATATTAATAGAATATTTATAATAAAATCAATAAGTAAAGAATATTATATAAGCGCTTTAATATTTTCAATATTAGTAGACATCAAAGTTTCAAAATTATTTACATTTATATACCAGTAAATAAAAGTATCATCTCCAGCAGGATTAAAACAAGTAAATCTTATAACATATTTACCTCCACCATGAGGATAAAATCCAGTAAGCAGATGAAATTTACTACCATATAATAAAGAGCAACCATTATTAAGACAAATAGGATCTCTAAACCACCATATAATATTCTTAACAGTAGTATTTGTAATAGTAGTTTTTTTCTCTAATTCAATTTCAAGTTTAGAAATTCTTCCAAAATGGCCAAGTGGACTAATAGTAAAATGTATTTGTTTAGTAGAAAGACCTAAATGAACTTTGTCAATTTGAGTAATAGGCATATAAATAAATCCCGGCCCTATTAAATAAGTTTTACAATGAAGAAGTTGAGAATTATCAGCTATAATAAAAGTTTTATCAGGATCTCTAATAGTAGTATCATCAAAAACAAAAAAAGTAAAATGATCAACAGTATTACCAAGTTTTTTCTCCAATGTAGGAATATCATACGTAATACCGTTAGCAGTATACGTTTTAGTACCTTTTTCTAACATTACATTTTTAGGATCTTCTACTTTAAGAATAGTAGCAGAACCATTCCTGCCAATATTATAAACTGTAGTTTTACTCCCTTTGTCAAAAGGATCAATAAATAATTGCTTCCTTTGTTTATCTATATCGATACCTTTAAGAAAATTAGTCAAACCCATAATTTAATATACAGATATTTTACATTTAGTTTTACTAACAGTTATACTAATTTGGTCTCCAAGATTTAGAAAGTAATCATCAATATTATCAGGATAGTTTCCATCTAATAATTCTTTGTCTATATAGAAATTATGATAATCTGCAACATCAGAACCACTTACAGACTCATGACTTAATATAATTCTAATAATATTTTCTTGTTTAATATCTTCAACTAATTGATTAAAGAATTGTATAAGACGCTTTCCTTCTAATTCATTAGTATGAGCATATATAACATCAGAAGTAGCAATATAAGTACCATTAAGATAAATTTCTTTATCTTCTTCTACTTTACGTATTCGATAAGTTTTAAAAGGGTTTACAGTATCGCCCCCCCCCTTATCTTTAGAAACATAATTATTAATCTGACGCTTACGTTGTTTATCAACGTCGATACCCATTAGAAAATTAATTAGTCCCATCTTTCTTATATCCTATTTTAAGTTTATTAATTATAGGTTTAAGAACCCAAGTCCAAATAACAGGAGCTGCAATAGAGCTATTAATAAGTTTAAGTACATCATCGTAATCATTATATTTATAAATACAAAACATGATTACGGTAGCAAGAATAAGAAAAATACGTTTAGTAAGAACGGGGACTTTTTTGTCCCCGTTAAAATAATCAGCAGTTTTAATAAGAAAATAAGTTACAATATTAATCATTAAGATATAAATAATATCGAAACTATCAAATACTTGTTTAATAAGAGTCTGTTCCATAAGTATTATTCAGTTACAGTCATATCCATAATCTTAACAAATTGAGCATTAAAATCTGCTTCAGTAGTATATTTAGTTCCACCAGCATTTGTATAAGTAGCATAAGGTGTTTTATGCTTATACTCAGCCATTGTTAATTTATTAGTAGCAAAATTTAAAGTTAGCCTGTTAATAATAATTTCAATATTATTTGCATTACTTATATTAAAAAACTCTCTAATATCATTACTATCATTATGAGAGTTTCCTACAATATAAATTACAGGAGTTTCAGTATTATTAGTAGGTTTTACTATAACCATAGTAGCTCTTTTTAAAGCTGCAATAACTGTTTCATTAGAAATCGTAGTATTAATTAATGCTTTATCAATAATAAAAACATTATCGTATAAAAAACTATTAATTTTATTAAATTCATCAACTGAAATATCAATAGTAGAATTATATTTATAATATTCATAACTACTAATATTGCGAATATCAGTAATAAAAGTTTTAGTACTAATATTATATGCTAATAATAAACATATAGCGCCGCCATTAGCAACACTAATTGTATTTGCAAAACGTATATATTCTGAATCATTATTACCTGATAATAATTTTATAGTACGTCCATTATAATTAGTAATAACTATACTTGTAGCTTTTTTGATAGCAGCATCATCAGCGTCAGTAAGAACAGTGCCTATTTTAGAATTATCAATAACATAAGTATCTTCAGTAAACTGGGCAACCATTTCTTTATAAAAGCTTTCTGCCGTAGTTTTAGTACCATTAAAATATTTATATTTAGTAAAAACAGAATAGCCGTAATCATAAGTTTGTAATGCACTTAATGCTCCAGTACTTGCATTAATAGTTATATAACTTCCACCATCTAAAGAACGGACAGAATTATAATAAATATTGCCATTTACATCATAACCTCTTGAAAACTCTCTAATTTTACCATTAGTTTCTTTAAGTAACAACCAAGTACAATTAATAACTTGAGTTAATTTATCACCACTAAGAGTAGTACCTAAATCTGTATTGTCAATAACAGCAACATCAGCATTCAGTAACCTTCCTAAAGTATTATTAACTTCATTTTTATTTTTATTGCTAAAACCAGCTGCAATATAACATCCGTAAGGCAATGTAAACTGTCTTGCATAAATATTCCATACAGAAGTAGAAAGAGTAACTGTAAGTTCATTATAATTAATAACATTATCTCCAGAACCTAAATTTTCTACTTTTGCGAAATATAAATAAGCTGAAGTTTTAGTTACAACAGTATAAACAGATTTACTGTTTTGTATAGTAGTATTGTCATTAAGAAGAATAATCTGACTTGCTTTTTTAAGCGCAGCTATTGTATTTTCATCTAATGTAGAACCAGCTTGAGTATAATCAAGAACAACAGTATCTCCTCTAAGAATATTATTTAATTCAGTTTTAGCCTCAAAAGATGTTTTAGAACCTCTAATATCTTTATAAGCCACTATTTCAGAAGCCCGTACAGCATAATAAGTAGAAACAACACCAGTAGTATTATCTATACGTTCAAATATAATTTGGTCATAATAAAATAATACCATCATACTTAGATTAGTATTATTTTTAGTAATAAATCCTTTATAGAAAGCGCTCCCGTGTTTTACTATTACATCTGTAAGTTTATCTGTTTTTACATTTGCAATAGCTGCTTTATTTTTTTCTACATTATCGGCATCAAGAAAAACATAAGGCTGAACAATACCAGTTTTAGCAATATTAAACATGCCTGCACTACCTTTTAAATTATATACTTGCAGGCTATTGTTATTCCATATAGTAAACTCCCCATCTTTAGCGTAGTTAACATTTACTATACGAGCTAAACGAATATCATATTCTTCATTATGAAAAGTAATATATGCTCCTCGATAAGCAGTAGGATCAAACATAGCAGAATGTAATTCAGAAAGACCATTCTGATTAAGTACAGTTTGATCAGTAGCAGAAATATCATCAAGATCGTCTACTTGACCAATATCAATAACCTTTACAACTTTCTCTAAAGCTGCAACATCATCTGTGATATCTTTATCAATATCAATTAATTGACTACCACTCCAACGATAAGTATGATTTTGATTATCTCCGGGGCCAACTTTAAGATAAATCTTTCCTTGTTCAGGCTCAGTAATAACCCAATCATCTTCAGAAGTATTAGCTCCAAAGTCTACAAATTTATAATTATATTTCTCAGAAATAGTTCCAGATGCAGAACTATTACTTACAATATAATAAACTCTATTAGTATAATCTTTATTATTTATATAATAAGACGCGGGTTGAGCACCATTAATTAATGAGTAAAAATCAATAACATCATCGACATAACTCGGAAGCTGTTCAGCAGGAACTTTACCATCTACTAAATCCGCTTTATTATCAATAGCTGATACAGCCCAATCAACATAATCAATAATTAACGTAATAACTCTTTTTATCCATGCAGGCATGGTCAAAGAATTAAATGTCTTTAAAATACTTTCTTTTGTTAGTTTCATAAATATATTAAACTTTATGTTTTAAAATTAATATTAATCAGCACGTTTAAACGTAAATAAACCATCAGGATCAACTTTCAATATAAAACTTGTATTGCTAACACCACTATTTATTGAAAAATAACAATTATTAACATTATTTGAAGTTAAATAAGTATATCCAGTTTCAACACGTAACGCTTTTTGATAAAATCGTGTAGAATTATGTAAACTTGAGAATGTACAAATCAACGGTTTACAAGTGTTGCAACAATACTGTAAAAATGTAAGAGGAGTAGGTATATTTACTAAGTCAGATATAATACTTTCTCCTTCCATAGCAGTTCTGAAATCTTCTTCATTAGTAATTTCCCAAGAATCACCAGTATTAGATTCTTGAATCTTTTGCACAATAAAACCAAAAGCCTCACCAATATCAAAACCACCTTTATATACATTTTCTGTATATAATATTTTAAATGTAGCATTTCCACTACTTTTAAATACAATAGCAACTTGATTACGATATAATTCATAATCAGTATTACTTATATACTTATATGATATATAAATAGTAGAAGTATCTCCTGTTACTTCTGCAACAATACTTTCGACAATAGAATATCTATAAACGATACCATATTTAAGAATAATACAATTGGCATTTTTTAATTGATCAAAAGTTACATCATCTGTAAGATTATATTCAGTTAAAGGTTTGCCATCAAAAAACGCCAATTGTTTTAATATAACTATACCATTTAATTTAGTCTTTTCAGTAGGACTAATCAAACCAGCAAATTGTTCATTAGCAAGAGGTACACGTACAATATCTATATGATCATCGAGTCCCCAATTACCATTAGCTTGTCTTGCCCATCTATCTAAAGCTACGCTATAATCAACATCGCTACGGTTTACATCTATATCTTGAGCGCTAAATAAATATTCCGGTATAGTATTTACATTATCAGTAACTTTTTTACCTTTAGCGCCATCATAAGCAGTACCTTCAATTTCACCAATAACTACTCCGCCTGATTCAATTTTAACTAAAGTAGTACCAGACCAACGCCATATAGTATTATCAGTAGTATTACAATAAATCTTATCTGCAACTAAATCTTCAATAACCCAATCTCCAACTTTAGTATTAGCATTTAATTTAATTATTTTATTTTTATAAGGATCAACAGTTGTAGAACCTGTTATTATAACTTGATTATTATAAGCAGGATGATTAATAATTTCAGATGTATTTGCAAAATTAATACTTGTAGTAAAATCCATAACATCGTCCACATACGACGGAAGATATTTAGAATCTACTTTAGATGAAGAGTTAAGAGGACAAACTCCACTAGCTTTACCTTTTTCTGTTACAGGTATAAAATCTAATGCAGTAAAAGTCTCAACACTATCAAGAATTAAATCTTGTGAATCAATATTTGGCCATGACCAATTTTGACTGGTACAAAGTTCTTTAGAAGCAACACTATTGAAAGAAGTAAATATAACTCCAACTTTAGTATTTTCACTTGGCACTATTTGTAAAGTACCTCTTACAGTAGCCCAAATTGGATCTTTTGTTTTATAAGTAATAATACAATCAAATATGTATACACCACTATTAGTAGGTTTAGCATTTATAAAATCTAATACTTGATATTGAGCATTATTATTTATATAAAAATTAGTTTTACCATTTTCACCATCACTTCTATATTCAGCATTTATATAAATAGTGCCTAAAGATCTTTCAGAAAAATAAATTTTAAAACTATTATTAGCTAAACTACCACGTACAGTAGTTCTATGATCTTGGTTTAAAATAGGACAAATACAAGAAAAATTATAATCATCTTCTTCATGACGAAAAGCAGAACCTATTCCAGAAAACACAACAACATCACCTAATTTAACATCTAAAATACAAGGTTTATATGTTAAACTCGGCATATCATTTAAAGCAGTTCTAACTTCATCAATATTCTCAAGTTGAGAATCATCCTCACTTGTCATAAGTAATGTAACAGTAAGGAAAGAAGAACCACCACTTGCTTCAATAAGAGCTTTAAGTTCAGGATATTCGTCTAAGTGTTTAAAAACATAATCAGTACGATTATAAACACTAAGATTAATAGCTGATTTTAATGTAGGATAATTGTCAATATTATTAAATATAGTATTAATAATAGAAGGAGCTATCTCAGTAATTTTATCTGCAATAACTTTCTTTACAGAAGGATAGCTATCAATATTTGTAAATATAGCTTTAACAAAGTTTTCAATAGCAGTCTTTAAAGTCGGATAACTATCAATATTGTTAAAAATATAATTTACTTGATTAACAACATAAGTATTAAGAAGACTTTTTAAGTTAGGATAATTGTCCAAATTAGTAAAGACATCAGCAACCTTAGTCTCAATAACAGATTTAAACTGATTATAAAGATCAGGATAAGTAGTAATATTATTAAGAACCTCATTAACAGCAGTAGTAACACCTGTTGTAATCACATTCTTTACGGGAGGATAATCATCAATATTTGTGAAAATCTTTTCAACCGCTTCAATTATTTCAGATTCAGCAGCTTGTAAATCCCATCCGTCCCAGTTATCAATATTCGACCAATTAGCATTACTAAAATCACTAAGTTTATAACGCTTAGTCCAAATAAAACCATCAGTATCTTTATATGTAACAAGAGTTCCAAGATTACGCATAACCAAAGGAACTTCATTTACAGTAGCAGCAAAGTTTCCGTTCCAAGGTAAAACAAGATAATTAAACATACTCATAAGGCTACTTAAATCTTTACCAGATTCAAGATCAAGAACTGCCTGAATAAGAGTAATAGGAAATGTAGTAATTTTGTCTCCAAATTCTACAATATAATCCCTAAGTATTTTAATGTTTTCCACTTTTCTATCTTCTTTAGGAACTGAACTATAAGCCATAGTACTCAAAGAATTATATACTTGTTCATGATACTCTTTATTGCTTTGAGTATCAATAGAATCAATTATATAAGTTTTCTTATTATCTAAGACATATACTTCAGCTCCAGCATTTACATTTTCAATAGTTAAAGCATTAAGGTCTTCCATAGTATCGACTACAATACGTCCAGTAATTTGACGCTTATTTAAATCAGCGATACTATTGAGAACTTCAGTTTTAAAAGTTTCATAATCAATTTTAATCTCATCTTGAAGATTAGAAAGTACTTGCCAATAAGTAGTATTAGTAAGTTTAGTACCAGCAGGTACTTTTTGTTTAGAGATATAAGAGGCAAAGTCATCATAAACAACACAAAGACGATCGTAATCAACATTGTCTTTCCAACGACCATTGCATGTAATACTAACCTTACCTAAATATCTAATAATAGAGTTAACAATATCTGTTATATTTGCCATATCAGTTTTAATGTTGCTCCCCCGTAGAGGAAGATCATCGTTTATTATTTATCAAATTGAACATCATCCTTAGTAAGCCCATAAGTTTCAGTATAAACCTCTCCTCGTTTTGTAACCTCTTTAAGTAAACCAGTTTCAACATCTACTTCAAACGTAGGAACAGATCCACAAGTTACCATAGCATACAGCTCACCATTCTCATCAATAGGCATAGTAACACTACCAAGGTTTTCAGATACTCCAGAACCTTTATAAATATTACTAATTTGAGCTTTAATATATTTAATTAAAGTGTCTGCTTCTTTAGTTTTGTTAAGTGAATGTGCAGCACAAGCTGCTTGGAACATATTCCAACAAGAAATAATATTCTTATTAGAACCTTTGCAACCGGCTGCACAATCTTGAAGCATTTCATACCCCAAATCACTTAACATAACTAAAAGTCGAGCATATACACAAGCATAATCCGCAGGAATAATCATATAAACATAATCGGGATTATTAGCTTTACTTTTATTTACATCATCCATACGTTAATAATTAACAACAACGTTTAATTTTTTTAAAACAGAACCACCTGTAATTTCAATTTCAGAATTTCCATTATCATTAGCAGTTATAGTTAAATGAACTATATTATTTTTAACATCAATTTGTTTAACAGTACATATTCGACTACTTGGATTATAAATAGCTATTTTATTAGCATCAGTAGTAAGTTCGGGAATGCAAGTAATATATACGTCAACTATTTCTCCGACAAGCATTTCTATATTATCCGGTTTTATTGTAAAATCTTTAATAGGAACTTTAGTTTCTTTTATATAATTATAACTACCTATAATTTTATTATATATAGTTATAAGATTTTGTCTACGTTTTTCATCAAATAAACCAATATTTTCAAAAGCTGTTTTAAGCAATATCATATATTGATTATTTACAAAAATATTATTAGAAGAAATGAATCCAGCTTCTTCATTCTTAACAATATCTTCGTTACCTTCAATTAAATAAATCGTAGAATTTAAAACAAGTTTATTATAATTAACCATATGCTAAAGAGCTTTGTTAGTTACATAAACAGCAAAATCTTGACACTTAATAGTCATTCTGTTATTAAAAGTAAGAATCTTAGTTTCTTTATCTAACTTTTCATTAAATATAATATCAATAGCATCTTTCTCTATTTCTTTAATCCACTCTTCTTTAAGATATTCATTAACCTTATTCCCATCAATAGTGTAAAGAGAAAGAGAATTATAAATATTATAATATTCAGCATTTACTAAATGTTCAACATTATTTATAATATTATCTCTGTTAGTATTTATATGATTGTTTATAATAGTCTTTGTAACAAATTCAATTATAGTAGATGCAAACGAAAGAAAAGCCTGTCTGATAGCACAACGGCATTTATCTCTATCTTTATCAATAATATTTGTAGTAATATTGTCAAGAAAGTTACTTATTTTATTTATAGCTGAAACCAATTCATTAGTAATTTTAATATTGGCTTTTTCTCGTTTAGAATCAATCAGCTTTACTATTAGTAAATAAATAACTACAATAATAGCAGGAGTTAAACCCTCTTTTAACGCATAAAGTATTATATTGTCCATATGTACTTAAACAAAAAGGAGCCACTAATATTATCCATTAGAACAATATCAGTAGCTCCCTTTAATTAGTTCGTTGTGTAATTACTTTACAAAGGTTATTAACTACAATTCGGCCATAGCTTCAAGAGCAGTTTCAATAGCATTTACTGCATCACCTACCGTACTTGCGGTTTTATTGGGGATAGCAATCTGCACAATTTGATGAACTACTTCATCTCGAGTTTTCGTTGCACGAGGAACGGCAAAACGCAAAGTAAATACCGTAAATCCATAATCAGCTTTCTTAGGCTGTGCAAGAGGATCGAGAGGATACTTAGGATAAAGATACATATACGAATCACGATACGTATATTCGAAACCAGCATCAGCAGCTGCCATATCTGCAAGTTTCTTAATACCTTCAGCATCGTTAAGTGCAGCTTCACCACGAGTAGTATAAGTAACTTCCATACCAAACAAAGCGTCAGCAGGAACAACCTCATAATCTACACCGGGCTTAGTAGCCGTAACAGTAACTTTTCCAGCAGATGCTTCAGCCGTCAAACCAAGCGACGGATTAGCATTTACATAATCTGCAATCTTCTTTGCAATAGTATCAACAGTTTCTGAAGCCTTGTAAACATGAACCGTAGCAGTCCAATTAGCGCGCTCGTTAAACTGAATACCTTTCTTAACAAAGATAACAGAATGATCTTCCATTACAGTAACATCGGGAACCGTAAATTCAGCTACAAAAGTCTTAGCTGCTTTATAGCTCGACTTAACATAACTAAAATGATTGTTATAGAACGGAAGAATAACAGGGCCTCCCTCAGCAGAAGTACGACCAAGTACGATCGCGCCCTCTCCCTTCATTTCAGCACCTGTGGCACTAACAGTGAGTTTACCGTCTTTAAGATAGTAAAAACCTACAGCACCAGAAGCAGCAAGTTCAGGCGTAGCTCCAGTTGCATAAGCGACATCACCAGCACCTAAAATAAATTGTCTCATATTTGTATAGTTTTAATAATGTTAATTAGAAGTTATGGCAACACTCCTAAGATATATTTCAGCGGCAGCTTTCACTATATCAATGTGCATGTAATCAGGCATGTTACAATCTACTGCATCGCCCTCATTATCGCTATACTTAACGACAGCAGGTTTAGAAATAACAGTAGCATTAGCTTTGGTAGGTATAAGTCCCTCCCCCTTAGAGGAAGTGTAAATCTCAATACCAACACCATTTACTTGCCCCAAAAATACAACCACCGGAGAATTGTAAGTAGGAGCATTACAATAATCTTCTAACGTTCTCCCAAGAAGTTCAGCTTGCGTAACCCGAGCATCATAGATTTTATTAGTCTCTTCATATCCCACTTCAACAGCCGTAATATACATCACATCGTCTAAAGGAACATTAGTAACATAACAATTTCGCTGAGAACTCTTAGTTGGAGCAGTTAGACTAAGCCTCTTAAAAAGAGTACTTAGTCCATTTATCTGCCCAACACGTGCGTTATAGATTGTAACTTGCTCATTACCGGCAGAACCAAGGTTTTCAGCAATAAGCTTTTTAATCACATCATTGACCGCAACGTTTATACAAGCATCAATCTCATTAGGAAGAATAGCACGTATAGTCTGCATACCCATTTGCTGAGCCAACTGCCTAAACATAACGTGCATCTCTCCAATAGTCATACTAAATAAGTTTTAACTTATTCTTATATCCGTTTACAACAGCACTATTTTCGGGGTTCTTAAACCAAGCAACAGCTTCACCCATGTTAGCTCCAATGAAATCTCCCTCCGGTGTAAGAATATTTTGGTTATGTTGCGCCCTAATAAATTCTCCACGTGCGATAAGAGTCTCAATAAATGCTTTAATTTTGATATCGTTATCACGGAAAATCTTATTAAACTTAATCGGATCTTCAATAGAGAAGCGATCAAGCTGATTTTCTTTAGTAATACGATCTTCAAGCATAGAACTAACAATAGGACGTCCACTAATAACACAATACTGAATATAAACCGCGTCGAACATCTCAGGATCACCAACAGTTGCGACATAGTTAGCTTTAGCGTTATTAATCTCAATACGAAGCTTCTTTTGAAGCTCGGCTTCCTTATTATCATCTTTGAAGTAAAAGCGAATACTTGCATCACTATTAATGAGAGCAGTATCTTTCGCAATATCATTGTAAAGTAAACAATGACGATAAAGAATATAATCTTCAAGATTTAAAGGATAACCATATTTGTGCTTAGAACTTTCAAGTTCATTAAGAAGAGTAATCTTTTCTTTAAGAGCAGCTCGAAGATCTTTGTTGTTGCTTTTATTAGCAAGTTTATATTTAGATTCGATTTCTGCTTCTTTCTTCTTAACTGCAAGATAGTCAGAATAATGATTATAATGAAAACTACAATCAAAAGTCTTACCTAATTCGTCAACAGCAACTTGAATATTATTCAGATACTGCTTAACACGAGTAACAAAGTTATCGTTATTAGGTGAAAGACCAACCAACCGAGGAAAATAGGCTTCAACCTCTTCTTTATTAGAAGAAAGAACACGAGAGCTGGAAACAGAACTACCAATAAAATCACGACGTTTAGTCATAACTTTGTCATTGGCACGACGATAGAACGAATAATTCTTAACTAAAGCAATAGTGATAGTTTTTCTTTCTACATACTCTCGATTAAGATTTTCGTCAATCTTATCCTGTACTGTAACTTTTCCTTGTTCTTTACCAGTTTCGACAGTCGTCTCCTTACTGGGTGTATCCTCTACGGGGCGATTACCACTATCAGGTGTTTCAATAGAGGGTTTCTTGACAAATCCAAATCCGTTTTCAGCACCCCCTGTACCTTTATTATTTTCCATATCAATAGGAGTTTAAATGTTAATTACAATTTGCACTGCAACAGGAACATCTTAGTTGCATTGTCCACCTGCAAGCCGAGAGAGTCTTTTACCTCGAACCGCGACATATCAATCTCAGTCGAAATAAAATTCGTTTCGGGAACACCCCACGAAGCAGGAACATCAGTCAGACCTTTAAGCACCTTTGCTTTATAGATTTGGCCCTTCATACGAACCTTACGAACGTTCTGATGTCCGTTATACGAAGAGAAGTCAATAAAACATGCTTGGTGAGACGTAATAGGAAGACCCGAACGAGGATGAATCATACCATTCTTCTTAGCAGTTTCTGCAATCGTACTCTTATCAAAGAACGAGCAGTGCTTAACGGTAATAGTGTGGCCATCAACAGTCTTATAACGACGGAAGTACTTTCCATAGGTAAGACCAGCATCTGAACCATCAATCATCTTATCACCAAGAGGAGTTACGAAACCATTCTCCGTAGCGTCCATACGCATAGCCTCATCGAAATCCTCAATGAAACCTTTACCACCCATCAGAACAATATTCATCGTTCCGTCATCAGTGTCGCGATCAAGAACATCACCAACAGTACGCTTAATCTTATTCAGAGTAAGATACTCACCATAAGTATCATAGTTAGACTCACGGCAAATCTCAAGCATACCAGCAGTCGTAGGAATAGGCTTACCATTGTCCATATCTTTAAGAGCAACCTCACCGTTAGTATTACGGTTATACTCAGCCATCCAAAGACGCTCTTCATTAGCAATACGCATAGTTACGTTGAATTGCCGCATCTCTTCGTTAATCCACAGCTTATTCTTACCACCGTCGCCACCTTCAAACTCATATTCAGTAACAACATTAGCAAGATTACCAGCAATCTCTTTAGAATAACGGTGGAACTCAAGTTGAGAAGTCATTTGACCCGGCCCCATAGTATTGCTGCGGTTTCCTTTCGAATACGATTCAGAAACAAGCGGAGCACCCATAGACCAATACTTACCAACAGCAAGCATTTCGGGATCAACAAAAGCATCAGGATTAGGCGACATCAAACGCAAAATGTAACCATAACCGTGAGCAGATTCTCCAAGATCACGCTGAATACGAACTTGAGTATGACCATCAGGAGCAGTCAGAGTGTATTGTTCGATAAACCAATGGGTCGAGAAGTGAACCTCAAAATCACTACCACCAACACCCGGTTTAAGATTAGCCGTATTAAAGTAAGTAACGAAATCGTCAAACTTTAAACGACCCATCGTTTTCCAAGTCCACTGAACAGTGTCAACATCGACAACACCAGCAGAACCACGACCCTCAGTAAGAAACGTCAGAGGAAAACGATCATCATCCTTACCATAATTGTAAGTAAGAAAAGCATTAATTTCGACAGGTTTCTGTAATTGAAGATTAGCAATACTCTCTTCATTAGAGTATCCTCTATCATCAAATTTACCTACCGAAAGAGTGCGCATTGAATACATAATCAATCAGTTTTTTAATTAATAAAAAGTTACTTAAAACCTAAGTCAATATCTTTACCTTTATTAGTTTGAGGTTTGTTAACTTTAACACTTGATTGGTTACGGCTCTTAGCAATCAATTTAAGTTTCTTAACTTCTTTATCATTGATAGCCATGTCAACAAGGTTGGTATAATTACCACCTACAAACTTCAAATAAGCACGAAGTATAGCATCGTTTCGTCTGTCTTCAAGACTTTCTTTTGCAAGATCGTTATCATAACGAGATTTGCCATTAGCATCAACTTGATACATGTAATTAAAGAAATCATCAGGCGTAGCACTAATCTTTTTCCCATCACGTTCAATAATGATAGTATCAGGAATTTTATATCCTGCAATAGATCTGCTGTCAATAACTTCTTTAACACCTGTCCAAAATTGAATTTCTCGTTCAATAGCTGCTTGTTCAGCCTCTTCTGCTTGTTGTGCAAGTTCTTCACGAAGAGAAGCATCTTTTTCTTGCAATGCGGCAAGTTCTGCTTTAGCAGTGTCGAGTAGCATACCATTTGCTTTAAGATAAGCAATATAGTTATCTACATTACCACTAATTTTTTGCTCAGCCCAAGACTCACGAATAATACTTTCTTGTTGTGCTTCGTTAGATTCATCAATAGTAACACCGGAACGGTCTTTAACATCAGTAAACCCTTCAATAGAACCACCATTAGTAGCAATGTAAGGAATCAAAGTTTCCAAAATAGGATACTTAGCATACAAAGTATTAATAGTAGCTTCTTGAATTTCTTCCTTTTGAACCTCAATAATAGATTCTACATAAGACTTAACACCTTCGGGAGTATTTTCAAACTCGATAGGTTTACCGTTTTCATCAGTAAGTTCGACGTCAAAAGTCTTTTGTAAAGTTTCAATACTAATCTCATCAGGATTAACATTATTTACTTCAAAACTTTCAATCCACGCTTTGACATCTTTTGCTTCTTTAAAGACGTTACCGTCTTTATCAACAACATCACCATTCTCAGCTACAGAATAAGTAGAACCATCTACTTCAATTTCAGTACCGGCTTCATAATCATGAGGAAGAGTAGTTTCAGTTCCACCATTATTATTATCGCCATCTCCAGTCTCAGCGGCACCATTATTTTTATTTACATCTTCGGTACCATTGTTTTTGTTCAGTTCACCATTGTTACCGTCATTAATATCGGGAGGAGTAAGACTACCATTTCCGTTATTAATATCTGTAACATTTCCATCGGTTTGTCCCTCGGTAGCTCCGGCACTACTACCGGATGAACTGCCACCATAACCAAAATTAACTTCAGGCATACTAACTTTTTAATTAGATTAAACAATTTATGTAAATATAACGATTATATATATATGATGCAATAGCAATAGCAATTTTTATTCAAAAATCTATATTATAGATCGCTATTATATATACTGTTATATGAAAATTTGATTTTCCGCCCCGTAAAGGAAACGCAGTCTTTTCGTTGATAGTTCATAATATTCGTTATCAAAGTCATATATAAAGCCTCATGTAGCTAAATAATAAAACCCGGAGTATTGCTCCGGGCCTTAATTCAGTATTATTTCTTAGCACTCTTTTTTCTCTTAAAATCATATTGATTTTTATTCTCTTTAGCAATCTTAAGTTTAGTATCAATATCATGTATCTTAACAGCACGATCCGCAGCTTTACTTGCAGCATCAATATAACTCTTTTCTCGTTCCACTTGAATTTTATCACGTTCAACTTGATTTCGAGCTTCTTCGAGACGAGCTAACCCAGCATTCTTTTCAGCATCAGGAACGTCAGCGTTATAACTAATCATATTAGCGTCAGCGCGAATAAGTTCAATTTGTTGATCAAGATAACTCTTAACTTCAAGAGTTTTACGATCTTCTTCTCCCTTAACCGCAATCTTCTGCAACTCGAACTCTTGCTGCATCTGCGCTAATTGCTGATCCATAGCTTTTAAGTCTTGTTCGTACTGTTGTTGTTCTGCTTGGAACTTCATAATTAAATTCTTAATAGCAGAAACATTATCTCCAGAAATAGCAGCGATAGCCATATCCATATTACCATTCTGAGCAGCACTAAAAGCAAATTGCTTAATTTGATCAAGCTTTTCTTTCTCTTGTATAGAATTTTTAGCTTTAATAATATAGTCAGCATAAACATGACTATTTACATCCAAGCTAACGTACTTAATATTTTTATCTGCATCTCTATAAGATGTATTAAGACCGTCAATCCAAGCAAGTTTAGTAAAATCAAGATCACGAGCGCAATCTCGTTCTCGCATTGCATCAAACATAAATTCAACAATAACGGAACCCATAGACCCACGCATAATAGCTTCCTCAGTAACACCTTTACCAGCGCTATTAGCAATTTGTCCATAACGTTGCGGTGTCATATCTACACGGTCTTTAGCAGTATTCTCGATTTCAGTAATAAGATTAGTAAGCTGCGTAATATACTCTCCAATAGAAGCATTAAGCATTCTAATTTGTTGAGCTTTAAGCATATTTTGATCATCACTATCGTCAATATATAAAACACCGTCTGCGGCCATTTTATATATAGTATCTTCTACATCAGCATCAGAAGAACCGAGCAATGATTTACAAACAAGAAGAATACTAAGTTTATTCTTAGCAATAGCCATTTCTCGATGATAATAAACAATGTTCATAAACACCTGATAAGGTGTCATTGTTTTAACAATAGAGAAAGGCCCAAAACCTTTAATAAGTTCTACAAGACCATTGTAAGGTAATTTACCTTTACGGTTGTAAGCAATAGCTCTTGCTTTATAAGGATATATTGCGTTATTACGTCCTCCAATACGAACACATTCATAAACTTGCGGTTCATAAATATATTCAATAGAAACATCACCAATCTCTTCATTAAGAATGTAATCATCATTTACTACTCTCTGAGAAAGAAAACCGTTAGCAACATAAGTAACAATTGCTCGTCTAACTTCACCTCTCCAAACAACATGCCAAACATCATAAAGACCAGTATTATTATCACGAGCCATAATACTATTAGCCTCAAATGCTTCACGTTCTTGATTAGTAAATTTAGAGCAAACATCTCCATAATAGCTTGCGTACATTTGATACGTAAGAGGAGTAGCATCGTTTGCACTATGACGAGCATAATATGTTTCTAAGAACTTTCTATCTTTTTCACTAAGATATTCGTCAAAGTTATCTACAATTTGTTGATACGTCATTTTCATACGTTCAGCAAACATATCATAATCTTCAACGAACTGAGAATCGTTAGGGACAGGAAAAGCATCACGAGGAGAAACAACTCGTTTAATAAGTTTATTACCTACTACATCAGAATAAGTATAACATTCTCCAAATGCAACAAAATCAAAATATGCCTGCGAATATAAAACAAGACTTTCAGTAATATCATCTATAACATTAAGAAGCTCTTGTCCTTGCGCAGATGTTTTATCAATATATTCTTGCTTAAATTTCTCAATTTCAGCATTAATATCAATAGCCTCTTGAGGATTAAATTGTTGAGGATCGTTACCTTCATTTACAAAACGTTGATAAGACTCAGATATTTTAGCTGCAATTTGTGCTTCTGCAAGACGAAGCATTTCTTGTTTAATCTGAGCATCGCGAGCCATAACAACATCAGGGTTGTTAGCTCCAACAATAAAATCATGAGGATTCTTTATATATTCAGAAACATAACGACGAATAACTCCAGAAATAATGTCATAGTTACGCATCGTTGCAGGAAACCTTTTATACTTTTCATTAGTAGCATTATAAGGATTGAGAATTTTAGCATAGAATTCATCAGGAATATCATTTGCTAACATTCTATACATCTTCTCCAATTCTTCTCTATCAGGTGCAGCAGCTAATCCAGCAGAAATAACATAATCGCAACAATTAGCATACCATTCCGGCTTTTCTTTTTCAGCGTTAGACACGCGCTGATTAGGAAAAGCATATGAAGCAAAATCTCTAAATACAGCAGCCATAATTATTATTTATCAAAACCAAGGACGGGATAAAATATTTTTCTCATCACTATTAACATTAATTTTCTTTCTTTTGTCCATTTCTTTTTTAGCATTGATATCCATAGCTTTCCATTCAATACCTCTAACAATCATTTCAGAAACTCGGTCAAAATTTCCAACAGCGTTCCATTTCTTTAATTCAAGAATAGTTTGATAATCATAAATACGATGAAAATTCCTAATAGGATTACCATTCTCATCTTTACCTATTTCTTCATAAAGAAACTCTTTAAGTAATCGAAGCGCATCAAGTTTACGTTGAGCACCACCACCTATACTGAAACCATAACTCGAAGAAACTTTACCTTTGATAGTAGAATCCCAAACAAATAAAGGATCATAAGCAAGATACTTAGTTCCTTTCCATTGTTTAAAGTTTTTAACTGTTTCACCACGGTTAATTTCGACACAAGTAGTTCCAATACAATTATAGTATTTTGCAAGCATATAACAAATTCTATCAGCTTCTTCAAGACTATCGGGTCGTCCGTAATAAGATGCTACAAGTTTTTGTTTATATCCATTATTAATAGTAGGATTCATCCAAACTTTAATACTGTTATGAGAATGTCGAGAAGTAATTTCTTTTCCTTCTTTATCAATACCAACAGGGTCATAAGATATACTATATGTACCAGCTGGTATATATCTTTTTATTCCAGAATCGTTATACTCTTCAACATACTCAGGAGAAAACCATCGTCTAATACAACCATGAGGTTGTTCATTGGCACGACGAGGAACACCATTTATATAGTCGTAAACTTTTTTTCCTTCTTTATATAGACGTTCATTAGATTTAAACTGAACTTGCCCAGTACTTGTTTCCTCAAGCATACCATCAGTATAAAACTTATAAAGTTCGTCATTTCTAAGTCTTTCTTCCCAAGCAGTAAGTTCTTCAGAACTAAACAAGTTTTCAGTAGCACTACTAAAAGACTCAGAAGGAGTTAGAGCATACTGACCAAGATAATTAATATAGTCAGCATATGTTTTAGATGTAGATTTACGCTCTTCCCTTTCTCGTTTAGCAATAGAAAGACCTATTTCAAGATTACTATTACCATCCTTATCTACACCTCTAATTTTATTGATTTCACCTTGCAGTCCCCAACAATATGGTTTAAAGAAACCGCAAATCTCATTTCTACTATCTTTATCCCAAACGTTTTCAAAAGGCATAAAATGAAACGCTTTAGGATTATAAAAGTTAGTTTCAAAAATCTGCATGTTACCAGAAGTAGCAGTACCCCAAGCCATAAGAATACCAGTAGTAT